>SXGS01329424.1_pt1 | contig 15671 bp, 14 predicted proteins | sample 3174681 | NCBI WGS metagenome assembly SXGS01 (sample SAMN11356861, study PRJNA531348) | freshwater metagenome | isolation source: freshwater sample F1-80 | place: China: Fuxian Lake, Yuxi | collected 2017-12-25 | reverse complement strand
GGTGGCGATGGTGACGGCATGTTTTCGCCCCGCTTCGGCGATGATCTGGGCTTCCCGTTCGTGGTACTTGGCGTTCAGAACAGAGTGCGGGATACCGTTCTCCAACGCGTTGACCAGCACATCGCGGTTCACGTCAACTCCGAGGATTCGCTGGAGAGCGTCCACATTCTCCCCGGCAACCGGATCGGGGTTGACCCCCAGGTCTCTCGCCATCGCAGTCAGCTTGGGCAGGTGGAGTTCATCCAGCCGGGTGTTCAGGAGAGCGTGGTAGGCATCAGCCCGATCTTTGACCTGACCCTTGAGTTCGAAGATCTTATCTCTCAGGATCACAATCATCGCTTGCAACTGGAGTCTCTCGCCAAACGCGATCCTGGCGCTCAGACGATCGGAGACTTCGATGGAACGGGTACCCACGAGCACGGGCTGGCCGTGAACGTGTTTGGCCAGCACCTCAATGACGAGAGCTCGGAACTTTTGCTCCTCGTTCTTGTAGATGACATCCGCCATGTCCTTTCGAATCATCGGGAGATTCGTAGGCACTACCACCACGTCCATTCCGTAGATCTTACGGATCTCACTCTCCTCCGTCTTGGCAGTACCGGTCATACCTGCCAGCTTGTGGTAGAGGCGGAAGTAATTCTGAATGGTGATGGTGGCGACGGTCTGGGTCTCTTCCTCGATCGCAACGCCTTCCTTGGCTTCAATCGCCTGGTGAAGACCGTCGGAGTAACGCCGACCGAACATCAGCCGACCCGTAAACTCGTCGACAATGACAACCTTGTTGTCTCGTACGACGTACTCAATGTCTCTACGATAGCCGAAGCGAGCCCTTAGTGCCGCGTTGACGTGGTGCATCAATGGCACGTCATCCGCGAGGTTGGGCACATTGAGGGCCCGTTCAACCCGATGCATCCCCTCTTCGGTGAGCATCGCGTTCTTGGCCTTTTCATCCAGGGTGTAGTCCCGCTCGTGCTGCAGCGGAGCTACGACCCGGTCAACCGTCTCGTAGAGATCCGTGGATTGCTCCGGCATCCCGGAGATGATGAGCGGGGTCCGCGCCTCATCGATGAGGATGCTGTCCATCTCATCCACGACCGCGAAGTGGAGATCCGATTGAACGAGACGATCCAGCGACGTCGCCATGTTGTCGCGCAGGTAGTCGAACCCGAACTCCGCGTTCGTGCCGTAGATGATGTCACACCGATAGCATTCGGCCCGATCGATGTAACGCAGGTTCTCCATCGTCGGATCGTCGGTGTGACCGGGTTCGTACTCCCAGGCGGAGCCGTGCGGATGCACTTCGCTGGCGCCCTGGATAATCCCGACCCTCAGCCCCAGAAAATGGAACATGGGGGCCTTCCACAGGCCGTCCCGCTTGGCGAGGTAGTCGTTGGGAGTTACCAGGTGGGCGCCCTTCCCCACCAGGGAGTTCAGGTACAGCGGCGAAGTCGCCGAGAGCGTTTTGCCTTCCCCGGTTGCGAGTTCCGACACGCGTCCCTGGTGCAGCGCCAGGCCGGCGATCATCTGAACATCGTAGTGCCGCATCTTGAGGACACGACGAGAGGCTTCCCGAACCGTGGCGAACGCCTCCGGGGCGAGTCGATTCAGTTCGTCTTCCAGAGCGGCATACGCTTCCTTGACCGCAATCTCGGTGTTCGCCTGAGTTACGGGATCCGTAGCCGCCTGCTTCTCCGCCCTGGCTTCATCCAGCCTGGCCACGGCGGGCGCAAGTCTCTCTCGGTACTCCAGGGTCTTGCCCCGGAGTTCCTCATCTGAAAGCGCCTCGAACCGAGGCTCCAGAGAGTTGATTTCGTTGACAATCTTCCGGAGCCGAGCGACTTCGCGCTCGTTGCCGTCCAGGAGAGCTTTTAGAAAGTTCATACAGCGTGCCCCATTTCGGCCGGTATTCTACCAGCCAACTCGCCGTGCCTACAACCGCAGCAACACGTCGGAGCCCTCCCGGGCGATTGGCGCCCCGGGGCGGATCTCGTGCGAAAACCACCATGAGGATTTCTCGATCTTACCCCTTGGGTTTCCGTTACGACCGCCGAAATACGCAATGAGCTACGTCGATCTGGGCGATCCCGGGTTGCCCGCCCGCCCGACGAGGAAAGTTGTAATCCCGATTGCCCATCCCAGCTCGGCCTACCATTCGAGACGTGGCGTTAAGGGCAGGCGTATCGCCTACGACGGTTTCGTATGTGCTCAACGACTCGGGACGGCTTCGCCCGGAGACCCGCCAACGCGTCCGTGACGCGATCGCTGCCCTCCACTTTACGCCGAACGCCCAGGTCCGATCCCTGAGGGAGCGCCGTACGTCGACGATTGGACTGCTCTGCTGGCGATTCGGCGAGGAACCGGAGCAGTACATCAACGGGCGGCTCCTGCATGGCATCCAGGATGTGCTCTGGGGCTCCTCGTACGACCTGCTGCTCTACAGTCACCGCGATGGCCGTTGGGCCGGCGGAGAGGCGAACGACTTCCTGGACAATCGGGTGGACGGACTGATCTGGTCGCCGGTTCCCCACGCCGTGGGTACCCTGGAGCACATTGCATCGGCAGGGCTCCCCACCGTGGCCCTGTTTCACGACGCGCCTCCCGGCATCGGCTCGGTTCGAGTGGACAATGAAGGCGGGGGATATCAAGCGACTGAACACCTCATCCGTTTGGGACATCGACGCATCGGCTTTATGGGAGCGATCCACCTCCCGGACTTCCAGGAGCGGCGCCGCGGGTACTTGCGCGCGCTTAGTCATCATGGAGTCCCGCCCGACCCAAGGCTCGTCTATCTCGGGAAAGACGCCGCGCACGTGGACCACGTCTCCGTGGCTCGCTCCCTTCGCCAGAACCGGGCCACCGGCGTCGTCTGCACCACCGACGAGCATGCCCTACTCTTGATTCAGAGCGCAGCGACTCTCGGGATCCGCATACCCGAACACCTCGCTGTGGTCGGGTTCGACAACGCGGAGGCGGCCCGGGCAAGCGTACCGCCGCTCACTACTGTTTCGCTGCCCGCCGTGCAGGTGGGTCGGCGGGCGGCGTTTCAGCTTCTTAGCCTGCTCGAGGGGAGAGCATCCGCGCCCTGGTGCGAATCGCTTCCGGTGAACCTGGTGGTTCGTGGCTCGACTCTCCGACGGGATCAGCAGCTCAGGGATCCCTGGTTTTGACCCGCATCCCCAGCGTCTGGTAGCTGCAGAAGACTCGGGCCAATTCTTCAGAGAATTTTGGAAAGTCCTCGGCAAGACAGGTGAACTGCTGGGTCACGATCCGATCATCAGCAATGAAGATAAACTGCTGCTGCCGATAGAGCTTCTTTCTGGGTCCGAGCATGGTCCCTCCGGCCAGGGCAAAGTTCATTCCACGGAGCGACACCAACCCGCCGTCGGTCGACTTGAACTGCCGCCTCACTAGTTCCTTTTCCTCGGCAAGCGTCTCTGCGTACTCCCTCGCAAAGTCCGCGCTGACCTCGAGCGGATCCGTGTCGCGGGGGGCAGACACTATTACCATCAGAACTGCACGATCCGCGCCGGGAGGTGTCGCTTTTAGGGCAGCCTCCCGGTCGTCTGCCGCACTGGTGACCTTCCACTTTTCGGGAAGCATCAACTGAAAGAGTCGATGCTGATCCATCACCGCTTTCCAACCTTTGCCGGTAGGGAAAGTGATTCCATTCAGGCGGGCAGCGAACTCCCCCCGGGCTTGTTTCACCTCTGCGGGAGATGCCGCGTCCTTGGGGACAATCTGACCCAGGGCTGGCGATCCAACGCATATGAGCGCGGCCGCAACTCGCACAACACAGTTGAGGGAACACTTCATGGCCGTTTCTCCCGAGACGTCGCATCCAACTTGAGCACGCTCCCGTCCGATGATAGGCCCTGGGCGCGTCTCGGGACAACCTCCGGCGAACGGCGCCAGGTCAGAACCGAGTCGCGGAGCAACAGGAGAGCGCCGAGCACCACCAACGCGCAAAAGAGCGACCTTAAGCCTCGAGGGCGGATGCGAACCATCCAGGTTGCCCCAACGTGGGCTCCCAGGCCGGATCCGAACAACAACGGCAGCACGAGGCGCAGATCCACACTGCCCGCCAGCGCATGTGCCCAGGTCGAGGCGATCACGGTCAGGAGCAGCAAGCGATTTGCCGTTGCCGCCGCCACGCGAAATCGAAATCCGAGCCCCCAGGTCAGGGCGGGAATCACCACCACACCCCCGCCAACCCCAAACAGGCCCGAGAGCAGCCCGCTCACCACTCCCAAACAGGCGAGCCCAGGGATGCTCACCCTTCGCAATCCAACTGTCGGAAGTGAGACATATGGACCCGGCGCTGATCCGCTCATCCACCCACCGCGCGCTTTGGTGGAACCCTCAATGCTGGGATGAGTCTTGAGGATGTTCACGCCTATGATCACGAGCAACAGGGCGTACGCCGGCTGGAGAGACATCTTCAGATAGGGGGCCATCCGGCCCAGGACCGGAACGCTTCCGGCCGCTGCGAGCCATCCGAGACACTGGACGCCGAGATGGGCGCCTACCATAACTCCGCCAAACGCAACCCAGGGTATCCGAGTTTCCGCCAGACCGCTGCTGCCCTGGCGGACGGTGGCCGCCGACGTCGCTCCGATCATTTGACACGTTGTGGCTGCAACGGCCTGGCCGTACGGTACGCCAAACAGCAGTTGCAACACGGGAACGAGGATGAATCCGCCTCCCACTCCCAGCAGCCCGGACAGCACTCCGAAGACAAATCCCACACCGGCCAGCGGAACGGACTGTGGATGAGGCGACACTCAGTTTCCCCGGTTCCGCCAACTAAATGTGATATTCGATCTCGTTGGACTGCTGGCGACATCGGTCCGTCGGCGAGCCCCGTCGGCGGCCCACATGCCAGTCTTCGAGTCGGGCCAGGATTCGCGCCGAGCCGACACCCCACGCCAGGGGGATGATCACGCACAGCAACGCCTCAAGTACGGTACGCATCCGACTCTCCGTCACCTGTTCCCCAGTCCCTCGGTACGGATATTCTAGCTTCGGGAGTGAGCCCCGGTGCAGCCCAGTGTCTCCTTGGCGCCGTTCGAGTCGGCGGAGTCACGGTTCGAGACCGATCGCATCCCCGGCGAAATCACAACACTCACCCCGAGAGCGAAACCCGTTGAACCTCTCACAGTTCAAGAAAACCGTCGAACGCGAGTTTGGGCCAGGTCTGAAACACCTGACACCCGCCAATTCGCGAGAGTTCCTCGATCGCGTTCAAAAGTCTGAGAGCCAGCACTCGGGAGGGAAAGAGCGGATCGTGCTCAACCAACCGGAGGCCTCCCTGGAAGGAGTGACTCGCGCGTTTCTCTCCCGTGTGCTGGAGCTGCCACCGGACGAAGCAGCGGTTCGGCTGTGGATCTACTGCCTCGAGTTGTCGAGCGCGAGCGTGGCGGAACTCGAGGCAGATCGTTTCGAGGCGCTGTTCAAGGGACTGGGTGATCCATCCGAACCATCAGGCGGCGAGTGAGCACACGAGTTCGGAGTGGCGCACCAGCTTCTGCTTCATCCGGCCAACCGCTCGGCTGTGCAATTGGGAAACCCGCTGCTCGCTGACGCCGATGACCTGGCCGATTTCCTTGAGCGTCAGTCCACGGTAATAGTAGAGGGAGACGACCAGCTTCTCGCGCTCGGGAAGGCTCTCCAGGGCATCGCGGAGCCGCTGCGCGGCTTCGGTTCTGAGCTGGCTGCTGTAGGGGTCGCCAACGTCTGAACTGAGGATCTCCTCACCGGCGCCACTCCCGTCAAACATTCCGGCAACCAGGTCGTCGAGCGAACTGACGGATGATCGCACCGTAGCGAGCTTCAACTCGTCGAGCTTGATGCCGTCGATCCCCATCTCTCGGCTCACTTCATTGTCGGATGGGGGTCGGCCCAGATTGGCTTCAAGCCGCCCGTAGGTGGAACGGTAGCGGGTCTCCTCACTCCGAAGCGTTCGGGGCATCCAGTCCAGCCGGCGGAGAGCGTCGATTACGGAGCCACGAATACGGGGGAGAGCATAACCTTCGAACGGGACACCCTGACTCGGATCAAATCGATCCACGGCGTCGATCAGGCCGACGAAAGCGTGGCCCTGAAGATCTTCGCGGGTAACGCAGCCCCAGGGAGTGAACTGCATCCGGTCCGCAGCCTTTCGGGCCAGCGGAGTGTAGCGACGGATCAACTCCGACCGCATGTCCTCAGAGCGAGTGCGGTAGTAAGCGGTCCAGAGAGCGGAGGAGTCCATCGTTCGAAGCATTTGTTTCCCTCGTTGAGGCGGGGTTGCATCCTACGAATGGAGTATGGGCGGGCATCAAACCGCCATCTATCGTTCGATGGAGTGGTTCTGAGACGGCTAGAGGGACGCCTTTTGAGGCTACTTGCGGTCAGTTCGGTTGACCTCGCCCTCCAATTTCGGAGTGGCTGACCGGCTCCACCTGGCCGGGGCGCCTGACCTCTGAGGTTGGAAAAGCAAGACCTCGAAAACTAACTCTTTAGCCAGGTGGTCATCGAGCCGTAGTCCTTTACGGCAGACCTGATCAACCACCTGGCTTCCTGCCGACAGCCGCTCCCGACTCGACCGAGAAACTCCAATAATCGCCTCTACCGCAGCCCGAACCCCCAAAGTCGCCCGCCGCCAGGACGCCCAGCCGGGTCCCTCGCCGCGATCTACCGGCGCGCCGAACCGGGCCGCGATGCTCGCGCAAATCCGAGCAGAGGTTGCCCTCGGGACGTACGACTATGGATTCGAGCAGCTCGTGGCGGGGTGGACCGGCGTTCGAACCCGATGAGAAAGTGCGACCAACTAAGGCGCCCCGGCTATAATTCCGCAGGACAGGCAGTTCGGATGCCGGGAGATGATGTCAGACAAGAGCGCCATTCCCAGCGCGATTTTCGATCACACTTTGTGGTGCGTGCGCACGTCTGACGGCGCCGCGGGTCGGGCGCGAGTCTCTATCGGGGAGTGCCTGTTTCTTTTTACGTCGCTGGATGCCGCCTACGCGTACCTGGATTTCTGTCTCGGGCCGGATAGCCGGGAGGCTCGACCTGCGGTCTTTTCCCGGAATCGCAGGCAGTTTGGAGCGATGGCGCGGGAAGCCGCAGCGGACGGGATTGTGGGCGCCCTGATGGACCCGCGTCCACAGGAAGGGGTGGCCCCTTTCCTGCGATTTCGGCCCGCGACGTTTCGCGACGCATCCTGAGCTCGCGGGCAACCTACCGCTACTCGGAACCAACGCCTGGGTTCCGCAACCTGATGCATGCGGTGGGAACCCAGGCGTCGTGCCGTGGACCAACTGATTTGCAGGGGCACTCCGCAGATGCTGGGTTCCCACGAGCCTTCTCCGCCCTTCGGCGGTGGTATCCTCCGTTGACTAGATCTCCGGATCGCGAGCTCGAGGCTCTCCCTCACATCCGGAGAGCCGGCGGATGCTCGTAGCGAGCTCAGCCGATCGTTGCGATCCGATTAGCAATCGCCGACCGCTCCGCAGCACCAGTTGAACCCCTTCGTTACCGCTTAGATTGAGTGCTCTGCCCTGTGGACCATTCCGAATTCCCCAGCCGCCAAACTCCCAGACCGGAGAGTAGACTCGCGCCCAGGCATGGGTGACATGCCGGAGCGGGATCCGAAACCGAGTCTTCTTCCCAAACAGCACCTGAATCTCGTCCGGGAAGAGTAGCGTCCGCATGGGAATCAAGAACTGAGACAGCGCCACGCCGGCTCCCGCCGCGATCAACCCGGCTACACCCAATCTCGCGCCCAGGCCGAGCGCGCGTGCCGCGGCGAGGCCGCCCACCATGCTTCCCCCGACGCCCAGAATCGTGAGCGGCCAGGGGGCCTCCTGCACTTCCTCGAAAACCGGCTCCACGCTGGCATCCGAACTTGACATGGGCAATTCCCTCCACCGACGGTCTCACATCATCACATCCCGCGAGCACCGCCCATAGATCTAACGCAGCCCACCGGCGCCCGGGTGCTGCCCGCCCGTGAAATCACTGCAACTCTCCTCAATCAGGTGAGCTTCCCGTCTGCATCCCTCCTCATCCCCGGGAAGAGTCGGCAAGCGGCGGTCTGGCGTGGAGGGACCAGGCACGGACTGGGTGAAACGCAGGAATGTGAGTCACGATATCCCGCAGGCCAGACGACTGCTCTCAGGGTCGGGAGGCGCGTGGGGACGAGCACAGAGTGCCGTTCTGGCGCTCTTCCTTGTCCTCGCTTACCTTTACTCTTTCGCGGTTCAGCCGGGCTACGGCCCGGACGAGCCTCGTCACTTCGCGTACGTGCGGCGATTGGTTGAGAAGCGGGAACTCCCCTTTCGTTCGGCAACCCAGGAGGCCGACGGCGCCCACTCGCTCCATCCTCCGCTCTACTATCTGTTGGTGTCGCCGGTCTATGCGGTGTCTGCGGGACTCGGGGAGAAGGCGGCCTATCGCGCCCTCAAGTCGGTTTCGCCGCTGCTGCTCGCCGGAGCGCTGATCCTCTTCCTGCAGACGCTTGTCCGGCTGTTTCCAGACCGCCCGGAACTCACGACAGGAGCTCTCGCGATCGTCGCATTCCTTCCGGAGTTTCAATTGGAAGCCGCCGTGGTGAACAATGACGCCCTGGCGGTTTTGCTGGGCGCCGCCCTGCTCCGTCAAACCACCCTCGCCGCGGCATCCGCACCGTCCAGCCGTCGAGCCGTCTTCATCGGGTTGATCGCAGCAGCCTTTGTCAACACTAAGGCCACTGGTTGGACCCTCTCGCCGCTGATCGTGGCGGCGGCGGCAGTCCGGGCGATGAGTGGCGAGCCCGACCGTAAGGGACTCTGGCGGGACCTTGCGATCAGTCTCGGCATTCTGCTCGCGATGGGGACCTGGTGGTATCTGCTGAATCTACAGCGCTATGGCCAACCGGTTCCACTCGACTTCGGGCCCGGTGATGTGTTGAAGCCGCTTGACAGCGAAGGCCACCCTCTCCAGCCGCTGGATGTCTACGCGAGAGGCTACGTGGTGCAATACGGCGGCCGCGCTGTGGTCGGCCTCTTCCAGAGCTTCTGGTCGCAGATCGATTGGATCCGTGAGGACTTTCGTCCGGCGATCTGGGGAGGGCTTCTGTTCCTGACGCTGGGAGCGGTGGTTGGCAACGCAATGGGCGCGGCTCGGGGCCTGCCGGCGCTCATTCGCGGCGAGCGACCCTCGTGGGGAACCTCGCTGCCGGGATTGGGCTTTGCACTCGTGCTGCTGCACACGTGGTATGTCGCGACGTTTATGCACCAGGGTTTCTATCAGGGCGGACGGTACCTGATGCCCGGAGTTTACGGGGCCGGGATCGGGCTCACGGCCGGTTGGGAGCTGATCCTGGGATCCAAGCCTCGATTCTTCCCGGTGTTCTGGTCGGTCGTCCTGATCGGCTTTCTCGCTCTGAACGTACACTGTCTCACTGAGATCGTGTTTTACCTGAATCCTCGCTATGTCCGACCCTAACTACCGGTCCGCGCTCGGGACGATGGCGGGGGTGCGTGTCACCGTCGCCATTCCCACCCTAAACGAGGAAGCCACGATCGGAGACGTAGTTCGAAGCGTCCTGCCCTTTGCCGATGAGGTGCTGGTAGTGGATGGCCACTCCACAGACCGGACCCGGGAGATTGCCCAGGAAGCGGGAGCTCGAGTTGAGCTGGATCCGCGCCTCGGGAAAGGCGCGGCGCTCCGCCACGCCCTTGCAATTGCCTCGCACGAAGTTGTCGTCTTCATGGACGCAGATGGCTCCCATGAGTCGACCGACATCCCGAGGCTGGTTGCGCCGATTCGGAATGACGTGGCGGACATGGTGGTGGGGTGCCGAATGACTGGCGGCAGCGACGAACTGCACGGCGATCTGTTCAAGTTCACCCGCCTGATCGGCTCCGAAATCCTGACAATGACCATCAACTACCGATGGCGTGTTCATCTCACCGACGTGCAAAACGGATTCCGGGCTCTGAAGCGGGACATGGGGCTCGCGCTCGGCCTGCGGGAGAACCGGTTTGCCATTGAAGAAGAGATGGTCATGCGGGCGGTGCGACGGCGCTACCGCGTGGTAAACGTCTCTAGCCATGAGTATCGTCGACGACACGGCGTCTCGCGAATCGTTCTCCAGAGAGACTGGTTCTCGTTTGTCTGGTGCGTGTTCAAGCACGTCTGCGGCCTGGTGCGGTAGTCAAGGGAAACCATTGAGCCATGCGAACTCACGAGTTGGAGTTCTTTCGGAGAGAGGTTGAGCCGGGTCTGCCGGACCGGGTGTTTGATGCGCACTGCCATCTCCTGGCGCCCGAGCAAACCGAAGTGCGGTTGCCGGACGGTGTGGTCCCCCCGGTGAACCGGGACGCATACCATCGAGATCTGGAACAACTCCACGGCTCCAAAACCCGCGGCGCACTGTACATCCCCTTCCCGGGGAAGCGGGAGGGCATTGCCGCGGCAAACGAGTGGATCGGCGCCGCCGTCAGCGAGTCGGCAGGGAGCGATCGGGGCCTTTTTCTGGTAACTCCCGAGGACGATCCCGAGTGGGTCCGGGACGAAGTCTCCCGATTGAGCCTCCACGGTCTCAAGTGCTACCACGTCTACGCCGCGAACAAACCCACCTGGAACGCCGACGTGTCGGAGTTTCTTCCCGAGGCGCTGGTCAGGGTTGCGGATGAGGAGCGATGGGTGATCACGCTCCACCTGGTCAAGAGTCGCGCGGTCGCCGATCCCTCCAATCAGCAGTGGATTCGACGCACCTGCGAGCGGTATCCGGGAATGACCCTGATCCTCGCCCACAACGCACGAGGATTTCAGCCCGCGCACACGCTTCAGGGCTTGCCGGCGTTGGCGGATCTCCCAAACCTCTGGTGCGACACCAGCGCCAACTGCGAGTCGATGGCGACTCTGGCGGCCATCCGCGCACTCGGTCCCGAGCGAGTGATGTACGGCTCCGACTACTGGGTGAGTCACATGCGAGGAAGATCGGTCGCCGCGGGGGACTCGTTCCTCTGGCTCTACGAAGACACGCCGGTCTGGGGGGAGAAGCACACGCGGATCGATCCGGTTCTGGTCGGACTGGAGCACCTGCGGTCTGTGGAGTGGGCTTGCTGGGCAGGGGGTCTCACCCCAGCCGAAAAGGCCGGGGTGTACCACGATAACGCCGCACGACTCTTCGGCTTGAACGTCGCCTAACTTCCGTCGAGTTGTCCGGGTGGCCGGGATGCGGCCCCGCGTCGCCCGGTCAGGGAGTCCCCAAGCTCTGCCCGCGCCTTCTCAGCTTCGCCGAGGAGGCGCTCAACCACCTCTGGCCTCGCCGCCGCTATGTCGCGAAGTTCCCCAGGATCCGTCTCCAAATCGTAGAGTTCCGGGCGTTCAATCTTCAGTTGCGAGTAGGTGGCCGGTCGCCCGTCCGATCCCCCGGGCCGCCCCTGGAGCGAGCGATAGCTGTGTGGCAGATGGAGCTTCCATCTGCCATCGCCGCTGACAAGGGCCTGCAACTGGTTGGTCTCGTAATAGAACAGATACGCCGGGTGAGAGTCGGGCCGACCGGACCTGGCTGTTCCATTGATCTCGGGCCAGACATCCTTTCCGTCAACGGGGAGTGGTGGGGCTGTGGCGCCGATTCGTGCCGCAAGCGTAGGCAGCAGATCGATGGTCATCAGAAACGAATCGCTCTGGGACCGCGCCGGAATCTTGCCGGGCCACCTCATGAGACAGGGAACTCGCACTCCCCCCTCCCACACCGTCCCCTTGCCCTCCCGGAGGTAGCCCGCAGAGCCGGCGTGGTTTCCGTACGACAGCCACGGACCGTTGTCGGAGGTGAAGATGACCAGAGTGTTCTCATCGTTTCCGGCCGCCTTCACCGCATCCATCACGCGACCGACCGAGGCGTCAATCTCGGTGATCACATCGGCATACAATCCGGCGCCGGTGCGGCCCCGAAACGGCTCGCTCACGAAGAGGGGGACGTGCGGCATGGAATAAGCGACGTACAGAAAGTGAGGCGAGTTCGCGGAGCGCTTAACGAAGTCGACCGCACGAGCGGTGTACCGCTCCGTCAGCGTGTTCTGATCCTCCGGCGTGACCTCGGGATCGATGACACGCTCCCCATCGAATAACGGCAGTGTTGGATACGCTGTCGGGTTCTGGGGATGATGGGGCCACATGTCATTGGAATAAGGCAGCCCCAGATACTCGTCGAAGCCGTGGCGGGTGGGAAGAAACCGGGGGTGGTGCCCGAGGTGCCACTTCCCCACCATGCCCGTCGCATAACCTCGAGACTTGAACACCTCCGCGAGCGTCGTCTCATCGGCATGGATCCCGGTGCGGGATGACGGACCCAGCGCGCCATGGATTCCAATCCGATTGGCGTAACACCCCGTCAAAAGCGACGCCCGGGATGCCGAACAGACCGGCTGCGACACGTGGAAGTTCGTAAACCGGCGGCCCTCCACCGCGAGGCGATCCAGATTTGGAGTCCGGTATCCCCGCGCCCCAAATACCCCCAGATCGGCGTAACCCATGTCATCCGCGAAAAAGAGAATGACATTGGGTGGTCGGGACGCCGGTTGAGCCCGTACGGCGCCACCAGCCGCCAGTGCCATCGCGCCCGCCAGGGCGATGGAAGCCACCCTCGCGCCCCCGCGAATGAGGCGTGGCAGGCTCATTTCAATTCGGCTACGCCAATGACGCAAGGGGATGTTTCCGGTTCTTGAGGGGCAGTTCCACCGCAGTGCGAGCCCGGTGAGATTCGTAAATGGCGAGGATCATCTCCAGCGCCGCACGGCCGTCGTAGATGCTCCCCAGGGGTTGTCCATCGCTCTCGATGCACTTGATGAGATCTTTTGCGATGGCCACGTTCCCCATGTGCAGTCCGCCGTCCTGGAGCGGCTCCGGTTGTCCGAGCCCCGCGCTGGAAACCAGCGTCCACGGGGCGCCACTCCTCGCCGGCGACCATGCGGGGTCTTTGCAGAAGTGGGCGGATCCAAGTCCACCCATCGCGAGGTCGACGATACCCCTGGTGCCGTAGAGCACGAGCCCGTATCGGCTGCCCGATTGATCCTTCGGCCGGTGAGAGCTGAAGAATCCTCTCGCAGAGCCACTGGCGAAGCCGTACATCGCATCCAGCGCGTCTCCCGCCAGCGGCCCGATCCCTTCGGCGCCGTCGCGGACCTGCGCCGCCGCGACGGGACGACCACCCTCAAAGACATGAGCCGAGCACCAGGTCGGATTCCCACCGAAGTAGCGCATCAGATCCATGACGTGCGTGCCGAGAACCATCAAGTCCTCTCCTCCGCCCCGTCGGTCTTCCTTGCCCCGGCCTCGAAGCTCCAGCAATTCGCCGAGAGCGCCCTGCTCGATCAGTTCCTTCACCTGCCGCATCCGCGGGCTGTACCGAGTCTGGTGTGCAATCACGCACTTCACGTGGTTGCGTTCGCAGGCCGCGACCATCTGATCGGCCTCCTCCAGCGTCCTGCAGAGCGGTTTCTCCAGAAAGATGGATGCGTGGCTCTCAGCGCACGCGAGCACCAGTTCACGGTGGGCATCCAACCATCGGGGAGCCACCGCTACAATCTGAAGCTTCTCCTTGCCCAACATCTCCCGATAGTCCGCGTAGCTCCGCGTCACTCCAAGGCGAGTGGCCGCCGACGCACGACCCTTTTCGTCCGGATCCGCCACCGCAACGACTTCGGTGTCGGGCACGTCCTTCCACACCGTGTCCAGCCCGTGGCCATAGTTGCCCCGTCCGGTCCACCCGATCACGCCTACCCGGTACTTCGCCATCCTGTGCTCCCGAATCCGGCTCGGCGGCAATCCGGAATTCCATCCCGGCTCGCCCGCCCGCGCCTCGTGCCAATGCGTGCCAATCTTCGACGACCCATACAAAGCTTTGTTGCGGGCAGGAGGCGGAATCGACTTGAAATCGAAAGAACTTCCGAGTTCAAGGGCCAGACGGGCCACACGTCGGGTCTGGACCCTTCGATCCAACAAGCAACCGAACGCCACAAGGCGATCGCAACGAAAGTAATGGTGAGCAACTTGACACCTCGGCTTTGGGCTCTGGCTCGGACCGGTGCCCTAACCGCGGTCATTCTCCTGACCGCTGCACCCTCCGCGGTGGAGGCCGGCGGGCTCTCGCCGGATCTCCAGCGAGAACTCAAGAAGGGAAGCACGCGCCGAATTCGGACCATCGTCAGGACGGTCGGCACCGGCGGATCTTCCATCATCTCGGATGCCTTTGGAAAAGGCGCACGATTCCGCAAGGTGGGTCGATCCGGCCGCCGAATGGTGGTCGAGATGACCCCTTCGATGGCGGAAAAACTCGCCAAACGCGCGGACGTGCTCTCCATCTCCCCCGACCGCCCCGTCGGCCTCTCAACCGAGTTGGCCAGTTCGGCTGTGGGCGCGGCGACTGTCCGGGACGAAACTCGTTTCGACGGCGCCGGCGTCGGGGTGGCCGTGCTTGATACCGGGGTCGCTCAGCACCCCGATCTAACGACTCCCGAAAACCGTATCAACGGCTGGTTCGACGCTGTGAATGGCCTGCCGACCCCGTACGACGATCACGGTCACGGCACGCACGTGGCAGGGTTGATCGCCGGGAACGGCGCTTCCACACAGAACTCGGGTCACGACTTGCGCGGCATCGCTCCCAGCGCCACCGTGATCGGCGTCAAGGTGATCAACGGCAAGGGTCAGGGAACTCTCAGCTCCGTCATCGATGGGCTTGAGTATTGCCTGGAAAACCGTGCCCGGCTGAACATCAAAGTGATCAACCTCTCGCTGAGCGGCCCGGCACTCGAGTCCTATCGGACCGATCCGCTTTGCCAGGTGGTGGAAGAGTGTGTGCAGGCGGGAATCGTGGTGGTCTGCTCCGCAGGCAACTTCGGCAGGATCAATCCTTCGGATCCCAACTCAGGCACTCGGTACGGCTTCGTCGGCTCCCCCGGAATTGACCCCCTGGTCATCACCGTCGGCGCCACGAAGTCCAACGGCACGGCTGCCGTCGAAGATGACGACATGGCGACGTTTTCATCCCGGGGACCAACCCTTGTGGATCGCCTCGTCAAACCGGACCTGGTTGCGCCGGGGAACAAGATTGTGGGACTGCTTGCCGCGGGAACGCTCTCCTAGACTCACCCGGAGTTTGTGGTCGACCTGAGCGGCACGACATGTCTGCGGCTCTCTGGCACCAGCCAGGCCACCCCGATCGTTGCCGGCGCCGCGGTGCTGATGCTGCAGGCTAATCCCGGCCTGGATGTTCACTCGCTGAAGCTTCGGCTCATGAAATCGGCGAAGAAGAACTGGGGACCCGGAAGCGCTAAGCTCCATCCGTGGGATCGAGGCGCCGGGTTACTCAACATTCCGGCCGCTCTGGCGAGCAATGCGCGCGCCGGCGGTTGGGCTCTCTCAGCCTCTCTCTCCCGAACCGAAAAGTCCGGCATTTTGAAGCCGGCGCCGACATCCGTGGAGTTCCAGGGTGGCGCGGTTCAAGGCGACTCCATGATCTGGACTGACTCCATGATCTGGACGGACTCAATGATATGGACAGACTCCATGATCTGGACGGACTCGATGATCTGGACGGACTCGATGATCTGGACGGACTCGATGATCTGGACGGACTCGATGATCTGGACGGATTCGATGATCTGGACAGATTCGATGATCTGGACGGACTAGCTGCT
>SXGS01205016.1_pt1 | contig 15675 bp, 8 predicted proteins | sample 3174681 | NCBI WGS metagenome assembly SXGS01 (sample SAMN11356861, study PRJNA531348) | freshwater metagenome | isolation source: freshwater sample F1-80 | place: China: Fuxian Lake, Yuxi | collected 2017-12-25 | reverse complement strand
TCGTCCGGGGGCTGACGCCGCCCGGCTCGCCAATGCGATGCCTTTCGTGCTGCATGTGCGAGTTGTCACCGGCACGGGGGGCGGTCCAGAAAAGACAATTCTCAACTCGCCGAGGTTCTTGAAGTTGCTGGGTTACGACTGCGCGTGCGCGTACTTGCATCCGCCCGGCGATCCGGGTTTCAACGTATTGCAACAGCGAGCGGCGGATCTCGATGCCGAGCTGATCTCAGTGCCCGATCGCGGGGCGACCGACTGGCGTGTCGTGCGGGACTTGCTGCGAATCTGCCGCGAGCGGAACGTGGCGGTGTGGCACGGTCACGATCACAAGAGCAATGCGCTCGGGTTGCTGTTGCGGCGGTTTCATCCGATGAAGCTGGTCTCGACCGTGCATGGTTGGATTGTCTCGTCTCGGAAGTTGGCGGTGTATCGCGCCGCCGATTTGGCCTGCTTGCGACAGTACGACGAAGTGATCTGCGTCTCCGCTGCGTTGCTCGATGAATGTCTGGCGTCTCGCGTGCCGCTCGAACGCTGCCGAGTCATCGAGAACGCGATTGACTTGACGAAGTACGCCGACCTGCCGGATCAAGTCTCCGCGCGGCGATCCTTCGGTGTGCCAATAGAGGGTCACGTTCTCGTGGCGGTGGGACGTCTCTCTCCCGAAAAAGGCTTTGACGTGCTGATTCGCGCCGTCGATCAACTGCTCGAAACGGGTTGCGATGTGCGTTTGCTGATCGCGGGCGAGGGTGCGGAGCGAACGGCGTTGGAGTCCTTGATCCGCGAATTGCGACGCGAAGATCGAATCACGTTGCTGGGACATCAAGCCGATCCGCGTCCGTTGTACGCGGCGGCGAATGCGTTCGTGCTCAGCAGTTATCGCGAAGGTCTGCCGAACGTGGTTCTGGAAGCGTTCGCCTGCCGAGTACCGGTCGTGGCCACCGCCATCGGTGGCGTTCCGCGAGTGGTCGCGGATGAGCACAACGGCTTGCTCGTCCCAGCGGGCGATGCGAACGCATTGACGGTGACCCTATCACGTCTGTTGCACAATGACGCTCTGCAACAACAGCTCGCGACCGCCGCTCGGCAAACGGTTGAGGAGCGATACAGCTTCGACAAGCGGATGCGAAAAGTCGTGGGCGTGTATGACGAGGTGTTGGGGACACCATCAACGATGGCTCGAATAGTCCCTGGTTCATTCGGCCCGAAGGGTCGAGACTCGATAGCCCGGGGCAACGCCCTGGGTTCAGAGTCCGCAGAAGTGCCAAGCCCTAAAAGGGCGAAACTCAGCACCGAGCCAGTGTCGCCCCTTCAGGGCTTAGATCATTGTAGGATCACGAACCCAGGGCGTTGCCCTGGGCTATCGAGTGCTGGCCCTTTGGGCCAAACCGCAAAGAGCCACCTGACCCCTGTCGTCCGCGTGACCGCCCAACCGCGCGATTGGAATGACTTCCTCACGGCACATAGCTACGCCGGCTTTCAGCAGTGGCCGGAGTGGTCGCGGGCTCTGTCTCTCGGACTTGACCATCAGAACTACTTCTTGCAGGCGAGCGAGGGCTCGCGGTTGGTCGGCGTCTTGCCGCTGCAATTGGTCGAGAGTCGATTGTTCGGCCGGTTTCTCGTCAGCCTGCCGTACGTCAACACGGCGGGAGTTGTCGCGGATTCGGAGGCGGCCGCGACGGCGCTTGTCGATCGAGCGATTGAGTTGGCCGATGCGCTCGACGTGAAACATCTGGAGCTGCGGCACGAGCGGGCGATCGAACATCCGAAGTTGGTCTATGGCGTGACCGACAAGGTTCACATGCGGTTGCCGTTGCCAACAACGAGCGATGAGTTGTGGAACGGGATCAAGGCGAAAGTTCGCAATCAAATTCGGAAGGCTCAGAAAACCGACGGCTTCACGGTGCATTGGGGTCGCGAAGAATTGCTCGGTGAGTTCTACGACATTTTCTGCCGCAACATGCGAGACTTGGGGACACCACCGTTTTCGCGGCGGTTGTTTGAAGAACTCTTGGCGGCGTTTCCAGGCAGTCTTTGGAGTGCGGTGACCAAAGTCACCGCTTTTCAAAACGCGCGGAATTCACTGCAAGCGAACGAATCACAAGAGGAACGCGTTTTGGAAAGCGACGGCTTGGGCCGTCGCACTCCAAATGCCGAACTCTGCGTCGTGCGGTTACACGGCCGGCCGGTGGCGAGCGGGTTGTTGGTGCATGGTCCCGGCACGACGCAGGTGCCGAGTGCTAGTTCGTTGCGCGAATTCAATTCGTCGAATGCAAACATGCTGCTGTACTGGAACCTGTTGACGCGCGCGATCGAGCACGGTCAGCGTGAGTTCGATTTCGGACGCAGCACGCGCGACGGCGGGACGTACAAATTCAAAGCTCAATGGGGTGCGATCGAGCATCCCGCCGTTTGGCAGCATTATGTTCGTCACGGGAATGCCGGCGACATGCGGCCGAGCAGCGGCAAGTTTCAAACGTTGATTCAGATGTGGCAGAAACTCCCCGTGTGGCTGACTCGGCTGATCGGGCCAAGCATCGTGCGCGGGATTCCTTAACCCTGGAGTGCAGTGGCTCGACACCGCCCTCCATTCCGATGGAATCGCGATTCGCAAAGTTCAATGACCGTCGTTTGGAGAGTCGGCTGATCGACGACCGCGTCTTGGTCGTCCAAGTCGGCATTCCAATTGAATGGAAGGCTGCGTCGAGCCGCAGCACTCCAGGGAAATGATCATGTCTCTTCTCAAACGCCTTTCTCCTTTTGCCGTACCGCCAGTCATTCGGCTGTGCGTGGTGTTGTCGGCGGCGTTGGTGCTGACGTTTTTGCTGTTGTCGTCGGACCCGTCGCGGATCTTTCGATGGTTGCACGTTCGCGGTGGGCGAGACGTTTACGAACAGACTCCCGATTGGGTGCAGCACTTCTCGGCGTATTTGCTGTTCAGCTTTTTGTTGCAGTGGTACGCGGCGGGGAAGTCGCGTTGGTTCGTGCCCTTGATGGCGGGGTTTGCGGTCGTGCATGCGATGACGACGGAATACCTGCAACGCTTCGTGCCGGATCGGACCAGTGACCTGCGTGACGTAGTGGTGAACTTCCTGGGGATCGCTTCGGGGATGTTGGCGGCTCGCGTGGCGATGTGGTTGTTCGATGCTCATTTCGCGGATGTCGAGGTGCCGTTGTCGTTTCGTCCCGTGGGGCAGGTTTTCAACCTGCCTGTCCGATCCGGGCAGGTTGAAAACCTGCCCCACGTTATTGGCGGGCTTTCACGCAACGCCATGACAGTCGCGCCTGGGGAATTGAAGCCGTCTCGAGTGATCAACTTTGGATTCCTCGCCGGACTCTGTGTTTTGTCGGTCGTGTTGGTGGGGACTGTGCATGTCGTGCATGGGTGGCAGATCAAGCGACACGCGGGAGGCTTGATGGAACTGGGCCGTCAGGCTCAAGGGGGCGGCGATCTCAAAGCGGCTCGCGATTACTTCGCGCGGTACGTCGGCTTGATGCCGGGGGATGTCGGTGCGTTGGCCGACTATGGGTTGTTGCTGGATGAAACGCACGCCGGCCCGCGTCAGGCTCGGCAGGTGTTCATGGTTTACGAGGACGTGTTGCGAGCCGATCCGACTCGCGAGGAGATTCGTCGCCGGCAGATTGAGATCGCGATGGAAGCGGGGCGAGTTCCAGATGCGCTGGCGCATGTGCGTGTCCTTCGGCAGTCGTATCCAACTGATGGCAAGCTCGACTACCAAGCGGGCCGCTGCTTTGAAGAGCTGGCCGAGCACGACGCGGCAGTCAAAGCGTATGAGGCCGCGCTGGAGCACTCGCCCGATTTGTTGGACACGTACGCTCGGCTGGCGTGGCTGAGTCAGACCAAGTTGGAGCGACCGGAGCGTGCGCGAAAACTGTTGGACGACATGGTCGCGCGCTTCCGAGCGTCTCCGACGGCATGGCTGACGCGCGGTCGCTTTCAGGCGGAGTTTGGATCGCGCGACGCGGCGCTGGCGGATTTGGAACAAGCCAGCAAACTCGCCCCGGACTCGGTGGACGTGCTGCTGGCCTCGGCGCGGTTGGCGTATGACCGAGCGTCCGCGGCGCGTACGGATGGTCGCGATGCGTTGGCCCAGCGGATCGTGGCGGAATCTCGGCAGCAGTTGCAGCGCGGCGTTGAGCAACACCCTGAGCAACTCGAACTGAGGTTGCAGTGCGTGATGCTGGAGGCTCATTTCGGTTCGACGGCGGAAGCTCAGCGGCAGATTGACGAGGTGTTGAAGCTCAGTCCGAAGAACGCGCAGGCTCACTTGCTGCTGGCGGACATGACGATTGAACAAGGCCGCTTCGAGCCAGCGCGAGCGGCGATCGACAAGCTGCCGCGCACGCCCGGATCGGACGCGCTGCGGTTGTTCCTCGAAGGCCGCATGTTGATGTCCAAGCGGCAGTGGCCGCAGGCGATCGAGACGTTGGAAAACGCGCGTCGGATCACAACCGACTCGTCGGGGTTGATGGAGCGGACGGATCTCGCGCTGGCGCAGTGTCACGCGGCGGCGGGAGACGATGAGTCGGAAGTGGCGGCGTTTCGACGAGTGCTCAAGGCGAACCCGGTCTCGTTGCCGGCACGGCTCGGCTTGGCGGCGGGGTTGCTCAAGAAGCAAAAGTTGAACGAAGCGATTGCCGAGTTCCGGCCGTTGGCGCATCTGCCGCAAGTGCGACTGCAACTCGCGCGGTTGTTGATCACACGCAACCTGCAACTGCCGGAGTTGGCTCGCGAGTGGAGCGAGATCGAGAAGCTGCTCGAACAAGCACAGGAGCAACGCGACGATCCGGTGAATGAAGTGTTGCTGCGAGCGGAATTGCTGGCGGCTCGCGGGCAACTCGACGCGGCGCGACGCGTGATCGAGGAGGCTCGCGTCACGCAGACCGATCGGATCGAGTTCTTGATCGCCTCGTCACGCATGGCCGAACGGGCTGGCGAGACCCGACAAGCGAACCTCGCGATGGGACAAGCTCTGTCGTTGGCCGGAGACACGACGCGGGCCGAGCCACTGTTGCGACAGGCATGGGAGCAAGATCGCGCAGACTTCCCAGCCGCGTTGGCGTTGCTGCAACACTTGGTGCGACACCAGCAGCTTGAGCCGGCGCAGTTGTTATTCCGGCAACTCGAAGACAAGCAAGGGTTGCGAAAACGTCCACACGAGTTGGCTCAATGTCACGTCGCACTCGGTCAGGATGAGCCGGCAATCGAGGTGTATCGCCGCGTGCTGGTCGCTCAGCCGAACGACACAGCCGCGCTGCGAGCGTTGGCGGAGTTGCATCTGCGACGTCAGCAGTTGGACGCGGCGGCTCCGCTGTTGTCGAGGTTGCTCGACGCGCAAGCGACGTTGCCGCCGTCGGAAGTCCGTTGGGCTCGGCGTCAGTTGGCGGTCGTCTGGGCCGGTCGCGGCCGACGGCATCCAGCGCTGGCGTTGCTCGACCGCAATCAGCAAGACAGCTCGGCGATCGCGGACGACCAACGGGCGAGGGCGTTTGTTCTCGCGACGAGTGCGCGACGTGCCGATCAGCAAGCGGCCGCGAAACTGCTGGGGGATCTGGCCGATCAAAATCAGTTGTTGCCCAAAGACCGCTGGCTGCTCGGCCGGCTGCTGGAGTCGCAAGGACAGGCACATGAGGCGGACGCTCACTTCCGCGCGGTGCTGGCCGAGTTACCAAACCACTCGGAGTATCTCGGCGAGTACATCGGTCGCTTGATTCGACACGGCCAGTTGGACGAAGCAACGCAGCGGCTCGACGAGTTGCGGCGACAGCAGCCGTCTGCGTTCACGACGCTGTCGCTCGAACTGCGGTTGCAAGCGGCGCACGGTGAATCGGCCTCCGTTTTGAAACGATTGGATTCGGAAGCTGTGTCGGCGGGGAACGATGCCGCGCGGCTCCGACAACTTGCGGCGCTGTCGGATGAGTTGAATCAGTCGGCATTGGCCGAACGGCTGCTTCGACAAGCCTCCGATCGCGAGCCGCGATTCCTGATCGACCTGGTCCGCTTCTTGGTTCGCGCGAAGCAAGTGCCGGCGGCATTTGAAGTCTGTCAGTCCGCGTGGTCACGGCTTCCGGCCGAGACGGCCGCGCCGTTGGCTCTGTCGCTGCTCGCATTCCCCGAAGGCCGATCCGAACGCTTGCCGCAGTTGGAAGTGAAACTCGGCAAAGCGGTCGAGCAGAACTCGCCGTCGATGTCGTTGCAAACCAATTTGGCCGACCTCCGTTGCTGGCAAGAGCGCTATGACGAGGCCGAAGAGTTGTATCGTCGTGTGCTGAGCCGCGAGCCGAATCACGTTGCGGCGGCGAACAATCTCGCGTGGCTGCTGGCTCTGCGACAACACGATCTCGATGACGCTTCGCAGCTCATCGAAAAACTGATCGAACAACACGGGCCGAACCCGCAGTTGCTCGACACGCGCGGCTGCGTGTACCTCGCGCTGCGTCGTGTGAATCCAGCGGTCAGTGATTTCACCACCGCGTGTGAAGAGGCTCCGTCCCCCGGCACGCTGCTGCACCTGGCAATCGCGCAGGCCGAGTCGAACGATCTCGCGGCCGCTCAAGCGACGCTGACGGAAGCGCGGCGACTTGGGTTGAAGTCGAGTGCGCTGCCGCCACTGGAACGCCCCTGGTTGAGCAAGCTGGAGCAGACGCTGGCACGCGAGCAAGTGGGCGTATCGTTCCGAAAATAAGCCGCCGGCTCGCCAGCACTGAGAGTTTTCAAAACTCCGGTGCCAACAGCGTTACGGGACTGCGTGGACGAGGCGATGGCTCAATCAGTTTTTTCGGAATGGGATTGCTGGCGCGCACCGGGACCGAGTAGCTCATCGGCTGAATCGTCGCGGAGCCGAATTCGGGTGCGGAGAGCGTGGCGGGAACGCTTCGATTCCAGCCTCCGGCAGGAACGACTGCGGAGCTGCTTCCGCGTGACGGTGCCATCGTGGTTGGGATCGGCGGGACCGGGACTCTTTGTCCGAGCGGCGCTGGAATGTTTGGTGGCGGCTGTGTTGCTGGGGGAGCTATCGGCAAAGGTGGTGGAGGCGGCGTGCGAGATTGAGGCGCAGCCGGTATCGGTGGCGACCAGGTCGGAGCAGGGCCGTAGGTCGGCGGAGGCAACTGTGGTCCCCAAGTTGGTGGAGCAGTCTGCGGAATCGGTGGCAATGTTGACCACGGGTTCGGAGTCTCTGGCTGCGGCTGAATCGGCCAACTTTGTGCGGGCATGTTCGGCTGCGGAGTCATCGACGGTGACCACATCGGCGGCGGCAGCGTGGGCGCGAAGTGATTCGATGGCGCGAACTGATCCGTGCAGCCGTAGCCTCGGTTGCAATTTTCCGGCCACGCACGCCACGCAGTGCCGTAGTAACCGAAGTTGCAGTCGGCGGGATGCAGCGTCTCGCGCTGGCTCTTCTTGGGAGTCCAACCAAGGCAGCCTCCCGCGTGGACCAGCGGCGAGCACAGAACGGACGCGCCGAACAATGCGGCGACTCCCGCAGCGCGAACGCTCGCTCGAAACATGAGTTGCTCCTTCAACAGTGTGGCGTGACGCTCCGCGTCGCGATTCACGACGCGGAGCGTCGTGCCACAATACGGCTTCGCTGACTTACGACGTCAGCGATTCGGAAACGGGTAATAGGCACCGTTGTTCGTGAAGTACGCTCCGTGCCCGGTCGGAGCGATCCGGCTGCCCGGAGTCGGCGGGAGTTTCTCGGAGCGCTGAGTTCGTTCCGACAAGCTCTGTCGGACGCTGCCAGTTCCGCCGACTTGATCTCCCAAGAAGCGGACGTGATGTCCGGTGATTCCGAGATTCGACGCGGGGTCTTTCTCTTTAAGTTCGTCGAACTTCTCCCGCACCTCGCCGAATTGATTGCGGAACTGGTCGTTGGCCGCGCGAAACTCTTGTTCGGGACGGACGAGGCCGTAGTAGTTCAACGCCGGACTTCCCTGCCGCAACAGATTGAGGTACGGACTGATCGTTGGCCGGCCCAGGACCGGCGAGCGCGCGTTCGCGAAGGCTTTGTTTGGCCGCGACGAACCGTACTGCGCCGAGGCTGATTCAGAGCAGGCGACGAACAGCAACGCGATGATTGCCAGGTGGTATCGAGTGAAGTTCATGATTGATTTGCTTTCGTAGACCAGTCACTCCGTGACCGGAAGTTCGGGTCACGGAGTGACCCGTCTACGGTTAGAACCCTCCGATGCTTGACGTTCCTCTTTGCAAGGCTCGCACGGTGCCGTTGCCGAGCAGTGTCCAGCCGAAGATTCGTTCGAACGGCGAGACGGCTTTCGCCACGGCGGTATCAAAGATCGCCATGTGATCGGCTCGGACGTAGATCCGATCCCCCGGCAGGACTTGATAATTTGTCGTCGTTTGACCGCGTCGCACAATGGCGTCCCAGTCGACTTGCAGCACTTGGTCGCGGCCGAGTTCCGGTGGTGCCGGTCGGGCGATCCAAATGTGCTTCTTGGAGGCGACCGTTGGCAGGCCATTGATGTGCGAGACCGCATCGAGAATCGTTTCGTTGCCGGTGCAGGGGAATCGAAAGACTTGCTCGCCGGCCCCGGCTCCGTCGGTGATGACGTAGTAAATCTTGCTGTTGTAGGCCAGCACATCGACGTTGATCTCCGGCCGATAAATGTGTGCGGCGAGATGCCGTTCGAGAGTCGCCTTCGATTCAGCGAGCGTCATGCCGGCGACGTACACACTGCCATAAATCCCCAGCGAGACCGTGCCGTCCGGCCGCACGAGATGCTCACCCGCGATGTGCTGCCGAGCTTGCTCGGCCGCGACGTTCATGTAGACCTGCGGACTGACGAGCGTCTGTTTGAGATGTTGCTCGATTCGCTGCCGCGCCTGCGGCACCGTCAATCCGGCGACCGCGATGTGACCGTACTCCGGGCCGAAGTCGATGATGCCGTCGGTCTGAATTGGGAACGCACCGTTGATCTGTTTGAACTGCTTGGCGACTTCCGGTTCCAGCGGATCGATCGGAATCGTGTTGGCCACGCGGACGATCAACGTTTCGCCCGGCCGCAGCGGAGTCTCTGGCATCCGCAAGCTGTTGACCGCTTCGATCAAAAGGATGTCGGGAGGTTCGATGACGTAACGCGGCAGCGTCACCTTGGACAACTCGCGCGGAGTCCCAGTCGCACTGGCTTGCTGAACCTGCCAGTTGCCGTCCATCGAGGTTGACGACATGTCGGCCGGGACGACCGTCCCAGAGGCTCCATACGCCGGGTCAGAATAGCCGGGATGGGCCGACTCCGTCGGAAACTGCTGACTGTGAGACATGCTTGCCGAGCGACAACCCGGAACGAGCAGGCAGACCACCATCAGCAGTCCACAAGCCGAACCTGTTGGTGACGTCATCCAATTCGGCGATAACCGATTCATCAAGTTCATTGCGGTTCGACTTCGAGTCTGACGGCGAACGAGGCATGACTTCGATCATGCGGGATCGTCAGAGAAATCGGACTATTCCAGAACAACCCTTTGCGCCAATTGTGCCGAGCGATCCGAATCTGTCAGTCGCACGGCAAAGTCGTAAGCTAGGCAGACTTTGCTGGTCGCGTTGAGTCGCGGTCCGCCGTTCTCAATCCCCGGGCTGGTTGGCGTCATAGCCCTTTGTGCCGACGACAGGGCGCGGCATGGGTGGCGGTGGAGTGACGCCGCTGGCCCGCATCACGCGATGGATCGCGTCAATTGTCTCGGCAGAGGGTTTGAAGTTGCCGGGACGAAAGCCTTCCGCGATCAACAGCGGAGTCCAGCCGTATTTGTTCTTACGGTTCCAGACGTCGATCTTCGCTCCCTTGTCGGCGAGGAGTTGAATCATCTTGGGCAGGCTCTTGTAGGCGGCACCGTGAATCGCCGATTCGCCGTTCTGATCCACGGTGTTCACATCGTTGCCGAGACTGATGAGATATTCGACCGCCGCGAGTGCTTCGGGTTCGGTGCCGGCTTCCTCGGTCGGCGCGAGCGTGCCGATGCCAGCCGCCGCCATCAACGGCGTGCATCCGTCTTTATTGGGAAGCAACGGATCGGCCTTCAGTTCCACCAGCAATCGCAGGTACGGAACGTCCGCCGTTTTCGACGCCAGCAGAAAGGGAGTCGCGCCGGTCATGCTGAGCTTTCCACGTCCGGAGTCTCCTTTTGCCAATCGCGTGTTGATGTCGGCCCCGTGCGCGACCAGTTCGCGGACGAATTGCAGACTCGTCACGTTGCCGGAGCCGGTTGGCGGCGGTTGGCCGTCGTCGCTGTCGCCGCGGTTCGGTTTGCGGACCCACGTCAGCGTGTGCAGCGGAGTGAATCCGGATCGTTGATCGTTGGCATTCGCTCCGGCTTTCAGCAACACAACGGCGAGTTCGAAATGTGCGTTTTCGACCGCCAGCAGTAACGCACTCACGCCGTTGACGGGCGCTCGGCCGCCACCTTTTTCAGTCTCGATGGATTCGTTCGCATCGACCCCGGCCTTGAGCAACGTTCGCAAGACTTCGATCCGACCTTCGCGAGCGGCGAACAACAGCGGAGTGAAACCGGACTTCAATCTCGCTTGGACGTCGGCACCGGATTTGATCAGCAGCTCAACGACCTCGGCATGACCTTCAGCGGCGGCCCACATGAGCGGGGTCTGGCCTTTGCGATCCTTCGCTTCCACTTTGGCACCCGCGTCGAGCAACGCCTGCACCGGAGCGACACGGCCGGTACGAGCAGCCGTCATTAACGCCGTCTCGCCACCACGCAATGTGGTGTTCGGGTCCGCTTTGGCCGCAAGTAGCAAGCGGACGAGTTCCGAATTGCCGTTCGTGCAGGCGAGCGATAGCGGTGCGACGCCGTAACGGTTCTCCGCCTTCGCGTTCGCTCCGGCTGCGAGCAGCCGTTTGGCGGTCTCGACCTCGTCGTGGTAGGCGGCCCAGTGCAGCGCCGTCATGCCGTCCACTTGCGCGATATTCGCGTCGGGATGTTGTTTCAAAACTTCCCGAACGCGCGGCCAGTCGGCCTTCTCCGCGGCATCAGCCAGAGGAGCTTCTGCCGCGTTTGCCAACCGGGCGACTCCGCACCAGCAAATCACAATTGCCAACGAGGCGAACAGCCAGCGCGCTTTTTCTCCGCCACCGGGCTTGCTCCGGTGGTTTAACGGCCTGTGCGCTAGTCCGTTGCGATGGGAGTAGCGCACAAGCCTTTGAACCACCGGGACAAGCCCGGTGGCGTGAAAGTGCGCAGTAGTGTTCAGTCGGATGTTTCTCAAATCGCGGATCATGGGCGCGGCTCGGTGTTTCAAATTCCCAACGGTTCAAACAGCTCATCCACTTTTCCATTGCTGTCGGCGAAGCTGTCGAGGTGGACGCCGACTTTGTCGAGCAGTGTCAGGTGCAGGTTGGCCAGCGGAGTCGGTTTGTTGAAGCGGATGTGTCGTCCGCCTTTCATGCCGCCGGCCGCTCCACCCGCGACGAGGATCGGCAGGTTGATGTGGTCATGCACGTTCGGGTTGCCCATGCCGCTGCCGTACAGAATCAGCGAGTGATCCAGCAGCGAGCCGTCCCCTTCTTTCGTCGCCTTGAGCTTGCCGAGGAACTCCGCGAACAGCGAGACATGGAATTGGTTGATCTTCGCGATCTTGGCAATCTTCTCCGGGTCATTGCCGTGATGCGACAACGGGTGATGCGGATCGGAGACGCCGATTTCCGGGTACGCGCGATTGCTGGTTTCGCGTGCGAGCTGGAAGGTGATGACGCGGGTGACGTCTCCCTGCATCGCCAGCACTTGGAGATCGAACATCAGCCGCGCGTGATCCGCATACGAAGCGGGTGCTCCGACCGGCCGGTCGAGATCGGGCAGCGGTTTCTCGGCGACATCCGCTTCGGCCTTTTGAATGCGCCGCTCCACTTCGCGCACGGTGTCGAGGTATTGGCTGACCTTCGCGCGATCCGCTGGGCCGAGCGTTCGTTCGAGCCGGGCGATGTCGTCCTTCACAAAATCCAGCAGGCTCGCGCGGCGGCGGAGCGCGGCCTGCCGATCGGCTTTGCTGCCCCCTTCACCGAACAGCATTTCAAAGACCAGTCTCGGATGCGCCTCGGCCGGCAGCGGAGTCGTGGGGGAGGACCACGAGAGGTTGTTCTGATAGACGCAGGCATAACCGTTGTCGCACTGGCCGACCGTTTGCAGCATGTCCATCGCCAATTCCAACGACGGCAACTGCGTCTCGCGGCCGATTTGCTTCGCGGCGAGTTGATCGACGGTCGTGCCAAGATAGTAGTCGGTGCTCTCGGTGTGCTTCGCGCGGACGCAGCTCAGGAAGGATGAGTTCGATGTCGCGTGCGTGCCGGGATACGCGAGTTTGATTTCGGTATTCGTCAGCACCGAAACGTGTTCCTTGACCGGAGCCAGCGAACTGAGAGACGGCGACAGCTCTTGGAGCTTGTCGTCGCCCGGCGGAGTCCAGCGCGTGATGTCGCTTCCCATCGGCATGTACACGAAGCCCAATCGGCGCACAGTGGCGGCCGGTGTTTTGGCGAACGCCGTCATCGCAGGAACCATCGCATCTAACAACGGCAGCGCGAGCGACGCGCCGACTCCGCGCAGAAATGTCCGACGCAGCAGAGCTCTTTTTCGGATGGTCATGTAAAAGTCTCCTCCAAGGATCAGCCGGAACGCGCTAGCGTCCGGTTCAGTGGGATGATCGCGAACCGGACGCTAGCGCGTTCCGGCTGATAGCGGAGGACTGGTCCTCATCTGGAACGGAACGCTGCTGACGATTCCACCAATCAACGCCGAGAAGCGAAAGTCCGCAGCCCGCGCCGCACGGACGATCTCGCGCACGGCCGGGCCGTCGCTGGGTTCGATGCCGCGGCCGAGCGCGAACGTCAGCAACTTCTCGGTGAACGTGCCGACAAAAAGCTCCGGGCGCTTCAACAAACCTTCTTCCAATCCGCTGACGCCGACGAATTGGCTGCCGTCGGGCAACCCTCCCGAAGCGTCCACGGGTTGTCCTTCTTCGAGTGTTCGCCAGCGACCGATCGCGTCGAAATTCTCCAGCGAAAAGCCAACCGGGTCCATTACGTTGTGGCAGCTCGCACAGGCGGCGTTCGCTCGATGCTGCGCCAGCCGCTGCCGCACAGACAAGCTGGCCGACACCGTGTTGTCATCCAGCGCGGGCACGTCCGGCAACGGTGGCGGAGGTGGCGTGCCAAGCAGGTTTTCGAGAATCCACTTGCCACGAATCACCGGTGAGGTGCGCGTGGCATACGAAGTCACGGTCAAGAGGCTGGCGTGACGCAGTAGTCCGCCGCGCTCGCTGCCCGGTTCGAGCGGTACGCGACGGAAGCGCGTGCCGTAGACATGAGGAATCTCGTAGTGCTTCGCCAGCCGCTCGTTGAGCCACGCATGATCCGGCTTCAGCAAGTCGAGCACACTGCGGTCGTCACGCAGCACTTCCTCGAAGAGCAACTCGGTCTCGCGACGCATCGTCTGACGCAGGTTGTCATCGAAGTCGGGAAACAGCCGCCCGTCCGGTGTGATGGATTCGAGATTGCGGAGGTACAACCACTGTTCGGCGAAATTCGTCACCAACGATTGCGACCGCGGATCGGCCAGCATCCGCTGTGTCTGCTTCGCGAGCGCTTCGGGGCGGCGGAGTTCGCCGCGCTCGGCGAGATCCAACAGTTCGTCGTCGGGAATGCTGCTCCACAAGAAGAACGACAATCGCGAAGCCAACTCCAAATCGCTGATGCGATATGCCGTTCGCGGAGCAATTCCAGCGGGATCGTGTTCGACGCGGAACAGGAACTCGCGACTGACCAGGACGGCGCTCAACGCGGCCTCGATGCCGGTGTCGAAATCCGCGCTGTGGCCGGTCTCTGACCGAGCCACCGCAGCCGACCGAAGGTCTCCGCGTTTTTCGGGAGACCTTCGGTCAGGCGAATCGGCGGGGTCAGAGACCCGCGCCGAGCGCTCGCTCCGTGCATCGCGATAGAACGCCAAGATGCGTTCGAGGTCCGCGTCGCCGACAGGACGCCGATAGGCTCGGCGCATCACCGTCGAAAGAATTTGTTTCGCGCAGGCTTCTTCCTCACCAGCCGACTTTGGTTGCGAGGTGAAGATGCGGCGGCGGCTGGGCGTATCCCCCGGACCTTTGGCCTCGAACGGGCCGGTGATCGACACCTGATAAATCGCCGGCGAAATGCGTGGATGCCGATGCGTGTTGAAGTGCGCGTTGTACGGCTGCCGCAGTGTTTCGAGCAGCGACGACGGATTCTTCAAGAACGTCACGCCCAAGTCGTGCGGGCCGGCATGCACCGACAGACGGAGCTTCAAGTGGTCATCGACATGTTGAAAATCCTGTCCGCCGGGCGGTTTCACCGTGAACGATTTCAGCAGCTCGCGATCGAGCAACACTTCCAGTTCATGGGGTTCACGAAGTCCCTCGACGTGTTCATTGCGATCGCGCGCGAGGCGAATCTGGAGGTCGTATTCACCATCCTGCGGAAACGTGTAGCGAATCATCGCACCGCCGCGTGTGCCGAAGGGCAACCCGTCCACGCGGTCTTCTTGCGTGATGTCTGCACGCACGCGGATGGTGTCGCCGCCGGGCGACCGCGTCGCGCCTCCGACCGCCAATCGGCTGATCTTCTGAGCGGCCGTGATGTAGCGGTCCAGCAGAGTCGGCGAGAGTTCTCCCACGGTGACGTTGTCGAACCCGTGACCGGCTTCATCCGCCGGCAACCACGCCGCCGCGTTGATGTCGAGCGCCAGCAGGTCGCGAATGGCGTTTTGATACTCGGTCCGATTCAGCCGCCGGATCGTGTCGGTGCGTCCCGGATTCGGCCGCATCGCCGCCGCGCGATCGAGTTCCTTTTCGAGTTGCGATACGATCGAGAGATAAGTCTCCTCATTCGGCCGCTGCGTACCCGCTGGCGGCATCTGCCGCGCACGCAGCTTTCGGACCACCTTCTCCCAAATGTGCGGATGCCGCGCGACATCGTCCGCCACAACGGAAGCGAGGTTCAATCCGCCCTTGGGAGCATCGGCGTCGTGGCAACTCACGCAAGACTGGCTGACCATCGCACGCACCGTTGACGGTTCTGCGGCAAACGCCACCATCGAGAACGTCCACGCCGAGACCACCGTCACAATCAAGTTGATCCAGATTCGCCTCATGAAGTTCTTTTCGCGGAGAGGTTCGACGTGGCATGATGCATCGCGATGCCAATTCACTTTGGCCACCAGCAGTCAGAATACCGGGCAACTGGGGAAATCGCCAAAAGACGTATTTGGTCATCCTCAGGTTGAAGTGGACTTCAAGAGTTGGACAGTAGGATAAGAGAGAGTATGGCCGATTCTGGAATCGAAGATTCCAGGAGGAGAGCACATGGCCAAACCACGGACAGTTCATGATTCGGGATTCGAGGCGCGCGTGGCGCTGGAAGCTTTGAAAGAACGCGAGACGGTGGGTCAATTGGCAAAACGTCACGGCGTTCCTCCGACTCAGATTCACGAGTGGAAGCGTCGGTTGTTGGATCAATCCTCGTTGGTGGGCGCTGCGTCATCTCAAATGCAATTTGAGGTTGCAGATTATTTGAGGAAGACTTCGTTGGGGGTTCTGTAGCCGAGGCAGCGGCGCGGGCGGTTATTCAGAAGATTTGCGACGCGTTCTAGCTCGGCCCAGGTGACGG
>SXGS01304982.1_pt1 | contig 15678 bp, 13 predicted proteins | sample 3174681 | NCBI WGS metagenome assembly SXGS01 (sample SAMN11356861, study PRJNA531348) | freshwater metagenome | isolation source: freshwater sample F1-80 | place: China: Fuxian Lake, Yuxi | collected 2017-12-25 | reverse complement strand
GGCAATCGCGCACAGAAGATCGCGGCTCTCGAAGACGCGTTGGCCGTCGGCGCGGCGGCCGCGCGCGACCGTCGCTCCGGACAGATCAGCCTGTTCGGCGATTTAGAGCCGGAGCCCGCATCGTCGAGCAAGGGCGGGCCGGGCGGCTTACCGAACCTCCCCGAACTTGCCGACGACGTCAAACTTCAACACGAGAAAGACGCCCTCGGCTTCTATCTTTCCGGTCATCCGTTGAACCGGTGGCGGCAAGAGCTCGCCAAGTATGCGTCGCATCCGGTCAAGGCGCTGTCGAAGCTCGACGATCGCTCGCCCGTCACGGTCGGCGGACTCGTGCGCAAAGTGCGGACGGTGATGATCAAGAACGGCCCGAGCGCGGGCCAGAAGATGGGCATCATCGAGCTCGAAGACCTGACCGGCGCGATCGAGGCGGTGATCCCGCCGAAGCTCTATCTCGAGCTCTCCGGCAAGGTCGCCGAGGATCAAGTGGTCTTCATCAAGTCGCAGGTGGACCGACGCCGCGACATCCCGAGCCTGCGCGTCGAGGAGATCATCGAGATCACCCGCGCCAAGTACGTGCTGGCGGGTCGCGTGATGGTCAAGCTCGACGAAGGCGAAGACTTGGACGTCCACGTTTCGGCGGTCAAGCAGACGCTCAAGAAGTTTCCGGGCAAGTCTCCCGTCGTCATCCAACTGCAGACGCGCGAGTTCGGCGTCGTGCAGGTGCAGACGGGCGATCAATACCGTGTCGCGATCTCGCCCGACTTGATCGACGGACTCGGCCGCATCCTCGGGACCGAGCGCGTCGGCTGCGCCTGAGCGGCGCGCGGAACACGGCGCATCCGATCCGCGCTCAGCGCAGATCGGCGACGTCGAGCTTCGAGAACTTCACGGTGCGGACGAGCGGAGACGGCTTCCCGGAGGCGTCCGGCAAGGTCGGGACCGCGACGCCGTCGATCTCGAAATGCCCGATGATCATGGTGTTGACCGGGCCCGAAGCTTCTTTCGGCTCTAAGCGGAAGTTGCGGCCCTCGCAGCAATAAAGGCGTTGTTCGGACAGGGAGCCGAACCAAGTCTCGCGAGCGTCCTTCGCGAGGGCGTCGCCTTCGACCACGTCGAGCGGCACCCAACCGATCTTCGGAGCGAAGAACTCGACCCAACAGCGATAGCCCGGGTCGACTTCCTTGCCGAGGTTTTTGTCGAGCACCCGGTATCCGAACACCATACGGGTCGGGACGCCTCGGGATCGCAGCGCGGCGACGAACAGCGAATGAAGATCGGTGCAGCAACCGCCCTCTTGCGTAAGGCAGTCGCCGGCGTTGCCGCGTCCGCACTTCGGCTTCGACGGATCCTTCGAGTAGTGGTCCGCGGAGTTCGCGACCATATGGAAGATCGCCCGCGCCTGCGACACGACGTTGCGGTCGTCGCCGCAGGCCTTGTCCGCCATCGCGCGGATCCGATCGTCGGCGACCATGTTGGGCGCCTGCAGATCGAGTTCGCGGGCGAAGAGCTTCCGATGCGTGTCGGTAATGGGTCCGACGGCCGCGGCGTTCAAAGCGATCGAAACCGGATCACGACGGACGACGACGTCGATCGTGAACGACATGTCGCCCGCCTTCGCCGGCGCATCGACGAAAAGAAAGCGATTGCCGTATTCGGGTTCGGTGGTCATGCGCCACTCGCCCGGCAGGTCGACCACGGAGACGTCCAAGAGCTTCTGCGCCGAGGCGTCGCCCGGCAGCGCGATCCAGGCCTTGACGCGCGAAGCGGTCGCCGGGACGTCCTTCAAGGTCACCGTCTGCCTCACGGCATACGTCGTGCTCCGAGGTGTCGGCGGTTTCACCGAAGCCGCCGGCGCGACGACGCCCTGCGCCGCAAGCCAAGCAGGAAGAAGAAGGACCGAGGCCGAGATCATCGAAAGACGACGCATGGGAACTCCGCTGGTGTTTTGAGACGAGGGCGGCTGCAGGCGTCGCGCGCCCGCCGCAAGGGATGAGCCGACGCACGACACCCGAGGCGCCGGAGACGGAAACGCACCGGGCGTGCCGCTCGTAACCGTCAGGTCCGCGCCGCTCCCGTCGTCCGGCTTGCGCATCCGAACCCGTCCACTATCAGCGGTTTACGTCGCTCGACCATCCTGAATCGGAAGGTTCCGAGAACCGGCGCAAGCAAGACGGAAACTTAGGCCCTACGGGTTCGCCGCATAGGAACGAGGCGTCGATGAAAGAAGACGCGCGATGCGGGCTGTGAAGCCGCCCAAAAACGACGCGACCGCCGGCGAGCGGCGGTCGGTTCTGGTCTCGAGGGCGGAAGAATCCGCCGCACTAACCCGCCGGGAACCGGCGGGTCGGAGAGGATTAGCGCTTCGAGAACTGGAAGGCGCGGCGAGCACCGGCCAAGCCGTACTTCTTGCGTTCCTTCATGCGGGAATCGCGCGTCAGGTGGCCTCCGGCGCGCAATGCCGGGCCCAAGGTGGGCTCGAGGGTCATCACCGCGCGGGCGACGCCCATCGCGATGGCGCCCGATTGTCCGGTGACGCCGCCGCCGTTGACGCTGGCGATGACATCGTACTTGCCGAAGCGCTCGACGGTCTTCAGCGGGGAGATCGCGGACGCTTGACTCTCGGGGTTCGAGAAGAAGCGACCGAGTTCCTTGCCGTTCACGATGAAGCTGCCGGCGCCGGGCCGGATGCGGACGCGAGCGGTGGAGGACTTGCGGCGTCCGACGGCCCACGTGTAGTTCGAATTCGCCATCTGCGTAATTTCCGAAAGGTCTGGTTCAGACCGCCAGCGCGGCGGGCTTCTGTGCGGAGTGCGGGTGGTTCGGTCCGCGGTATACCTTGAGCTTGTCGAACATGTGGCGCCCGAGCTTCGTCTTCGGAAGCATGCGGCGCACGGCGAGTTCGATGATCTCTTCGGGGTTGTCGACGATCATCTCGTAGAAGGGACGCTCCGTCAGACCGCCGATGAAGCCGGTGTGGTGGCGATAGACCTTCTGTTGCGCCTTACGGCCGGTGACCTTGATCTTCTCGGCGTTGACGACGACGACGAAGTCGCCCGTATCGACATGCGGAGTGTAGGTCGGGCGGTGCTTGCCCATGAGGATCATGGCGATCCGCACCGCGAGACGACCGAGGACCCGGTCGGTCGCGTCGACGACATGCCAAGACGCCAGAGTGTGATCCGGCTTGGCGAGATAAGTGGTCTTCATCGTGCTTCGTTCCTGGAACCTGCGGAACTTGCCGCAGTCGCGTCGCCCGGGAGGCGTCGAAGGCCTCGGGCGCCCCGTCACGGCAACTCCGGGGCGTCGCCCCATAGGCGGTCTATGCCGGCCGGACGTTCCGATAAGGGACGGGGACGATACACGGTCAAAAGAGGCCGTCAACCCCGTCCGGGCCTTGTTCCGCGCTATCCATCGTCCCTGACGACGAAAACGAGGCAGAAACCTCGATCCTCGACATTGAAATAGCCTTCGGCATCGTCGAAACGCCGTAAACCGCGCCCGGTCACTACGACTCGGGCCCGTCCGCCGCCGACCGCCCATTCCGGCGGGCAGGACCGCGCGACCGCAGCCCGGACCTCGAGCGGAGGCGCAGCGGAGGCCTGCCTCCCCTCCTCGAAGCGGAACGATCCGTCCGGAGCGCGGAACCCCGGTAGCGCTCCGCCTTTCCCGTCGAGGAGCCATGCGGCGTCGAAGACCGCCGACCGGAATCCGCTTCGGTCGTCCGTATCTGCGACCGGAATGATCCGGGCGGTCGCAGCGGCCGCGGTCCGGACCAGCGTCAGATCGAGCGGCATCGGCTCGTTGCGATCCTCTCGGACGAGGACGTTCCTTTGAAAGCGATCCAATTCGACGTCGACGAGCCGGACTTCGGCTGCGTCCTCCGCGAGACGAAACGGCGCCTCCCCCGGCACGCGATAGACGCCCGTCAAAGGACCGCCGACGACGAGATCCCGACGTTCGCCGCTCATCGAGGCGTAACTCCGCCATTGGCGCACGACCGCGCGCCGCGGCTCTGCGGCGGAGCAATCGATCGTGGCCGCAGTGAACGACTGCGTGGCCGTCTGATTGTCGCGGAGGAAGAAGGAACGCAGCACCGCACGTCCGCCGAAAACGACCGCCACGAGCACGAACCCCGTCGACGCCAGATAGACGGCCGACGACTTGTGCGCGTCGAGGCGCCACGGAAGCAAGAAGGCGAACAGGAAAGCCGTGTGATAAAGGACGAGGAACCAAGCCAGCGAAGTTAGGTCGACCCGCGCCCAGTCGGGACGGAGAAAAACGCTACGCAAGGCCGGATCGAGATAGTCGACCGGTCGCCGTCGGAGTTTCGTCGCGTCGAGATCCGCGATGTTCCGCACTAGGACGCGTCGACCCTCGCCGTCAGGACGTACATCCGGAGGACCGGCGGCCGCCAGAGGATCGACGAGCGCGAGCGCGCCGCCGAACGCGGCGAAACGGTCGTACTCGGTCCGTTCCGTCGCCGCGAGCCCGGCGTAGACCGCGGCGTCGATCACCACGACGTCGAAGACTTCGGCGGCGGCGGCGGCGAATCCCGGCGGAATCTCGGCGACGGACCACGAGGGCGGCGGCTCGGCATTGAGTCGCGCCGCAGCGCCGCCGGAGACGTTCTTGACGAGAACGAGCGGAGAATCGGGACCCGCAGCCGCGACAGGAAGAGGCAGCCGCCGCTCTCCCCCCGGCCCGACCAACACGACGTCGGTCTCTCCCGAGAGGAGCACGACCGCAAACTCCCGCGCCGCTCCGTCCGCCGGATCGGAGCGCCGTTCGGTACGAAAACGCCACTCGACCCGGCCCGACCCGTGCGGAACCGATACGCGCAGCACCGTCCGGCCGCCCGTGCGCGTCCACGGTCCGTAGGGAGCTTCGATGCGCGCATCCGCCTGCGGCATCGACCGAGCGGTCCCGACCGAAAGAACAGGCATCGCCGGAGGATCGACGAACGGAACGGCGAATCCGGCGGCCAGCACGGTGAGCCCGACGGCGGCCGCTTTTCGGCCGTAGCGGGCGACGATCGGTAATGCGCACCACACCGAAGCCGCCGCGATCCACCACGCCGGGGCTCCGGTCGCCGCCCTCCGCGTCGCGATCCTCCAGACATAAGTCACCGGCGAAAAATCAGCGAGTCGCGCGAACGGCGTCGCGACGCCCGCCGCGTGCGCCGCGATTGCGACGCCGGGGACGGCGACGGCGAAGAGCAAGAACAGGGCGACGAAGATCTTCACGCCGCGGCTTCCGTCGACGGCGCGTGCGAGCAAAGCCGATCCCGCGACGAGGACCGGCGCGGCGGCGGCCCGGACGAGGTCCTTCGCCGCGACTCCTGAGACGTAAGCGGCGACGATGGCCGGCAAGGCCGCGAACAACCCGGCGTAGATGAATAGAACGGCGAAAGTCCGGATCGACTTCCCCGGAGCGCGGAGAAGGCCGCCGGTCGCGACGACGCCGAAGAAGACGCACAGCGTAGGCAGATACCACGCGAGGCTCGCACCGCGATCCAGTCCGCGCGGCGGCGTCGCGAGCCATGAAGCGGCGAACAGCGGCAGCAACGACGCGGCGCCCGAAACGAGCGCGAACGACAACGTGAACCGGGTGACGAGGAGGTTCGCCGCCGGCGGGCCCGAGATCGTCGGGACGGACGGCGTTGCGCGGCCTTCGAGGTTCATCCGTCCCCGCGGACGAACGGCGTCGACGAAAGGACGTTGACCGTAGCGACGCCGCGGAAACCGGGGTGGGCCGCTTCGGCTTCGAGCAAAGCGTCGAGCTTCCGCCGCGCACCCGGCTCGACGCCCGATAACGCGCCGGACTCCGACTCGCCCCATTCCACGCGCACGCCGTTGCCGAGTTCGAGCACGACGTCGCCGCCCTTCTCCGCGGCGGCTTTAGTGACGTCGGCCGCGAGGACGCGATAGTCGACGAGGAAGCGATGGTCGGCGTTCGCGACGAGATCGCGAAAGACCGCGAGGCCGCGATGCACCGCGAGCGCCTTGAACGGTCGACCGATGCGCGGAATGCGCGGCACGGACTTGCGGTCGCCGCGGACGATCGGCAATCCTTCGGGAGCGCGGGAGCCGCGATCGTCGAGCACGATCCCTTCGCCGTCGACGGTCAGTCGCCATTCTTCGACGTCGACCAACGCGAACGGCTTCCGCAGTTCCACGTCGACCAACAACCGGCTCGGGTAAAGGCGGCGGATGCGCGCGACCCTGCGGACCCAAGGATGGGATTCGAAGGCGGCGCGGGCGCGGCGATCGAGCTCGGGATCGGCCACGGAGTACGCGGTATCGACCCGGACGCGAGAGAGTTCGGCGGCGACTTCGGCCGGAACGAACGAAGGAAGGGCTCCGAGGACGACGGCCTCGGGCAGGACGGCGCATCGAGCGGAGCTCAAGAGGCGAGCCTTTAAGACTCCGGCCAACGCGAGTTCGAGCACGATGATCGCGGCGAAAAGCAACACGCGCGGCAAAGGCCCGCGAAGAAGTGCGTCGCCGAATGCAGCGAGCGATGCCGTGACGGAACGGCGCAGTTCTTCGCCGCGGCCGTCGAGCGTCGCCGTCGCCATGCTCTATGCGCCTTCGTGCGGATCGGAGCGGCGTCGCCGCTCCTGACCGCCTTAGCCGCCGACCTTCGCGCCGGTGGTCGTGCTTTGCGTCGCCGACACGAATTTCTTCTGGCTCTGTTCGCGCACGGCGCGGTATTGGACCTCGAAGTCCTCGACGAACATCTGCATCGTTTCGATGAGGCTGCGGAGGACTTCCTTGTCGACGTTCACGTCGGCGTCCGTACGTGCGAGCTCGAGTTCGTGGTTCATCAGACCGAGCGCAACGCGAACGGGGTGCAGCCGGCGGTCGACGAATTTGCCGATATCCATGGGTTTCTCCGAATCGACGACCAGTCTACCGGGCGGCTGTACGGGCCGGAAGCGACCCGCCGCCGACCTTTCCGTCCGTCAGGCCCAGACGCGAACCTCGCGCTCGAGCTCGATCCCGAACCGCGACTTGACTTCCTGTTCCATCCGGACCACGAGCGCGAGTACGTCGGCGGCCGTCGCGGCGCCGAGGTTTTCGATGAAATTGCCGTGCAACGGCGATATACGGGCGTCGCCCATGCGGAGGCCTTTCAGGCCCGCGGCCTCCACCAGCTTTCCGGCGGAGGCGCCCTCGGGGTTCGCGAACGTACAACCGAAGTTCCGACCGGTCGTCGGTTGGGCGGCGTTCTTCTCTTTAAGAATGCGGCCCGCTTCCCGCTTAAGCGGCCCGCGCTCGCCGGTTTTCAACCGGAAGGTCGCCGCCGTGACCACCGAACCCGGGGGCAAAGCGGCCTTCCGGTAGCCGAATCGCAGTTCCGCATTCGATAGCTCGACCTTCGCTCCGTCCGCGGTGACGATTTCCGCGGTCTCAAGAAGATGGCTCACCCAGGCGTATCGGCCGCCCGCGTTCATGGCGACGGCGCCGCCGATTTGAGCCGGAATGCCGGCCAAGGCCTCCAGGCCGCCGAGGCCTAGGTCGGTCGTGCGGGCGATGAGTTCGGTCAAGCCGACGCCGGCCTCCGCACGGACCCGTTCGCCTGAGATTTCGACCCCGACCAAATGCACCGGCCGGATGACCACGCCGCCGACCCCGCCGTCCGAGACCAGCAGGTTCGCACCGGCGCCGAGCACGACGGTCGCGATCCCCTCGGCCTTGGCCGTGCGGAGAAACGCGGCTAGATCGTCGACGTCGCGGGGTTCGAAAACCCATTGCGCCGATCCGCCGACGCCGATGGTCGTCAGCGGCGCGAGCGGAACGTCGGTCCGCATTCGATCGGCGAACGGCAGCAGGGCTTCCATAGCCGGCGTAAGCGTACCCGGAGAGGCGATCACACGGTGCGCGGCCGGATCGCCGTCCCGGAATTGGAAGCCGACTTGGTCTTCTTCGGGTCGGGGGCCGGAGTCGGCACGGCCTTCTTCGGCGCCGAAGCCGGCGACTTCTTCACCGCCGTCTTCGGAGCGGATGCTTTCGACGTCCCGGAAGGCGCCTTGAGCGCAGAGCCGGACGTCGACTTCGGGGCGACGGTCGGTTGACCCGATTTGCCCGTCGTCTTCAAAGCGGGTTTCGACTTCGGCACGGGCAGCTTCAGCTTGTTGCCGGTTTTGAGCTTGGCTATGTCGACGTCGGGATTGAGGCGCGCGATGGAGGCGACGAAGCGCTCGCCGCCGAGTTCGCGACGCGCGATCACCCGGGCGGTGTCGCCGCGGCGGATCGTGTAGTCGTACGTCGCGGGCGGGGCGACCGGCCCTTCCTGTCCCGACTCTTGGCGCAAGACGGGAGCCGGACGGAATCGTCCGCTCCTGAGCTCGTCGTAAGTCAGGTCTTCGAGCGGGTCCTCCCGCCTCGGGGGCGGCGCGGAGGCGGCCGCCTTGGCGGCTTCCGTCCGCGGCGAGGCCTCCGCCTTCTCGGCGTTTAAGAGCGCCGTCGCCAACAGGGCCGTAATCAACGCGGTCACCAACAGCACCGCGACTTTTTCCGGACTCATCCTCGATCTCCAAACGCTGAACGGACTCGGTCCGTCGTTGAATGCCGGCGGGGCGACGCGGGCGTCGGCCGACGAGGACGGATCCCCGTCGTCTTGGTTTGCGCGAGAGCCCGGTGGAATTCGCATTCCATCCGGACCGACGGGCGCGTCGTCCCCCGGTGTCTTGTTTTGCAGGCTCATGCTGCGATCCCGGCGACTACGCGCGAGTCGCGCGCGGTCGCGTCTTCGGACTCGATTTCGGAAGCCTCGACGAACGCCGCGTGGGCGGCGAACATCGCCGAGGCCTCGGCCTCCGCCGCCTCGGTCGCCTTTCGGCGCAGCGACTCCTCCGCTTCGGCCGCCTCGGCCGCATCTTCGGCCGCCGTGACGCGGGAGACCGAACAAATGAGGCCGACGCATCCGCCGAGCAGAATCATCGACGACCCGCCGGCCGAGACGAAGGGAAGGTTGATCCCCTTCGGCGGCACGAGCGAGGTCGCGACCGCCACGTTGACGGCGGCTTGCAATACGACGAGGAACGAGCAGCCGTAGGCGAGCGTGAACCCGAACCGATCCCGCGCGGCGGCCGCGATGCGCGTCCCGTGCAGGAAGAAGAGGAGCAGCAGGATCACGACGCCTGCGGCGCCCGCGAAGCCGAGTTGTTCGCCGACGGCGGCCATGATGAAGTCGTTGTGCACTTGCGGCACGAACCCGAGATGCGCCCGGCTGTCGCCGAAGCCGCGGCCGAACCAGCCGCCCGAACCGAGGGCCAGCAAGGCTTGATCGACCTGCCCCAAAGCGCCTTCGCTTTGATAGCCGCGGCGGAAGATGTCGAGCCGGTCTTTGATGTACCCGAACTTACTGCTCATCGTGATGATGAGGGCGGGTACGCCGAGGACGACCGGCGGCCAGAGATGTCCGAGCCGCGCGCCGCTGACGACGAGGCAGGTGGCGCCGACCACGCCCAAAAGCAGCGTCGTGCCGAGATCCTTCTGCATCATCACGAGGCCTGCGGTGCCGCCGATCACGACGAGCGCCGGAAGGGAGCCGCCCAAGAACTCGCGGATGCGCGCGCCTCGCTTCGCGGCGTAGGCCCCGCACCAAACGACGAGCGCGACCTTCGCCGCCTCGGACGGCTGGAAGTGCCCGAGGCCGGGGAGTTCGAACCACCGCTTCGCGCCCATCTGCGAGCGCACAGGCATGAGGAGCAACAGGATCAGAAGCCCCCAAACGACGGCCATGAGCAAGTTCGCGTGACGGGCGAAGAACCGATAGTCGAAGGCCCGAACCACGAGCGCGCAGGCGACCGCGACGGCGATGTAGGCCGCCTGCTTCTTCGCATATCCGTACGGTGCGCCGCCGCCCGCCGCCGCATCGCTGACGCTCGCGATGATGAGCAGGCCGAACAACGACAACGCAGTGGCGATCAGGACGAGATAGCGGGCGGAGGCGGTCGTCGTGCCTTCGCCGATCAAAAGGGCGCGGGCGCTCATGGGCACGCCTCCAACACGCGTTCGAGACCGATGCCGCGCGACGCCTTCAGGAGGACGAAGCCCGGATCGCCGACCAGCCGCTTGAATTCGGCGGTCGCGGAGGCCGCGTCGGAGCAAAGGCCCACGTCCCCCGTTCCGAAGCCGCGGCGGAAGTCGTCGCCGTGGGCGCCGACGAACACGACTTGAGAGACGCCGGCGGCGCGCGCGCGGCGGCCGAGGTCTTCGTGATGCAGGGCGGCGCCGTCCCCGAGTTCGAGCATGTCCCCGAGGACGGCCGTTCGGCGGCCCGGGGCCGAAGCGAGTTCCTCCAGCGCACGACCGGCCGACAACGGATTTGCGTTGTAGCAATCGACCCAGACGACGGCCGCTCCGCAGCGGCGGACTTCGCCTCGAAGCGGCGCCGGCGAAAGCGTCGGAGCGATCTCCGCAAGCTCCGTTTCCGAAACTCCGAGGTCCCGCGCGATCGCCGCGGCGAGCAGGAGATTCGAACGGACGAATGAGTACGGGAAGCGCGGCGCGGCGATGACCGGGCCCTTGGCGCCGAAGCGGAACGCGGGCGCTCGGTCGGCGCGCGGCACGATCTCCGCACGAAGGTCGGCCGACGGTCCGAACCCGGCCTTGACCACGCGGATCCCGGGCGGATACGAAGCGGCGGCAAGCACCGGATCGTCCCCGTCGACGTAAAGCGTCGCGCCGGGCGGCAACGCGCGCGCCAGCGCCAGCTCTTCTCGGAGGACGCCGTCGATGTCGACGAATCCCTCCAAGTGCTCCGCGCCGATCGAGACGATGACGCCGGTCGTCGGCCGGGCGAGGGCGCAGAGCGGCGCAAGTTCGCCGGGATGGTTGGTGCCGAGTTCGACGACGGCGGCCTGCGTATCCGCTTCGATTCGGCAAAGCGTCATCGGAACGCCCGCCCGGTTGTTGAACGAACGCTCCGACGCCACGGTCGGCCGCGAGGGCTTAAGGAAGCCCGCAAGGAGTTCCTTCACCGAGGTCTTGCCCGCGCTGCCCGCCACGCCGACCAACGGCCGGACGTAGCGCGCTCGCACGAGGGCGGCGACCGACGCCAAAGCGTCGAGGCCGTCGTCGACCTCGAGGACGAGCGGATGCGGCGGAGTCCCCCGTTCGCCGATGACGAGCGCCGCGCCCGCGGCCAACGCCGGGCCGGCGAAACTGCGTCCGTCGTGACGCTCGCCTTTCCGAGCGAGAAACAGGTCGCCGGAACGGACCGTCCGATGATCCGTCGCGAGTCCGGTCACGACGGCCGATGCCGCCGCATCCGCGGCGACGAGGCCGAGCGCCGCTGCGATGTCCGCTCCCCGGAGAGCGATCATCCGAGGCTGCGCTTGAGCGCGAGGGCGCCGCGCGCTTCCGCGGCATCCTCGAACCGGATGATGCGATCGCCCGCCTCGTAGGAGGTCTCAGGCCCTTTGCCTGCGACGATGACGACGTCCCCCGGACGCGCCAGATCGACGGCGCGGCGAACGGCGGCGCCGCGGTCGAGTTCGACTTCGACGCGGTCGAGTCGCGAGAAGCCCGCGACGACGGCGGCGATGATGTCCGCGGGTTTCTCGGAACGCGGGTTCTCGGACGTCACGACGGCGACGTCGGCGAGGCGATCCGCGATGCGGCCCATGCGGGCACGACGACCCCGCGAACGGTCGCCGGCGGCGCCGAACACCGCGATGACGCGGCCGCGGGCGAGTCCGCGGGCCGTCAGAAGCGCCTGTTCGAAGGCGGCTTCGTTGCGCGCGTAGTCGACGAACACCTCGACCGGTCCGCGGGCGTCGACGCGCTCCATGCGTCCGGGGACGACCGCGACCGAAAGCAGGCCTTCGACGGCCGATTCAAGCGGCGCGCCCATCGCCAGCGCCGCGGTCAATGCGCCGAGCAGGTTCGAGGCCGCCGCGCGCCCGACGAGCGGGCTCCGCAACGTCGCGCGACCGAGCGGCGTACGAACGTCGAGGTCGAGACCGTCGACGTCGAGCCGGCGGATCTCGCCGCGCACGTCGGCACGTCCGCCGACGCCGTAGCTGAGCAAACGGGCCCGCGTCACATCGGCGAAGAGTTCGTGCGCAGGATCGTCGAGGTTGACGACCGCCGCGGCCGAATCCGGCAGAAGACGGAAGAGTTCGAGCTGCGCTTCGATCAGTTCGCGCGACGAACCGTGGAAGTCGATGCGATCGCGGGCGAACGTCGTGAAAAGCCCGCAGGCGAGCGGCAGTCCCTCGGCGCGACCGAGCGCCAGCGCCGCGGAGGAGAATTCCATGCCGCAGGCGGCGAAACCATCCTCGGCGACGGCGGCGAGTTCGTCGGCCGTACGCTCGGCGAGAAGCGCCGCTCCCCGCCGACCGCGGAAGCCGCGGCCGACCGCCGATTGCTCGGTTTCGAGCAGCGCGGTGCGGACGCCGGAGGCGCCCATGGCGGCCGCGAAGAGCCGGAGCACGGACGACTTGCCGTTCGTGCCCGTCACGCCGAGCAACCGGAGATTAGCGGCGCGCCCGGTGAAGCCCGCGGCCATGAACGCAAGCGCGCGGCGCGCGTCTTGAGCTTTGAGCACCGGAACCGAGCACGACAGGCCCGCGTCCTCGTCCGCGACGACGGCGACGGCTCCGCGCTGGACCGCCTCGGCCACCGCGCGGCGACCGGTCGCATAGGTGCGGCCGACGAGGACGAAGACGTCCCCGGGACGGACCGAGACCGGATCCGAGGTCACGCCGGCGACGTCGACGTCGCCCGCAAGAGGCCGGGTCAAGAGCTTGCCTCGCAGCGCCAGTTCTTCGAGCTTCACGTTCCGTCCCCCCGCCCGCTCAGTATTCCGTGAACCACGCGCACAACCGAACCCATGCCGTCCTGACCGCGGTGATCATCGCGTCACCTCCGCAGCCGACGATTCCTCCGCGCGATCGGGCGCGACGCCGAGCTTTTCGAGCACGCCGTCGACGATCGCCCGCACGACGGGGCCCGAAATCGACCCTCCCGTGTAGGCGCTGTTGCTTCGGATGTCGACCTTGTGGTGGACGACGACGACGACGATGCGCGGGTCGACCGCGGGGGCGACGGCCGCCATCCAAGCGTTGTAGTACTTGGTGACGCCGTTCCGATAGTCGAACTGCGACGTGCCGGTCTTGCCGCAGAAGACGTACTTGGCGCTCTTCGCCGTCGCATGCGCGGTGCCGCGGGGGTTCTCCACCACCTGCAGCATGCCGCGCTTCACGAAATCGACGGCCGCCTTCGACACCACGCGCGTGCGCACCGGTTCCGCTGCGAAGACTTTGCCGTCGCGGCGGATTTCTTTGATCACCGTCGGTTCGACGCGCTCGCCGCCGGTCGCGAAGACGGTGTAGGCGGCCGCGAGTCCGAGCGGAGAGACTTGGAGTCCGTAGCCCTGCGCGAAGGAGCAGCCCTCCCAACGCGGCGACGCGGGCTTCAAGCCTCGCTCCTTGTCGCCGTGCTGCGGATAGATCGACGATGCGGCCTCGCCGACGAGCCCGGAACCCGGACGGTTGAGGACGCGGAACGCGTCGAACGCGTCGTAGACGCCCGAGAGTCCGAGTCTCTCGAGCGCGATGCGGACGGACCCGATGTTCGAACTGCGGTAGAGGCACTCGACCGCGTTGAGCGGCTGGGCGTTTACGGAGTAGTCCGTGATCAAGCGCCCGTGGAGGGTCGCCTTCTTGTCCCATCCGCCGCAATCGAAACGTTCGTTCTCCGAGCCCGAGATGCGGCCCCGCTCGAAGGCGTAGGCGTAGTAGATCGGCTTGATCGTCGAGCCCGGTTCGAGCGCATCTTCGATCGCGCCGAGACGCGAGCCTTTCGGATCGAAATGCTCGCCGGGTTCCGTGGTCGGAATCGAGGCGATGGCGAGGATGCCGCCGGTGCGCGCGTCGAGCACTACGGCGCTCGCACGCAACGATTTGTATTTCTTCGCGTTCTCGCGGAGGGCGTCGAAGGCGACGCGTTGCATGTCGACGTCGACCGTGAGAACGACTTCTGCGCCGTCGACCGCGGGCGCCGTTTGATCGGAGGTGAACTTGAAGCGGAGTCCCCCGCAGCTTTGCTCGCCGCCGATCACGCCCGCTTCGCCCGTCAGCAGGCCGTCGAGCTGGCGCTCGAGTCCGGTGCGGCCGAGGACGCGGGTATCGCCGGCGTCTTCGGTGCCGCCGACGACGCCGAGGATCTGCGTGAAGAGCCCGCCGAAGGGGTAGGTCCGCGCGATCACGTCCTCGAACGTGAGCGCGGCGGCCGCGAGCTTGCGGACACGACGGTCCTCGGAATCGGCGCCGCGAAGAGCCCAGCGGTCCGCGGCCTCCTCGACCTTGCGCCGGGCCTCGGGCGAGATCCGTCGCACGATCACGGAGCTCCGCGCCTCGCCTTTGTCCCAGGTGAGTCCGCGTTCCGCGATCTTGGCCGCGACCTCCGTCGGGTCGACGTCGAGCCCCGCTTCCGCAAGTAGCCCCGGTAGATCGACGGCGAGCGCCGTACGCGCGGCCTCGCGCCTTACCGCGAGGTGTTTCGGCTCCTCCGTCTCGCGGACCGGCGCCGCGCCTTCCGCTTGCGTCTTCCGGAAAGGCGGCAGAAAGCGCGTGAGGTCGACCCCGAGCGCGTGCTCGTAGTGGGAGGACGCGATCGTCCGCAGCGAGGCGTCGAGGAAGCGGCCGCGGACCGGCCGGGCTGCGAGCGAGCACGACGCGACGCGCTGCGGGCGGTTGCGGAGGTGCTCCGTCGTTTCGGCCTTTTCCGATCCCTCGAGGACCTGCAGTTGGAACAGCCGGCCGATCAAGCAGACGTAGAAGGCGACGACGATCACGCCGATCCACCCCGAGACTTGGTGGGACGTCGGAGGCGGTAGGGCCGGGACTTTCGGAGCCTTCATGAGCCGGGCCTCTTCGGAGGAACAGGCGCGATGCGACGGACCGGGACGTTCGCGACGGCGAGGCCGGCGCGTTTCAGGCGCGATTCGTCGACGACGGGCGCCGTCTGCTTGGCGATGCGGTTCCGACGCCAGGCGTTCTCATTTTCGAGGACGCCGAGTTTCGATTCGAGCGCGGCGATGCGGAACGCGGCGCGGCGCGTGCCGGCCTCGACGTCGACGACGAGCCAACCGATAAGAGCGACCGACAGGGCGCCGAAGATCAGGCCGAAGGTCTTCATGCGGCGACCTCGTCCATATGGAGCTTCCGCGCCGCGCGGAGTTTCGCGCTGCGCGCACGCGGATTGCGCTCGACTTCGGCTTCGGTCGGTTCGAGCGGTTTCTTGGAGAGGAGTTCGGCCAGCCCCGCCTTCGCACGATCGCGCAGGAACGTCTTGACGAGACGGTCTTCGCCGCTGTGGAAGGAGATCACGGCCAGCCGGCCGCCCGGACGCAACGCATCGAAGACGACGGGCAGCGTTCGTTCCAGCATTCCGAGTTCGTCGTTGACGAGGATGCGGAGCGTTTGAAAGAGTTTGGTCGCAGGATGGATGCGGCGGCGGCCCGGAGCCCGCGAAGGCGCCAAGCCCTCTACGAATGCGGCGAGTTCCGTCGTCGTCTTGAACGGTTTGAGCTTGTGGCGAGGCGCGACCGCGCCGGCGATCTTCCGCGCGTAGGGCTCGTCGCCGAGTTTGAACAGCGCCTCGGTGAGCGCCTTCTCGTCCATCCGGGTTAGAAGGTCTTTCGCCGTCGGTCCGGAGCCCG
>SXGS01503647.1_pt1 | contig 15679 bp, 17 predicted proteins | sample 3174681 | NCBI WGS metagenome assembly SXGS01 (sample SAMN11356861, study PRJNA531348) | freshwater metagenome | isolation source: freshwater sample F1-80 | place: China: Fuxian Lake, Yuxi | collected 2017-12-25 | reverse complement strand
GATGGGCCCGGTTTGTCCACCTCCGGTTTTTGAGTCTTCATCCCATTCAAAGATGGGGGTTTGTGCCGCTCGTGTCTATAAAAATCGCTAAACTCACACCCCCGAACAACTTGGGAATCTTTCACCAAATGCCGTGGGCCATCATACGGAACCGCTGTTTCGGGCACTCGACAACCGTCAAGATCTGATGCAGTGTGTAGGGAGGCATCAACTTTTCATGCGTACCGGACAAGAACTCGCGTCGTTAGCCAAACGGTTTGCCTCGGAATACCCCCAACAAAGTTGGTGGCACTTCATCTCCTCGAGCGTCCTGCTCCTGCTCTCTCTCGCGGGAACTATCTGGAATTTCAACCTGGCGGGCCAGATTGCGTGCAGTGTTCTTTCCGGGCTGTTGATTTTGAGGCTCTTCGTGATCTATCACGACCAGCAGCACCACGCGATTCTGTCGCATTCCAAACTGGCGGAGGTTCTAATGCGCTGCTTCGGATTGTACGCCCTCAGCCCGAGCAGCATTTGGAGGAGTTCCCACAATTACCATCACAAACACAACTCCAACCTTCGCAGCGCTCATATTGGATCCTTCCCGATCATGACCAAGGAGCATTACTTGAAATCTCCGAGAGCCAAACGGCTCAAGTACCTGTTCATGCGCCATCCGCTCACGATTCTCTTCGGCTACATCTTCGTGTTCCTCCACGGAATGTGTCTTTATCCTTTCTTCAACAGCCCGCGCAAGCACTACGACTGCTCCCTGGCTCTCGCCCTCCACCTCGGGATCGGGCTTTCCCTGTTCCTCTACTCCGGCTGGGGGGCTCTCCTCCTGACCCAAACGATCCCCCATTTCATTGCCTACAGCATCGGCAGCTACCTTTTCTACGCGCAACATAATTTCCCTTCGGTCGCCTTCAGGGACAAAGCGGGCTGGACTTACGAGAAAGCCGCGCTCGAGTCTTCCAGCTACATGAAAACAGGCCGCATCGCCGCCTGGTTCACCGCCAACATCGGCTACCATCACATCCATCACCTAAACGCTCGAATTCCATTTTATCGCCTTCCCGAAGCGCTTCGCGAAGTCCCCGAGCTGCAAAACCCGCGAACTACCTCCCTCAATCCGCTTGAAATCGCCCGCTGCCTGCGCCTCAAGGTTTGGGATGTCGCCTCTCAAAAAATGATCGGTCTCAATCAGCTGTAGAACCCCTTCCCGGACGAGATTCGGTTGCCGAAACAGAAGGCTGACGACGACACCCAACGGATGCGCGCGGGGTGTGAATTGAGACACAACCGCGGCGCACCGACCACACAGACCTCAGACCACCATGCGCATCACAGTGGCCCACATTGCCCAACAAGTCCAAGGACTCGTCGAAGGCGACCCTTCAATCGAATTGACCGGATTCGCGCCTGCGGACAGCGCCCAGGAGGGCGACTTGACATTCGCCGAGGGGCCCCGCCATTTCGGGGCCGCCGAGAACAGCCGAGCCGCCGCCATCATCGTGTCTGGGGATCTCCATTCTTCTCGAAAAACTCTGATCCGCGTCGCGCACGCGCGGGTCGGGATGGCACGGGTGCTCCCGTTGTTCTTTCCCCCTGACACGCTTCAACCCGGGGTCCATCCAAGCGCTTCAATCGCGCCTGATGCCCGCGTGGACACAACGGCCCATGTGGGCCCTGGCTGTGTGGTGGCCTCCGGCGCCCACCTTGGAGCCCGATCAAAACTCCTGGGCGGCAACCATGTGGGCCGCGATTGCCGCGTGGGGGACGATGTTTGCCTTTTCCAGAATGTCGTTCTCTACGACCACACCCAGATCGGGGATCGGGTCGTCATCCACGCCGGAACCGTCATCGGTTCTGACGGCTACGGATATGTGCTCGACACGGGCCACCACAGGAAGATCCTCCAAGTCGGCAACGTGATCATAGAAGCCGATGTCGAAATCGGAGCCAACTCGGCGATCGATCGAGGCGCGTTAGGCGCCACTCGCATCGGGCAGGGAACAAAAATCGACAACTTGGTCCACATCGCGCACAATGTGATCATCGGCAAGCACTGCCTGATCATGGGCCAGGCAGGCTTCGCCGGCAGCACTCAACTCGGAGACTATTGCGTGGTCGCCTCCCAGTCCGGAATCGCGGGCCATCTGAAGCTGGGCAATCAATCCGTGGTCGGCGCCAAGTCAGGCGTCATGCGGGATGTGCCTGAGAAGGAGACCGTGCTCGGAATTCCCGCGCTTCCTGACAGGCAGACAAAACGACAATGGATCGGCGCGCAGCAATTGCCGGAGATGCTGAAGCGGATGCGCGACCTCGAAAAGCAAGTGGCTCAACTTGCGGGTCAAGTCGCGGCAAACCTCGAAGCCGGTTCCAAACCGTCAAAAGGCGGGTGAAAACCGCCCAGTTCGAACGGAGGATCCGCCGCTCCGACCCAGAACTCCAAATGGCGCAAAACAATCATTGAGCGTCCTTTTGCCCAAGGTTAAACTGCTCGCAATGCGATGTCTCACTCTCTCGCTCATTGCCTTGGCGGCTCTGGTCGCGGGCCTTCCCGCCCTCGCGGCCGCGGAATCCCCGGCCCGAGCCAAAATCATCAAGGTGCTGCCCACCTACATCGACTTGAAGGGGCGCCACGCGCTATCGCCGAGCCTCTACGAACGCGATGCTTATCAGGCCCTTCTTCGGAAAGAGAAACAACGGGTTTCAGGGATGCGGTTCGACATTCAGTGGAAAGCGAGTTCCACGACCGCGGATAAACTGGCCCTCAGGCTTGAGTTGAGAGTCAGCAATGCCTCGGGTTCCAAACTCGTCGCGCTGGAGCAGGAAGTTTCTCCGAAAAAAAATGGATCGCGCTGGTCACGCATCGTCCTGGACGGTGAGAAGTATCGCCAGGCAAGCGATGTCATCGCTTGGAGGGTCACGATCCTTGAAGGCGATCAGAAGGTGGCTGAACGCACTTCTTTCCTGTGGTAGCGAGCCATCCCGAACCGGAGGCAGCTGCCGGCTTCCGTCGAGCGTTTTCCAGAATTCCTTTTGACCCTCTATGGAGGTTGGCATGAATATTTTCGACATCAAATCGAAGGCTCCGGGTCCCGCCGGAAGGCTGCCGTTGACCGAGGAAATGCTGCGGACGCGGCCGAGCGGAGATCTGTTTGGCTTAACCCAGGACGCGGGCATGGGCTGGAATCCGGCCGAACTGTTGCGAACCCAGTTTCTCATTCTGAGCACTCAGGGCGGCGTGAGGGCGCCTGATGGCGCGCCCATCGCCCTCGGTTATCACACCGGGCATTGGGAAATCGGCCTGCTGGTCGTCGCCGCTGCCGAGGAGCTCAGGCGCCGAGGGGGCATCCCATTCGCTGGATTCTGCTCGGATCCCTGCGATGGGCGCACCCAAGGCACTCACGGCATGTTCGACAGCCTTCCTTACAGAAATGACGCGGCCCAGGTTTTTAGGCGACTGATCCGCTCGCTCCCCACGTGCCGAGGGGTCATGGGAATTGCCACATGCGACAAAGGTCTGCCGGCGATGATGATGGCCCTGGCTGGCACGCGCAACATGCCGTCCGTCCTCGTGCCGGGAGGCGTCACTCTCCCCCCGGAACACGGCGAAGACGCCGGAAAGATTCAAACAATCGGCGCCCGCTTTTCTCATGGCCTCATTTCGTTGGAAGAAGCCTCTGAAATGGGCTGCCGGGCTTGCGCGAGTCCCGGAGGAGGCTGTCAGTTCCTGGGAACCGCCGCCACATCGCAAGTCGTGGCCGAAGCCCTCGGCATGGCCGTCACCCATTCCGCCCTCGCGCCCTCCGGACAACCGGTGTGGCTGGATGTCGCGGAGCGGTCGGCGCGCGCATTGGCCGCGCTCGAGAAACGCGGCCTGACGGGCCGCGATCTGTTGACTGAATCCAGCATCCGCAACGCCATGGCGGTGCATGCGGCGTTTGGCGGGTCAACCAATCTGCTCCTCCATATTCCCGCCATCGCCCATGCGGCCGGCTTGCCCAGGCCCACGGTGCGCGACTGGATCCATGTCAACCAAAGCGTTCCCAGGCTCGTCAGCGTGCTTCCCAATGGACCCGTCCATCATCCGACCATCCGAGTCTTCCTCGCGGGCGGCGTGCCCGAAGTCATGCTGCATCTGCGCGAATTAGGGGTCTTGGATCTGGGCGCCATGACTGTCTCTGGCCGCTCCCTGGGCGACGAACTGAACGAATGGGAGACTTCGGAACGTCGCTCTCGATTTCGGGAGAAACTTCAAGCACTGGACGGCGTCAGGCCGGATGAAGTGATTTATTCCCCGGACCGCGCTCGCGCCGCCGGCCTCGCCAGCACGGTCACGTTTCCATCGGGCAACCTGGCGCCCGAAGGCTCTGTGATCAAAAGCACTGCCATCGATCCGTCCATGCTGGACGGGGATGGAATCTATCGAATCTCGGGAGAGGCGCTCGTGTTTCTCAGTGAAAGCGACGCGATCAAGGCGATCAAACGAGGAATCGTGCGCGCGGGAAACGTCCTCGTGCTCGCGGGGTGCGGGCCCATGGGAACAGGAATGGAGGAAACTTATCAACTCACTTCGGCCCTCAAGCACCTGCCCTTCGGCAAGCATGTCGCTCTGGTCACGGACGCTCGTTTCTCGGGTGTTTCCACAGGGGCCTGCATCGGGCACGTAGGCCCCGAAGCCCTCGCCGGCGGTCCAATCGGGAAACTCCAGGACGGCGATCTGATCAGCATCGTGGTAGACACCCGCCGACTTACCGGGACAGTGGATTTCGTGGGAACTCCCCGTGAAAGGATTTCGGCCGAGGCAGGTGCGATTCAACTCGCGGCCAGGCCCCGTCGATCTGACCTCGCCCCCCATCCTCAACTACCCCCTGAAACGCGGTTGTGGGCCGCCCTCCAGCACCAAGGGGGAGGCACTTGGGGGGGCTGCGTTTACGATGTCGACGCCATATTGAACCGATTGGGAAGCTGAGAAACAAGGACCGCGGTCAAGCCGCCAAGGCAATCCGCGTTCAAGCTCAATTCCCGGTGCGAGTCACGGGGCGCACTTCCCGATTTGGGAAAAGCTTTCGGCCAACGCCACCGCTTTGAGCATGGCCTTGGATTTGTTCACGGTCTCCTGATACTCCGCTTCCGGGGAAGAATCGGCCACCCACCCTCCGCCAACCTGAACATGCGCTTTGCCATCCTTCAGGAGAGCCGTGCGAATCGTGATGCAGCAGTCCAGATTGTGGTTGAATGAAAAATATCCGACGCAGCCTCCGTAGGGGCCTCGCTGAGTCTGTTCCAGCTCGGAAATGATCTGCATGGCGCGAATCTTCGGCGCTCCTGAGAGCGTCCCCGCCGGAAAAGTGGCGCGCATGAGATCATACGGCGTCCGATCCGCCGCAAGGGCCCCCTCCACTTCTGAAACGATGTGCATCACATGGCTGTAGAGCTCGATCACCATCATTTCCCGCACCACGACGGATCCAAACTCGCACACGCGGCCCAGATCATTCCTGGCGAGATCCACCAGCATGACATGCTCCGCGCATTCCTTGGGATCCGCGAGCAACTCTTTTTCATGTTTCTGATCTTCCTCGGGAGTCTTGCCGCGCGGCCGCGTTCCCGCGATCGGCCGTATCTCCACTTTTCGACCTTCGCACCTCACGTGAATCTCCGGGGACGCCCCCACCAGCGAAAAACCGTCGAGTTCCAACAGGAACATGTAGGGAGATGGATTAATGGTGCGCGCCGCTCGGTAAACGTCCATTGATGAGGCCTTGACGTCGGCGGAAAACCTCTGCGAGCCAACCACCTGAAAGATGTCGCCCGAACGGATATAGCTTTTCGCCCTCTCGACATTCTCCAAAAAGCGATCATGAGCCACGTTGGACACGAAGGGCACCGGCGGCACCTCGGCAGGAAGGCTCACGGACGATTGCTGAGAAGGCTGGTTCAACAAGGAAACCAGCCGATCGAGCTCCCGTGTCGCCTTTTCGTAAGCTTCCGAAACCCCAGTGGCCGGGTTCACGACGGCGTTGACGAGCGCCGTGATCGTGTGGGCCGCCCCATCGAAAATGAGCAATTGATCCGCAATCAGAAAGTAGAGAACCGGTGTCTTTAGGTCATCGCGAAGCGGTCTCGGCACCACGGGTTCAATGTCATGGATGAATTCATAACCGATGAACCCCACAGCGCCGCCCGTGAATGGCGGCAACGACGGCAGGTTTACGGGATTGAAGCGATTCATCATTCGCTCCACCACCACCAGCCCATCCCGAACGCGGCGCGGATCTTCGAGCGGAGCCGATTGATCGATCACAAATTCCTCGACCACCCGCCCCCCCTGCAACACATCAACCCGGCCTTCCGTCTGACGTATCACCGCGCGTGGATGGCTTCCCACGAAAGAGTATCGCGCCAGGCGCTCCCCTCCCTCCACTGATTCGAAAAGGAAAGATTCTCCCTGGCCCCTCATCTTGCGATAGGCGGACAGAGGCGTCTCGAAGTCGGCCAGAAGCCGGCGTGTCACGGGAATCAGGTTTCCCTGTCGAGCCAACGCTTCGAACTCGGCGTAAGTCGGCGAATACATGTGCATGATCGAAAGAGGCATCCTCTCCTGATTGCGCCGCAAAGAAAAGGCTCAATCAAGATGGGCGCGCGAAGTGAACCGGCGCCACACTGAAAGGGTTGTAAAAAAGAGGACGGCCACGGCAAACGTGATCATGCCCAAGCCAACCGCGAGCGGCACCACCTGCTGCTCGCTGAAGAGAACCAGCAGCGCCCCCAAACCGGACATCAACACCACTTGAGCCGCCGTGCAGGCTATGAACAATCCCTTGGATGCCTGGAATAGCTGAGCCGAAAACCAGGCTCGATACTGAGTTTCCCCAAGGGTTTTCATGATCCAAGCCGACTGAAAATTGCGCGTCGCCACCAGGCAGCTCGTGGTCACGAGCATGATCGCTGGCAAAGGCCACAAAGCGCACACCCAGCATACGGCGAGATTCACGATGAAGCCTCCCCGCCAGCCAAGAAACCGGGCCACCGGATTGGCCTCAAGAACCAGGTTTGGAGTAGCGATCCAAGTGCTCAAAAAATCCGCGCCCCGGGCCAGCACCAGCAGCACCAGCAGCATCCAATAAGCATCGCTCCCAAAGGGAACAGAAACTCCGGCCATCCTATTTCCTTTTGTAAAGACTCTCCGGATCTTGCAAACGAGGCTCCGTGACCTCGACACCGTTTCCTTCGGACCGGATCGACCTAAAGAAACAGGAGCGAAAGCCTTCATGGCAGGCGGCCCCTTCCTGCTCCACTTGAATGAGCAGCGTGTCTCCGTCGCAGTCGAACGCCAGATCCTTCACTCGCTGAACATTCCCGCTGATCTCGCCTTTGATCCAAAAACTTTTCCTCGAACGGCTCCAAAAAACGGTTCGCCCGGTCTCGACGGTTTTCAGAACGGAATCCCGGTTCATCCACGCCATCATCAGCACGCGGCCGTTTCTTGAGTCCTGCACTATCGCCGGAATCAGTCCGTCGTCGTTAAACTTCAATTTCTCGATGAATCCAGTGTTCATGGCGCGTTGCGGGGAAGAAATGTAAAGGCGACCGCCGCGAGAAGGCAAAGGAAAGCAGCGGCATGATTCCAACGAAGCCGTTCGCCAAGATAAGCGACGGCGAACCCGGAAAAGACCAGCAGGGTCACGACTTCCTGGATCACCTTGAGTTCCACGGTCGTATAACTCGCGCTGCCCCATCGGTTCGCGGGTATCATGAGCAAATACTCAAAAAAGGCGAGCCCCCAGCTCGCTGGAATCACCAACCACAGCGGCTGCGTCTTGAATTTCAGATGTCCATGCCAGGCGAAAGTCATGAAAATATTTGACCCCACCAGCAGTAACAAAGGAAGCCATCTTGACTCCATCATAATTGCGAGGCATTTCCCGTGTGGATCTGGCGAGTCATTTGGAACGACTGTATCGCCAGGATCTTGAGAAGATTCGCCATAGGCAACTGCGGTTTTAAGGTTTAAGGACGAACCTCGATGCCGCGGGAAGCCAGAAACTGTTTCACGTCGCGCACCGTGTAATCCCCGAAGTGAAAGATGCTTGCCGCAAGCACCGCGTCCGCCTTGCCCCGGAGCAGCACTTCCGCCATATGTTCCAGACTGCCGGCCCCGCCGCTCGCCACGACGGGAACTCCCACGGATTCGCTGACCCGCCGCGTCACTTCCAAATCAAAACCCGCCTTCGTGCCGTCGGCGTCAATGCTGTTCAAAACGATTTCCCCGGCGCCCAACTGAACGGCCCGCACGCCCCACTCCACCGCATCCAACCCAGTCGCCTTGCGCCCGCCATGGGAAAAAACCTCCCATCGTCCCTCCCCCACGCGCCGGACATCAATGGACACCACGATACACTGGCTCCCGAACTTCTCGGCCCCAGCTCGCACAAGATCCGGGTTCGACAACGCGGCGGAATTAATGCTGACCTTGTCCGCTCCAGCCCTCAGCATCGCGCGCATATCCTCCACCGACCGTATCCCCCCTCCAACCGTCAGGGGCATGAAACACCGCTCCGCGGCCCGTTCGATCACAGAAACCATGGTTTGCCGGCCGAACGCGCTGGCGGTGATGTCGAAAAACACCATTTCATCAGCGCCTTGATCGTTGTAACGAAGAGCCAATTCCACGGGGTCCCCTACATTCCTCAACCCCCCCGCCTCGGCACGGCCAAACTGAACGCCACGGGTCACCTGTCCCGCGTGGACATCCAAGCACGGTATCACACGTTTTGCGAGCATAGGTAGGGAGTGGCGCGGACGCCCTTCAGCAGATCCAGTGAAACCATCGGCGCGCACTGGCCGCAGTCGGCAAGACAAAAATCTCGGCGGCCGCTCAATAAGATATATACCGATACCAACGAAGGGTGGCGCGAGATAAAAGCACGATTCCTCGAGGCGCCTTCAGGAAGCCAGAGCGGCGGCGCCCCAAAGTCTTTTAGCCGCAAAAATTCAGATAACGGCAAAGCTGAGCTGCAGCGCAGCCTGAACGGCCCAGTGCGGCAGGTCATTTCGCGGCCTCTCGTTCTTCTCACGATCCAGTGGCGATTGAAAACCGGGTCAATCCTCAATTTGACTCAACACAATCAAGGCTGCGTTGCCGCGCAGCCCTACCGTGTATTGCCTAGTCACGGCTTAGGTGGGAGGGCTAAACTTCCCGTTATGATTCGTGAACTTCGGCTTGGCGTAGAGCACCGCGTTCAACGAGGGCAAGGGATTCGAGGCGCCAAATTTATATCCAATCTTTTTGATCGCGACAAGGATCTGGTCCTTGGTCAACGGCGTGCTCTGCGTCACTTGCATGATGGCCTGGCGAAGCGAAAGCCGATTCCGAACCCGTCTCGCGCCGCTGGCGGGCGCCGAAATCGCCGCCGGAGCTTTGTTCCTCCGTCGCACTGAGGCGGGGGCCGATTCTAACTCTTCATCTCCCAACGCACTATTTATTTGCCCGAGGCGGGCCTCAAGCTCCGCTTTTTCCTTCAGCAGCGCGGCCCGCAGCTCAACATACTTCTTCAATGAATTCATCTTCATCGTCTTCGTATATAGAGCCAGGATTTGGGTGGCAAGACCCAATGAATAAGAATCGACGGGGTTCGTTTCGGCTCGGTGCGGGAAGAAACGCCGGATCGGTTATATAATTTTACCTCAGCGGGCGCCGGTGGACCTTGTGTATCGCGGCCTGATCGGTGGCTTTGATGATCATTTCGTCGATGCAGACATGTGGCGGCCGGCTCGCCATCCAGACCATCGCGTCCGCCACATCCTCGGCTGTCAAAGGATTTACTCCCGCGTACACTTTGTTGGCGCGCTCCGCGTCGCCCTTGAAACGAACGATCGAAAATTCCGTCTCGGCCATGCCTGGATCCAAAGTGCCTACTCGAATGCCAGTTCCGCAAAGTTCCAATCGAAGGGCTCGGGTGATCTGCAGCTCCGCCGCTTTGGCTCCGCAATAGGCCGCCCCCCCTTCGTACGCCACCCGGCCAGCGATGGATCCCACGTTGAGCAACACGCTTCCCTCGGCCTTCGCCAACAATGGAATCATCTCCCGCGACATCCGCAGAACACCCAGGACATTGGTTTGAAACATGGTCTCCCAATCCTCATCCTTGCCCTCGGCAACGGTGTCCAATCCGAGCGCTCCTCCCGCATTGTTGATGAGCACATCCAAAGCAGCCGTCCGCGACCTCACCCAGGCGGCAAAGGAGGTCACGCTGCTGGTTTTGCTCACATCCAAGGCCTCAACTGCGGCCGTGCCCGCCCCCTCTTTCATCGCATCGGCCGCCACCTGGGCTAGCCGGTCAACCCGCCGGGCGCCCAGGAGAAGATGACACCCCTCGCGAGCGAACCTCAGCGCCGCTGCAGCACCGAATCCACTCGACGCCCCGGTAATTAAAACCCATTTGTTTGCCAGTCGTGATGCCATTGGCAAATCATCCACCCCCATGGATCGACTGGCAAGATCAAGAAACGAAGCGCGGCAAAGAAACTAATCGCGGGTTTTGAACCTTAAAACGGCAATTGAACATCGTGGAGATTTGCAAAAGCCTGGATGAGTAAGGTTTGACAAAACGGGAGGCATATTTCCCGTGGATCTGGCGAAGATTCGCCTTGGGCAACTGCCGATTTAAGGTTGAATGAATGGGGAGCCGCGCGGCCAAAGGCGGGGAGGGAAGCAACCACTTCCAGCCGACGCGCACTCCCCATTCAGAACACATCATGAATCTTAGGGCTCGATCCATGGAGTCATCACAACTGGACTCAACCAGAGATCGTCAATGCAATCCCCGCGCCAACTTGTTCGCAAACCTCGAACTGCGGGTTTAAGGTTCAACCTTAAAACGGCAGTTGAACATCGTGGAGATCTGCAAAAGCCTGGATGATAAAGGTTTGAATAAGAGGGAGGCAACCCATTCGGATCTGGTGAGTGATTCGAAAAACTTTTTCGCCAGGATCTTGCGAAGATTCGCCAGGGCCAACTGCCGTTTTCAGGTTCAAACAAAGCCAAAGCGCGACGTCGATGTTGCGCAATTCTTAGAAGCGCTCCGGAAGAATCGCGGATGGGTCTTCTCACAATCGAGACGATCTGAATCCGTGTCACCAACAAGGTCACTCCAGATCCTCGGGGCCGGCGGTTCAGCGAAACAGCCAGGCAATTGCCGGCGCGATAATCAGGCTGGGAAGATAGTCGGCTATCTCGATGCGCTTGATTTCCAGCACCACCAACGCGACACAAAAGAAGAGAATCCCCGCGACACGCATGACGGGATCCACAAAGTCGCCTTGAAGCAGCCACGGCGCCATCAACTTGGCGGCCAAAGTGACAGTTCCTTGAAACGCCAGAACTGGGACCACGCTGATCAACACTCCACGCCCAAAGCACTTCGTGAACGAAACCGCGGCCAATCCGTCCATGGCGGCCTTCACGATCATTGGTTTTGTGTTCCCTGCCAACCCCTCGATCAACGCCCCCAATATTGAAATAGGCGTGGCGCAAAAAAGAATCGAGCAAGTGGCCACCACGTCCCCGCGAATAGAGTTCGCGCCTGGGCTCGCCAATTTTTGGAAATGGCTCCGCGCCCGTTGACCAAGCGCGTTGAAGCCCTTCTGCAGGCGGAGGGTCTTCCCGGTGATGCGGCCAAGGGTCAACGACAGCAACAACATCCCCAACTGTCCAACAACCCGCCCGAACCCGCCTCCAAAGCCATCCCAACAAACCTCGAGACCAGCCCAAACAATCGCGACGCCGAGACCCAGCTTGGCCGCTTGCTGAAAGGCCGGCGACGGCTCGCGCTGGGTTCTGATTGCCCAGAGCGATCCCGCCCCAATGCTCATGATGTTGAGAATAGTTCCTATCATCCTTAAAACGGCAGTGGCCCACGGTGAATCCTCGCAAGATCCTGGAGATAAAGTCTTTCCAAATCAATCACCAGATCCATAAAGAATATGCCTCGCTCTTCGTCAAGCCTTTCTCATTCAGGCTTTTGCAAATCTGCACGATGTTCAACTGCCGTTTTAAGGATCACCCCTCACCCTGTTGGCAACGGCCCCAGTGAAACATTGGCCCTGCCCCGCCGGCACCCCTGGCTCCGGAATCGCGAACAGCCACCCTGCCGTCCTCCGTCTAAAATCCTCGCGCCCTCAGTTCGCTTGCCCAACCAACTGGGCCCGTTTAGTGGCGCCAAACCCCACGTTCGTTTCCGAATCGCGAAACACTTGATCGCCCGCAAACCGAAATCTCAGCGTGGCGGTGTAAGGAGTCTCGAACGCGCAAACCTTCAGGGCATAGGTGTCATCCGCAACCCAGGCACCGCAGGCGGCCACTGGCTCGTCTGAATAAGAGCCAAACGGGGCGCGCCCTTTCTTCCATTCCCGATACCCACAGAGAATGCGGCTTTCGACACCGTTCGATCGAGAGATCAAAGTGGCCCCCCCGCCGCCCTCGTGGATCGACAAGCTCACCGACTCGAGCTTCTCGCTGTTGGAGGGAAAAATAAACTGCCGACCAGAGACCTTCGCGGCCACGGGTGACGTCCGGCTTCCTTCCTGGAAACTCAAAGTGAGGCTGCCGAGCTTTTCGCTGAGTTTTTTCCGGTTAGCGTGATCCGGCGAGAGTCGACGTGGGTGAACGGCCGGCAGCAATTGGTTCCAGACCAAATCCAGAACCGCCTGCATGTCTTTTAAACCGCTTGTTATGGCCACAACAACGCCTTGCTCGGGCAGAACGATGCAGTACTGTCCAAAAGCCCCGTCTCCACGATAAGCCCCGTGTCGGCAGCGCCAAAACTGGTAACCATAGCCCTGCTCCCAATCGCTCTTCGGATTGCTCCCGTTGGACACCTGTCGCCCCGTCGCGGCTTCCACCCATGACTCCGGAAGGAGTTGTTTCCCGCCCCAATCCCCTTTCCGCAGATAGAGAAGTCCAAACTTTGCAATGTCTTCGGTTCTCGCGCGAAGTCCGTAGCCGCCAAGGGAGATTCCCTGCCAGTTAGTATTCCAAACCGGATTCTCGATACCGAGCGGCTCGAAAAGCCGGGGACGGAGGTAGTCCAACAGAGTCAGACCAGTCTGCTTCTGAACAATCGCTGACAACATGAATGTGGCGGGGGTGTTGTACTTAAAATGGGTGCCGGGCTTATGCGGCACGGGATGAGCCAGAAACGCTTTCGAGGAAATCTTGTCGGCAGCGGAAGAAGTCTCGTCTTGATGCCCTGCCACCATGCCAAGGAGATCGCGGACACGCATGGCCTTCAAGTTCGCCGAAGGCTCCGCCGGCGCCTCCTCGGGAAAGAATTGCAGCACCGGATCGTCCACGCTCAACCGGCCCTCCGCTACCGCCATGCCGACCGCGGTGGATGCGAAGCTCTTGCTCAGCGAATACAACTCATGATTGCTCTTAGGCTCAAACGGCGCCCACCAGCCTTCGGTGATCACATGGCCATGACGCAGGATCATCAGGCTGTGCAACCCCTCTATCTGCCGGTCGGCCGCCTCCACGAACGCGAGCATCGCCGACGAGGATACCCCCTGCGCCTCGGGCGTGCTTCGAGGCAGCGCGGATTCATGCGCGCCGGCCGAACCTGCGGCGGCGGAAACTAAAACGACAACCACAAAGGCGGTCAAGAGCGCGGGATTCATAAGGAGGCGATAGTAGTTTGTGATTGGGAGGAATCAAGAAGACGCGAGGCTACCCTGCGGACGATTTGATGGCTTCGACCGGATTTGGTTGCCCCTGGGGCCTGGGATGAAGGGGAGGTTTGTTCAATCGATAGGGCTTGAGCGCGGCATAAATCGACTTGGAGAGCCCTGACTTCACGAACCCCAAGACCTTGGCTCCTCTGACTCCAAAATAGTGAAGCAAATCGGCCTCCTCATAATGCCGCACAATGGGATAAGGCGCGAAATCCTGAAGAATCCGCTCTTGGCTGCCTTCGGAGAGATCGGTCGTGATCAGAACAAACTGGAGTTTGGAACGTTTGCGCCACAGCGAATCGCGCCCCACGATCAATCCTCTCGACTTCAATACAAAGGGGAACAAGCGCTCCACGGACTTCTGAGTCCCAGGAGTGGCGCTTGATTCAGGTTTGATTCCGACCGTCGATTGTTCAGTTGGCGCTGGTGTCTGGTCAGTCATTGCTACCACTGTACGGTTCCAACCCTCCGACGGCGAATCAGAACTCTGGAAATTCACTCCGGGTACGCCGATCGGGGCGCCGTGGCCCAAGGCAACTTCCCGGGCGATTAGGTCCTCGTCATGAACGCGGCATCCCAAGTTCTTCGGCCGGCTCTTTCGGGGGCCGGCGCTTCCACCATCCGGCGAGCAGGGCCCCGGAAATATTCATCCACGGTCCGAAGATGACCGACGCGAGCCCCGAGGCCGCGCTCTGCAGCACATTCATCGCAATGCCAGTGGCCATGCCGGCGTTCTGCATGCCCACCTCGATGGCGACTGTACGGCAGTCGCGCTCGCTTAGCCGAGCCGCTTTCGCACTCCAAAAGCCCAATGCATAGCCGGCGAGATTGTGCAGGACCGCGGCCGCGAACAACGAAAGCCCTGCGGCAAGCAACTGCTCGCGCGCCCGCGAGGTGATAATCCCGATGATGAGACAGATCACCGCCATGGAGAGAACTGGCAAAAATCGGTTCAACCAATCGCTGGAGTGCCCCAGCGCGAGGGTCCACCACGCTTTGGTGAACGCGACTACGGACAAAAACGCCAGACCAAGGATCAATCCAAGCCGAATCTCGGCGGCAATCCCGGTCGTGCCGCCGCCCCCGAGGGCCAATACTGCCGCCAACGAGCACGCCGCAAGGCCGAAGGCCGCGAGCGGCCCTTTCCGGCGATTCCAGCCATACTCTCCCAACAGCACTCCATTAGCCACCAACCCAATCACCACGGGAAGCACGATCATGTTCGCAATCGAGAACATCATGGCGACGACGTCAATTGGCACCAATTTTCCAGCCAGCCATTTCATAAGCCAAGGTGTCACAATCGGAGAGGCCAGCGTGGAACAGAGCGTCATCGTAACGGACAACGGCACGTTTCCACCGGCCAAATAGGTGGCCACGTTGGAAGCCACTCCGCCGGACACGGAACCAACCAAAATGATCCCGGCGGCGACCTCCCGATCGAAGGGCCAGGAGTTCGCCAGCAGCCAAGCCACCAGCGGCATTATCGTGAACTGAAGGACCACTCCAACAATGACCGGCCAAGGCATCCGCGCCACGCGAACGAAATCAGCGATGGAGAGAGTTGCTCCCATGCCGAACATGACGACTTGGATGCACGGAACGATCAGCCCTTTCAGATCGAAGCCCCCATAGCTGCCGAACCATGCCGGCCGGGCCAGCGCCAAGGCAACGGCGCCGGCGACACAAGCCGGAAAGACAAGCGCGCTGCGGGAAGTTTCGTTCGTCATGAAGCTGTGGAGTTCCGAATCCTTCCATGGGCCCCCTCCGCAAAGCAAGCGGCTTTTGCCGTCGTGGCTCCAGTTCTTCGGTTCATCCTGGTGCATCCGCGAGTTGTCGGTGATCGGGTCGGGTGCCGGGGATTGCGCCCCGGCACCCTCCCACACCACCGTACGTGCGGTTTTCCGCATACGGCGGTTGAACGATGCAGCCCTGTTTACATGGTGGCTGCTAGGTC
>SXGS01314926.1_pt1 | contig 15691 bp, 9 predicted proteins | sample 3174681 | NCBI WGS metagenome assembly SXGS01 (sample SAMN11356861, study PRJNA531348) | freshwater metagenome | isolation source: freshwater sample F1-80 | place: China: Fuxian Lake, Yuxi | collected 2017-12-25 | reverse complement strand
GGCGGCAACCAGCAGAAGGTCGCGCTCGGCCGCCTGCTCCATCACGAGGCGAAGATCCTTCTGCTCGACGAACCGACGCGCGGCATCGATGTCGGGAGCAAGGCGGCCATCTACCGACTGATGGGCGAACTGGCGGCCGCCGGCAAGTCGGTGATCTTCGTCAGCTCCTACCTGCCGGAACTGCTCGGCGTGTGCGATACCATCGCCGTGATGTGCCGCGGCGTGCTGTCCGCCGCGAAGCCCGCGGCCGAATGGACCGAGCACAGCATCATCACCGCAGCGATTGGCGGAGCGGCAACGGAAACTTCCACGAACGCATGAGTGACACTGTAAACTCCAGCCGCCGCCGCCAGGTACTCGCCGCGCTCGGGCCGTTCTTCGGTCTGCTCGTCGTCACGTTGATCTTCATCGCAATGCTCGCGCTCAAGGACGTTTCAGATCAGATGCAGAAGGATTCGCTCCAGGGATTCGCCGGCTGGAAACAGGCGTGGGGCACCGCGACCTTCGACGGGCTGAAGGCGTTCCTGAGCATCGCGAACTTCAAGACCGTGCTCGCGCAGACCGTCATCGTCAGCATCGGCGCGCTCGGGATGACCATGATCATCGTCAGCGGTGGCATTGATCTCAGCGTCGGCTCCGCCGTGGCGCTCACGAGCGTGCTGGGCGCGACACTGCTCGCCAAAGGCTGGGGCACCGCCGAAGCCGTGCTGGTGACGGTGCTGGCAGGCAGCGCGATCGGACTATTGAACGGCGCGTTGATCGCGGGCTTCCGGCTGCTGCCGTTCATCGTCACGCTCGGCATGATGGGCGTAACTCGCGGCCTGGCGAAATGGGTCTCCGGCAACCAGACCGTGAACTACCAGACCGACGCGCAAGTGGAGCCCTTCATCAACGGCTTGATGCGCATGGACGACCTCGATCATCTCCTGCCCCTGCCGCCCGGCGTGTGGATCGCGCTGGGGCTCGCCACTGTCATGGCTGTGGTGATGCGGCAGACCGTGTTCGGCCGCTACATCTTCGCGATTGGTTCCAACGAGGCGACGGCGCGGCTGTGCGGTGTGCGCGTGCCGTTGCAGAAGGTCTTCATCTACGCACTGGCGGGCGTGTTCTTCGGCTGCGCGGGATTGATGCAACTGACGCGACTCACGCAGGGAGATCCATCCGGCGCAGTGGGGCTCGAACTGGATATCATCGCGGCGGTCGTGATCGGCGGGGCGAGCTTGAACGGCGGCAGCGGCAGCATCCTCGGCTCAATGCTGGGCGCGCTGATAATCCAGACGCTGCGCAACGGCTCCAGCCAGATGGCGTGGCCGACCTTCACCCAGGAGATCATCATCGGCATCGTGATCATTCTGGCGGTGGGACTCGATCGCCTGCGCCAGAGCCGAGCTCGGACTTGATCGCAGGAGGAACGCGCTTCTTATCGAGGTAATCCAGCAGCGTTCGTCGATCGCGCCGCTGCGGGTTACGAACTTCACCACCCCACATCACAAATAATGTGGAGCTATCCGACGACTCTCGGATTGCTTCTCGGCCACAAATTCGATACAAACTCGAGGATTCAGAACCGTCCGGTCTTCCGGGTCGCAGCCAATCCTTACAACTATGAAGTTCGCCTCCGTCGCCCTCGCGTCGTGCCTTGCACTTGCAGCACTGGACAACCGTGCAGCCACCATTCTCTGGACCAACCCTTCAAGCGGCAACTGGAACGCCGCGACGAACTGGAGTCCGAACACGGTGCCCGGTGCCGCCGATGACGTCGTCATCACCAACGCCGGCAATTACCTCGTCAACATCACCGCCGCCGCCACGATCAACTCACTGACGGTCGGTGGCGCGAGCGGGCTTCAAATCGTCTCCAACTCGGCCGCCGTCCTCACTATCAATGGGCCTGCCACTTTCGGAACCAATGCTGTCTTCGCTCTCGATGCCGGCGGCACACTCGCGGGGACAGGTGATGTGATCATTTCTCGAACGTTCCGCTGGACGGGCGGCACCATGCAGGGCAACGGCCGCACCATCATCGCTCCCGGCGCGACCGTGGAGGCCACGGGCGGCAACCCGAAGTATCTCCACCGGGATCTCGACCTGCGCGGCAACGGCTCCCTCGCTGGCGGCCATCACCTCTACGGCGGGGTTGGCGCGACCTTCACCATCTTCCCCGGCTCCACCTTCGACATCCTCGGTGATCAACAGATGCCCTGGTCCGGCGCGGGCACCGCCGCCGTCCTGCGCAACCTCGGCTCCTTCCGCAAGGCCGGCGGCGCGGGCAACAGTCCCGTGGGCTTCATCCTCGAAAACTCCGGCCTCGTGCAGGCGCAGAGCGGCGCGTTGAGCTTTACCGCAGGCGGCTGGTCCAGCGGCCAGTTCGACGCCGCCAACTCGGCCGCCGTCACCTTCAGCGGCGGCACGCACACGATCACCAACGGCGTCAGCTTCACCACCGCAGGCTCGGGCTTTCACCGTCTCGACGCCGGCACGCTCAACGTCGCCACCGCACTCACGCTCAACACGCCCTTCGAGATCACCGGCAGCGGCATCCTCGCCGGCAACAGCAACCTCACCACCGCCAACGTCCTGCGCTGGACCGGCGGCACCATGCAGGGCAACGGCCGCACCATCATCGCTCCCGGCGCGACCGTGGAGGCCACGGGCGGCAACCCGAAGTATCTCCACCGGGATCTCGACCTGCGCGGCAACGGCTCCCTCGCTGGCGGACACCACCTCTACGGCGGGGTTGGCGCGACCTTCACCATCGTCCCCGGCTCCACCTTTGACATCCTCGGTGATCAACAGATGCCCTGGTCCGGCGCGGGCACCGCCGCCGTCCTGCGCAACCTCGGCTCCTTCCGCAAGGCCGGCGGCGCGGGCAACAGTCCCGTGGGCTTCATCGTGACCAACACGGCCCTCGTCGAATCGAAACTCGGCACGTTGAGTTTCACCACGAGCTACCGACAATTGTCCGGCACCACGCTGCTCAACGGCGGCGGCTTCGGCGGCAGTGCGCTCCTCGACATTCTGGGCGGTGAATTGCGCGGCGCAGGTAACATCGCGGGCGACGTGCGCAACTCGGCCGATGTCCATCCCGGCGGACCGTTCGGCTTCCTGAGTTTCTCCGGCGGGACGCCCATCTACAGCAACACCGCCAACGGCCGCCTGAACCTGCAACTCGGCGGGCTCATCCCTGGCACGAACCACGACCAGGTGCGCATCAGCGGTCAGGCGAATCTCTCCGGCACCATCAACGTGGATTTCGTGAACGGCTTCGTGCCGGCGATCGGGAACTCCTTCACCGTGATGACTTACACCGCGCGCTCCGGTCAGTTCGCCGGCATCACCGCGCCGCCCGGCATCACGCTGCAGCCGGCCTATTTTCCGACGCACCTCGTGCTGAACGCCGTCGCGGTCACCATCGTTCCGCCGTTCATTGTCACGCATCCGACGAACGTCGTGCTGAAGGAAGGTCTCACCGCGACGTTCCGCGTCGTGGCCAGCGGCACACCGCAGTTGAACTACCAGTGGCAGCGCAACGCCATCGACATTCCGGGCGCGACGGGCGACACGCTTGTGATCCCCGGCGTCACCGTGACGAACGCGGGCGCGTATCGCGTGCTCGTCAGCAACCTCGCGGGCATTACGAACAGCCTGAGCGCGACGCTCATCGTCGAGCCGGGCTTCCAGACCGTGGAGATCGAGACCGGCAACACGAACCTGCTCACCGGCGCGTCCTTCATCAACGGCTTGAACGGCGCCATCGTGGGTCGCGACGGCTCGATGCGCATCACCCGCGACGGCGGCGCGACGTGGAACGTGGTGAACACCGGCATGACGAACATCACCGATGTGCAGTTTGTCGGCAGCGCGATCTTCATCGTCGGAGGCGGCGCCCACACCATCTGCGTTTCGTATGACGGCGGCGGTACGTGGGACGCGGCTTACACCGGACCGGAACGGATCTTCCGGCTGCGCTTCCTCTCGCCGAGCTACGGCTACGCGGTTGGAGACGGCGTCATCCTGCGCTGGGACGGCGTGGCGTGGGTGAATGATTTCACGACCGACGTGCGTCTGTTGAGCGTGGATTTCTGCGGCGGCTTCCCGGTCGCAGTCGGCGAAGGCGGACGCATCTATCAGTACACCGGCACCAACTGGGTGCTGCGCCACACGGAAGTGAACCTCGCGACCTTCAACGATGTGAAGTTCTGCGGCATTGGCGGCACGGGCCTCGCGGTCGGCACTGGTGGAGTGATTTATCAGACCACCGATTGCGGGTTGAACTGGGCGCCGTTTACGAATCCGGCTTTCGGTGCGAACCTTCGCTCGATCGCGTTCGGGGATTGCAACACCTGGTGGGTCAGTGGCGATGACGGCACGTTGCTCCAGTCCGAGGACGGCGGTCACACCTGGGGAACGCTCTACACCGGCACCACGCAGCACATTCGCGAAGTCGTCTTTATCGACGGCTACGGCTATTACGTCGATGACGGCGGGCACGTGCATCGCTTCGTTTACCTGCCCATCCCGCAGAACCTCCCGCCCGTCATCACACTCGTACAACCCGCCGCCGCGCTGACGAACTGGGCCTGCACCCGCCTGCCGCTACGCGCGCTCGCATCGGACCCGAACGGCTTCATCGCGAAGGTCGAGTTCTTCGCCGGCCCGGCGAGCATCGAGGTGGACACGACCTATCCCACTTGGACCGGCGCATGGACGAACTGCGAGCTCGGCACGTTTACGATCACTGCTGTGGCGACCGACAACCGCGGCGCTACCGCCGTCAGCGGCGCGATCAGAGTCACATCCGTCCTGCCTCCGTTGCACAAGCTGATCCCGGTCGGCTTCATGGGCCGCGCGCCGAATGCCGGATTCAAGCTCTGCATGACTGGCGAGCCGGGCCGGCAGTATGAAGTCTATGCCCACACGAATGTGGAAGCGCCGTTCGTCACCTGGCAACTGCTTGGCTTGATGGGCGAACGCGACGAGCTGTTTGGCTACTTGGATCGAGGTGCGACGAATCTCCCTTACCGCTTCTACCGCGCGAAGCAGGTTCCCTGATGGCGAGGAGTGCGATTGGAACTGACGGGGAAACAGAGGCCAAGGCGACGAGGTCGCACGGTTTTCCCCCAATCCGGAGTGCACCGAGATCTCCGGCCATAGTCTGAGCGAGAAGGATCTCGGGTTCTATACTTCCGGCGGCACTGGAGCTGCGCCTTCCGCCATATTTCACCGGAAGACCCGCCAGAGAAGAAACGAACTGCCAAGAATCACCACCGAAAGAATCAACGCAGCCAGGGTGGTTCCAGAGTCGGACTTGGCGAGCCGCTCGCGCGGCGTGGTCCAGTTGCTCGGCCCCTCGACGGTGGCGAGGAGCGACTCGAGCTGGCTCCGGACTTCGGTTTCATCACTCGCCGGGCCGGAGACGGTGACTTGAACGCCACGCGGCATCAGCGGCACCTGCGCGTTCAGCGCGACGTAAGCGGAGCCGTGGTCCACCTCGGTAACCTTGAAAACATCGATCGTGAAGTTCCGCCAGCGCGCCTTCTCGACCTTCACGTTGGCAGGACGCTTGCGGGTCTTCGAGAGGTCATTATCCTGGCGGATGACGCCGCCGAGATCCTGGATGCTCACCAGCCTGCGCAAGGCCGTGCCACGGGAGTCAAACTGCGCAACGGTGATGAACGCCCCCTCCAGCGGCATCCGACGGGAGACGTCTTCGTAGCCATCGGGCAGGCGAACCCGAAAGCCAAGTTCGCGATGAGAGTAAGTGCCGGCGAGAGACGAAACGACCAGCAGCTTTCCGACGAGCGCGGCGAGGAGAATGTGGCGCAGGGCGGACATGGGACGACGCAAGACCCGGTTACTCGGCGGTCTTCAGTTGTTCAAGCGTCCGCTCGTTCTGCAACGCGCGTTCAAGGAGGTTCGGGGACTCCTCCTTTATGGAAGTGAGCTCGCAATGAACCGGCAGCGTGATTCGGAAGCGCGTGCCCCGCTCCCCGACTCGTTGCGCCTCCACGCGGCCACCGTGGTAGTGGACGATGAAATACACGGCCATGAGGTTGATGCCGAAGTCCTGCGCGCTGTCGTGGCGGAGCACGAACGGATCAAACACCGCCTTGAGCAATTCATCCGGCAGCCCCGGACCATCATCTTCGATGTCCACGACCATCCGCTCAGGCTCCCCTGCCCCGGCAGGCTGATGAGCAGCAGTGATCCGAATGCGGCTGCCTTCGGGAAGGCTGGCCAGTTCGTCCTTCAACAACAGGTCCAGCATCCGGTCGAACTGCGCGCGATCGGCGGTGAGCGCCGGCAACAGTTCCGAGGCGAGATTCTCCACGGAAATTCGCCGTGCAGCCAGTTCTGACGAATGCCGAGCCATCGCCGCGTCGATGACTGGGCGCAGTTGAACTTGATCGGGGAAACCACTGAAAGCGTGGCCGGAGCCGGCGAGCAATTCGTGCAGGAGCAACGTGATCTTGTCGATCTGGCCGGCCGCCTTCACCTGGCAGTCATTCCAGAACGCCGGGCTGCGAAGCCGGGCGGGATTGACGCCCTCCGCCTTCAGCTTGTCCGGCGCGAGATCGACAAACGTCTTCACCGCGACAAGCGCGTTGCGAACGTGATGACTCAGTCCGGCCGCAAGCCGGCCGAGTCCGAGCACGCGCTCGGCGAGCATGATCTTTTGCAGCGTCGTGATGCGCTCGTGCAGAAGCTGATCACGCTCGCGCTGCACCATGAAGAACTCCAGACCGCGCTTGAGAGTGTTCTCCAACTGCGGCGGATCCCAGGGCTTGGTGATGTACTTGTAGATGGAGCCGGTGTTGACCGCCGCGATGGCGGCATCCATGTCCGCATAGGCCGTGGCGAGAATTCGGACTAGGTTTGGGCGGAGGTGGCGGGATTTCTCGAGCAGCCAGGTGCCCTTCTCGCCGGGCATCCGCTGGTCGGTCATCAGGATCGCAATCTCGTCCGCGTGCTTTTCGAGCAGGGCGAATCCTTCCTGGGCGTTCGGCGCGGTGTAGATGCGGAACTGATCGCTGAACGCTCGTGCGAAGTACTTCAGGGATTTCTCCTCGTCATCGACGTAGAGGATGGCAAATTTCTTGTAGTCGTAGGTGGTTTCCATGCGACCGGGCAGGTTCAGGGTTGCAGCGCGACCTGCGGTTGTTGCGCCGGGAAATCGAGCGTGAACTCGCACGACAAGCCGGGCTCGCTGTTAACGAGAATCTTCCCGCCGTAGTCCTGCACGATGCGGTAGCAGATGCTCAAACCCAGGCCCATGCCTTCACCGACGTCCTTGGTGGTGAAGAAGGGATCGAAAATCTTACCCATGATTTCAGGCGCAATCCCCACGCCGTTGTCCCGAACACTGAGAATGGTCGCGCCGCCCTGCACCCGGCCCGAAACGACGATCGTCGGCTTGTCCGTGGTGAACGTTTTCATCTTCAGCGCGTCGAGCGAGTTTTGCAGGAGGTTGATCAGCACCTGGATGAATTTGTTCTTGTCGGCCCATAGCACGAGGGTATCGGGCAGATCGGTCTTCACCTCAACCTTCGTCTTCCACTCCTGGCTGAGGAACCGCAGTGCGGAGGCCACGCACTCCTGAACATTCACTTCCTCGACGCCGCGCGACCCCGGATGCGTGAAGGTACGCAGGTCGGAGACGATCGATTTGACACGGTGAATGCCTTCCTCCACGTCCTTGAGAACCTCGGCGTAGTCATCCCGATCCTGATCCGGAATGAGCTTAGCCTTGCTGCGGAGCGTGTAGAGGCCGGTGGCGGCGAAGTTCAACGGGTTATTGATCTCGTGGATGATTCCCGCGCTGAGGCGGCCAAGCGCTGCGATCTTCTCCGCCTGCACAAGCTGCGTCTCGGTGTCCTTGAGCTGCTCAATGGTGGTGGAGAGCTTCTGGTTTTGCTCGGTGAGCGAGCGCTGTGACTTGTGCAGCTTGATCAAGTTCTGCACGCGCACCTGGAGTTCCGTGGTCGAGAAGGGCTTCGGCAGGAAGTCGCTCGCGCCGGCGCGCAGGGCGTTGAGCTTGGTCTCCTCATCGACGTGCGCCGTGATCAGGATGATGGGCGTGTTGCGCGTGGCCTCGGCGGCGCGAATCTCGCGGCACGCCTGCATGCCGTCCTTCTCGGGCATCATCATGTCGAGCAGGATGATGTCGGGCAGGTGCGCGGCGGCGTTGTCCACCGCCTGCTGGCCGTCCACGACGGGCACGACGTTGTAGCGCGACGTGAGCTCGGACTTGAGGAAATTGAGCATGTCGGGCTGATCGTCCGCCACCAGCACCGTGGCATCGTGACCGCTGGAGACGGGTTGGACGATCTTGCCGTTCGTGGTCGCCGTCTTGTCCACGGACTGCGAGCCGAAGAGGTTCGCGCGATGATACAAGTTCGAGAGCCATTCCTGGCTGGAAACCGTGCTGCCACCCGCCGGCGGCTCGGCTTGACTGGCAGCCGGAACGTCGGTTGCAACGGCTGAGCTCGCAGCGGAGGCGGTGGAATCGCTCGGCGTAACAGAATTCTCCGACGCCGCAGGAATAGCTGGCGAAGAAGTGTCTCCCGGCAACTTTTCGAGCGCCACCTCGGGCGCGGCAACGGCTCCCGCTTCGGCCGCGATGTACGGCATGCGTGCGGTGAAAGTCGTGCCCTTGCCCTCGATGCTGTCCACCTTCACGGTGCCGCCGTGGAGCTCGACGAATTCCTTTACCAGCGCAAGACCAATACCGACGCCCTGGTACTTGCGGCGCGCGGAGCTGTCCACCTGGAAGAAGCGGCCGAACACTCGCGGCAGATCCTTCTCCGGAATGCCGATGCCGGTGTCCGTGACACGGAGCACGAGTTCGTCACCCTCCTTGTCCGCGCGCAGCTCCACCTTCCCGCCGACGGGAGTGAACTTGAGGGCATTGAATTGGAGGTTGAGGACGACTTTCTCCATCTTGTCGCGGTCCAACATCGCGAGTCCGACTTCAGGTGCAACAGTGACGACGAGACTGATCTTTTTGTCATCAGCGACCTGCCTGGCGGCGTTGGCCATGCCTTGCAGAAACTCTCCGAACGCGACCGGCTCGCGCTTGGCCTGGAGAACACCGGACTCCAGCCGCACGAGATCCAGCAGGTCGTTGATGAGCTTGAGCAGCCGCAGGCCGTTGCCGTGCATGGTGCGGAGCAGCCCCGTAGTGTCCGGCCCGAGCGTGGAGGAATGGCGCGCGATGATCGTTTCCAGCGGCGAGATCATCAAAGTGAGGGGCGTGCGCAGTTCGTGGCTAATGTTCGCGAAGAAGCGGCCCTTGATCTGGTCGAGCTCCTTGAGCTGTGCGTTGGCGTCCTCCAACTGCCGGCGGTTCAGGTCGAGTTCCCAGCGCAGGATGAATTCTCGGAGGCGCAGCCGGTTGAAGAAGAAGTTTCCGGTGATGACGATCGCCGCCGTGCAGAACATGAAATAGCCGTTGTTGAAAAGCATCCGTCCGCTGAACTCCGCACCGTCGGTGGAACACACGATGCCATAAATCGCGGAGATGACCGAGATGGCGATGATGCTCTGGAGCATCGTGGCCTGAATCACGGAACTGACGGCGAGCATGACGAGGTTCAACCCGGCGTAGTAGGTCGAGTTGAGGCCGCTGGTCGCGGCGATCATCATGTTGATGAAGACCGCCGGGATCGCCCACCAACTGTTCGCCATCACGTGGTAATAGGCGTTGGGCAGGCCTTTCTGCCGAAGTGCGATCCACGCCAGGCCGGCGCACAGCGACGTGCAGAGGCGCAGGCCGAAGAAATAGTCGGTCATCTCGGGATAGACGAAGTAATCCAGCGCGTAGCCCATCGGCATCAGCACGATGACGAGCATCAAGGCGACCCGCGCGTTTCGCACGCTGGTGGCGAGCGTGTATTCCGCGTAGGACTTCTGAATCTCGGGAGCGATGGCGGGAGGAGATTTCAACATTGGCAGGGCACTTCAGTTACGAACGTCGAACCTCCATGAAAATGTTCACTCCGGTGATGTCGGCGTAAACCCGAACCTGTTCCGCATCGGCCTCCGTCGGTGCGAGGGCACGGAACTGGGCGGCGTTGCGATAGATGAGATGCCACTCCAGCACATAGTCGAGCATGTGCTGGATCGGATTGCTGGCATCCACGTTGGTGACCATGAGCATTCCTCCGGAACCAAGCAGACCGTGGTAAATCGAGTTCAACTGCCGGCAGATCCGATCTGGAAGATAGTCGTAGAGTCCGGCGCAATAAACGATGTCGTAGTCATTCGCGAGGCCGGTCCGCTCCCCACCCTTGAGGAGTTGCACGACAGATTTTTTGATGAAATCGACGGAGAGACTGCGGCGATGCTGGCGGGCGCACTCACCGAGAACCTGCTTGGTATAGGCCAGCGTCTCGTCGTTGAAGTCGAGCAGCGTGAAGTCCACCCGTTCCGAAAGAGCCGAGGCGGCGAGGAAACGCTGAATCTCGATCGCTGGACCGCAGCCGAGATTCAACACCTTGAGCCGGCGGCCCTGCGTTCCGACGCGAACGGCCTCCTGTTCCAGCATCTGCTGCAGGACGCTGATGCGATTCCGGTGCGCCTCGGCCGGCGGCTGCGAGATAAACCACGCGTTGAGCACACGAGCAAAGAGAGTTTCGCCCACTGCGCCGTCCTTGAGAATCATGTTCACCATCTCGTAGTCCCCCGCGTAACCGAGCGGCTTGGCGTAGGTGCGCCAGGCGAAGGGCGAGCACATGAGCAGCGGATGAAGCTGCTGCTTTACATGGGAATGATGCACGGCCTTCCTGTCGGGCGGAATTTGTGCGGCGATGATCTCGAACTTTTCAAAGAGGTAGTTGAAGGACGGAATGAAGGACGCCGCGAGGTTTTGAATCAGCCGCCGCTCCGCAGTTTCCCGTTCCGCAACCGGCAAGGCACGCAGACCGCCCGACAGCTTGTCGATCCACAGCCGGAATTCCTGGAGCAACAGCCGCATGTTCGTGAGCAGCAGCTTGAACTCGGGAAGTATCTGGCACGAATCACTCCAGCGCGTGAGGAAGCGATCGCACTCGGCCTTGAAACGTGAAGGATCATCGGAAGGCTCCCAAAACGCCGTCTCGCTCCAATCCGTTTCCAGCGTCGCCTCGCAGCGCTGGCTGATTCCTTCATCGACAAACCCGCGAATGGTGGCACGGCCTGAGTAAACCTCGCGCCCTTCCACAATCGCCTGAAGTTCGGGAATCACCTCGGTAGAACGGAGCACCTGCTGCGGCGCGCTCAACTCGAAGACGAGGCTCTCAGGCTGGAAATGGGTCAGCCAGCCATCGAAGGCCCGTCCGTCCATGGTTCGGCCCGTCACCCGCGAGCCAGTGTGCCTGCTAGAATCCGCAGTATTGTTGCTGTCCATGATACATCCGTGCGCGACAGTTGCCCTATAGCCGGCCGATGCCGGTCGTCGCCATGGCATTGAAGAGTTCCGAAATGCCCCACGGGTATCGGATGCCGGCGATTTTGCTTGAGACGACGAACTCCTAACGGCTACACCCCCGGCCAAGCAATCACATTATGATCAAGTTCGTTTACTGCGTCCGCCGTCACCCCTCGCTCTCAGTCGAAGAATTCCGCAAATACTGGCTCGAACGCCATGGACCACTGGTCCGCAGCCAAGCGCAGGCGCTCAAAGCCAAGCGTTACGTGCAGAGCCACACTCTGGACACGCCTCTGAACGAGCACGCGCAAGGCCCGCGCGGCACCAAGCCCGCGTACGACGGCATCACCGAAGTCTGGTGGGACAGCGCCGCCGATCTCGCCGCCGCGCTCTCATCTCCGGAAGGCCAGTCGGCCAACAAGATTCTCGCAGAAGACGAAGGGAGATTCTGCGACCTGCCGAACTGCTCGGTCTTCTTCACTGAAGAACACACTATCTTTTAGCCACCGCTCCGAAAGGCAGTCGTCGCACGCCCGTCGGGCACCACGTCCGTACTTGCCGCCGAGGTGTCTGGCATCGTTGGTTTGCAATCTGCTGAACACAGCTCGCATGAAAAACCCTATGGGCAACAAAATGAACGGGCAGACCTCACTCGAATCGGATACTCCACGGCAATTAGCACCAGCGCCGTCCCGGGAGCCTTCGGCAGTGATTCCCAAAAGCAGGAACGCCTGGCTCCCCGGCCAATTCTTCCTCTTCAGCGCGGCAATTTCCTCCTTCGGCCTGGGCGTCCGCATTCCCAACCAAGATCCGGCGGCCATCGCCCGAGGCAACGCCTTCGTTGCCACGGCCGATAACCCCTCCGCAATTTACTACAACCCGGCGGGCATCCTCCAACTCAGCGGCCACAACGCACAGGTCGGCGCGCTGGGCTACATGAACATCTTCGCGGACTATCAGTCTCCGTCCGGCGCGCGCACCGAGAACGACACGGAGATTATTCCGGTTCCGCAGCTGCACTATGTCTTCGCCCCCGAGAACAGCTTCTACGCGCTGGGCCTCGGTGTTTACTCCCCGTTCGGCCTGAGCATGAAGTGGCCGGACGACTCGCCGTTTGCCACACGCGGCATTGAGGGCAAGCTCACCTACATCACCGTCAATCCTGTGGCCGCCATCCGCCTGCACCCCACGCTCTCTGTTGCAGCCGGCCCGACCTTCAACCACTCGGAGCTCGAACTTCGCCAGTCAGTGGGACTTCTCCCCGGCGATCGCTTCAAATTCAAAGGCGACAACTTCGGCTACGGCTTCAACGTCGGCGCGCTCTGGCAGCCGTACGAGGAATGGTCGTTCGGGTTCGCCTACAAGAGCCAGGTAAAGGTCGATCACGAAGGCACGGCTTCGCTCGATCCAGATCCGCCGCTCCCCGGATCATTCTCCAGTTCGGCACCGCTGGACTTCCCGCAGATCATCACGGCCGGCATCTCGTTCCGCCCGACCAAGGACTGGAACATTGAGTTCGACGTGGACTGGACAGACTGGAGCTCCGTCGAGGAACTCAACGTCAGCGGCGTCGCCCCCGCCACGACGTTGAACTGGCACCCGAGCTTCTTCTACGAGTTCGGCGTCACCCGCTACCTCAAGAACGGTTACAACGTCAGCGCCGGTTACTTCTACAGCGAAGAATCCACTTCTGAGCGCTACTTCCTCCCCACCGTGCCCGACACCGACCTGCACGTCGGCAGCGTCGGCGTGGGCTACAAAGGCGAGCACTGGAGTTGGGCGGCTGCGTTCCAGTTGATCGCCGGCGGCTGGCGCAAAATCGACAACAACGTGAACCCGTCCGTCAACGGCAAGTACAAGCTGTGGACGCCCACGCTCTCGTTCTCCGCCGGATACCACTATTGATTCACGCGCCCTAAACACACCGCGCACCGGGCCGGAAGACCGAACCTCTTCCGGCTTTCTCGTCTCCGTACAACAATCGAGCGCGGCATCAGCAGTTTTTCCGATTGTCCGCATCAAGTCCTCTGATATAACAACCTCCGTCACGCCCGTTAGCGCTGGAGCATGGATGCCCTAGTGCGGCGAGCGTTCAGTTTGGTGCTTGGCTGTTGTGACGGTTGTTTCCACGATGGAAGCCAGCCGCCACCCGCGACTCGGATGAAGTGTTTTTTTGAGAACGACGGCAGGCTTTCAGACCATCAACGCACACGACTCATGTTCAAATGCACGGACAGCATGAACGACACGGGGTCCAGCAACCTTCCCGAAATGTTGGATCGTTGTCTCTTCACGGGCGTCATCGTCGTCGATGAACGACGCCGCGTCACCGCGATATCCGACGAAGCCCGCATCCTCCTTGGCCTGCGGCGCGGCACGGATGAATTGCCGTCCTTCGCGGAACTCCCTGCGCCGGTCCGTGAACTCTTCGACTACAACCTGTCCTCCAACGAAGCCCAGCCAAACGTCCTCATCGCGATCGAAACCGCGTCAGATGAGCTCCGCCCGCTGCGCGTGACGACGACGTTGATGCCCGGCCCGCGCAGCGAAGCGGCGGGGCTGGTTGCTATCCTGCACGATCTCGTCCCCGCCCGGGTGCTCGAACAAAAACTCCGGCAAATGGATCGCCTCGCCAGCATCGGCACGCTCTCCGCCAGCATGGCGCATGAAGTGAAGAACGCGCTCGTGGCGGTGAAAACCTTCGTCGATCTTCTGATCGCCAAGAACCACGACGCCACCCTCGCCGACATCGTCCGACGCGAGATGCAGCGCATCAATTCCATCGTCAGCCAGATGCTGCGCTTCGGCGGCCCGGCACGGCCGTCGCTCGGGACGATTCACCTCCACCAGGTCATCGAGCAATCCCTCAACGTCGTCCAACATCACGTCGAGGGCCGGAAGATCACCGTCATTCGCGGGCTCGACGCCACACCCGACGCCATTCCGGGGGACGCCTTCCAAATGGAACAGGCTTTCCTCAACCTCTTCCTCAACGCCATCGATGCGATGGGCGCCCAGGGCGAACTCCAGGTGCGTACTGAACTCCTTCCCGCCGGCCATCCGGACGCGCCCGACAGCCCGCGCCTCCGCGTCATCGTTCGCGACAACGGCATTGGTGTGTCCGAGGAAAATCTTCGCCGCCTCTTCGAGCCGTTCTTCACCACCAAGCCCGCCGGCACCGGACTTGGCCTACCCATCACGCGGCGAATCATTGAGGAACATCGCGGCCGCATCGACGTCACCAGCGAACTGCATCGCGGCACACAGTTCACGCTCCTGTTCCCGTCCGCCGCTCCGCAGCCGTAACTGCCGTGGCCTCGGACGTGCAACTCCGGCTCTTCGCCCCACCGCAACCTCTCGTGGAACACCTCGGCGCGGACTTCTTCCGCCGCCTCCCGCAAGTCCCCGGCGTCTATGTGATGAGCGACGAACGCCAGCGTGTGCTCTACATCGGCAAGGCCGCGAACCTCCGACAGCGCCTCAATTCCTACCGCTATATCCGTCCTGAACGCGCCTCGCGCAAACTCGTCCGCCTTGTTCACCAGGTGCGCGCCGTCACTTGGGAACGGTGCGCCTGCGCCGACACCGCCCTGCTCCGCGAGAACGAACTCCTCCGCCTGCACAAGCCGCGCTTCAACGTCCTCAATGTCCGCCCGGAACACTACCGGTTCGTCGCGCTGCGCGTGGCTGATGGCGCGCTGCACCTGCGGCTCGCCCGCGAAAGGACGCCGCGCCCCGGCGAGACACTGCACGGCGCGTTCAAGAGCCTCGGCCGCGTTCGCGCCGGCGTCACGGCGTTGCTTCGCCTGCTTTGGATGAAGTCGCGACACCCCCAGTCCGTTCACGAACTGCCAATGTCGCTCATGCCCGGCCGCGCTGTTCAGGAATGGTCTGTCCAACTCGCCGGTTCGGACCTCGAAACTTGGGCCGCAAGTTTCCGCCAGTTCCTCGACGGGCACAACGATGACTCCCTTCGTCAACTGCGGTGGTCGGCGGACGAACTGGCGACGAAGGAGTCTTGCCTGAGCCGCTGGCACGAAGCGGATCTGGAGGCTGCGGAAGAGTTCCATCGGTTCGGCCCTGCGCGAAACCGCCGGATCCGCGACCACATCGGCCACGCCGACGCGCTCATCGCGCAGACGGAACTCGACGACTTCATAGTGCTCGCCCCGTCACCGAAAGCCACGCGGGAGTCGAAGCTTGAGGCGATGGATGAAGGCCTGACAGCCCAGGAAGAAGCGGGGCGGGTGGTGGTAGGTGATGGATTCGAACCATCGAAGGCGT
>SXGS01071796.1_pt1 | contig 15691 bp, 11 predicted proteins | sample 3174681 | NCBI WGS metagenome assembly SXGS01 (sample SAMN11356861, study PRJNA531348) | freshwater metagenome | isolation source: freshwater sample F1-80 | place: China: Fuxian Lake, Yuxi | collected 2017-12-25 | reverse complement strand
GCCGTTCGGCATCAACAACATGCACGTGCAGCACGAGTATTTCGGGTTCGAGGACGAGTCGATGGGCTACAGCTCCTACACCTTCGGCGATCCGTCCCCGACGATTCCCCGGTCCTACATGGGGGATCCGGCCAAGTTCCGCCTGGTCCACGGCGGGTCCGAGGTGTTCCACTCGCACCATCCTCACGGGGGCACCATCCGTTGGCCGCGCAGCCCGCGGGCCATCGACGACATGAACCTCTGGGCCACGGCCACCAACGGGCCGGTGAAGTATCCCGTGATCCGGGCCAAGACGGACCGGGTGGACGTGGAAGTGATCGGGCCGTCCGAGGCGCTGGACCTGGAGACCGAGTGCGGCTCCGGGCTCTGCCAGCAGCTGGCCGGCGACTTCCTGTTCCACTGCCATGTGGCGCACCACTATGTGGCCGGCATGTGGGGGTACTGGCGCGTATACAACACGATGCAGGTGGGCGAATATCGGAACGACACGATGCCGGACCTGCGCGAGCTGCCGGACCGCAAGGGCCGGATGAGGCTGCCGGTCACGTCCGATAAGCTGGTCGGGCAGACGGTGGATTGGTTCGGCAAGACCTTCCAAATCGTGGAGAAGGGCAAGAGCAACTGGAAATCCACCCCGGCTGTGATCACCATCAAGGATTGGGTGGAGATGCAGTTGCCGACGCGGGGGAAGCCGGGCCACAAGGACGACGAAAAGGGCCAGACCCAATCGTACGATGCCACGGTGTTGGATTGGGCCTGGGACGGCAATCGTGCGATGAGTGAGCGCGAGAGCGCGGTCGACAATCCCAAGTACAAGTCCACGCATCCGGGCAAGCGGCACCCGATCACCTTCGAGGCGACGACCGGGAAAGTCGCCTGGCCGCATCTCACGCCGCACTTCGGCCGCCGGGTGATGTTCTCGCCGAACCACGTGGGCGCGCCGTGGCTGGAGATGATCCGGCGGGACGCCGACGGCGAGGAGAGCACGGAGCAGGCCAAGCCGGGCGAGAACGGAGTCTGGAGCCTCTGCCCGGAGAATGCGGGCCGCAAGGACTACAATGTCCATTTCATCAAACTGCCGATCAAGATCGCCAAGGCCCAGGGCAAGGAGCCGCCGGTGGTTGATCCCAACGGCTTGATCTATGTGCTGCATGAAGAAGAGGCGGCTATCCGCAAGAACGACGACCTGAAGTATCCGCTGGTCGTCCGCGGCAACATCTACGATTGCGTGGATTGGATGCTGACCAGCGAGTGGGATGACGACGACTATACGAACTTCCAGTCGTCCAAGATCAATACCCACTGGCACTTCCTGCAATTCGACAACCAGTCGTCGGACGGCGTGATCACCGGCTTCTCCTACGAACAGTCGGTGCGGCCGTTCACGATGTTGGAGAAGAAACTCCAGAAGGGCCTGCCGGCGCCGATGAACACGGTGCTGACTGCGGCGGCCAAGAAGGGCGCCACCAGCCTGTCGGTCAAGAACGCGGCTCAGTATCATGTGGGCACCGACATTTTGGTCGGGGCCGATAATGTGAAGGGGAACGAAGTGTCCCGGATCAAGGCGATTAGCGGCAACACGATCACCCTGACCAAGGGCCTGCGGAACGACCATCCGGCGAACGACATTGTGACGGTCGAGTTCGTCCGGCAGCGCTTCTGGGTGGACGCGGACGTGGGGACGGTCTTTTGGCACGACCATGCCTTCGGCGCCACGACTTGGCCGCACGGCGGATTCGGAACCTTCATCGCCGAGCCGGTGGGGTCCACCTATTACGATCCGTCCACCGGCAAGCAGATTCGGAGCGGGCCGGTCGCGGATATCCGAACCGTCGAGCCGGTGGGCTACGGCGTGAACGGCAGCTTCCGCGAGTTGATGGTGCAAGTGCACGATACGGTGCCGCACACGGTGAACATCGTGACCGCGGGCAACCCGCCGGGCCAGCCGATTGAAGTGGCGCTGGAAGCGGGCAAGACCGTGTCGTTCATGATGCCGGACAAGATCTACATGACGCCGATGCCGTTCTTGAACGGCGGCACGCACACGACTGGGAGCGGCCTGAACTTCAGGGCCGGCCCGATCGCGCAGCGGCTGGCGACCAATCCCGAGTCGTCGCAGATTTTCAACAGCGCCATCCACGGCGATCCCTATACGCCGCTGTTGCGGGCCTATACGGGGGACACGATGGTGTTCCGGTTGCTGCACACCCTCATGAACGAGACGATGACCTGGACGATCTCCGGCCATACGTTCTTGTCGGAGCGGTATGCGGGCGATGCCAATCGGAAGAACTCGATGCACATCGGGATCGCCGAGCGGTATGACCTAGTCGTGCCGCAGGCGGGCGGCTCTCGGTTGCAGGCCGGCGATTACATCCACTTCAACGGCCGGTCTTCGAAGTTCTCGGAAGGCGGTTGGGGTATTATTCGGGTCTTCGGCAAGGAGCAGAAGGACTTGCAGAAGCTCCCGGCCGGCTATTCGCATCGGAACGAAATCCCGGAGGCGAAGCCGGTCTGCCCGGCCGATGCGCCGGTGAAGAGCTTCAACGTCGTGGCCATGGACTATCCGTCCATGAAGTTCAACCAGAACGCGCCCGAGGCGATCGAGGTGGACTTCGAGCGGAAGATCCAAATCTCGAACCCCGACGCCAAGATTTATGCGTTGGAGGAGGACGTCGCGAAGGTGGCGGGCGGCATGCAGCCCATGCCCCTGACCATCCGTGCGAACGTCGGCGACTGTATCAAGGTGAATCTGAAGAACAACATGAAGGCGAGCCGGGCGTCCTTCTCGGCCATCTCGCTGGCGTTTGATCCCAAGGATTCGCTGGGCGCGAATGTCGGCAACAACCAGGGCGATCAAACGATCGCATCAGGGGAGAGCCGGACGTACACCTACTATGCCGATCCGTTCAACGGCGAGATCGCTTCGCTAGTGTGGGACTGGGGCAACGTGATGGTGAACCCGCGCAACGGGCTGTTTGGCGCAGTGGTGATCGGGCCGAAGGGGTCTAAGTATCGGGATCCCAAGACCGGCGCCGATATCTCCACCAAGAACAGCTGGGCGGCCGACGTGATCGTGGACCGCACGATCCCCGGCAACGAAGTCCGGCATAATTACCGGGACGTTGCGCTGTTCTTCCAGGACGAGGACAACATCATCGGCACCAGCTTCATGCCCTATGTGCAGAACGTGGCCGGTTTGACCGGTGTCAACTACCGGTCCGAGCCGTACAAGTATCGTGAAGAGCAGGGCTGTTCGTTGGGCAAGGTCTTCCAGCCTTGCAAGGTGGACAAGCCCGAGGATCCCGTGACGCCGATTATCCAGGCGCACGCGGGCGACCCGGTTCGGATTCACATCCTGGGCGCCAACAACGAGCAGAACGGGATGTTCAGCGTCGAGAAGCATGAGTGGCCGATCGAGCCCTTCATGCGCGGGGCCGACCAGATCAGCGTGGTCGAGTTCTCCGGCTCGGAAGTGATCGATGCCTACATCTCATCGGCCGGCGGGCCCGCCCGGATGGCCGGTGACTATGTGTATAGCAACCAGCGGCTGCCGTACTCGCAGTCCGGCCAGTGGGGGTACCTGCGGGTGCTCCCGGTCGGCGATCAACGGATCCTTCCGTTGGCCGGCGTGGCGGCGGGCGTGAAGAGCGCGCAGACGGAAGAGCCGGCCCAGGCGCAGGCTATTCCCGTGGCGGCGAAGTAACCGGCCCCACGCGTTCGTTGGGACAGCTGAGTCCGAGGGGGAGCCGACGAGGCTCCCCCTTTTTTTTGTCCGAGTCTTCGGTTAGGATGAGCCGCCTGTCCGGCAATCATTGCATCTCGTCTTCATAAAGTTATGCGGTGGTAGGATGCACCGGTGTGCTATGTTGGAATCACAGAAGCCGTGAGACGTGAACAATTAAAAACAACAAGTGCAATGGGGGCATGGCACGCACCCCTTGTGGCGGGTGCCGTTTGGCTTGCGCTCGCTGCGGCGCCTGTCTTGGCCTACGATGTCATCGAGGTCAAAGAGGGAGGGACGGTCGAGGGCCGAGTGACGTTGGATGGGCGGGTCCCGGCCCCCAAGGGCTACAATCTCGTCATTTACCCTGATCCCCAGTATTGCGGCCGGATTTCGAACGGGAACGGCTGGCGTCTGCTCTACGATTTTTCGGTGGATGGCTCTCGCGGGCTGAAAGACATCGTGGTCATGTTGGAAGGGATTTCAGCCGGGAAGGCGTTCGATGTCTCGGTGCCCCATGTCGAGGCGCGGGATTGCCGATTCGCGCCCTTTGTGACGGTCGTGCGCGACGGCCATGCCGTCGAAGTCGTGAATATGGATCCGGTCATGCACGATATCCAGGCTTACGAAAACTCGCCGCTCCAAGGTGCGCGGGTGCTGTTCAATCAGCCGTTGCCGATGAATTTCCATCACCAGCGCGGCGACTTGCACGCGTCGCATCAGCACGAACTCGGCAAGTCCCTGCTGGGGCCCATCTCGCTCAGCAAAGGGCGGCGGATGTTCGTCATGCAGTGCGGCTTCCATCCCTACATGGAAAGCTGGGCCGTCGCCATCGACAATCCTTACTATGCGGTTACCGACGCGTCCGGGGCGTTCGCAATGACCAACGTTCCGCCAGGCACGTACCGGCTTGTGGCCTGGCATCCCCAGGCAGGCCTCACGTCCGCTCAACTGGTGACGGTAGGGCCGAACGGGGCTGTGCATATGTCTTTGTCCATGAAGGCCCCCGTCGGTCGTCGTACGGCTCATGAAGTGGTCGAAAACCCTCGCTTCGGTCCGGGTGTGCTCGGCTATCCGCTTGACATTGTTCCCCTCGTGGAGCGTCAGCAGTAAAGAAGATTGATGGCGAACCACGGTCCGACTGCCACACGTTTCTTGCCGGTTTCCCTATCGCTGCTCCTGATGCTGCTTCCGATGTTTGCCCCCGACTCGGTTCTGGCGACGGGGGAGAAACAGCCGGGTTCGATCAAGGAAGCCCAGGCGGCTTACGAACAACGGCAATATGACCGGGCGCTGACCTTGGCCGAGCCCTTCATTCACGATGGAGGGCACGGACTCGACGCGCTTCGAATCAAGGCCAGGAGTCTGGTTCATCTTGGCAGGCCTGCGGATGCTCTGTCGGCCTACGATCAGGTCGCTGTCAAGTTGGGTACAGATGACAGGGCGCTGCTCCATGATGTGGCCTTCGGATTCGTCGTGGTCGTGCTCAAGGACATGCGGGAGCAGATGCGTGGGGCCGGCTATACCGCGCTCAAAGAAGTGTCCTCCGACGAAACCATTCCCTATTTTCTCGACGGGCTCAGCGATGGATCGGGGCTGGTGCGCGCGCTGGCGGCGGAGGGATTGGGGCGGCTGCATCCGGGATCCCATACGGCGAGGCTCAAGAAAGCCCTTGAGGATCAGGCCTCGATCGTGAGGGTGGCGGTGTTGAAATCTCTGGGCCGGTCGCATGACCGGTCGCAGATTTCTGTCGTCGAGGCAGCGCTCAAGGACGAGCAGGTGACGGTCCGTATTGCCGCTTCCGGCGCTCTGGTCATGCTCGGGCGGGCCGAAGCCTGGACTCAGGTGCGAGCGGCGGCGGAGGCGCAAAATCCGGAGGATCGTGCGTCCGCGCTTCGGATGTTGGGCGAACTGGAAGATCGGCGTGCCTTGCCGTTGTTGCAACAAGCCTTGACCCATACGCAGCCCTCGGTGCGGGGGGCGGCAGCCACGGCGTTGGGAAGCTTGAAGGACCCGGCGGCAGGGCCGGCCCTGGTCAAAGCGCTTCGCGATTCGATTCCAGGCGTACGGACTTCCGTGGCGGTCAGTCTGGGAGAGGTCGCGGCTTCCGAATCATCCGCTGCGCTCAAGGAATCGCTGCTGGATCCGAACCAGGCTGTCCGGGCCGCGTCGGTTTCCGCCCTACTGCACCTCGGGACTCCCTTTGCAGAAGTAGTGGAAACGATCATGGCCCTGACCAGAAACACAGATCCGGGCATCAGGGCCTCAGTCGGAAGAGCCCTTTCCCAGGCTCACGGAAAAGACCGTGTGGAAGCGGTCAGTCTCTTGCAGGCATTGCTTGAAGACCCCCTTCCGAGGCCTCGTATCGCCGCAGCGAGAAGCCTTGGGCACCTTGTCAGTCCAGAACTCAGTCAGGAGCAACGTCGCGAAATAATTGCGCTATTGAAGAATAGCCTCAATGATAAAGACGAGGCGGTCCGGGCTACGGTCGGAGGCGCCCTCATCAGGGCGCTCGGCGCAGCCAGACAGGACCAGCCGGTCAAGGGCCGCTGACCAAGGGGGATCGTAGATAGGCGCTTGACAGGCTCTTGACCGGTGGGCTATACATGGCTGTTCGAAAGCCTTGATGGCCATCCAGCACATGCCCGTATTGCGTGCTGCCCAGGCGTGGCTTGAGGATGATCGTTTCTCCCATTGCCAAACGTCATGCGGTCGGGCAAGGGCGCACGGTAGTTCCAGGGGACTCATTCGAACGTAGCAGTCAGGCGGTATCGGTTTGATCTTACGGTTTTACTCACAAGGAGGCGGTGACATGAAGAAGGGTGTAATGACAGTTGTGTTCGGTCTGGCGGTTGCGGCCCTTGTGGCGGCGCCCCTTACCTCGTATGCCGGCGGGACGGTGACCGGCAAGGTGAGCTATGCCGGCAAGAGCGAAGAGAAGGAATTCCTGTTCTCCAAGTTCCCCAATCCCAAGTTCTGTCCGAAGAACCCGCACAAGGAAATGGTCAAAGGCGACAAGCGCATCCTGCCGACCATTACCGTCGGTAAGGACGGCGGGTTGGCCGGCGCAGTCGTGGCCATCCTCGACATCGAAGACAAGGCCTTCATGGACGGCTACAAGGGCACCGAGGTGGTCGCGGAATTCTGCGAGTTTCTGCCCTACACGGGCGTGGTCGTGAAGCAGAAGAATTTCCACGTGGAGAACCACGATTCCGATCCGGACGACCCCAAGTCCGTGAAGGGCGTGCTGCATAACCCGCACTCCTTTGAAGTGATGGGCCCAAGTTCTACGACGATTTTCAACATCGGTCTGGCCGAGAAGGATTCCAAGCTGGATAAGCCGGCAGTGCTGCGTAAGGACAAGCAGGGATCCATGATGCGGTTGCAGTGCGACCAGCATGAGTTCATGCAGGGGTTCTATCTGCCCGTGTCCAACCCCTTCTATGCGGTGGTGAAGGAAGACGGGAGCTTCGAGTTGAAGGATGTTCCGGCCGGCAAGCACAAGATCGTGGCTTGGCACCCCGGCGACGGTAAGGGTATGCGGGTGGAGATGGATGTGGATGTGCCCGAAGGGGGCAAGGCCGAGGCCAAGCTCCAGCTCAAGAAGTAAGCTTCGCACTGTTCAGTCTTCGTTGCCTGTGAGACGGGCGGCGGCCTTTCTGGTCGCCGCCCGTTTTGTTTGCGGCGCCGGCTCTGTAACCTCGCCGAATGCCCGGTTTCTCGGTTTCCCTCGCCTTGCCTTTCTGTGACTGAACTGGGTAAGATTGACCGCTTTTCAACCGAATGGCGCGGAGATCGCCGCTACAGCGAGGCCTTGTGCGTCGAGAGTTGTCGCTCGCCGAAATTTTCCAGCTTGGCTACTATTGGGAAACGAAGATCCTCCTGACTGCGGTCAGGGTGGATGTGTTTTCGGCATTGGGCGACAAAGAGCTGACCCTGTCTGAAATTGCGGAGCAGATCGGGGCGGACTCCCGGGCCTTGGAGCTGCTGCTCAACGCGTTGGCGGCGATGAAGGTGCTGACCAAGGAGGGGCTTCGCTTTGCCAACACCGATACAGCGCGTGCCCACCTGGTGAAGAGTCAGCCCAACTACATCGGCCACTTGCTGTTGTTGCACGATGCCGAATGGAACAACTGGGGGAAGCTGGAAGAGACGATCAAGACCGGTCGTTCGCCGGTCAGCCGGCATGTCTTCGAAACCAACCCGGAACTGGGGGCCAATGTCCTGTCCGTCTTGGACCGGATCGGACAGCAAAGCGGCCCAGGCTTGGCCAAGCGTCTTGCGCTGGAGGGGGCGAAGACCTTGCTGGACCTGGGTGGGGGCGCCGGCACCAATGCCATTGCCTTTTGCGCCGTGTACCCGCAGATGCGGGCGGTGGTCTTCGATTTGCCCCAGACCCTGCGGGTCGCCGAGCGGGCGATCAAAGAGGCAGGCTTGGAGGAACGCATCAGTGTGCAGCCCGGCAACTTCAACGAGGACCCTCTTGGCGGTCCCTACGATGCCATTCTGATGTCCGATATTCTGCACTATCAGGGCCCCGACGCTAATGAAGCGCTCGTCAGAAAGACCTTCGCGCATTTGACGGCGGGCGGGCGGTTGATCATCAAGGATCGGTTTCTGGAGGAGTCACGGACAGGTCCTGCCTGGGTGACGGCCTTTGCCGTGCACATTCTGGTGAACACGGAGCGAGGCCGCTGTTACACGGCGGCTGAAGCGGCGGGCTGGATGGAGAGGGCCGGGTTCGCGTCGGTCGTTGAGTTGGAGCGGACCGCGGTGGTACAGGGAACGAAGGGAGCCTAAGACCAATGCTGGAGTGGCTTAAACAGCCAGGTTTTTTCGGGACCCATGCGACCTTGGGCGCGGACATTAGCCAGCTCATGGCGACCCTCTTCACCGGCCTCTTCATCATCGGATGGATGCAGGCCAGACGGCGGCAGGCCGATGCACATCATTGGCTGATGCTGGGGGGGATGGTGACGATGTTGGTGTTCTTCACGAACTACTATCTCTTTCGGCAACTCGGCGTTCTGGCGGTGGAGGGGAAGGAAGGGTTCGGCGGCTCGCAAGCGCTCTATGACCACGTGTTCATTCCGTTGCTGACCTTGCACATTCTTCTTGTCATCATCGGTCTGGTGATGGCCGTGTACATGATTGTTCTGGGGTTCCGCGCGCAAGCGTTTGACCAGGGGAAGCGCATGCTCGGAGACGTCACCTTGCTGACGTCGTGGGGCAAGATCGGTAAGATTTTCGGCGGCATCACGGCGGTAATCCTGCTCCTATTTGCCTCCCGTGTCGCCAGCGCCGGCTTTTCCTCGCGCAAGCTGATGGTGTATCTGGGCCTGTTGCTGCTGATTGCGATCGTGTTCTCCGTAGAGATCACGATTCAGCGAATCTGGCCGAATGCGGAGCGGCGTCACCGGGTGCTCGGCCGGTTCACGATGATCATCTATTGCGTCCTGTTCGTGACCGGCAGCGTGACCTATACGATGCTGTACATCCTCTATCCAGGGAAAATCGGATAGTCCTATGCTGGTCTGTGGCTGCGGGCGTTGGATGCACACGCAAGGGGTGGATGAAGCGTTTGCCGACGAGCCGCATGGCGCTTGGCTCGTCCGATCCGAGTGTCTGGGCTGCGGGACCTCCGTGGGGTGCGAGGGAACGCCGGACGAATCCCTGGCTTTGGTGGATCGCCTGGTGTGGAGCGACGACGCGCGCCATGGGCTGGACCGGATGCCTCCCTATGTGGCGCCGCTGGTCAAGCAAGAGGTCGAGGACTATGTCCGCTCCAAGGGGCAGAAAGTGGTCACCATGGCCTTGATGGCCCAGGCTCGGCAAGGTGGGGCGGTTGCCTGGGAGCCGGAGGCGGAGCAACGGTTGGTAAACGTGCCTGGGCCGGTGCGGGCCATGGCCAAACTGGAATTGGAGCGCACCGCGATGGAGCGCGGCCTGTCTCGGGTGACGGTCGCGTTGATGGAAGAAGTGAAGGCCCGCTATTTCGGGATGGCCGCGTCGAAATGATGAGCGCGGAATGTTGAACGATGAACGGCAGAGCGAAGAGGAAATATGAGATGGGCGCAACTCTCCGTTCATCGCTCAGTATGCGTCATGCCGCGTTGAGGAAGTGATGTTGCACCGGCTGACGTTGCGGGTGTTGCCGCGGCTGACCCTGGCGGTGACTGAGGAATCGGTCCGCAGGCGCAAGCGGCTGGTCATGCTGGCACCGGGCCTCGTGGCCTTTGCCGTCTATCGTCTGATCAAGCGTGCGGACCCGCTCTCCGATCCGCTCATGCTCCTTGCGCTCAGCGGTCTGATTTCGACGGTGACCGCCCTCTGGGCCTATAAAGTTGGCCGCGGAACCAGCTTCGTAATTCTGTGGAAGGAGGATGGGGCCAGGTTGCTTGGCTGGTTGGCGGGCTGGATCGGCTTCCTCTATGGAGCACAACTCTCGTTGATGGTCCTGGCTTTGCTGAAGATCCTTGTCGGGTACGACTATCTGCTCCATCCTGACGGGCCGGCCATGATGGCCATTATCATTGCCTGCACCTCGGTGGCGAGAGATGCGTTCGAAATCGGGCATGTGCGACGGTTGCAGCGTGATGGCCAATCGGTTCTGACGTTTCCCGATGGGGCTGCCCTGCGCGCGCTCGTCCGGGAACAACCGGGGGTCTTGGGCCGATGGACATTGCTCGCCGGTCTGGGAGGGGCGCTGCTGGCGGTGACTGTGTCTGGACTGGGTGAAACGGGGCGGATGCTGCCGGTTCAGTTCGTGGCGATCAGTCTGCTGGCCGGCTCTGTCGCACTGCCCGCCTATCTGTCGGGCCAGCAGCGGCCGGGCGGATGGGCGGCGGCCTTCGGCTCGCTGGGCTGGCCTGAGCGCTTCCGTTTCTGGTGGTGGCCAGGCCTGGCGTTTGCGGCGACCTATTACTTGGTGCTGGCCGGGGCGGTGGCCTTCCTGCTGCGGCCTGAGCATATGAGCGGCTTGGTCCACGGGGCAATTGGTTTCTTGGTGGCGGGGGTCATGGCCCTCTATGGCTATTACCTCGGGTACCGGCGTGCCTTGGAGGATCGTATTCATCAGCAGGTGCCCACTTCCCTGTTGCGTTGTCCGTTCGTCTTTGGCATTCTGTCAAAAACTGGGCCGGCGCCGACTGGCGGGACGGTTCCACCGGTCGGGGTTGCCCTCGGGGGAAGCGGGAGGCAGAACTAAGTGCAAAGTGTGGTGGGGGGCGCCGCGATGTCGATGGCATTCGTCATGCGAATGGCAAGGCCGGCTTGTGTGTTGCTGGCGCTCCTTGTCTTTTTATCCTGCGCGACGCCCTCCTCTGTGCTGGCGCAACACTCCGCCGAATCGGCCCAAGCTGAGGCTCCGCGGGACATCTAGTACAAGACCGGCGGAACGCCGGTTGGGCCGCCGGCTCCGGCTCAGGACGAGGCTCGGTACCCTCGGTATGGCTCTTTCGACAACCGGACCTTCGTCTGGTTCGTGACGCAACAGCATACCTATTTCGGCGGATTTGTCCTGGCCCTGCCGATCTTCTGCGTGATCATCGAGCTGATCGGCCTGTTCGCGCGCGACAAGTCGGTGGCGGCCCGGTATGACTGTCTGGCCCGCGACTTCCTGCGCGTCTCGCTGCTGGCCCTGTCCCTGACGGCGGTGGTGGGAACGCTGATGCTGGGCATGTTCATCTGGCTCTATCCCAGCTTCATGCGCTACATGGGCGGGACCTTCAAGGCGATGATGCCGGTCTATGCGCTGGTCTTCGTCGCGGAATCCGTCTTTCTGATTGCGTACTACTATAGTTGGGACCGGATGGCCGCGCCGGCCTTGAAGTGGCTGCACGTGTCCCTTGGCGTGGTTGTGAATAGTCTCGGGGGGGTGCTCCTGCTTTTGGCCAACGCCTGGGCGGCGTTCATGATGGCGCCGGCCGGCGTGGATGCGCAAGGGCGCTACCTGGGCAACGTGGCGCACTTGCTCCACTCTGCCTTGTGGAACCCGCTCAACGTCCATCGGTTTCTTGCGGACATCATGTCGGGCGGCGCAGTGGTCATTGCCTACGCATCGTACCGCTTTTTAACCAGCAAGACCGACGAGGAGCGGGCCTACTATGACTGGGTCGGGTATGTCTTCCTCTTCGTCACTGTCTGTGCGTTGCTGCCCATGCCCTTCGCCGGCTACTGGCTGATGCGGTCGGTCTATGCGTTTCGGCAGAGCATGGGGGTGACGATGATGGGCGGGCTGCTGACCTGGCTGTTCGTCGTCCAGGCGCTGCTCGTCGGAGTCCTCTTCCTGGGAATCAATTATTACCTCTGGCAGAGCATGGGGCGCATGAAGGGCGGGGATCGCTACCAACCCTACTTCCAGTATCTGGTCTGGGCCCTCATGGCCTGCCTGTTCGTGTGGCTGACGCCGCATACGGTGGTCATGGCTCCCAGTGAGGTTAAGGCCATGGGCGGGGCGCAGCATCCGGTGATCGGCAACTACGGGGTCATGTCCTCAAAAAACGGCGCGATCAACGTGATGATCTGCCTGACGGCGCTGAGCTATATCTTCTTCCGGCGGGCCAACCGCGCAATCACTGTCTCCTGGGAGAAAACAGGCAATGTGGCGCTCGCGATTCTGTTCATGACGGGCATCGCGAATATCATCTGGCTCTCGGTCTATGGGTTCTACCTGCCTGCCAGCGTGCGGGTGGGTCTGTCCAGCCCGCAAGCGTTCACCACGTTGATGGTGCTCGTGGCCGGGCTCCTGATCAATCGGAGCATGATGCGGGGCTCCAAGGTCCATGGACCGATCGAATGGGGGAAGATCTCCGTGCGTGGCATGGTGGCTCTGTTCGGCCTTGCCGCGACCTTCACGTGGGTCATGGGCCTGATGGGCTATATCCGATCCTCGGGACGGCTCTCCTGGCACGTGAACGAGCTGATGCCTGACTTGTCTCCCTGGGCCTACACTCCTTCGTTGGGCTTTGCCGCAAAAATGGTGACGCTGAACATGGTGGTGTTCTGGCTGACCGTGCTGTGCCTGTTCTGGATCAGCAGCCGGGACCGACGGGCAGTGCCGGTGGCGGGCCTCATTCCGCAGAACAGTCGGCCGATCTTGCCCGAGGCGCGCGGGGCGCAGCCGTCATGATGCGGTTTGTGTCGGCGGCTCTGGTCGGCGTATTGTGTCTGTATGTATCGTGGGCGGAGCTGGAAGCCCAGCCGGCCGGACAAGCAGTGCTGGAAGATTTCACCGCGAAAGACGCAGACGGATTTCCGAAGGAGTGGAAAGCCCAGCATGGGGAAGGAAAAGCCAGGCAGAGTTATACGGTGCAACTGGACGGCGCGCAACCCTTCCTGGCCGTGCGCAAGGCGGATCAACGGATTTACAAACGGAATATATTATGGGCCCCGAAAGCCATGCCGGTGCTCACCTGGCGCTGGCGGCTGAAGGCGGCGCCGGCCGGGGCGGAGCCCATCGCCGCCGTGTTCGTGTCGTTGGACACGGATTTGATGGTGATTCCCGTGTCGAATAAATATGTGTGGAGTGCGACGAAGGCGAAAGGCACGACGACGGAAGGGGGGATGTTCGGAGCATCCGAGATCATCCTCCGGTCCGGGCCGCAGCCGATCGGAGAATGGATCGAAGAACGCGTGAACGTTTACGAAGACTTCAAGCGTATCCACCAGCATGAGCCGGCCGACAAAGCCTGGGGCATTTCCCTGCAAGGCGGGCCCGGCGTAGAAGTGGATTTCGGTTCGTTGACCGTGTTGTCCCACTAGCGGTGCTTCTGAGGAACATGTGACTGTCAGGGGCGCCATGTCTCAAACCTCATTCCGCAAAATCGTTGACATGCTCTTGGGCGCGCTGGTCATGGGAACCGTGGGCGCGTTGCTGGGATTGCTCATGGGGAGGGAGGTATTGCCGATTGCCGTCGGGATCGGCCTGGTCATGGGAACGGTGGTCGGACTCTTCGGGGGGCGCCGATTTCTGATCAGCATCCTGATCGGGACGATCCTGGGCGGTCTCTTGGCCTGGCTGCTGGCCGGGGCGGAGAAGATTTCAGTCGGCGCGGGGGCTGGGGCGGCGATGGGCGGGTTCCTGGGTGTCCAGTACTCCATGCTGATGGACGTGTGGGCCGAGCGCAAGCAGGGTGCGGCGCAAATACAAACCCCGTCAGGTGAGAACCGGGAGGCTTCTTGAGGAACTATGGAAAATAGAGGCGTCTTGATCGGGGCGATCGTCTTTGTCTTTGCTTCCTTCATCTTGATGATCGTGGGGTTGGTCTACGAGTCGTACCGGGCCAAGCAGCAGCGTCTGTTGGTTGCGTCCATCGTGGTGGAGGACAAGCCGGTCGCCACGGTGGCACCACGGGACTATTCGATTTATAAGACGACCGTCGGCGACGACGGTCGCGAGATGGTCCAGATTCCGGAAGGGCCGTTTACGATGGGCAGCAAGGACGGAGATCCGGACGAGGCGCCCGAACACCAGGTCTACCTGGGGACCTATTATATGGATAAAAAGGAAGTGACCCAAGCCGAGTATGAGCGCTTCGTCAAGATGACCAAGCGTGGCAAACCGTTTATCCCGGTGTTTGAAGACGACCAGGCGAAAATTTTGAAGCCGGAATTGCCGGCCATGGGCATGTCTTGGGCCGATGCGGAAGCCTACTGTAAGTGGGCCGGCAAGCGACTGCCTACCGAGGCGGAGTGGGAAAAGGCTGGCCGTGGTGAGGGCAAGCGGCGGTACCCTTGGGGGGATGACTTTGGCTCGGGCCACGCGAACGTGGATGGCGACGAGGACGGCTTCAAGTACCTGGCCCAGCCGGGGTCCTTTGAATCGGGGCGCAGCCCGTACGGGTTGTATGACATGACGGGGAACGTGGCCGAATGGGTTGCCGACACCTATGGCGAACAGTATTATCAAAAGACGCCCTATCGGGATCCGCTTGGGCCTGAAGACGGGCAACACAAGGTGATCCGCGGAGGGTCCTGGCGCGAAACGTCTCACAATGCGCGGCTCTCAAAACGCTTTCAGGCTAAAATGTGGAGAACCGACACGACGATCGGAGTCCGCTGCGCCAGGGATGCGGACGAGCCGCGTGCTGACGCGAAAAAAGTCAAAGGCTAGGCTCGCCGCGGCGCAGTGCCGGCCGTCCAGGGCCTACGTTCCGAGCCATGCTCGAAACCAAATTCAAAATCGCCTTCCTGCTGGTGGTGCTTGCCTTTACCAGCTTCCCCGTCATGGGGATCTTGCGGGGCACGACACCGCCTCCGGAAGCCCCTCCCGTCCCTGGAGAAGACTCGTCTCCGGCCCACTCTGTAGCCGGCCAGTCAGATTCCAGCGAGCTGCCGATTCCCGACGAGATGGTCATGATTCCAGCCGGCCCCTTCCTGCGGGGCACCAAGGCGGGGGGCTATGACGAGCAGCCGGAACGGACCATATACGTAGACGCATTCTCCATCAATCGCTATGAAGTCACCAATGCGCAGTATCAAGCCTTTGTCGCTGCGACGGGTCATCGGAAGGCCGCGCCTCCGTCTCGCTATGCCAAGAATATCAGCCGCATGAAGGGAATGAACCAGCCTGCGACCTACGTGTCATGGGAAGACGCCGATGCCTATTGTCGGTGGAAGGGCAAGCGGCTGCCCACCGAAGCGGAATGGGAGAAAGCCATGCGCGGTGTGGATGGCCGGCTCTGGCCATGGGGGAACGAGCCGGATCAGTTGGCGTTCAACGGAGGCTCGCCTCGGGATGGGTTCGACGCTACGGCGCCGGCGGGATCGTTCAAGCGGGACGTCAGCCCGTTTGGCGTGGCGGATGGAACGGGGAATGTGATGGACTGGGTGGCCGATTGGTACGGGGAAGAGGCCTATCGCGACACAGTCGATCGCAATCCCGCAGGCCCCGACTATGGGGTGTTTCGAGTGATGCGGGGCGGCGGGTATACCAGTGTGGGGACGGACGTGCGAATTACCAGCCGG
>SXGS01710403.1_pt1 | contig 15692 bp, 8 predicted proteins | sample 3174681 | NCBI WGS metagenome assembly SXGS01 (sample SAMN11356861, study PRJNA531348) | freshwater metagenome | isolation source: freshwater sample F1-80 | place: China: Fuxian Lake, Yuxi | collected 2017-12-25 | reverse complement strand
GGTTGTCGTCGAGTCAATTGTCGTCTAACGATGCGGAACACCGGGGGGCTGACGCCGCCCCGCTCGCCAAAGATTCAAGGCCGCAGCCAACGACAAAGGGAACCAAGCGTCCGCGCGCCGTGCCTTCGACGAAGAGTGCCGAGGTCGTGCGGCCGGAATCACCGACGGCCTCGCGGCCGCCTCGTGAGCGGCGTCAGATGCCTTCCGACTTGGACGACGAAGATGAACTCGAAATGACGCCGATGATCGATCTGACGTTTCTGTTGCTCATCTTTTTCATGGTGACCAGTTCCGTGACCGCGATGGCGAATCTGCAATTGCCGGAGTCGCACACGGGCCGAGCAGAGAAAACGGAAGAGCGTGTCGTGCTGATCGTCGATTTCCCCGAAGCGTTGTCGAAAGAAGAAAGCCAATCGTTGAACGGTTCCAAGTTCATCGTGCTGGCGAATGCTCGGCTTTCGTTTCAAGACGACATCGAACATGTTTTTACCGCCGATCAGTTGGAGGCGGAGTTGCAACGGAAATTCACCGGCAGCAAGGTCAGCCAGTTCGTGCTGATGGCGAATCGCAAGATGCCGGTGGGAGTCGTCCGTCAGGTCTTGAAGGCGGCGGCAGCCGCGGGTGCTCAGGAGACCTTGGTGGGCGTCACAATGCCGCGATGACTGGGAATGCGATGAACTGGGAACTGCGTCAATCACATGCCGACGAGATTCACCGTGGCCTCGATGCCGAGACGGTACGGGTCGGATTGTTTCGCGGTGACTACACGGCGGAAGACTGGGTCCGTCGCGAAGGTGAGTCCGACTGGCATCAGTTGGCGACGCTGGATGAGTTCGCGGTGGATGTGGCGGGGACTCGGCGGCGGCGCGTGCGGCCGGTCGAGGATGATGACGGCCTGGATATGACCCCGATGATCGACGTCACGTTTTTGTTGTTGATCTTCTTCATGATCACCGCCTCGTTTCATTTGCAAAAGGGATTGGATTTTCCACCGGACCAATCGGAGTCCAAGACCACCGCGGCGGATCAGCTTCCCGGCTTGGGCCAGTTCGCCGATCGCATCATCTTGGAGATCGCCGAAGGGGACCGCTTCTCGTTGAAAGATCCGAACTCCGGCGCGGCCGACGGGCCGGGGCAAGCGGCGGGACCGGGAGCGGGGCCGGACATCGACCCGGCCAAGTTGGTCGAGACCTTGCGAAAGCTGACTCGCGACACCAAGAAGCAGCGCGTGCTGATTTTGGCTCATGAACTGGCCTCGCACGAAGCGGTGGTGTTGGCAATCGACAGTTGCGGCCAAGCGGGGCTGAAGGATGTCTCGCTGGCGGATGTGACAAGCGCACCGCTCAAGACACAGAAGTCAAATGTCATCAAACGCGATTGATTTCCGACGATGCCACAACATGCGTTTGACAACTTGGAGCGACGGTTCGAGTCGCGGATGCAGCGTTGGCTGAACTGGGTGGGTCGTCCTGGCTCCTTGACGCTTTTGGGATTGATGTTGGTTGCGCTAATCGCGGTGGTGGCCGGGCTGACGAAGTTGGTGGCCGACGCACGCGAGCGGGCCGCGATCCACAAACAATGGGTCGATGCGGACAGCGCATTTCGGCAAGCGCGGTTCGAGGCGGCGGCCACGAACTATCGCGAGTTGCACGGGAGGTTCCCGAAAAATGCTGAAGCCGCCGCCCCGAAACTAACAGCGACGATGCAGGCGACTTGCGAGACGCTCGGCAAGTTGGAACTCGAATTGACTCGCGCGGGGCCTGACCGGCGACGCTGGCTCGGCGCGTTGGAGCAGCATCGGCGTGATTTCCAACCGGAGAAGACAGCGGATGCGCCGCCAGTCGCGACGGCCAAAGAAGTCGATGAGGAGGGCCTCCCAGTCGGTGTGAGCTTCGAGCGTGCTGCTCGTTGGAGTGAAGTGCTGACGTGGCTGAATGCTCGCGCGCGGAAGTTGTCAGAATCGCTGTCGAGTCAGCCGACGCCCGAAGCGGAAGGGCTGGCGGTGCTCGGCGAGATGCTCGATCTCTTGGACCGTTCGCAGCAACCGGCGGCAGAGTTGCGGTCGATTGCTCAAGAGTTGCAGCGGAAGCGCGGCTATTGGCAGGCGGAGGAACAGTTCCGCCAGTTGGCTCAACAATCGGAAACGAGCTTGGAGATCGCGGAACTCGCGGCGGCTCGCGCGGCCTGGCGCGACGTGCGGTGGAAGTTCGGCAAAGCGGCCGTCGAATCGGTTTGGACGGAGCATCAGCAACGGCTGCGTTTGCGATTGCTCGAACGGACGCGAGCGTCGATCACAATGCCGTTGCCACCGCAGTTGGGGCGGCGCGACACGGTCGGGCCGGACCTGTTGCCGGTGGCAGAGTTCGCGGCTTTCATGCCGGTGCAGTCGTTTCAAGCTCGCGAGCCGAGTCAAGAGTTGACCTTCGTGCGTCACGAAGATCGCTGCTATGCGCTCGAAGCGGCAACGGGCAAGCCGCGTTGGATTTGCCGCGTGGGTTATGACATGCGGTGGTTGCCGCAAGCGGTCAATATCGTTGAGTCGCCGAGCGTGCTTGTGACCTGGGAGCGCCGCGAGGAGGAATCAATCGCGCTGGTGCGTGCGGCGGATGCGAGCACGATGTGGAGTTGGCATTTGCCGCCCGGTGCGACGCTGGCTGGTCCGCCGGTGGCGATCGGGAGTCGGCTGTATGTCTGGCTGAGCAGTAGCGAGTTGTGGCAATTGAACCTTGCAGACGGTTCGCCGCAGTCGTTCTTGAAATTGCCTCACGCGGCAAGCGGTCCCCTGTCGCCGCGTGTCGATGGGCAAGGAGCCGCCGTCAGCGACCGCAATCTCGCGGTGTACGTCATCGAGTTCGGCGAGACGCTGACGTGTCACGATGTCTGTCTGCCGGAACCCGGAGAGCACACGCTCGACGTGAATCTGGTGTGGATGTCGCCGTTCCTGTTGGTCTTCGCGAACGAGTTGACCGACCGTTGCCACGTCATCGTGTTGCGTGAGACCGACGGCACTCTGCGCGAAGTGCAACGCGAGGAGATCGTCGGTCGGTTGTGGCAGACTCCGGCGGTGCATGGGACGGCACTCTTGGTCGTTTCGGACTTGGGTTCGGAGGCGGTGCAACGTCTGCAAGTCAACGTGGCATCGCGGCCGTTGTTCACGGTCTTTCAGCAGCCGGGTCCGCCTCGCGAGTGGCCCAGTCAGCCGTTCGTATTGTCTCATACACGAGCACCGTTTGTCGCGGCGATCGGATCGAAGGTGGTGCGGTACGCCATCAATCCGCTGGAACCGCAAGTCAGCCGCAATCGTGAATTGAAATGGGAGTTCGCATTCCCGCGCGGCGATACCGTGCCGCTGCAATTGCAGGCGACAGGGGTGGGGATCGTCGCGGTCGGACAAAGCGTGGGACAGCGGTCGCCGTTCGTGCAGGCTCTGGATTTTGAGACCGGCAAACCGCTGTGGACGACGCGCGTGGGCAATCCAGTCGTCGAGAGTTATCCGGCCAGCGGCGACTCGGAGTGGTTGTTGCGCACGGAAACTGGTGACTTGTTTCGGCACGTCAACGGCCGGCTGCTGCGATTGGCGCGAGTCTCCGTGAATGACACGGTCGATTACTCACGACGGCAAAATGCGATCGCCTGGGTCGAGCCGTCACCGCCGGAATTGCGATATCGCACGACGGAAGATTCGGTGCTCGCCACGATTCCGCTGACGTCGCGGGCGATCGCGCCCGTCGCGCTGCTCGATGGACCGCTGATCGTTGGTGGAAATCGTGAGGCCGCGATTGGAGCCACCGATGCGGACGCAGATGCCACGAAGTCGGGATCACTGCCAGGACCGTGGACCGCGATTCTCGACGCCGATCGACGTCTGCATTGCAAGCCGCTGAGCGGCAATGTCACGACGCAGTTCACGCAGCTTGCTCCCGAATTACCGAATGCGGGTTGGTGGCGACCGCTCTGGTTGGGGGGGCGAGGTCTGTTGCTCAGTCATTCGCGAGGCGACTTGGTTTGGCTGCGTCCGCAACAGACGAGCGGCATCGTGTTCGCGCGAGTGGAGCGGAGTGTGCGACTGCAAGCGGGACTGGCGTTGCCGCCGGTCTCGCACGGCGGAGCGATTTGGGTCAGCGGACGCGACGGCCACCTGCGAGTCCTCGCCGAGGAGACATTCGATTTGCGGGACGATGTGCCGCTGTCCGATGTCCCCAGCAGTCCCCCCGCGTTCGGCCCGGAGTCGTTCGCTTTGATCGGACTGACGAACGGACATGTCGCCGTGCTGGAATCATCGCCGATGAAGTTGCGGCTCGATGTGGCTGTCTCGCAAAAACCGATCGCTCATGTGCTGATCGCGGACGACGGCGAGCGGTGGTGGGCCGTCGATGTCCACGGCGAATTGACCGAATGGAAGCGCGACGGCAAGCTGCGTCGGCGAGAAGGACTATCGGGATCGGTGACCTCCGCACCGGCTCGCGTGCGCGACGGCTGGTTATTGCCAACCACCGCCGGCGAACTGTTTCGACTGTCAGGAGCCAAACCATGAAGAGCATCATCGCGACCGTCGTGAGTCTCTGTTTGGCTTTGTTCGTCGCCAACGATTTCGCAAGCTCCGCACCACCTGCTCCGCGGCGTGTGCTTATTGAGCTTCCGGGATCGGGAGACGGGATGAAAAACGTCGCCAGTCGAGACGGCTTAGCCTGTCGCTTTGAACTCTTAGAACTGATCGCGCCGGGTGAGTCACTCGATCTCGAACTGCGAGAAGCAGAATCGGGAGAGTGGAAGCCGCTGGACGTGAAGGCCGGACGGCTGCTGCAAGTGAGCCCCGCGCGGGATGCGAAGACGGCGACCAAGAGCGGCGATCGGGTGAGCATCGCCTGGAAGTTTCCGTTCGACCCCGATGCGGCGAAGAAGCGTTTCGACTCCGAGAAAGGGATGCTCGAAGCAAAAGCCGGCAAACAAGCCGATGAAAAGAAACTGACCGGCGATGCGCGCGACACCTACCTTGCCAAACGGATCAAGGAACTGATGGGCGAACGGGCCGCTGAGCTGCATGACCAATTCATCCACAACAAGGACCGGCTCGCGGCTGAGTCGCTGCTGGCTGCGCGGCTCAATGAGAAGGACGCTCCCAAGTTGTCGAACGATGAGCGTGCCACATTTCTCAAAGAACTCATGTCGCAGCGGACTAAGCAAGCACTGCAAGTGATCGACTTCGAGCGAGCTTTTGAAACGCTCAAACCGATTCACATGAAGCTCGATCAAGTTGTCACGCAAATTGAGGCCGAACGAGTGAAGGACAAGAAGAAGCCGTTTACGGACGACGAACGCAAGAAGCTGCGCGAAGACTTGCTCAAGCAGTTGGCCAAGGATTGGCTGGCGGAATATGAGTCGCATCAAACCGGCGTCGGCGGTTATCCGCCTCCCGAATTGGCGAAACCGGGGAGTGAGTTGCGGCGATTGCAACAGGTCTGTGAGTGGATCGAGATCGAGCCATTGTTCACGACAGCGGGATTGAAGCTCGGCCTGGAATCATCCAAATGGATGACGCTGCACGCCGAGGCTTTGGATGTGTTGCTCAAGCGATCGTCGGCGGACAAAATCCGGAAGCCGTTGCTCAGTGATGCGGAACGTCAGCAATTGCAGCAGGCCGCCGAAGCACAAATCGAAGTGGAATTGGTTCCCTGGCTGGCCGAGAAGAAACCGGATGTCGGTTGGAGGGCGGCTCACACGATCGCTCTGCGGCCGGACGTGGTTGGCTCGGTGGTGTGGCGCGGGCAGACGGGACCGGGACTGTCACCCCGATCGGCCTGGTTGAAGGTCGAGGCTCCCGACGGCTGGCTGTGGGAATTGAAGTCACCGTCGCGCGAAGCGACGTGTTGCCTCGTGCAAGGCCGCGACGGGCGTTACCTGCGAGTGGCTCCGCGCGCCGGTCGCGCGACAGCCGAGTTCGAGGTCCGTCTGCATCACCCCGAAGTGCGCGGGCCGGAGGTGAAATGGAATCAGCCGTCGTCGAACGCAGCAGTCAAATTCCCATTTTGAAAATGACGAATGACCCAATGACGAAGGAAATCCGAATGACGAATGACGAAACAATCCTTGCAAGACGACGTCTGACGTTTCGTACTTCGTGCTTCGTCATTCTTTCGTCATTGGGTCTTTTGTCATTGGTCATTCCCCCGCCCGCCTCCGCGCAAGAGCCGGAACTGCTTCCCGGCGAGTTGCCGATCACATTGGGGCGCGAGTTGATCGGAGCGACTCGATTACCGACGCTGCGCGAGATCGAGCGAGCCGTGCGAGATCCGGAAGTTCGGCCCGTCGCGTTGTTTCGATTGCACGGTGATCGGCACAACCATTACGCGCCGGCATGGTCCGAAGATGGCCGCTCTCTGGTCGCGCTGCGAGCGGAAATCGACGCGCGGACTTGCAAGATCATCCTCTTTCCGGAACTGCATCAAACGGAACCGTTGACGTTGTACGACAACGCGGCCAGCTACGAGCACATGCCGAACTGGAATACGGGCCAAGCGACTCGGCTGGCGTTCAGCAGCAATCGCGGTGATGACCAGCAGGAGCAGATTCATCTGTGGGAGCCGTCCGCCGCACCGTTTCCCGTGACGACCGGATCGGGCAGCAAAGTGTTGCCGCAGTTGCGGATCACCGGCGGACAATCGCAAATCCTCTTTCGGCGAGTCGATCAGTTCGAGTTGCTGCCGCTTGCGTCGGATCGCTCGCGCACGCCGCGCGGGCAAGGAATGGGTGAGGCGGACGAGATGCGACTCTCTCCCAACGGCGAGAAGGTGGCCGTGATTCGCTCGACGTCGGGGGAAGGATCGAGCCAAGAGTTGTTGTTGCGAGAGCGCACAACGTCTCGCGAAATCCGGTTGGTCACGGAATCGGGGCGGTTGTTGCGAAGTCCGCGCTGGTCGCCAGACGGACGTTGGCTGGCGTTCTGGTCCCGCTCAAAGGAAGGAAGAGATTGGGAACTGTGGACCGTGAATGTGGCACAGGATCAACCGGCCGAGCGGCGAGCGGCCGGCGTGCGAGTGCAGGAAGACTTCCGACACGTTGGCCCGGCGTGGAGTTCTGATTCGCAGCGGGTCTGGTTCACCGCCGCTCAAGGGGAGCAAAGTCATTACCCGCTGCAATGGCTGTCACCGGACGGCTCCCGTCGTGGACAAGTCGAATACGCTCGCTCATTGACCACGGCGATTGACCTGAGCAGTTGCCCGTCATCGCCGACCCCCGCACTGTCGTTCTCCGCCGTCGAGCGCCGCTCGCTGGAGTTGTTCGTGATGTTGTTGAATCACCCGTGATCAATTTATGTCGCGCCGTACCTTGATTCTCTGTTGTGGCTGCATGTGGCTCTTCGCCGTGTTGGCGATCACGTCGCGCGCGTCGGCGAGCGGCGAGCGGGATCGGACGGCGCTGACAGCGGCTCTCGCGCAGTACCGCCTGCGCGAATTGGCGTGGCTCACGTCGCGAGCGGCTTATCTGGCTCATGCGCGGACACTGGAACACGCTCGGCAGCCGGCCGATGCAGGGGTCGCTTGGCTTTACGTCGCACTCACGGAGTTGCACGCCGGCGATCTCGCAGCAGCGCGGCGATCATTGACCCGGAGTCGTGAATTGTTGGAAGAGGTCGGTGAACCGAACCCGATCCAGGAAAACGCGCGGCGATTGTGCGATTTCTGGAGGACTCGATTAGACGCACGGGATGAACCGCTCTCAGCAATGGATCGACTGGCGGCAGACGGACGGCCGCGTCAGCGCGAAGTGGTGCTCTGGCTGCAACCTGACGAGAACGGCAACAAGTCGCGAACTGAACCGACTTCGGCCGAGCCGTTGGCGTATCGCTTGCTCGATCCAGCCGTGTTGACCGAGACGCTGCATGTGACGGTCGCATCCTGGCCGAGCACCGGCGACGAGTCACAGGCTCTGTGCTTGACGACGTGGCGCGCGGTTTTGCTTGACGATCGTGAACTCGCCGAGTCGGTCTTGGAGACACCGCCAAACGCAGGCACTGATGACGAGGGCCTGCACGAAATCCATTGTCTGCGGCTGGCGTGCGCCGCGCGTGTCGGACGGACAGAGATTGTGGAATCGTCGTGGCAGCGGCTGCGCGAAGCGGAGTGGTTGCCGCTCTGGGGGCTGCGGGCGTTGTCGTTGGTGGTAGGAAATGATTCGCGCAATCTGGCGTTGGCTCAACAATCCGTGCGTGCGTTGATCGGGGAGCGGCATCCGTTTGACAGCGTCTTGTTGTTTCCCCAAGAACGAGATCGCTGGGCGAAATCCGATTGGTTGCGGGACTGCTATTGGGAGGTCGGCTGTCTGCACGGTGAGCAGGGAGCTGCGTCTCACGGACGTTGGTTGGTGTTCCCCGGCGCGAAAGAGTTCGTGAGATCCGAACGATTGTTGTCCGAGCTGAAGGCACCGTTGCGTCTCGGCTCGCGCTCCCCGATGACGCCGTTGCGGACGGTCACGACGGCGCTGGCGTGTGCTCGAATCGGAGACTTCGAGTCCTGGCCCAATGACGCGGTGGGTGAGCCACTGCCATTTTGGAACGAGGTTTCCATATTGGCTCGCGAGGTGGCTGGTGATCTCCGCACGCATTCCCCCGGACAAGTGATCGACCGCGAGGAGGAGACTCGCGTTGAGCCGCTGGAGTGGTTGTTGTTGGGGACTGACTTGGAATCAACATCGACGAACGCAGCGCACTTCGTGGACGACGGCGGTGAATCAACACACGCCGTGTCCGTGACGCGGCGATGGTTTCTATGGTCTGCGTTGTTGGTGGCCGTCGTGGCGTTGGCTGGTTTGTGGCATCGGTTTCGGGCAGGATGATGAACGAGTGAGGCTGTCGTGGCGAAGGCTGTGAAAATTCCCTGTCCGCATTGCAAGCGGTCGCTGGAGGTGAAGCGGGCTGGCGAGTATCGCTGCCCGGCTTGTCATCAGCCGGTGCGCGTGCCGGAATCCGCGTTCGATGACGCGAGCGTTTCGACGGCGGATGATTCAGTGAGCAACCGGGCCGAGACCGTCACGGAACCGACTCCGCGCGAGGCTGTCGCGCAGCAACCACCTCCTGACGGCCGTGGCTCGGAGGCTCAATCAGCGATCGCAAACTTTCGTGGAATGCTGTGTGACAAGCGGACGATCGCGGCGATCACAGTTGCGGTCATGTTGTTGATCGGATTGGGAGTCTGGTGGCTCAACAGTGGTGACTCGACGGGTTCACCAACGGGAACTTCGGTGGCCGACAATTCGGGATCAAAGCCGATTCAACGACCGACGCCCAAGTCTTCGCCAGGAACATCGAGCAGTGACAATCCCGAGCAGACGCAACCCGAAGAGAAAACGGATGGCGCGAGCGAGCCGCTGGTGGCCGCACCAAAACGGAAGCCACGCGGGATTCCGTTATTTGACGCCGATGGGGGAAGCGGAGCCTCGAAGACTAATCCAGCGGAAACTTCGTCGGCTCGGCCCGCAATGACAAAGGGTGCGCCGAGCAAGATGGTCGCCACTTCCTCGAAAGCGAGTGTTGCACCGTGGACGAAAATGGAATGGGCGGTGTTCGTTTCGCCGGGAGACGCCCCGCGATTGAATGGCGTGAGCGTGTGGACTCCGGCGGCGAACTCGTCGAGTTGGCCAATCGTTGTCCCGCACGGTCAAGCGGTGTGGCAAGCCAATGACGGCGCGGAGCCGCGTGTTCAAGTGGTCTCGCATTCGTTTGCGGAGCATTACCAGCGAGAACTCGCGGCGCTGCAAGCCGGCGGTCGCTGGCAGTTCGAGAAACTCTGCGAGGCGACACGACCAACGTGGGGTGCTTTTCGCGATCCGCTGCTGCCGCATTTCTGGGGCAACTTCTTCTGGCAAGACGAGCAGCCGGAGGCAGCGATCCGTTTTTGGAAACTCGCCGTGCGCGTGCAGCCCAATTTCGCGCCGGCCCATGCGAATCTGGCGTTTGCCTCCGCAGGTCGCGGCGACACGGCAAAAGCTAAGAATGAATTAGCGATTGCCGCGCGGTTGAATCCGCTGGATGCGTTTGGTCTGGAGGCACACCTGAACTTCCTACGAGAACAATTGGGGTGGTGGGACGCGGTGGAGACCCAGCCGCGCTGGTCGGACGCTGACTACGCCTCGGAAACAGCCAGCGTGTCGGGCGAGGCTCGGCAAGTCGTGAATGTGCTGAGAACGATCGCGCAGTATGCGACTCACGCGGCCGATCGCTCGCGGGCGCTAAACAACGCGGGCGTGTATCTCGCTGAGCAACGGCAACACGAAGCGGCAGTCGCGATGTTTCAAGAAGCTCTGGCGATGGTCGCCGATCAACCTGTGGCGGAGCAGGATCGCGAGTTGCTCAAAACGGTATTCGGCAACCTGGAACGATCGGCCAAGGAAGCCCGATTGGCTGAGCACGCTTTGTACGGCTGGCTGCGGCGGGAGGCGTCGCGATGAAACACTCCGTCCGACATCACCTCTGGCTGCTGGCCCGGTTGCTGCTGGTGTTGCCATCATTCTGTGTGACGACGCCGCTTTTGGCGGACGAGTTGCGTGTCTTTCAAGTGACTCGCGATGAGACCACTGGCGCGACCGAACGGCGTCTGCGGTATTTCGATCGTGTGGAGCTCTTCGACGGCAGCGTGATGTTGATTGATCCGATTTGGACCAAGGAGCAAGAACTGCCTCGGCCATTGAAGGCGGATTCATTCGTCAGCGTCAAAGCGCGGCCTTACGACAAACCCGATGCCCAAGGCCGTACTGGCATCTCCATCAGCAGAATTAAGAGCATCACGCTGTGGGAAAAAATGGCGTTGGAGATCGCGCGGCAATTGGTCAAAGGACGCAGCTTCGACGACGCGGAGTTCCTGTTGTCGAAGCTGGAAGAATTCAACCCGGAATGGGAACGCACGTCGCGGCGCGGGCTGAGTCAACAGATTCAGGTCCGTCGTGCCGTCGATCACGCCCAAGAGACGGCGAAGCAGCGTCCATCGCCGGAGAAACTGGAGCGTGAATTAGCGACGCTCGAATCTTTGCGAGCAGATGCGTCGGACAGCTTGGAACTGGCCGAGGCGTTTGAATCGCTCGCCTTCCCGCTCGCGGAGAAGCAGTACGCGGAGAAGAAGTATGCGGAATCGCTGGCGTCACTCGACCGAGTCCAAGTGATGTCGCCGAAGTCGGACAAGGCACAGAAGCTGGTTGAGCGGATGCAAAAGGATTCGACCCAGTTGATTGCTCGCGCGGAAGAGGCGTTGCAACAGAAGCGGGGCAAGGTCGCGGCGAACTTTGCACTCGAAGCGTTGCAAATTCGTCCGCAAGACTCCGCGCTGCGGCAGCGAGTTCATGCGGTGTTGATCGTTCATCAAGTTCTGAAGGTCGCGTGCTACGAGGACGCGGCGGCGTTTGATCCGTTCAATGCGAGGCTGCTCCTGGAGCGGCAATTGATCCCACTGCTGTTCGATCGGCTCATTGAACCGGACGAGCGCGGTTTGCAGTTTTTCAAAGGCCCGCTGGTCGAGACGTTTCAGCCGTTGCCGGGCTTTCGCAAAATGGCGAACGGCGGGCACGCGGTCGAGTACGAATTCGCACTCAAGCCCGGACTCACTTATGCGGACGGGACGCCGATCACAGCGGCGGACGTGGCGGGAACGCTGCGCGGCCTGCAAGATCCGGGAGCGGCGGCGCACGATCCTGAACTCGCACGGTTGCTGATCGACGTGCTCGTCAAAGACCCGTTCCACTTTTCGCTGCTGGCTCGGCAGCACCCCTATCCGGAAAGCTGCTTCACGTTTCCGATCGTGCCAGAGAAGAGCACCGTGCGTCTGCCGAAACGCGGCGACCCGGCGTCGCGGCAGCCGGTCGGTTCGGGACCGTTTGTGATCGCGGCCAATGCGACCATCGACGAACCGCTGCGTTTGGAAATCAACTCGCGCTTTCGCGATGCGGCACGCGGGCAGCCATATATCCGCGAACTTCAGTTTCCACGCTATCAACGCAAAGGCGAAGGGCACGCCGAGGAGCACTTGCTGCAACGCCGGCTGCACATGATCTCGGACCCCAGCCCGATGCAATTGGTCCGCCTTCAAAACAACGCGAAGGAGTTTCAGACCCGGCCCATGCTGGCCAACAGCGTGTGGGTGCTGGCGATCAATCATCGACGGCCAGCGCTGAGCAACCGCGATGTTCGCCGCGCCATGCTGCTGGCGATCGACCGTGAGGCGATCCTCAAACAATGGTTCGCTGGCGGAACGAACGGCGCGGGAGCATCACTCGGTCACTCCGTCGTGACCGGGCCGTTCCCGAAACACTCGAATGCGAATGAACCGGCCATCAAAGTCGAACCTGCTCAGCCGGCTGCCGCGAAGCGCTTGCTATCGGCGGGGATCAGTTCAGGACAACCGCCGACGCTCAGCCTGAAATTTCCACTGCGTGATCTGACGATCGAGTTGGCGGTCAATCAGATCAAGCGAGATTTGGAAGACGCCGGCTTTCAGATTCATCTCGACCCAAAACTCCCGAACGACTTGCTGCAAGAGGTTGGCGAAGCCCATGACTTCGACTTGGCGTATTGGCGGATCGACCATGACAACATCCTGTTCAACGTCGCGTCGCTGTTCGATCCGACGGCGAAGGCGCTGGAGCCGGGCGGTGCGAATTTCTCCGGCTACGCGCCGCAAAAGCTGACGCAGTTGTTTGTCGATCTGCGCAGCGAGCAGGTCGGCGACCGCATCTGGCAGATTCAACGGAAGATTCATCGTCAGTTGCATGATGACGTGGTGATGATCCCGTTGTGGCAGTTGGACAGTTTCGTGGTCTACACGAATCGGTTGGCGGGTCGTTCGCGCGAAGGTCAGAAGCTCGACTTGCCGGTGGATCGGGCGACGGTGTTTCGCCGTGTCGAGGATTGGTTCTTGGAGCCGGCCGAATGAGCGTCTCGTCCGCGGACAGGCCGAGCGGTCGCACGGGGCGTGTCGTTCAATTCGGACGCCAAGCGTTGTTCCTGTGCGGACGTGAGTTGGCCGAGACGGTCGCGCTCATCGCCGTCTTGTTGCTGCTGACGGTGTTGTTTCAACACGCGCTGGCTCCGCGCGCCGGTCTCGGCTTTTGGGCGGACGTTTGGAATGGAGTGATTCATGCCGGGCAAGACCGCAACGGGCGTCCGATCGGGCCGCAGTTCGTGGTGGTCTGCCGCGAGACTCTGCCGCTGGTGATCGCGGCTCTCGGATGGCTCACCGTGTTGTCGTGCGTGTGCGGATCGTTGTTGGTGTTGATCCCGGCGACACAGTGGCTGCGCGGCGTGATCCTGCTGGCGAGCACGATTCCCTGTTTCCTGTGGCCGGTATTGTGCTTCGGCTGGTGGTCCGATCGGCCGTTTCAAGGACTCGACGAATTCAGAGCGTGGGGTTGGCCGGCGTTGTTCTTAGCGATCGGAGACATGAACTGGTTGACCGGGACGACCGCTGTGTCCGAAGCGGTGCGCGACGAAATCAGCCGCCCGCATTGGCGGTTATCGCGCACGCTGGGTTTGTCAGCCGCACGAACACTCGCGCCGCGTCTTGCGGTCGCGATGTTGAATCTGCTGGCCGCTCGTCTACCACATTTGCTGGGAGGCGCGATCGTCTTGGAGTTCTTCTTTCGACTGCGCGGCTTGGGTCAATGGACTTGGAACGCGGCCGTCGAGTCGTTCGATCCGGCCATCTTGGTCTGGATCGGTGCCTTTGGAATCCTCACCAGCCGCACGCTGCACTGGTTGGCGTCGGTTGCGTCGGCATGGTTCTTTCCGAGCCAACACGTTCACGGCGGCGCAGGATTGTTGATGTCGCGCAGTGCGAGCGACGAAGACAGCGTGCAAGACGAATTCGGCGAGCCGGAGGGCGTTAGCCCCCGGACGTCATTGCCAACCGTTCCGGGGGCTAACGCCCTCCAGCTCGCCAATCAAAATCGTGTGATCCGATTGGCACCGGCCATCGAGTCGATTGTCCGCGATCACCTGACCGGTGAAGTCCCTTCACGGCCAAAGTGGTGGTCGGCAATGAACTCGCGCCTGCGGTTCTATCGTCGAGTCGGCACGACAAATCCACGGAAGGTGGTATTGGCGGTGATAATGGTCGCGGTCTTCATCGGTGTTCTCTACGGTCTTGGCTGGCACGCAATGTCCGCACCGCGAGGGGTTCGGTTGCTGCCGTTTCAACCGCCCAGCGGTTCGCTGCCGCTGGGGAGCAACGCCGCCGGTGACGACGTGGCCGCGTTGTTGTGGAAAGGTTGGTGGCAGCAACTGCCGGCCTGGGGCGCGTGCGTGCTGATGCTCTGGCTGGCGGTGCCGTTGTCACTGTGCCGAACCGCCGACGTGCTGCTGGAGGGTGTGTGGCTGTCGCGCTTGAGCCGCGTGGCGCGCGTCGTGATCGGATTACTGCTGTCAGTGTTAGAAGCGACCCCGAAGCTCGTTTGGTTGTTGGCCTGCTTCGCGTTGTTTCGGCGCGAAGGGATGGTGCTGAAGCTCTCGCTGGCGATGGGGATACTCTTCCTGCCGCAGTTGGCTCGCGCGTTGGCGGAGGAGTTGTCGTTCGTGCGGCACAGTTTGTTTCTGGAGGCGTTGCGAGTCGCTCGCGTTCCTCGGCGGCGCTGGCTGTGGGACAACATTGTCATGGCGCGGGTTTGGCCGGTCGTCTGCTCGCAGACGGCGTTGATCCACGCCAATGTCGTGCTGACGGAAGCCTGGCTGGGATATCTCGGCGTGCGGAATCGCAGCGAGATTTTCACTTGGGGATCATTGCTCGGCACGGGCGTGGACGAGTTCGTGCAGATGCGTCCGTTAGCGGCATTCGGCCAGCCGTTCAACGACGCGGTCGTCTGGGGACCGCTGGTCTGTCTGAGTTTGGCCATCGGCGTGTGCCAAGTCTGCGGCCAAGGAATGAGAGTGCTGACAGGCAGCGCGTTATGGCGCTGGCGGTGATCGACGTGGAAGCGAACGACCTGACCGTGGAATTGTTGCATCCGGGAATCGGCACATGGCGCGGTGTGCTCGATGGCGCGACCGTGCGCCTGTCGGCGGGTGAGATCGTCGGAGTCACTGGTCCGTCGGGTGGCGGCAAATCGACGTTGGCATCGGCACTCGCAGGATTATTGCCGGAGTCGGCTCGCGTTCGCTCTCGATCGACCGAAGTGACGTCGGGGCGGGAATGGAATCGCCGAATGCGTGCGGTATTGGGGCGTGACCTGTTTGTGATCTCGCAAGACGCACGCTCGACATTGTTTCCACATCGAACGGTCGAGTGGCACCTGCGTCGCGCTGCATCGTTGACGAAACAATCCGTTGGCTCTGCGTCGAACGGCCACATGCCTCAACGTGATGACGATGTGTTGGCGGAATTAGGTTTTGAGTCCCCCCGAAGCTATCTGTCGCGTCGGCCGCACGAATTATCGACGGGAGAGTGTCAGCGCGTGCAATGGGCGATGGCTCGCCGCTTGCGTCCGCACTGGCTGATCGCGGATGAGCCGTTTGCCTCGGTGGACTCCGCGATGGCTCGGCGCTTGTCAGAGCAACTGCATGAGTTGGCGGGATCGGGCTGCGGCGTGCTGCTGATCTCGCACGACTTGTGGCTGCTGCGCGAGGTCGCGCACTCAGCAGTGGTACTGCATCGAGGGCGAGTCGTGGCCAACGGCGCAGCGAAAGACGTGCTGGTGGCAGATACCGGCGAGCGGGGCGG
>SXGS01405716.1_pt1 | contig 15695 bp, 17 predicted proteins | sample 3174681 | NCBI WGS metagenome assembly SXGS01 (sample SAMN11356861, study PRJNA531348) | freshwater metagenome | isolation source: freshwater sample F1-80 | place: China: Fuxian Lake, Yuxi | collected 2017-12-25 | reverse complement strand
GGCGTGCGGCTCCTCGCACCCGAGATGGCCGCCCTGGAAACGCAGATCGAGCGTCTCCCGGCACTGGGGAAGTGGTTCGTGACCATCCCGGGAGTGGTCCCCGCCTGACGGGAGGATTAATTCTGCGCGGTTCCCTAAGAGACACGCATCGGCAACCGGAGATGCCGGACTCCACATCGCAGCCTGGCGGCGGTGCTCGGCGGCAGGGGGATTTGGCGGACTCCAGATCCCGTCTTGCAGTGGTGCGCTGCGGCAACCGGAGTTGTCCGAGGCCACATCGCAGGTTGGGCTGCCGCTCAGCGGATGATCCTGCGCCCCCTCTGCGCCCCTCTGCGTCCTCTGCGGTGGTATCCAGGGGCGCAACGCCGGCGCGGGAGACCAGCGCCCGGGACCGCTCCGCGCGGCTTGCGGAGGAACCCGCCTCGCGCGGGTCTAACGGAATCCGCAGACAGGGAGCCACGCCGTGAAACCGTCCGTCGCCGCACCGCGCCATTCACTCTCCGCCGCACGCCGGAGATCCTCCGCCATCCAGGCGGCGCTATTCGCCCTCCTCCTCTTGATTGTGCTGTCCGTTCCAGCGGGATGGCCCGCTGCGCGGGCGGCGGCGGCACCCCCGAATGTCCTCTTCATCATCGCGGATGACGCCTCGGCAACGTGTGGGCAGGCCTACGGGTGCAACTGGGTGAAGACCCCGCACATTGACCGCCTGGCGCGGGAGGGGCTGGTCTTTGAAAACATGTACACGCCCACCTCCAAGTGCGCGCCGTCCAGGGCGTCGCTGCTCACGGGGCGCAATCCGTGGCAACTGGAGGAAGCGGCGAACCACCAGCCGTATTTCCCCAACCGCTACGTCGCGTTCACCGAGGCGCTCGCGCGGGCCGGGGTGCACTGCGGCGGGGCGGGCAAGACGTGGGGGCCGGGCGACGCAAAAACCGCTGACGGCGCCCCACGCGATTTCGGACTCACGCGGCCCCAGCGCGCCCGCGAGGTCAACCAACCCGGCGTCGCACCGACGGAGTTCCTGCGCACGAAACCCGCCGGCGCGCCCTTCTTCTACTGGTTCGGCAGCAACAACCCGCATCGCCCCTACGCGCCGGATTCCGGGCTGGCCGCGGGGAAGAAGTCGGCAGACATCCCGCGTGTCCCGGCGTATCTTCCGGACACGGAGGTCGTGCGGCGCGACCTGCTGGACTATGCAATCGAAGTGGAAGCGTACGACACCCAGGTCGGCTCACTGCTGGAGGCGCTGGAGCGGAGCGGCGAGGCGCGCAACACGCTGGTGATCGTCACCTCCGACCACGGGATGCCGTTCCCGCGCGTGAAGGGCCACACCTATGAAGACGCGCACCACATCCCGTTCGTCGCGCGCTGGCCGGAGGGAATCGTGCGCCCCGGACGCCGGGTGGGCGCGCTCCTGAGCTTCGTGGATCTCGCTCCTACTCTGCTGGAGCTGCTGGCCGTGAACTCCCGGGAGTCCGGGATGGCGCCGGTGACGGGGCACAGTTTCACCGAACTGCTGCGCGACCGGCCCGGACGCGAGCGCCCGTTCGTGATCGTCGGACGCGAGCGCAACGACGTGCTTGCCCGTCCGGGCACACCGGCGGGCCTTGGCTATCCTGCCCGTGCGATCCGGGAGGGCGAGTACTTCTACGTGCACAACTTCGCGCCGGACCGCTGGCCCTGCGGCAACCCGGAACTCGGGCTGACCGACACGGACGACGGACCGACCAAGCGCCTGCTGCGCGACCGGGGCGAGCGCGACCCGTACTGGCAGCACGCCTTCGGCAAACGCCCGGCGGAACAGCTCTTCCATCTCCCGTCGGATCCCGATTGCGTGAAGAATCTCGCGGATGATCCCGCGCATCGGGCCCGCGCCGCCGCCCTCCGGCAGCGGCTCTTCGCCGAGCTGAAACGCCAGGAAGACCCGCGCGTCCTGGACCGGGGCGATGTGTTCGACCGGTACCCGTCCCCACGCGCTGCCGGACGCTGAGCCGATGCACTCGCAAATCGTACTCATCACCGGCGCTGCCGGGACGCTGGGCCGCAAACTCCGGGAACACCTGGCCGGGCGCTGCACGCTGCGGCTGCTGGACCGCCGTCCCGGCGGCGACCCGGCCATCGTCGCCGCCGATCTGAGCGTCTGGGACGATTGGCGACACGAATTCCGCGGTGTGGACACGGTCTTTCATTTTGCTGCGGATCCCGAAGCCTACAAGCCGTGGCCGGAGTTGCTTGGGCCGAATGTGGATGCACTGATTCACGCCTACCAGGCGGCGGCTGCCGGGGGCGTGCGCCGGTTCGTCTTCGCCAGTTCCAACCATGTGATGGGCGGCTACCAGGACGAGCCCGGGATCGCGCTCGGGCCGGACACACCGCCCCGTCCGGGTCTGCGCTACTCCATCGCCGGGGCCCCCTGCGACAGCTTCGCCTACGGAGCCGCGAAACTCTTCGGCGAGCGCCTCGGGAAGTGCTACGCAGAGTCCCGCGGCATGGACACGATTGCGGTGCGCATCGGCTGGGTCTGGCGCGGCGGCGCGAACATCCCCGAAAACCTTCCCGCCGACCGCGGCCCCTGGTTCCGCACCATGTGGCTCTCGGACCGTGACTTCCTCCAACTGATGGATTGCTGCCTGCAAGCAGAACTGCCCGAAAGGTTCGTGGTCGTGAACGGCATGTCCGCCAACACCGGGATGCCCTGGGATCTCGACCCCGGCCGCCGCATCCTCGGTTTCCACCCACAGGACGACATCACCACGCATGGCCATCATTGACCTGACGCTGCCGCTGCGCCGCGGGATGCGGGGGTTCGACTGGGAACCGCGCTTCACGCTGGAGCAGGATGGGTGGAACGCCCGCACCCTGCACCTGTACTCACACGCGGGCACGCACATGGACTCCCAGCTCCACTTCGGCGCCGGACCCGAAACACTGGATCAGATCGCCCTCGACCGGTGCTGCGGCGTGCCCCGCGTCGTGCATCTCCCGGACACCCAGCCCGCGGAGTGGCTCACACCCGCACACCTCGGTCGGGTCGGCGACACGTTTCGGGCCGGCGAAATTCTGCTGCTCGCCACCCACTGGAGCCGGTTCGTCGAGCAGCCGGCCGTTTATCGTGACGCCCTCCCCCGCGTGGGCGATGACCTGGCGCGATGGTGTGTCCAGCGCGGTGTGAAACTGCTCGGAGTGGAGACGCCCTCCGTCTGCGACGTGAACAGCCTGGAGGAGCTCACCCGCATTCACCGCATCCTGCTCGAGGACGGGGTGGTCATCGTCGAAGGCCTCACGGGTCTGCATCTCCTGGAGGACGGCGCCGGCTGGTTCGTCGCCGCCCCCCTCAAGATCGAAGGCGGTGACGGCTGCCCGTGCCGGGCGTTCGTCGCTCTGCCAGACTGAAGAGTGACCGCCTCGGGGGCGAGCGATCCCTTTCCCCATCGGCGCCGGAGTATACCCGGGTGCGTTCCCGGATCGCCAGCGCAACCCCAACGAGATCAGGAGACCTGCATGCAACAGCGTACGAATATTTCCAGCGGCGGTCCGTGGGAGGACATCGTGGGCTACTCCCGGGCCGTGCGAGTGGGCGCGTACGTCTACGTTGCCGGGACCACGGCGATGACGCCGCATGGCCTCGTGGGCCGCGGTGACCCGTACGCCCAGGCGGTGCAGGCGCTGCGGACGATCCAGTCGGCGCTGGAGGAGGCAGGATCTCGCCTGGAAGACGTGGTGCGCACGCGGATGTACGTGACCGACATTTCCCAATGGGAAGACGTCGCGCGGGCCCATGCGGAATACTTCGGAGCCATCCGGCCCTGTGCCACGATGGTCGAGGTGAGCCGGCTGGTGGACCCCGAGATGTTGGTGGAAATCGAGGCTGAGGCGCTCGCTTCTGCCTGAGGAGCGGCGCCGTTCGCCGGCGCCGCGAGACACCGGCCGGACCCGGTTGCGCTCGGGCGGCGTCCGGAGCGTGTCCGATCCCGCCCGCAGTCGCGCCTTCTCGTGAGCCAGTCATTGAGTGAGACCGATCCGCGCCCCTGACGGACACCGCGGACGGAGGGAGAACGCATGACCGCCGCAGAGATTGTCGAAGAACTCAGACCGCTGGGCGCGGAATCCATCCGAAAGGTCCTGCGCAACCACGGCGTGCCGGAGCCGATTCTGGGGGTGAAGATCGCCGATCTTCAGGTGATCCGCAAGCGGATCAAGAAGGACTATCACCTCGCCCTCGACCTGTACGACACCGGCATCTACGACGCCCGGTATCTGGCCGGGCTGATCGCCGACGATCCCCGGATGACCCCGGACGATCTCCGCCGTTGGCTCGCGGGCGCCAACTGTCCCGCGCTGTTCGACTACACGGTGCCCTGGGTGGCCGCCGAGAGCCGGCATGGCCGCGAGTTGGCCCTGGAGTGGATCGAATCAGCGGACGAAGGCGCGGCCTCGGCGGGGTGGGCCACCCTGAGTGGCCTGGTCGCCCTGAAGCCGGACGCTGACCTCGACCTGCCCGCGCTGACGGAACTACTCCGCCGTGTGCCGGAGACGATCCACATCCGGCCGAACCGGGTGCGTTACGCTGTGAATTCCTTCGTGATCTCGGTCGGCTGCTACGTCGCGCCGCTGACCGCGCTGGCACTGGAGATTGCCGGCGAAGTGGGTGTAGTGTCGGTAGATATGGGCCCCACTGCCTGCAAGGTCCCATCTGCCGTAGACTACATTGAAAAGGTCCGGCGGCGCGGTACGATCGGAAAGAAACGCAAGACGATCAAGTGCTGAGCGCGACACGCGGCGCGCTCGGTTGCCCGATCCGGTGCGCGGCGCCGGATCGGGCGCGAACCGATCTCAAAAGTCCCGAAACAGCTCTCCGGCAGCCCGGTGGTTGAGCCCGGCGGCGGTGCGCCTCGTCCCTCCGTTCACCGTCGAGCCGACACCGGATGCCTGATCCCGGTCACCGCGCGTGTCGGTCGAGTATGCGGGACCGACGGCGCGTAAGCTCGCGAGTCTGATCACGCGGTGACGAGCGCATCCAGTTCGCGGCGGAACTCGGCCAGGTCCGCCACGGCGCAAAGGCCGCCGGCGCGCAGTGCCTCCCGGTTCTCCGCCGCAAACCGGCCGCCGATCAGCACCGGGATTTCGGGTTTCAGGGCGTCCCGCAGCCGCGCCAGCTCTTCGAAGAGTCGGGCCGCGCCGGGGGTGTGCCCCACCCCCAGAGCGACGGCGTGTGCGTTCGCATCCTGAACCGCGCGCGCGATCTCCGCGGCGGGCATATTCGGGCCGAGGTAGAGCGCGCGCCATCCCGCGCCGGCGGCCGTGACGGCGCCCACCAGTGCGCCCAGTTCATGCATCTGGTCGGCGGGGGTCGTCACGATCAGGCGGGGGGCATGGGCCGGCGGCTGGAAGGCATCCAGGATTTGACCGAGGGTGGTGCGCACCGCCGCCGTGGCAAGGTGCTCGTGCGCGATGGTCAACTCCCCGTCCTGCCAGAGCTCCCCGACCAGCGTGAGGAAAGGGAGCAGCACCTGCTCCGTGAGCGCTGCAAAGCCGAGCGTGGCCGCGTGCCGTGTTAGAGAGTTCCGCAGCGCGGCGCCATCCAGCGCCTGCACCGCCCGCAGGCACTCACCCACCGCCGGAGTAGCGATCTCGCCCAACGGGGATGCCGGAGGCGCGCCGGGCGTCTCACGCCGCGCGGTCCCGGGCCGGGACAGAAGACGCACCAGCTCCGTATCCGACAGGTGGGCGACATTGCCGATCGGGTGCCCTGCATCCACTGCCCGGCGGAGCAAGGTGAGCTTTTCGATATCGCTCTCGGAGTAGAGGCGGCGGTTTGTCCCGCTCCGGCCGGGCACAAGCGCGCTGTACCGGCGCTCCCAGGCACGGATGGTGTGCTGCGACAGGCCGGTTCGGCGCGCCACATGCCGGATTCCCAGTGAGCCGGATTCGTCTGCCATACGACGACTATACCCTTCTGTTCATCTATTGTCCAGAATTTTGGTCCGGCGCCAGGGGAAACGTGAGCCGACAGGGGCCCGGCATGGTGTGCGAACTCCGGACGCTGTCCGGAACTACTCCCGGGGGAAGGCTCCTCAAGCGCTGTGCGGGCTCTGCGATCCGGGCCGCGAGCGGTGCCGCAGAAATTTGAGACAAAAACTGGACAAATAGTTGACACTCCCGGCCGCGCCGGATAAGATGTGGCTGTGAGCCGGTGTTCGACGCCCGCAGCGCCGAGGAACCGACTGCAGAACCTCTGACCCGTCAACGAAAAGGAAACCAGATCTAATGTTTCGCCTGAACCTCAGCCACGCTGCAGCCCTGCTTTCCCTGAGTGCGATCGCCTGCTTCAGCGTGGGCGCCGGCTCGCCGGTAAGCGCCGCGGCTCCGAAGGACATTGTGGACACCGCAGTGGGCGCCGGATCGTTCAAGACTCTTGTCGCAGCGGTGCAGGCGGCGGGGCTGGTCGAGACCCTGAAGGGCAAGGGCCCCTTCACCGTGTTCGCACCGACCGATGAGGCGTTCCAGAAGCTGGAAGCCGCAAAGCCCGGGACACTCGCGTCTCTGCTGAAGCCGGAGAACAAGAAAACCCTGTCCGCCATCCTTACCTACCACGTACTTCCGGGCAAGGTGGGCGCCGCCGATGTGATGAAGCTGCACAGCGGCGCGAAGGTGAAGACGGCGAACGGCCAGAGCGTCTCCGTCCGCAACGATAAGGGCGTCCAGATCAACAACGCCGAGGTGATCAAGACCGACATCAACTGCAGCAACGGTGTCATCCACGTGATTGACACGGTGCTCATCCCGAAGGCCCACTGAACGCGGACGATGTGGAGCGGCCTGATCGGCCGCTCCACCCGTTTAGCGAGCTGCGCGCTACCAAAGGGCGCGCCCCCCGGTCTCGATCTTCCGGGTGGTAGTCACCCACAACGTCGGGAGAGGGGTGCCGCCCCTGGGCGGGGTCCACCCGCCTTCCAGTTCGCACGTCTCTCCGGAGAGTGTCTCAAGCCGGATGGCTATGTCCGGATTCCCCGCCGCAGGCGTCAGCCGGAACCGGACCTGATCCTGCATCCCATTCGGATCCAGGATCAGGTTATCCCCCTGCTTCTCGATCCTCCCGGAAACGGTCATCCCCACGTTGTCCTCGATTGGCCTGTACCCGGCCTCACGAATCGTCTGCTGCATCCGGGGAAGATCCGGCCATCGGCCCGGCTTCATCCGCACGATCAGGTGCGGCGGCTTCACAGTCAGTTTCACATCGGCCACCCCTTCCAGGCGAGTCAGCCCCTTGCGGAGCGTAATTCCTCACGTGGCTCACGTGACCCCTTTGACACCCAGCCGGATCTGCTTCACGTCGGCCCGGCGGGGGATAGCGGCGGCCGCGAGGAGCAGCGCCCCGGCGACCCACCTGACAGCTCTGCGGAACATAGCGGAACTCCCTTAGAAGAACGTCTCGAAGGCGAAGCGGAACTCCGCCGCGAAGTCGGAGTGATCGCCGGGACCACTCCGTGAGAAGGGGATGAGCAGCCCGAAACGGACCTGATGGGTCCCCTGGCGAGGAGAGAGTGGAGTGGAGTGAGAAGAGAGTCGAGGGCGTCATTGCCCATCGGCCGGGTGGAAGCCATCCGGCCGATCACTCCACCCTTGCCCGACCCGTGCATGCTGATGGCGGGCGGGTCGACTCTATACCATCGATCTGAACACCGGCGCCGCGCAGACCGAGGCGATCCTGGCGGCCGACCCGGCGGACGCGACGGCGCCGTTCGCGGGCCTGCTGGGCGCCCGCTTCGGCCTGGACTTCAACCCGGTGGTGGATCGGCTCCGCGTGGTGAGCGATGCCGATCAGAACCTCCGCATTCATCCCGATACCGGCCGGGTCACCACGGACACCCCGCTTACCTACGACGCCGGGGACTCCCGGGCCGGTCAGGACCCGAACATCGTATCCGTGGCGTACACCAACAACACTCCCGGTTCCGCCGCCACGACGTTGTTTGGGATCGCCGTGGGACCGGACGCACTGGTGCGCATCGGAGGCGTGGACGGTCCGCCTTCCCCGAACACCGGCCTGCTGACGACGATCGCGTCGCTGGAGAAGGCCACCGTGGTGCACGGCGGCTTCGACATCGCGCCCGATGGGACGGGATTCCTTGCGGTCAACTACCGCACGCGGAACTATGGCGTGGTGACCATCGGCACCAGCGAGAACCCTCCCCCGGCCGCTGATCTGGGCACCATCGGCAATGGCCTCACCCCGATCCGCGACATCGCCGTGGTGCCGAGCGTGCAGCTGCGCGCGGGGTTGGCGCCCGCGCAGGAGGACGATGGGGCGATCACGGTCACCGTGGAGCGGACCGGTGGGAGCATCGGCACGGTCACTGTGGATCTGGAAACCCGCAACGGAACGGCGATGGCCGGGACCGACTATACCGGTGTCGCGCAAACCCTCTCCTTTGCGCCGGGCGAACTGACCCGGACCGTTTCCATTCCCATCAGTGGTGACACTGGCGGTGAGACCGATGAAACTTTCTCCGTCGTATTGAGCCGGCCCTCCGGGGGAATCGCTCTGGGAGGGCCGGACACCACCACCGTGAGAATCTCGGCGAACGACGTGCCTGATCGGACGGGCCCGCAGGTGGTGACCCTGGGCCTGACCGGACCGAGCCGCGGGATCAACGGCGCCGTGATCCGCTTCGACGAAGATATGGACCCGGCCCGCATCCAGGACCCGCGTCACTACCAACTGAGCGTGGTTCCGACGCGGGGCCCGCGCCGGCAGGTCCCCATCCTGGCAGCTCTCTGGGACCCGGCGCTCCGGGCGGCGAGGCTGACAGTGGGTCCGTTCGAGCAGACCCAATTCCGGGAACTGCAGGTGCTGGTCAACGGAGCGCGCGGAGGCTTGACCGACACGGCGGGGAATCTGCTGGATGGTGACAGCAACCGGCGCCCGGGCGGCATCGGGCGATTCGTCTTCCGCATCCTCCACGGCGAGCGACTGACCGTCAGGGAGCCCGATGGGGACCAGGCGACGATTGATGTAACTACCCCGGATGGGCTCGTGTTCCTCGATCTGATCCAGTTCGTCGGCCGTAGACCTCTCATCCAGGCGTGGGTAGTGGATCCGATCCCGGGCATCACCACGCCCACCGGATCGGTCCGGCGCGGGGTGCGCGGGGACGGGATCGTGGTCATCGCAGAGATCATTGGGCTCAACAAAAAGGAGTTCGGCCCACTCTTTGGGACGGCGGGGCATCAGTTCGGCGTCCGCACGTTCAGTCCCAACGCGACCGGGGTATTCTGATGGAGTCCGCCGGATGGGGTCCGAACCCCGTCCGGCGGTCATGGGCTCCTGCGCGTGGGTGCACATGCCACACAGCGGTCCTGCGGCCCCGCCGCCGGAGAAACTGCTCGGGAGGATCGGGACGGCAGGCGCGGCCGAGCGGTGATCTACCCGGCGTCCGACTGTCGAAGGACGCCGGCCGCGCTGAAGCCCCCATCCACGCGAAGCGTGTGGCCCGTCACATAGGCGGACTGCCGGTCGTCGAGCAGGAAAATGACGGCTGCCGCCACGTCCTCCGGTGTTCCATAGCGGCGCTGCGGTGTCCGCTCCGTCCACGCCGCCCGCGACGCTGCTGTGTGCATGCCGCGCGTCAGGGCGGTATCAATCGGGCCCGGGGCTACGGCGTTGACTCGCACGCCTCGTGGTCCCAATTCCGCGGCCATCACCTGCGTCATCTGGATTACGCCCGCCTTCGAGGCGCCGTAGGCCACCCGCCCCGCATTGCCCCGGATGCCGGAGACGGAGGCGATGTTCACGATAGAACCCTGCCGGCGCGCGCTCATGACGCGGGCGGCTTCGCGCGCCACCACGAATGTACCGATCAGGTTCACCTCCAGGATCTGACGAAAGAGCGCCGTCGAGGTGTCCAGACAATCCACATCACGGGCGATTCCGGCGGAGTTGACTACGCCCGTCAGCGGTCCGAGTTCGGCTTCGCACCGGGCGATCAGGTCCGTCACGGCGGCTTCATCAGTCACATCCAGCAGTTCACAGTGCACTGCTGCCCCGTCCTGTGCCAGGGACCCGCGGACAAAGTCAAGCGCCGCGGGGGCGGCATCGGCGATGATTGCGTGCCCTCCGCGCGCGAGGACCGCCTGTGCCGTAGCGAGGCCGATCCCGGAGGCGCCGCCGGTGATGAGGACAATGGACGGCGCGGGAGGGGCCGAAATGGTTCCGGAGGCGTTGCTCATGGCCGGCTCCGAAATGCCCCGGCGGCGCGGCGAGGGGACGCGAGCGCGGGTGGAGAGACTCCGAATTCGGCCCGGAGCACACACCGGAGAGCGCGGTGCAGCCACGCCGGCGACCCACAGAGCGTGAGCCGTCCCCCGGCAAGGGTGGCTGTTCCGGCGCCGGGGAGCTGCAACACTGCCGCGCGGAGGGCCGGACCGGGCGCGTGCGCCGGCGCCACGGTGACTACCTCCCGCCCCGGGCCCGCCGGGTGGATGGGGACATCCAGCAGGCGGACGGCAGCCTCCAACTCGGCGGCGCCGGTCATCGCGACGATGACCAGCTCGCCGGGCGTCCGAGTCCGGAGCAGCGCCTGGGTCTCGCCGGGGAGCAGAGTCTCTGCGTTGTCCGCCCGCGCGGCCCGCGGGATCTCCTCTTCCCGGCCGGGGCGCTCCTCTCGCGCGAAGAGCGCCACCAGGTCCGCCGGACTCCGATGCCGGAGGGGGATGGACACGGAGCGGAGGGGAAGGCTTCCCGACGACTCGGGATGGGCCGCGACCGGCCGGCCGCCGGAACTGAGCAGTGTCACAGTGAGCGTCATCCCCAGGAGACACCGCGGAGTACGGTTGGGACGCGCAGATGAGGCAAACGGGTGCATGCAGGCAGTATGCCCCGCCGGCCGGCGCACGTCAACCGTTGCGCCTTGTCCTGAACCCATCCTGCTTCGTTCACCGGCTGCGATCCGCGCGCGCCGGTCGCGGAGCGTGTGCTCCCCAGGCAGCGCGCGAAGCGGCGACGGCGGACGGCACGGCGAGTCCCCCACACGTGCTCCGGTGGATACCGGTTGTGTTCCCATCTTTGCCGCGGCGCGCGAGGGCGCCATTGCTCGGGCGTGCCCTGCAGTACACTCCCAGTCCTGCCGTCCACGTCCCTGCGGCTCCTTCCGCACGCGCGTCCGGGCGGTTCGCGGCTGCACCGCGTTCCCTCCTCGGTGGCATCGGACGCGCGACGCGCCAACCGCCGGTGCACTGTTCCCCGGCGATCAGGCCGCGCGACCACCTGGACCCGGCTTTCCTGGTCGTCTGCGGCCCAATCATTCCGGCCGGATTCCCAAGGAACTCCTGTGCCGGGCGGAGAACGACTCGCCTGTTGCCTTCTCCCCCGGCTGGAGCCGCGCCCGATCCGGTGCGCCTCCCCCGCATGCCCCCGGTACCGACTCCCAGTGCTCATCCCTACTGATCCGGCCACCGCCTCCCCTGCCGCCTTCGCCGCTCCCAAACCTGCCGGCCGGATCCGGTGGATCATCTGCGGGATGCTCTTCCTCGCAACGGTCCTCAATTACCTGGATCGCTACGCTCTCGGCTTCCTGGAGCCGGACCTGCAGAAGCAGTTCCACTGGACACCGCAGGAATTCGGCTGGGTGCTCTTCGCGTTTCAGGCGACGTATGCGTTCTGCAATCTTCCCTGGGGCGCGCTGACGGACCGGCTCGGGCTGCGTACGGGCTTCGCGTCCGCGGTAGTGCTCTGGTCACTGGCTGCGATGGGGCACGCCTTCGCCCGGAGTGCGGCTGGGTTCGGGTTCTGGCGTGCGCTTCTGGGTATCGGCGAGGCGGCGAACTTCCCGGCGTCGGTGAAGGCCATCGCCGAGTGGTTCCCCCAGCGCGAACGTGCCATCGCCACCGGGGTCCTGAACGCAGGCGCCAACGTGGGGGCGATGGTGGCGCCGGGGATCCTCTTCGTTCTGGTGCATCGCTTCGGCTGGCAGGCGGCGTTTCTCATCACCGGCGCGCTCGGATTCTTCTGGGTGGCTGCGTGGTGGGTGCTGTATCGCCATCCCGCGGAACACCCGAAACTCACCGAGGCAGAGCGCGCGTGGATCCTCCAGGACGGGCCGCACCGGGACGATGCCCCACGCTACTCGTGGGTCCGGCTGGCCCGGGAGCGGCGCACCTGGGCGTTCATCTTCGGGAAAATGTTCAGCGACCCGATCTGGTCGTTCTACCTCTTCTGGCTGCCCAAGTACCTGCACGACGAACACCACGTCCCGGACGGAACCCGGGCGCTCATCATCACCGGCATCTATCTGGCCGCCGACTTCGGGAGCCTCGGCGGCGGCTGGATGAGCAGCTACCTCATCCACCACGGCTGGCCGATCAACCGCGCGCGCAAGACGACCATGGCCATCGCGGCTGTACTGATCCCATTGGTAGCGATCAATGCGTTGAACCCGGGCGTTTGGGTGGCAGTGCTGCTGTCCGGGCTGGTGGTTGCGATGCACCAGTGGTGGTCCGCGAACCTTTTCACCACCACCAGCGACATGTTCCCTCGCGAAGCGATCGGAACAGTGGTCGGCATGGGCCAGGTCGGCGGCTCCGGGATGGCGATGATCGTGCAGCCCCTGATCGGCTTCTGCGTGGAGCGGTTCCACAGCTACGCGCCGATTTTCCTCGTCGCGGCGTGTGCCTATCCGGTTGCGCTCCTCTTGCTCCATACCCTGGCGCCCCGCCTGGACCGGGCGCCGCTGGAGCCGGTACCGTTCGCTCGTTAGCGGGGCGGAAGCAAGCTTCTCATCGCCAGGCCTGCGCGGGTCCCGTTGACCCCCAGGGATGCTCGTCCTGCATTGGGGATGAAGTGCGTGTGGCGGTGAGATGCGCTGCGGCCGACTCCCACTGTCACCGGGGCGGCCGGAGGCGGCGTCATCACCACACGACCTGTGGTGCAGTGTGAGGCGGACGACGCCCCCGTCTGATTCGGAAACCTGCTTGCAGCGCGAACGGAAGGGACGTCATGGACAGCCACTTTGAACCACTGCGCCGGGAGCAAGAGACGCGAAATGAAATCACCATCAATTTCATTCAGATGGTGCACTTCGCGGTGGTGTTGTTTGCGAACGTGATGACGCACTTCTTACCGGTAGCGCCGTACCGGGCGTCGGTTCCCGTACTCGCGCTGCTGGCCGGTTCGCTGCTCGCCCGGGTTGGATTCTGGGGGTACCTGCGCCGAGATCCGCCGTATCATCCCGGACGGCGGTACGTGGTGAGCGTCTTCGACCTGCTGGTCTTCACCGCCGCCCCACTCCTGCTGGCACTGCAGAACGCGTATCCTGCACTGTTCCTGCAGGTCTTCGCGGTGTGCATCTATGCAGTCCTGATCGCCCAGAGCGGGCTGCGCTATTGCGTGCGCCTCGTGGTCCTGACCGGCGCCGCCACGTTTCTCCTGCATGCCGCAGTGTTCGTCGTTCCGAGCGCGCCGGACTACCGGCTGCCTCTGCTCTGTGTCGGAGGAGTAGTGCTCGGGAGCATCACGGCCTGCACCGCGTCCGGGGTCGCCACGCTGATGCGGATCCATCGCGAGGCGGCTGTGAAGGATCAACTGGCCCGCTTTCTCCCTACGGAACTCGTGACCCAGATGGCCCGGCAGCCGGACCTCCTCACCCGGAAGACGGAAAGGCGGGTCGCGACGGTGATCTTCACGGATGTCCGTGGCTTTACCAGCCTGAGCGAGAAGCTTCCCCCGGAGAAAGTGGTGGAGTTTCTCAACCAGTTCCTTGAGGAGATGACGGCGGCAATCATGAACCACCAGGGAATGCTGGACAAGTTCATCGGGGACGCAGTGATGGGCGTTTTCGGGGTTCCGCTCCCCACCGAGGACCATGCCGTCCGGGCGCTCCGGGCCGCGCTGGACATGTAGCGGCGTCTGCAACTCCTCAACGAGCGCCTGCGGCAGCAGGGACTCGCCGACCTCACGGTGGGGATCGGGATCCACACCGGCGATCTCCTGTTCGGCGCCATCGGTTCATCCCGGCGCCTGGACTACACGGTGATCGGCGACACCGTGAACGTCTCATCGCGCATCGAGGGGATGACGCGGAGCTATCCGGTGGAGATCCTGGTGTCGGAAGCGACTCGCCGTGCGATCGGCGACGAAATCCCGATGTACTTCATCGCGACCGTCCAGGTCAAGAACCGGGACGAGCCCTTGCGGCTCTGGTCCCCGGACCCCGTACGCGAGGGAGGCGAGCCGCTGACGCCGCCGGTCATGTGACAAGCGTGACCCTGGCGCCCGATCCTCCGGACGGGAATGGTGCGCAGAAGCAACTCGGGATCCGGACCGCGCCGCCGGCGCTCCCGACCGGTCGAAGGCGGCCTTCCAGTACGGCGGCTCGCTCCCCCACGCTCCGCCGATCCGCGTGGGGTGACTCAGTTGAAAGCTTGCGCGCCCTACTTTGACGAGACGCCCGAGGTCGGCCGCTCGATCCGGAGATCATGCGGGACAGAGACACACAGCGCCGCTCCAGAGGCAACAGCGCCCCCTCGCAAGTTTCGCCGAAGCCGCCCCAGAGGCTCCGGCGCCCCCTCGTGAGTTGCGCCGGACCCACCCCAGTGATGACGGCGCCACCTCCCAGTTTCGCCGGAGCCGCCCCAGAGGCAACGGCGCCCGCTGAAGAGTTTCGCCGGAGTCCGAGGCGACAGCCTCGTCCACCCTCACGAACAAGTACGCCCTGATGGATCATTGCGCCACCACGAGGGCTCCCCCAGGAGACGCAGTTCCGCAAGGTAGATCGCGCGAACCAGGCGCTCCGACAGCGGTGAGGGACCACTGAGGGCGTGGAGACTGTCGGGGAGGACGAGGCTATCGCGTCGGCCTCCCGCGAGACTTGGAAGGTGGGGCGCTCGATCCTGGGTGGGTGTCGACGAGACTTGGAAGGTGGGGCGCTTACGCCTGGGGGGTGTCAGCGAGACTTCCAAGATGGAGCGCTCGATCCTCGGGGTGTCAACGAGACTTCCAAGGTGGGGCGCTCGATCTTCGGGGGTGTCAGCGAGACGCGCACCGTCGGGCGCACGATCTGGTTTCCTGGCGTACCGGGCGGAATGAACGATCCCGCAGGGGCCGGCCAGCGCCGGATGGTGTGGGCGCAGCCGTCCGGGGCGCCGTCACAGATGGGATTGCTTTCTGCGAGTTCCCCGCCGTTCCCAGGGACCGCTGGCGTCCCCCCGGCCCCCGATCGGTCGGATGGGACCCTGCGTGCGGACTCGGGACCCCGACCGAGTGGTTGACAGCCCGGCACCCGGCGGCTAGAATAAGAGCGTCAGTGCGGGGGTAACTCAGTGGTAGAGTCACTGCCTTCCAAGCAGTTGGTCGCGAGTTCGAGTCTCGTCCCCCGCTTCGTACACCCGTCATCCTACCCCTACCAACCGGGCAAACCGTCCCTCCGCGAATGGTGCGGGGGTTGGTCGGTGCATACCTTCGCCGCCCTCAGTCGGGCCCGCCGCCGGCAATCCGGGACGAGCAAACACCTGCTCGACATCCATCCGAGCAGGTAACGCAGAGTGATTTACCAGCCGCCGCAGGACGTGTCCCGGCATGGCGGCACCCGTGGTCCGAGGCGGGTCCAGCATCAGGAGCCGGAGGGCCACGTGATAGGTGTCTCCTTCGGCAAGGATCGCAACGTCCTTCAGCCTACTGACTCCGATACGCAGTCAACTCC
>SXGS01009246.1_pt1 | contig 15695 bp, 14 predicted proteins | sample 3174681 | NCBI WGS metagenome assembly SXGS01 (sample SAMN11356861, study PRJNA531348) | freshwater metagenome | isolation source: freshwater sample F1-80 | place: China: Fuxian Lake, Yuxi | collected 2017-12-25 | reverse complement strand
GGCACCGACGCCGTGATGCTCTCCGGCGAGACCGCCTCGGGCAGCTACCCCATCGAGTCGGTCAAGATGATGAGCCGGATCATCTGCGAGGTCGAGCGATCCCCCCAGTACGCAAGAATGTTGAATACCGACAACAACATCCACCACATGCGCACCTTCCCCAACGCCGTCGCGCACGCCGCCACGGTCGCCGCCGAGGAGCTCAACGTCAAGGCCATCGTCGCCTTCACCAGCTCCGGCTCCACAGCCCGGCTGCTGACCACCTACAGGCCGATGCGCGAGATCGTCGCCTGCACCCCCAACCCCGATGTCCTGCACCAGATGGCCCTCTTCTGGGGCGTCACGCCCATGCTCATCGGCCGGATGGAGAACACCGACGACCTCATCGTGGCCGTCGAGCGCCTGATGCTGCGAGAGCGACAGGCCAACCCCGGCGACGAGCTCCTCATCCTCATGGGAACACCCGTGGCCACGGGCGCCGAGACCAACCTCATCAAGTTCCACAGGCTCGCCGAGACCAGCGCCCTCTTCAGCGCCGACTTCCCCAACAGCCGCTGGTAGGCCGCCACAGGAGCCCCCATGAGCCTCCGCTGCGCCCTCGTGACCCTCCTCGTCCTCGGCGCCTGCGACGATCCCGCCCCGCAAGTCGACGGCGCCGACGCGGGCGAGCCCTGCCAGACAAGCGCCGACTGCGGCGCCGGCCTCTTCTGCATCGGCCTCATCTGCCAGGACCCCACCAGCGACCCCGAGCCGATCCCCCCTGAGCCTGAGCCCGAGGGTCTGGACCCCGAGGCACAGGACCCCGAGCCCAACAACAACGACCCCTTGTGCGGCGACGGCGCCTGCGAGGAGGCCGAGCGAGGCGACTGCCCCGAGGACTGCGCCGACCCCGACAGCCCCTGTCAAAATGGCGCCGATCTCGACGACGACGGCCTGGATGACGGCGACGAGGGCGACGGGGACCCCGACGGCGACGGCCTCCCCAACTGCACGGATCGCGACAGCGACGACGACGGCCTGCTCGACGCCGAAGAGGACGCCATCGGCTCGAACCCCCAGGACCAGGACTCCGACAGGGACGCCGCCTCAGATCTGCTGGAGTTCGCCGCCGGCACGGCACTGACCGACCCCGGCCGCCGACCCGACGACAAGACCCTCCTGGCCGTCGTCCACCCCGACCAGGGGGCCGCGACCCGACGCTTCACCTTCTCGAGCCGGGTCCGGCGCGGCGACATCTACTTCCTGATGGACACCAGCACGACGATGTCCGGCGAGATCGACAACCTCAAGCAGACCATCATCTCCAGCATCATCCCCCGCATCCGCGACACCCTGCCCGACGTCCACTTCGGCGTCGGCCACTTCGACGACTTCGCCCTCGACCCCTACGGCCTCGACCCCGCCTTCAGGCCCTTCGAGAACCTCCAGGACGTCACCGCCGACGACGCCGACGTCGTCGCCGCCATCAACCGCCTCCAGACCTGCTGCGTGCCGGGCGACGGACAGACCATCCCCGAGTCCCAGACCGTCGCCCTCTGGGCCCTGGCCACCGAGGACGGCCTGCCGGGGTGGATCCCCCCCCGCGGCGTCTGCCAGAACAAGGGCAAGGGATACCCCTGCTTCCGCGCCGACGCCCTGCCCATCGTCGTCCTGATCACCGACGCCGACTTCCACAACGGCCCCAGCAACGCGAACCCCTACTTTGGCGTCTCTCCCGCCCCTCCCTCCTTCAATGAGGCCATCGACGCCCTCAACCGCGTCGGCGCCAAGGTCGTCGGGATCTTCTCGGGGGCGACGAACCTGCGCTCCCACATCGACGCCGCCGCCCGCCAGACCGGCGCCGTCAACGACGCCAACGCCCCCCTGGTCTTCACCGTCAACGGCCAGGGCAGCGGCCTGGACCTCAACATCATCAGCGCCTTCGAGGAGCTCACCGGCGACGTGCGCCGCGACGTCAGCGTCGAAGCCGAGGATCCCGACCCCCTGGACGCCTTCGACCCGACCTCCCTGATGACCCGCGCGACCCCCATCTCCGCCGCCCCCCCCAACGGCATCCTGGCCACCGACGCGCGCCGCTTCCTCGGCGTCATCCCCGGCACGGCGCTGACCTTCGAGGTCGAGTTCTCGCGAGGCCCCTTCGAGGCCGAGCCCGAAGGAGGCCAGCACCGCATCATCCACATCAACCTGAGGGTTCTGGGCGACGGCTCGGTCCTGCTCGACGATCGAAGCGTCTACCTCGTCATCGCGCGCCAGGGCTCGACCATCCAGCTCCTCGATCCCTGAGCCCCTGGAACAAACGCCGCGCCCGCCGCGCTCTCCCTGGGCCACTGGCCCCTGGGTCACTGACCCCTGAGCCCGCCAGACCCCTCGCCCACGAGCCGCTCATGGACGATCCCCAGCCCGCCGAAGCGCCACCCCAGGGCCTCACGACCAACACGCGAGGTCTCAAGACGATTACACGAGGTCTCACGACCATCACACGAGGTCTCACGACCATCACACGAGGTCTCTCGACCATCAGCCCGCGCGAGGTCGCCGTCTGGATCGCCATCCTGGCCCTCTCGGCGGCCCTGGCCTACTCCATCTCGGGCGAGCACGGCCACGATCACGACCACATCGTCGGCCAGCCCCTCACCGACATGAAGCTGCGCTCGACCGACGGCGCGGTCGTGGACCTTGAGGCCCTCCGAGGAGAGACGCTCGTCCTGAACGTCTTCGCGACGTGGTGCCCGCCCTGCCGCGCCGAGATCCCCGATCTGTCCCGCTTCCACACCGCACATGAGGGCAGCGGGATCAAGGTCTACGGCGTCGTCTTCGAGTCCGGCCCGCCCGATCAGGCCGAGGCCGACTCCCGCGCGCTCGGCGTCAACTACCCGCTCCTGCTCGGCAATGCCACCTTCCAGCGCCGCTTCGAACTCCACTCCTACCCCACCACCCTCGTCGTCGATCCCAGGGGCGTCGTCACCCACCGCTTCGAAGGCCCCGTCACCGAGGCGCAGCTTGAAGACATGGCCCGCCCGGCGCCCTGAGGCTCGCCATGCCCCCCCGCTTTTGCTAGAAAGGGTCCCGCATGGGCGACTTATCGGCGTCCGATCACCGCACAGAGGCGCAGATGCGACACCACACGGCCCCGCTCATCCTCGCCCTCCTCGTCCTGCTCGCCTCGGCGGCCTGCGACTCGCCCGCGACACCCCCTGAAGCGAAGCCCCAACTCGACGCCGGGGCCACCCCCCCGGCCTCGCCCCCCAGGACCCCATCGGAGGCCGCCAAGCCCCCCGCGGCCAACCCGACGCCCACAGGCGAGCAGGCCGCAGCCCCCCAGGAGGACCCGCCCCTGGACGTCAGCCCGCTGCTCGCGCTGGAGGACGTGCGACGGATCACCCTCTATGAAGGGCCGCTCTCGCCCACCAGCCTCCAGGGCATCCGGCCGTCGCGAAGCTACGGGAGCGCTCGCCTCAAGCCCGACGACAAGGCCGACAACTTTGGCGTCGCCGTCCAACTCTGGAAGTGCACCCAGGCCGAGGCGCAGGAGCGCTTCGACACCTTCTCCAAGACCTTCAAAGATCCCAGAGTCACCCAGGAGATCGGCCTCAAGAGCCTCCGCTCTCAGCGAAAGCACGTCCTCCACCTCGCCTGGATCGTCGAGGGAGACTGGGACGTCCTGACGGTGACCTGCGACGACCGCCTCTGCAACGAGGCCTCCCTCCTTGCCCTCGCCCAGAGCGTCAACGCCAGGCGAGCGGCCTCAAGGCCTTGACCCAGCAGGGGCGACAGATACGATCCGCTTGCGCCTCTTGGGGCGAATCTGTAACATTGACTCAGGCTTGGAAGCGCTGGTCACCGAACAACACCGATGGTTTTGGAGAGGGACGTTGTGTCTGGAGAGCCCTTCCTTCTGCACCACCCTGACGAGGAGCCCACGATGAGGACAAGAATTCGAGGGGGGCCACGAGGTCGCCTCACCACGGGTTGGCTGATCGCCCTCCTGGCGTTCGCCGGCTTGATGGCGTGCGACAAGGAGACAGCCTCGACGGCCATCGAGGAAGAGCCCGACGACAACCCCAACAACGACCCCAACAACGACACGGGCGAGTGCGGCGACGGCGTCTGCGACTCCGGCGAGCAGGACAGCTGCCCCGACGACTGCGACCCGCCCGCCCCGGAGTGCGGCAACGGGACGTGTGAGGAGGGCGAGTCCAACGCAAACTGCCCACAGGACTGCACGCCGACGGAGGGAGACTGCTCGGCCTGCGCCGCCGATCAGATCTGCGTCGACAACGAGGCGGTCACCAACGTGTGCTTCGACAGGGACTGCCCCGGCGAGCGCTGCGATGGCGACGAGGTCTGCTTCAACGGAGAGTGCGCCTCGGAGCCCTGCGCGGGCCTCGACTGCGGCGGCTACCCCAACGTCTGCCGCGGCGGCATCTGCCTCGTGGGCTCCTGCAATGACCCCGACGTCCGTTGCCCCGACGGCCAGGAGTGCGTCAACGACCTGTGCCTGTCCCCCTGCGATACCCAGGCCGACTGCGGCGACCTCGCGTGCATCAACGACTTCTGCTCGACCTGCGACGTCGCCGAGGACTGCGGCGGCGGGCTGGTCTGCGTCGGCGACCAGTGCGTCCCTCCTTGCACCGAGGACCCCGATCGCTGCAACGGCGATGAGGTCTGCGTCCCGGAGACGGGCCTGTGCGGCGAACCCTGCACGCCTGGGGCTTGCGCTCCCGGCCAGGTCTGCGACGGGATCATCGGCCTGTGCGTCGACGGCGAGTGCGGAGAAGGCGGCGTCAACGACTGCCCCGAGGGTGAGGTCTGCCGGGAGCACTTCTGCGTGCCCTCCGACCCGCCCAACGTCATGGGCATGAGCGCGGGCAACCAGCAGCGCATGGAGTCCCCAGGCTACAAGGCCACGATGGTCCTGTCCCCGATGGACATGATCGGCAACACGGCCAGCTCGCCGAACTTCACGCTTCAGTCCGGAACGCTGAGCATCCAGCAGGGAGGCCAGCCATGAGGACCGACAAGAACACCATCTCTAACCATCTCTTCAACTTCAGCCCGTCACAGGAGACACGAAACATGGCTCGCACAGGAAGAACCCGCGTTGGACGGCTGGCTCGCGGCGCCGCCATCGCTTTCGGCGTCGCGCTGACGATCGGCGCGGCCTCCACCGCCTCGGCCCAGGTCCCCAAGCTGCTCAGCCAGCAAGGCCGCATCCTGGACTCGACCAGCCTCTCGCCCATCGGAGGGGTCGAGTCGCTCACCTTCACCCTCTACGACAGCCGCAGCACCGTGGTCTGGACCGAGACGCTCAGCGTCGCCTTCGACAACGGCTACTACACGGTCGTCCTGGGCGAGAACACCCCCATCAGCCTCGATCTCTTCACCGGCGAGTCCATGCAGCTCGGCATCACCGTCGGCGACGACTCCGAGCTTGAGCCCCGGATGGCGGTCACCTCGGTGCCCTACGCCTTCAAGTCGGCCAACGCCGCCCTGGCCGAGGACGTCACGGGCGACATCAACCCCCGCACGATCAGCATCGGCGGCGAGATCGTCATCAACGAGAACGGCCAGTGGGTCGGCGACCCGACCGGCCTCCAGGGCCCCCAGGGCGAGCGCGGCCCCATCGGACCCGCGGGCGCCAACGGCGCCAACGGCGAGCGCGGCCCCATCGGCCCGACCGGCCCCCAGGGCGCCAACGGGCAGCCTGGCCCTCGCGGCGAGACCGGCGCCGACGGCCAGCCGGGTCAACCCGGCGCCGATGGCCAGGACGCCGATCCTGGTGACGTCGCCTTCATCATCCTCAACGACGAGACCCTCCGCACGATCCTCGTCGAAGCCCTCGCCGACGAGCTCATCGAGATCATCGCCGACGATCCCCGCTTCCGGGGCGCCGACGGCGCCCCCGGCGCTGACGGAGCCACCGGCCCTCAGGGTCCCATCGGCCTGACCGGCGCCACTGGCCCTCAAGGCCCCACCGGCCTGACTGGCGCCACTGGCCCTCAGGGCCCCGCCGGCCCTCAGGGTGAGCGCGGCCTGACTGGCCTGACCGGCGCCACCGGCCCCCAGGGCCCCATCGGCCTGACCGGCGCCACCGGCCAGACCGGCGCTACTGGCCCTCAGGGCCCCGCCGGTCCTCAGGGTGAGCGCGGCTTGACCGGCCTGACCGGCGCCACCGGCCCTCAGGGTCCCATCGGCCAGACCGGCGCCACCGGCCAGACCGGCGCCACTGGCCCCCAGGGCCCCGCCGGCCCTCAGGGTGAGCGCGGCTTGACCGGCCTGACCGGCGCCACCGGCCCTCAAGGTCCCATCGGCCAGACCGGCGCCACCGGCCTGACCGGCGCCACCGGCGCCACCGGCGCTCAGGGCATCCAGGGCATCCAGGGCATCCAGGGCCTCCCGGGCACCAACGGCACCAACGGCACCAACGGCACCAACGGCACCTCCTGCACCGTCACCCAGAACGTTGGCTCTGCCACGATCTCCTGCACCAACGGCACCAGCGCCACCGTCACCAACGGCACCAACGGCACCAACGGCACCAACGCCGGTGACTCCTCGATCGTCGGCCTGACTGCGACGACCGACGGCACGGCCGTCCTCGGCAACCTGACCGGCATGAAGGCCGTCGACGCGATGTGCAACGCGGCCGTCTCCGGCTCCCACATGTGCACCCTGCACGAGGTCCAGCGCGCCATGGCCCGCGGCGCCGTCACCGGCGTCGCCAACAACACCGAGTACTGGATCGCCGACGACGTCTTCCTCGGCTTCTCCACCACGTCCACCATCGCCAACAACTGCCACCAGTTCCTGTACGACAGCGGCGACATCGGCCGCGGCACCGCCATCCTCTTCACCTTCAACACCGCCCCCCGCACCGGCATGCCTGTCGGCGACCGCTACAACCTCTCCTTCAACGAGGCTTGCAGCCAGACCAAGCAGGTCGTCTGCTGCCGCTGATCCCCCGACCGAGGCGGGCGCCGCCCTGGCGCCCGTCGCCCCGGGTCCCCTTCCCTCAAAAGCACAGCCGCAGTGACACCCCTCGCCTCCTCTGGTGTTCAACCACCCGAGGCCTGGACACCTCTGCGCGCCCCATGCGCCTGGGACGACGCAGACACCACCGAAAGCGAGCTTTGAGATGAAGACCCCCCTGATCCCCCTCCTGCCCCTCGTCGCCCTGATCATCACCTCAGCCCCGCTCGGCGCCGCCGCACAGAGCCCGGCCTCGCCACCCACAACGGCGGACTCCGAGGTCGTCGCCTCGGACTGGCGACCCGGCTTCGGCGCGCGCATCGGCGGCTACGGCTTCCGCGCGGCCGACCAGGCCGAGGGCCTGACATGGTTCGACTGCCGGATGGACGGCATCGGCCTCCTCACCACCCTCGACATGGGCCCTCACCTCTTCGCCGAGCTCTCCGTGGACTTCTACCAGGCCACCGAGGACGTGATCACCGACGGGCACATGGACCGAGTCTCGCTGCTCTCCTTCGCCGCCCTCGGCCTGCGGCTGGCCCCTGACTGGATCGTCTCCCCCTTCATCCAGCTCGGCGGCGGCGCAGAGTGGACCCGCCTGACCATGCTCGACGCCGCAGAGATCCAGGACGTCTACCCGGTGGCCTTCATGGGCGCCGGGGCCGAGGTCGACCTGACCGAGACGATCAAGATAGGCGTCGGCCTGCGCTTCATGGCCATGATCCACCCCGACCACGCCCATCCGACGGAGACAGGCGGCCAACTCGACCCCCCCCACGACGACGGCCCTGTCCAGGCACCTTCGATGTCCTTCAGCCCCGCCGCCCAGGGCCTAGGCTGGATCCGCGCCTCGCTCTGACTGAGCGCCTGGCGCCCCCTCCAGCCCCCCTCAACAACCTGTAACACGCTGTAATAAAAGACTTTTACCGGAAGGAAACGAGGGCCCTGCGCGCCCCAGCGGATCTAAACGACCCAGAGGACGAAGGCGGTCGTGGCCGGCATGACCGACCAGAAGGCCAGCTCCCCGGTCCACGAGGCGGCCGGGCGAGACACCTTCCTGGCGTGGTAGATCACCAGCACAGAGGCGCAGACGACGGAGGGCAATACAACGACGAGGAAGACCGCGCGCAGCGCGAAGACGGCCTCGGGCGGGGTCATGATGCGCCCGACGGCCAGGAGCAGCGCCATGCACGCGCCGACCCCGAACTGCACCCACGAAAAGAGCCTCACCCGCTTGAGCGAGCGCTGCGCCTCCGCGAGCGCGTCAACAACGGCCTCATCAGCAGACATCGGCGCCAGGTGTCAGGGCGCGCCGCCCTGCGCGCCGCCTCCCGGCGGCCCAGGGGCGCAGCCCAGGTGAAGATCAGGGATCAGGTCCTGAAGAACTTGTAGTTGGCCTCGATGTCGGCCTCCCACTTCTCCGGCACCTCGTCTTCGTCGAAGATGGCCTCGACCGGGCACTCGGGCTCGCAGGCGCCGCAGTCGATGCAGACGTCCGGGTCGATGTACATCTGGATCCCGGAGAGCTGCTTGGCGTTCTCGCCGTGCTCCTCCTTGATCTCCTCGATCTCCTCGACGCTCAAGGGGCCGTGGATGCAGTCGACGGGGCAGACGGGGATGCAGGCCGTGTCGCAGACCCCGATGCAGGGCTGGGTGATGATATAAGGCATGTCTTGGTTCGACTCCTCTGGTCACTTCTTGGGGGCATCAAGCCCGCTCAGGAGCCCTTGGGCTCTCTCCTTGACTACCACACCACGGGCCACCTCGCCAACACCTATCCCGCCGCGGGACACTTCAGCGCGCCTCCTCCGCGTGCCCGGACACGACGGCGATCGCGTCCAGATCGAAGCCGCGCGAGGGAGGCCCGCTCAGGCCCGTCGCGAAGCCCAGATCCCTGATCCGGACGAAGCGCGCCCGCGCAAGCCCGACCTCCGCAAGATCGAAGGCGTCGCCGCCGCTCACCCCAGGATCCCTCGGCGACAGCGCGTTTCCCTCGACGTTGCTGTGGACGACCCCCACCCCGGCGCACCCCTCAAAGGGCCACTCGCCCCCGGGATCACACGCGAAGGTCGCCCACCGCACGCCATCCAGACTGACGGACACCTCGGCCAGCTCCGCGTAGGAGATCTCGCCCAGCGGAAAGGCGTTCTCGAAGACGATCAGATCAGGCCCCTCACAGTCCACCGCCGTCGCGCCCAGCTCCACGACGATCTCCCCCCCGGCGCCCAGCGACACCACGTCGAGCGAGCCGTTGAGCCCCTCGGCGCCCAGCGGCGGCCCCATGACGATCTCAGGCATGGACGGCTGCCCGAAGCCTGCGCCTGGCCCCGGCGAAAAGGTGACCACGCGCGCGATGAAGGCCCCCTCACCATCCTCAATCTCCGACGGGCACTGAGGCGGCCCCAGGGCCTCCTCTGCACCCACCACCGCCTCCAAACCCCCAGCCTCACCGCAACCCGACGCCACCAGGGCAAGCGCGCACGCCAACCCCCAGGCCCGCACAGGCGCACCCCGACCCGACCCGGCTCGATCTGAAAAATCAAGATTCATATTCAACAACAAGCACTTGACCAACGTTGTGCGCCCCAGGCGCGCTCCCCCCGATGGCGCGCTCACTCCGGGCTGCGCTCCAACGATCGACCCACGCTGAAGCCCTCGGGGTAGCGCTCCTTGAGCTTCGCCACGTTGATCTCGGCCACCTCGCCCAGCGGCCGCCCCAGCGCCCGAGCCATCATCGCCACGTACCACAGGACGTCCCCCAGCTCCTTGACCAGCCTCTCCTCGTTGAGCGGGTGGCCGTGGAAGAGGTGCTTCTTGATCAGATCCGCCGCCTCCCCCGCCTCCCCGGCCAGCCCGAGCGCCATGTTGGCCAACAGCTGCCCCTTGTCGAGATCCTGGTTCGCGGTCGTGGCCGCGAGCGCCTGATAGTCGTCCATGTTCATCGTCAACCCCCTCACCGCTGGCAGGACGGACACCAGTATGTCGTCCTGCCGCTCTGCGTCAACCTCCCCACCGCTCCCCCACAGCGCGGGCAGATCTCCTGCTGGTAGATCGAAAAAGGGTTCTCCCCCCTCGGCTGACCCGGATCGTTCAGGTAGGCGATCTCATCGCCCTCCTCGGCCACGATCACCGCCTCGCACACCTCGCGCAGCGCTCGCCCGATCCGCCCCAGCGCCTCCACCTCAAGCTCCCGCGCGATGGCCGACGGGTCGATCCCCGCCACCCAGAGCGCCTCGATCGCCACGATGTTCCCCACCCCCGCGATTACGGCCTGATCCATCAGCGCCACCTTGATCGCGCGCCCTGTCCCCCTGAGCGCCTCCTGGATCTCCGCTCCCCCCAGCGGCCTCGGCCAGGGCTCCGGCCCCATCGCCTCCAGCGGCCCATGCTCGCCCATCGCCTCGGGCGACAGCACGTCCAGGTGCCCCAGGCGCCGCGTGTCCAGAAAGGCGAAGCGGCCCGCCCCCTCCACCTCCACCTCAAGGCGAGCCCCTGGCCGACCCTCCACCCCGATCGGGACGATCTTGCCCGTCATCCGCAGGTGCAGCAGCGCGCACACCCCCGGCTCGCCCTCGAAGTCCACGATGAGGTGCTTGCCCCGACGCCTGACCCCGGCCACGACTCGCCCGACCAGCGACTCGACGGCCCCCTGTCGGACGGCCTCGGCGTCGGCGACGCGGATCGCCAGCACGCGGCGCCCTGACCACCAGCGCTCCAGGTTCCGGCGCTGGATCTCGACCTCGGGAAGTTCAGGCATGGCTCAACGCGACGGCGGGCGCTCCTGGAGGACCGTGGCTCGCCATACCTGGATCTCCCGCTTCATCGCGGCGAAGATCTCCGGGTTGTCGGCGCTGGCCTCGCGCAGCTCATCGGGATCCTCCTCCAGGTTGTAGAGGGTGAAGCGGTTGACGCCCATCATCCAGATGATCTTCCACGGCCACTTGATCATCGCCTTCTCAGGGATCCCCTGCTCGATGGTCTTCTCCGCAAAAAGTGGCGGCCAGTCCGGGTCCCTCCCCTTGAGGAAGGGCACCAGCGACCCCCCCCTCAACACGTGACCCTCCGGCACCTTGGCGCCGGTCAGCTCCAGCAGCGTCGGCAGCACGTCGATGTTCCCCACCACCTTCTTCACGCGGCCAGGCTCTATCCCCGCACCCCAGAAGATCAGCGGCACCTTGAGCAGGTTATCGAAGAGCGTCTGCCCGTGATACAACAGGCCGTGATCCTTCGACTTGTCCAGCCCCTCCCCATGATCCGACGTGATCAACACGACGGCCGTCAACAGCTCCTGGCGCTCTCGGAGGCCATCGAGCAGGCGCCCGATGTGATAGTCCGTGTAGTAGATCTCCTGGTCGTAGATGTCCGGGTAGGTTGGCCCGAAGTCCGGCATGTCCTTATGACGGATGTAACCCGAGTGTGGATCGCCGTAATAGGCCCAGACAAACCAGGGCTTGTCCGCGGGCTGCCTCGATATCGTCGAGTCGAAGTAAGCCAGCGTCTTGTCCGTGATCAAGTCCGATGTCGGGTGCCAGTGCGTCGGCGCGCGCTCGTAGACCGCCGAGGCGTCGTAGTAGTTGAAGCCCTGATCGAACTGGAAGAGGGGCACGAAGTAGCCGATCGAATGAAAGGCCGCCGTGTGATAACCAGCGCTCAGCAGCATCTCGGCCATCATCACGTTAGATTCGTGCATCTGAGGCCACTTGCTCTTGGTCCGCACCAGCTCGCTGTAGTACCGGCCGGTGATCAGGACCGGGACCGAGAAGCAGGTCATCGGGCCTTGCGACCTGGCCCGCTCGAACACGACGCCCTCGCGCGCCAGCGCGTCCATGCGCGGCGTCGTATCGCGCGCGTAGCCGTACATGCCCATGTGATCGGATCGAAGCGTATCGATCGTGATCAAGAGCACGTTGGGCCGCTCCAGGTCTGGCGCCGGCGTCGGCCCGACTTTGAGCACCGCCTCGTCGGGCACAGGCTCAGGGTGCTGGACGATGGAAGGCTCCTGAGGGATCACCAGATCCCCGTCGATGCAGTCGTCGTCGATCCCGTTGCCGGGGCTCTCGACGGCCCCGGGGCTGATCTCGGCGTCTGCGTCCTGGCAGTCGCACGTCTCGTCGCAAAAGAGGCGAGGGAAGCCGTCGCCGTCGCCATCGACGGCCTTGTGGAGCTGCTTGGAGAAGACCTTGGAGGACAGGCCGTTGAAGGCCAGCCGCTCTATCGACGAGCCCGTCCGGTCCAGATCCGAGCTGAACCACGCGATGAGCCCGATGGCGGCCAGCACCAGCGGCACGAAGATCAGCCACTGCCCGATCTCCATCGCGATGCGGTAGATCGCCCAGCCGAAGATGCAACCGACGACGGGCATCACCAGGGGCGTCGGATCGATGGCCGACACCTCGATCCCCCGCTTCCAGACAAAGACCGCCCCGAGCGACCCGAAGGCCACCAGGCTGCCAGTGGCCCAGAGCGCGAACACCCACTTTGAAGGGGGGCGCCAGTCGTTCTTGAGCCACCAGCGCAGCGGCATCCACCCGTAGGCCGCCACCGCAGCCACCGGCAACACCGCGACCCCCGCGGCCATGTGCATCATCAGCGAGACGAGGACATCGATCCGGGGCTCGGGCGAGGTGAAGCGCGAGATCGTCAGGAGGCCGTCGAGCAGGCCCGCGGCGTAGACCCCCGCGAGGACCCCCGCGACGAGCGCGACGAGGCGCTTGCGTTCGCTGTCCCCGACGGTCTTTGGGAGCTTCTGAGCCATCGATACCTGTGAGACGCCCTGCCCTGGCGCGCTGGCAATGGCACGGCCTGTGTTTATATACTTCCACGTTCAGGCCAGACCCCATGGTGGGTCACAACGCGGGCCTGTCAAATGATCGCGAATAGTCCGCCAGCGTCACGGCGTTCTCAAAGGGCGCGCCGGCTGCGCCTCACCGCATCAGGAGTCTTTCATGAGCAGAATGGAGCTTGTCAAACGCAACGCCTCGTACAAGGGTTACGCCGCGCTCGGCTCGATCGCGCTGACTACGATGCTCTTCATCAACGCGTGGTGGTTCATGGCCCTCTTCGGGGCGGGCGCCTCGGCCTTTCTGACCTACCGCTGGTTCTCCTACAGGGCCAAGTGGGGGATGCGCTTCTAAGAGGACCTCAGTCCACCCGGAGGATCAGCCCCTTGAGGTATTCGGACTCGGGGAAGGTCATCAGGATCGGGTGATCGATCGGCTGGGTGAGCTGCTCGACCAGCACGACATCGCGCCCCGCGTCGGCCGCCGCACCGGCCACGACGCTTCGAAAGAGCGAGGGCGTCACCATCCCCGAGCACGAGAAGGTCGCCAGCGTCCCTCCCGGCCTCAAGAGCCTCATCGCCATCAGGTTGATATCCTTGTAGCCTCGACAGGCCCGCTCAAGGGTCGCCTTGCCGTGGGCGAACTTCGGCGGGTCGAGGACGATCGCGTCCCACCTCTCCCCTTCCTTCGCCCGCCGCCGCAGATCCTCGAAGACGTCGGCCTTGACGGACTTGACCCGATCCTGGATGCCGTTGAGGGCCGCGGCCTCCTCGCCCAGCGCCAGGGCTTGAGCCGAGATGTCGACGTTGGTGATCTCGGCGGCGCCCGCCGCCGCACACGCGATCGCGAAGCCGCCCGTGTACGAGAAGGCGTTGAGCACCCGGGCCCCGGAACATCGCTCGGCGACCTTCCAGCGGCTCTCGCGCTGATCGAGGAAGAAGCCCGTCTTCTGTCCCTCCTCGACGTCGATGAGCATCTTGCCCGAGCGCTCACCCTCGCCCTCCACGATCACGACACGCCCTTCGGGCAGCGCGCCCCACAGGAGCCCGGAGCGCTCGTCGAGGCCTTCGCGGGCGCGCGCCTTGCTGTCGGAGCGCTCAAAGATCGCCGCGGGGGCGAGCGCCTCGCGCAGGACCTCGACGATCAGGTCGCGGTGGCGCTCGGCCCACGGCGTCAGGATCTGGAGCGAGAGCACCGGGCCGTACTGATCGACGATGAGGCCCGGGAGCCCGTCGGCCTCCATGTGGACCAGCCGCCGGCCTTGCCAGTCGGGCCGCCGCCCGATCGCCGCATGGAGGCGCGCCGTCACCAGCGCCTCCCCCACATCGACCTCTCGATCCCAGCTCAGAGCGCGAAAGGCGAGGCTGGACGTGGGGTTGAAGGCGCCACGGGCGATCCAGGCGCCGTCATCGGCCAGGACGTCGATGATCTCGCCAGCCTCGACCTTTCGGGGGGTGTCCGAGAAGGCGCCGCTGAAGATCCAAGGGTGGCGGTTGCGAAGGGACTTGTCCCGGCCGCGCTTGAGCCGCGCTGAAGGGGTTCTTGTCACGGCTATTCTTGGGATTGGGCGCGTTGAAGATCGCCTCCGGGGCGCGGCGCGTCCCGGAGGCGAGCGAAGGGGTCAGCGGTTGCGGTCCTTGGGGTTGCGCAGGAAGGTCGGGATGGCGAGCTCCTCCTCCTCCACGGGGCTCAGGCCGCCGCCGGGGCTCCTGCGGCTGGCTTGCTGGGAGGTGGACTCCTGCTCGCCGGGTCGGGTCATGACGGCCCGCCGGGGCTCCGGGGCGCGCTCGGCCGAGCCCATGCGGATCTGGGGGTTGCCCACGGGCGCCGCCGGGTAGGAGGGCTCAGGGGCCGGCTTCTCGACGACGGGCTCAGGGGCCTTGGCCTGCGCAGGCTGCATGAAGGGGTTCTGGCTCCAGGGGGTCGCCTGCGGAGGCGCGGGCTGGGGCTGGGCCACCGGGGGGGCCTGGTGGTGCTGGGGCACGGGCGGAGCCTGAGGGTGCTGGACGCTCGGCATCGAGGAGGAGCTGGGGTAGACGGGCGGCGCCTGATGCTGATTGGAGTTCGAGTAGACGGGCGCCGCCGGGTGCTGGTTGGAGCTCGGGTAGGAGGGGTGCTGGTTGTGGCTCGGGGGGGCGCCGTGGTGGGCGACGGCCTGCATGTGGGTCTGGGAGCCGTGCTGCTGGACCTCGTAGGGGTGGCTATGGCCCGCGTAGTGGTTCTGGGCGGCCATCATGTTGCCGCTGGAGAAGTGGGCGGGCTGGCCGTTGCCGTGGTGGTAGGTGGAGGCCAGCGGCTCCTCCCGGCGGGCGCGATCGAAGCCGGTGGCGATGACCGTCAGCTTGATCTCGTCGCGCATGGTCTCGTCGATGACGGCGCCGAAGATGATGTTGGCGTCCTCGTGGGCGGCCTCCTGGATGAGCATGGAGGCCTCGTTGATCTCGAAGAGGGCCAGATCCGAGCCGCCGGTGATGTTGATCAGGATGCCGGTGGCGCCGTTGATCGAGACGTCTTCGAGCAGCGGCGAGGAGATGGCCATCTCGGCGGCGTCGCGAGCGCGGGTGGGGCCGCTGGCGCGGCCGGTGCCCATGAGCGCAAGGCCCATGTTGCTCATGATCGTCTTGACGTCGGCGAAGTCGACGTTGACGAAGCCGCCGATGGTGATGAGGTCGGAGATCCCCTGGACGGCGTGCAGGAGCACCTCGTCGGCCTTGCGGAAGGCGTCGATGATGGAGGTGTTCTCCCCGGCGATGGCCAGCAGCCGCTGGTTGGGGATGGTGATCAGCGTGTCGACGCACTCCTGGAGGTTCATCAGGCCCTCGTCGGCCATCCGACGCCGCCGCGAGCCTTCAAAGGCGAAGGGCTTGGTCATGACCCCGACGGTCAGCGCCCCGGCCTCGCGGGCGAGGTTGGCGATCACGGGCGCGGCGCCGGTCCCGGTGCCGC
>SXGS01192830.1_pt1 | contig 15697 bp, 11 predicted proteins | sample 3174681 | NCBI WGS metagenome assembly SXGS01 (sample SAMN11356861, study PRJNA531348) | freshwater metagenome | isolation source: freshwater sample F1-80 | place: China: Fuxian Lake, Yuxi | collected 2017-12-25 | reverse complement strand
GGATCTTGATGCTCCCCCGAACGCCTCCATTACCTCCGTCTTTATTCGTGTGGATTCGTGTCCATTCGTGGTTCAACCGAATGGATTCGCATTAACCGGCGAATTGCCTTCCTTCACCGGCGGTCTAGCATCCGGGCATGAATTCCCCGTCTGCTCCGATCGGACCCAGCCCGCCCCCGGAACTCGCTCCGGGCTTGAGTCGCCGACTTAAGCTCGCGTTGTTCGCGCTGGGCCTTCTCGCTGTCGCTGTGGGTGCGCAGTTCCTGCGCCCGAAGGAACCTGTGTTCGAGGGCGAAGTCGCCTTGTTGGACGGCACCAATATTCGCATCGCGGCTGTGAGCTACGGGACGAATCATGTCTTCGGCCCGCCGCTGGCGCGTTGGGCGGCACGACTGCCTGGGCCCGCCCAAGCATTGGTCAGAAGAATCTTCGGTGGCAGCGCGTCGCCAGTATCGAGCATCGGATCCACCGAGCCGCATCTGGTGATCTGGCTGCATCGTTGGACGAACTCTGGTGCCATCGCCACGAATCGCTCCATTTACTTCAACGCCTTCCTGGCTGACGGCTCCGAGTTCGTTTCCGGACAGGGAGCCTACCTGGCCGCCGGCGGTTCCGCATTGGAGAAAGTGGATTTCAAAGCTGTGCCGAGGCGAGACAAGGAGATCTCGGTCGGCTTCGTGACGTGGTTGCAGGGCGGAAGCTGGACGAACTGCGGGAGCCTGCGCTTCGCCAACCCGGTGTTTAGCAGCACGCCGGAATGGGTGACTGAAGCGACGCCGGTCACGAAGCGCTCCGGTGACGTGGAGGCGACGTTGATCCGGTTGAGCACCGGGCACGGCGAAGACAGCGGTTACAAGGGGCTCAAGGGCGGTAGTTCCGTTTTGACGTTCAGCACCAATCGCAGCAACGGACGCAATGGCACCGTCTGCCAAATACACCTGCGCTCCGTGACCAACGCTGCAGAGACATGGGGAGTGGCGAACGTGCGCGTGCGGGATGCGGCGGGGAATGATGTTCGCAGCTCTTCGATGAGTTGGGGCGGTGACCATCCCTACTTCCGCTTCCAACCATCGCTGTGGCCGGGCGAGACGTGGAAGCTGGATTGCGAGGTGAAGCGCAAGGAAGGATTCGGTCGCAACGAACTGATCACCTTTCACGACGTGCCTCTGGGCGCGATGGAATCGACCAACTATTTGGGTTGGACGACGAACTTCGCGGGGGTCTCGGTGACTTTGGGCCAATTCATCTACCGCCGACCGCTGACCAATAACTCGTGGAGTTCCTCAGACCTGTCCGGCTTCACCTTCACGCACTCGGCACTCTCGACAAATGTCCACCTGGACTTCGTTTCGATGAAGTCTGACACGGGCGAAACAGCCTCATCGGAGAGCTCTCGGTCGTCAGACGGGGAAAAGTCTTATCACTTCCGCAAAATCCCAGCGGGAATCAAGTCGCTCAGCATCACACTCGCTGTGCATCAAAGCCATTGGATCGAATTCCTCGTGAAGCCCGAGGTCGGCACCGCGCGCATCGAGATCCCGCCGAGTAAGTAGGCTGTTTGTTTCCGTCATCACTCTTGCCGAAAGTGGCGGTCAATTCGCATACGGCACTGTGCCGTTGGTGTTCACCTTGTAGCCCCAGCGCGCGATGTAGTCGCGGGCGTGGAGGAACTCGTCCTTCTGCTCAATGAGCTTGCGGCGGAGTTGCGCGTCGAGGTCGGCTTGCAACCGTGTTGTGGAAGCTGCACCCACGAGGTTGTTCGTCTGATACGGATCCGCTTCGTCGTCGAACAACAGCCACGGGCCATTGAGATCGCGGACGTAGGTGTGCCGAACGGTGCGCAGGCCGCGATACTCCTTGCCGCCTGTGCGGCGTTCCCATTCGCCGAACGGCGCGACGCAGCGGAAGACCGTCGCGCTGTCACCCGGTGCTGGGCCGCCGCGCAGGTGGGGCGCGTAGTTCAAGCCTTCGGCGGTTGGGGGAATCGCCACATCCGAGAGTCCGAGCAATGTGGGCATGATGTCCTCGGTGTTGATCGGCGCGGCGAGGGATTTGCCCTGCGCTCCCAGTCCAGCGGGCCAGCGGATGAGCATCGGCACGCGGATGGATTCGTCGAACGGCCGTTGCTTCTTGAACTGTCCTTGCGAGCCGAGCATGTCGCCGTGGTCCGCGCTGAAGATCACGATGGTGTCGCGGGCCACGCCCGTGTCGCGCAGCGTGTCGAGGATCTGCCCCATGCAATCATCCAGCGCGGTGCAGTGCGCGTAGTAGCCGGCGAGAATCTTGCGCACCTCGGGCTCCAGTCCGGCGGGGACGTTGGGGCGGAGCCGGAGTTTCGCCGGGTCGTACATCGCGCGATACTTTGGCGGCGCGGTGAAGTAGGGATCATGCGGCGGCCCCCAGGCAAGCGTCAGGAGGAACGGCTGGTTCGTGCGCGCGCGTTCGCGGATGAACTCGCAGGCGTCGCTCGTCTGCGCAATGGCGTCGTAGCCGGACCATTTCTTACGCGCAGGATCATCCGCGTAGTAGAAGGAGTTCGAGTAAGCGTGGGTGCATTCGAGAACCTTCCAGTAGTCGAACCCCTGCCGGCGCTCGCGCGGGATGAACGCGGAGCGGCCCTGGCCGTTGATGTGCCACTTGCCGATCATGCCGGTGGCGTAGCCTTCGCGCTTGAGCACCTTGGCCAGCGTCACGGCTTCGGGATTTAGCGGCACGTCGTTGAGGAAGACGCCGTGCGTGAGCGGGCGTTGGCCGGTGAGCAACGACGCGCGCGTGGGCGAACACACGGGCAGACCGGAAAGGGCGTTCGTGAAACGCACGCTCTCGGCGGCGAGGCGATCGAAGTTCGGCGTGCGCACGTTCGGGTCGCCGGCGAAGCCGAACGCCTGCGCGCGCCATTGATCGGCGAGCACGATGAGGATGTTCGGCTTCGGCGCGGCTTCGGTCTGGCTGGCGCACAGAAGCAGGTGGGCCAGCATCAAGATGCTGAGGGCCGAGAAGCGACGGGGCAGGTGCATGGCGCAGATGATGCGCGTCGGTGTGGGAGATTTTCAACTCAGGTTTTTTCGCCGAAGCGGCCGGAGTGACGTGATTCATTGGCGAAACGTGAACACCGCGCATGTCGAGCAAGCGTTGCGTGTTCTTTGCACTTGAGTTGATCGCGGAATCGACCGTTAACTTTTCTGAACATGGCTCAAGGTTTGTATATTTCGCAGAGGATGGCTATGCAGCAGGTGCTTGCACCTCAGCTGCAGCAGTCCCTCGCATTGCTCCAGGCTCCGATGCTCGAATTGAAGGCGTTGGTCGAGCAGGAGCTTCAGCAAAATCCCATGCTCGAGGAGGTCGCCATCGAGGACCAGGAGCAGGAGCAAATTTCCGAACGGCCGAACTCTGACGCCGACACTCAGATCATCAGCAAGTCCGAGGCTGCCGATCCCACCGAACCGCCGGCGGACATGAATTTCGATCCAGCCACCGAAAAGCCTTCCTCCGATCCGGTGGACGATTTCCAGGCGGAGTTCGAGCGGTTGACCCAGCTCGATCAGGAGTGGCGGGATCATTTCTCGGAGACGAACATCCCGACTCGCGCGAGCGCCGAGGACGAGGAGAAGCGCCAGTTCATGTTCGACTCGATGACGGTCGGCGTTTCGCTCCAGGAACACCTAATGGAGCAGGTCCGCCTCTCGGAGATCAGCGACGAGCAGCGGCCGTTGGCTGAGGTTCTGGTCGGAAACATCGACGACTACGGCTACCTAAAGGCGACGCTCGAGGAGTTATCCACCGCGAGCAGCATCGCGCCGGAGAAGTTCGAGGAAGTGCTGAAGATCATTCAGGGCTTCCATCCCGTCGGTGTCGGCTCGCGCGATCTGCGTGAGTGCCTGTTGATCCAACTGGAACGGCAGTCACGGAAGCACACGCTCGAATACCGCATCGTCCACGACTACATGGATGCTCTCGGCAAACGGCGCATCCCTGAGATTGGCCGTGGCACAGGCGAGGACGTGGTGGATGTGCAGAAGGCGATCGCGCGCATCGGCCTCCTGGAACCGCGCCCCGGACGCGCCTTCCTCCCCGACAACGATCAGTATGTTTCCGCCGAGGTCTTCGTGATCAAGCAGGGCGAAGAGTTGGTCGTCTCGACCAACAACGAATCCATTCCCCACCTGCGCATCAGCAACACCTACAAGGATCTGATGGCCCAGGCGGATTCCTCCACCGAGGTCCGCGATTACATCCGGGAGAAGATTCGCGCCGGAAAGTTTCTCATCAAGAGCCTCCATCAGCGGCAGGAAACCATCCGCAAGATCGGCGTGGAGATCGTCAATCGTCAGCGCGAGTTCATGGAGAAGGGCGTCGCCCATCTCAAGCCGCTGACGATGGTGCAGGTGGCCGAAGTGGTCGGCGTGCATGAGACCACCGTCAGCCGCGCCGTGTCCGGGAAGTACATGCAGACGCCCCAGGGCATCTTCGAGATGAAGTACTTCTTCACTTCGGGCATTCAGACATCGACCGGCGAAGGCATGTCGAACCGGAGCGTGAAGGACATGATCGCGGACATCTTCAAGGAAGAGGATCCGATGAAGCCGCTCTCGGATCAGGAAGTTGTGCAGATGCTCACCGGTCGCGGCATCCCGATCGCGCGCCGCACCATCGCGAAGTACCGCTCGGAATTGAACATCCTCCCATCGAATCTGCGGAAGACGTACTGAGCGCGGTCTTAAAGCCCTACCGCAACACCGCCACCGGCCGGCAGAACGCCCCGGTGAAACCACGGAAGTTGATCGGCAGGCACATGAAATCGAACGGCTGGGGCACCGCAAAAATCTCCGCGGGGAACGACAGTTCCTCAACGATCCAAATCTCCGCCCGCAGCAGAATGGTGTGGGTCTGCGAGTTCACTGGATCACGCGCACCGGCGATGGAGTAATGATCGATCCCAATGCCGCGAATGCCGCGTTGCGCCAGCCACTCGGCCCCGTCCGGCGCGAGAAATGGAGGATGTTGCAGCCACTCGTCGGTCTTCGCGCGCTTCTCCCCCCAGCCGGTCGCCAGCAGTACGATCTGATCCTTCAATGTCTCAGGAAGCCGGGCGGCGAGCTTTGCAGCGGTGATGGGTTCATCGGCCACGGCACCGCGAAGGTCCGCAATGAAGGCCTGGCCCGTGAAACGGTCGAGCGGGATTTGATCGAGATTCGCGCCGTCGGCCAGTTTGTGATACGGCGCGTCCACATGGCTGCCGGTGTGGCTGGCGAGCGTCAGCAGTTCCACGCGCCAGCCGACTTGCGGATGGTCGGCGATGATCTCGACCTTCACCGGCGGATGCGCGGGGCAGTTCGGCGCGCCGTCGAAAAGCGGCTGGCTGAGATCGATGAGACGCATGGCGGGCCGGTCAGTTGTTTTCCTTCCGGCCGCTGGGCCAGATTTCGTTCCGGATCGGCGTAAGGATGTCCTGCACTTCGGCGAGCAGACTCTGGTCGATGGGCAGTTCGATGCAGCGCACGCTTTCCTTCACCTTCTTCGCATTGGAGGTGCCGACGAGCGTGGTCGCGATGTCGCGATGGGCGGTGGCGAACTGAAGGGCAAGCTGCGGCAGCGTGGTTTTCTTCTTCACACAATGAGCCACGGCCTTCGCGCAGACGTCGCGCACGCGCGCCGGAGCCGGGTGCCACTTGGGCGGGCCTTTCTCGGTGAGCAAGCCCATGCCCAGCGGCGCGGCGTTGATGATTCCAGCGCGTTTCTCAACGAGCATGGGGAGGATTTGCACGAGCGTCGTGTTCGTCAGGCAGAAGTGGCAGTAGGAATGAACTGTGTCCACGGCGGTCTTCGCGAGCACCTTCCGGAAGACGTTCAACGGCAGTCCGGTGACGCCAATGTGGCGGACCTTGCCCTGGCGCTTGAGCTTTTGCAGCGCGGGAATGGTTTCCTCCACGAGGTGCGGGATGGACGCAAACTCCACGTCCTGACACTGGATGAGATCGATGTGCGCGACGCGCAGGCGCTTTAGGCTCTCGTCCACGCTGCGGATCACGCGGTCAGCCGAGAAGTCGAAGTCCTTTTCCTCCGCGCCGTAACGGCCGACCTTGGTCGCGAGATAATACTTCTCGCGCGGCAATTCCTTCAGCGCCTTGCCGAGCACCGACTCGGCCATCGTCAGCCCGTAGTACGGCGCGACGTCGATGAAATTGATTCCGAGATCGATGGCGGTGTGGACAGCGCGGATGCCGTCCTTCTCCGTGAAATCCCCGTGGGTACGGCCCAGCGGCGCTGCGCCAAAGCCGAGCACGGAAACCTTCCAGCCTGTTTTTCCAAGAACGCGGTACTGCATGATGATGTGCGCGGACGTTAGCCGCAGCCCGCGCAACGAACCAAGCAGTTTCGTTCGGACGAAGGCGCAGGCCGGAACGATGGAGAAGAAGCCACGAATGAACACCAATGGGCGCGCCGCCGGGGCCGGTCCCAAAGGCGAGCTGCCCGGCGTGCGCTCCAAACTCTTCTTAATCCTCTTCTATCTCAAGGCCTACCCGACACAGGGCGTGATCGGTCATTTCTTCAACCTGAGCCAGCCGCAGGTTTGCGCGTGCGATCTGGCGCAAGTGCTCGGAGAATTGCCCACAGTCAACGAAGTGCTCATCGACGGGACCGAGCGGCCCTGGTGAAGACGCCGCACAAGAAACCGCGCGGGCGGCCGCTGCACTGGCGGCACAAACGCAGCAACCGGAAGCAGGAGCAGGAACGGGTGGAGGTGGAACACGTGCTGGCGGGCGTGAAACGATTGAGCATCCTGCGGCAGCCGCTGCCGGTCCGGCGGCGCGGCACCGCCGACTAGGTGATGCTCATCGGCTGCACGTTGCACAACTACCGCGAAGAACAACGTGCACTGGCTGTCTGACTCCAACTTCACCCGCAAGGTTCCTCACCTCATTTTTCCCAAAGCCTTATTACCGATCACATCGAGTGATTGTCGTCGGGAACAATCGCCGAATTCACCGCACCGCGCTGGAATTCATCCCACATCGGTGACATGCCGCGCAGGCGCTCGACCACCTGCGGCAACGTCTCCAGCACGTAGTCGATCTCCGCGTCCGTGTTGTCTTTGCCGAGGCTCAGCATATTCGCCGCCTGCCCGAGCCCTTGCTCCAGCCCGATGGCGCTGAGGACGTGGGAAACTTTCAGCGACTTGCTCACGCAGCTCGTGCCGCTGGCCATCGCGATGCCGCGAGCGTCGAGCATCAGGAGCAAGCCTTCGCCTTCGACGAACTCCGCGCTGAGATTCAGGTTCGTGCCGATGCGCTGCGGGCCAAGCGGCGGGCCGTTGAGCTTCAAATGCGGAATCTTCGCGCGCAATCCGTCCCACAGCTTCCGCTGCAATCGCGCGACATGCGCGGCTCGTTGCGACAGTTCGCGTCCGGCAATCTCCGCCGCGACGCCAGCGCCGACGATGGCCGGGATGTTCTCTACGCCCGCGCGCCGACCGCCTTCCTGCGCGCCGCCATGCAGGATGCCCGTAAGCCGTGCGCGCCGGCTGCGATACAACACGCCGACACCCTGCGGCCCGTAGAAGCGATGAGGCGAGAATGAGAGCAGCGTCGCGCCCAACTCGCGCACGTTCACCGGCAGCCAGCCCGCGCTCGCCTCGGCATCGACGTAGAAGGCGATGCCGCGTTCCGCCGCGATGTCGCCGATCTCGAGCACCGGCTCGATGGTCCCGATGTCGTGATTCACGTGATGCACGGCGACGAGGATCGTCTGGTCAGTGATGGCCTTGCGCACGGAGTCGGGATTCACGAGGCCGTTCGCATCCACTTTCACCTTCGTCGAAGTGAAGCCCTGCGTTTCGAGGAACTCGACCGAGCGCAGCACCGCCGGATGTTCGATGGCGCTGACGACGATGTGATTGCCGCGCTTCTGGTTCGCGTAGGCCGCGCCCTTGATGGCGAGATTTGCCGATTCCGTGCCGTCCGAAGTGAAGAGGATGTCCTCGGGCGACTCCGCGCCGATCAACGCCGCCATCTGCTCGCGCGCCTTTGCCAGCGCATCGCGCGCACGTAGACCGTGCGAGTGCAGCGATGAAGCGTTGCCGAAATGCTCGGTGAAGAACGGACGCATCGCCTCGAACACCTCCGGTAGGACCGGCGTGGCCGCTTGGTGATCGAGATAGACGTTAGACATCGCAGGAGTGCCGAGCATCACCCGGCAATATCTAGAGAACGCGGTTCATTTCCGCCTCTTCAAGTAGTCCTCCACCGCAGCCTTCACCGCTTCCTCGGCAAGCACGGGGCAATGGCTCTTGGCGGCGGGCAGTCCACCGAGCGCGGCGGAGACTTGTTCGTTAGTGACTTTGAGCGCGTCCTCGATGGCGCGTCCTCGGAGGAGTTCGGTGGCGACGCTGGATGCGGCAATGGCCGTGCCGCAGCCGAACGTGCGGAAGCGGGCCTCCGCGATCTTGCCGTCGCATACCTTGATGCTGATGCGCATCACATCGCCGCACGACACCGCGCCGACCTCGCCCACGCCGTCGGCATCCGCAATGTCGCCGACGTTGCGGGGGTTCAGGAAGTGGTCCATGACCACCGGAGTCATCCCGTTCTCGCTCATACGAGCAGCACTATAGGAGACGGACAGACGGCGTGAAATGTAAAAGCGGCCCGAGGCACCGAACGAAGCGCCGAACGGATTGCGCGCTCCCCGGGCTTTTCTGAGAAGTATTCTTGGCCGATTGGTCTTGCGCCAAACTGCCGCCGAGAACGTCCTTCCCCTTTGCGCAGCCTTGCGGTTTAGTCGCGCCCGCTATGAGCAAGACCGCACTATTGTTCGCTGGACAAGGCGCACAGGTCGTCGGCATGGGCCGCGATCTCGCTACCGAATTTCCCGCCGCGAAGGCATGGTTCGACCGCGCCAACGCCGCCCTCGGTTACGACCTCGCGAAGGTTTGCTTTGAAGGTCCCGAGGCTGAACTCACCCGCACCGAGAACGCACAGCCCGGAATCTTTCTCGTGAGCTGGGTCGCGTTCGAACTGCTGAAGGAACGCGTGCCGAATCTGGAGTTTCACGCCACGGCCGGCCTGTCGCTTGGCGAATTCACAGCGCTGACCGCCGCCGGCGCGCTCACCTTCGAGGAAGGCATCCGCGTCGTGCGCCAGCGCGGGCGCTTCATGCAGGAATCCTGCGAGTCCACGCAGGGCGGAATGGCGGCGATCATCGGCCTCGACGAAGCGAAGACCCGCGAAGCCTGCGCCGAGGCGGGTGTCGAGCTCGCCAACCTCAACTGCCCCGGCCAGATCGTCATCTCCGGGCCCGCCGACAAAATGGCCGCCGCCTGCGAGATCGCGAAAGCCAAGGGTGCGAAGAAAGCCATGCCGCTCACGGTGGCTGGCGCCTATCACTCCACGTTGATGTCCGGTGCCCAGCCGAAGCTCGACGCCGAGCTGGCACTGGCAACGCTCAATACGCCGAAAGTGCCGGTGCTCTCCAACGTCACTGGCCAGCCGCACGGCATGCCGGCCGAAATTCGCCAGCGCCTCGTCGATCAAGTCACCTCGTCGGTACGCTGGGAGGATTGCATGCGGCACCTGCTGGCGCAGGGCTTCACGCGTTTCATCGAGCTCGGGCCTGGCAAGGCGCTCAGCGGCTTCATGAAACGCATCGATGGCAACGCCAGCATGCTCAACGTCGCCGATGTCGCCAGCCTCGAAGCCACCGCGAAGGCGCTCGCGGGCTGACGCGCTCCGCGCAGTTGAGACGCGCCTGCAAAAGACACGCTTCGCATGGCGCGATCAACAGATCGCATCGCGCGAATGCCCCCCGGTGAAGTGCCGAGTCTCCACCGACCCTTCGCCGGGACTCATTCCTACCCCGGCTGAACTTTTTCTTCGTCGAGCAGCAGATTGTTGAAAGATTCTCCGCCGCCGCTCCGTTCCCCTCTCTGACGAACCCGATCCCGGCGGTCTTGCCGGCCTGATTGTTGTCAGGCGGCGAAGCGTGGGATTCGACGAGTCAAAAACAACCTCACGTATGAAACCCGTCATGTCTCTGTCCTTCGTTGTGAAATGTCCGCGCCTCCTGCTGTTCCTGTTCCTCGCCGGAATGGGGCTGGCCTGTCCTCTGGCGATCCACGCCGAAACCGTCCAAGGAACGTTGCGCTACGCCGACCGCAATCCAACGAGCGGAACCACACAAATGCGCCCGATCGCGTTTTGCAGAGTCGAAGTGTCCGGGTTTCGTCCCCGGTTCCTGGGGATCTGGGACTGGGCCGTGGACCGCACGGTGACGACGGATGCGAACGGCTTCTTCTCGACCAGCCTCAATTTCCAGACGGCAGGAGTGAAGTATAAGATTCGCGTTCACGCGGTGAATTACGGCGCCGAGGTGTGGCCGAGCGGCACGGTGTCGTTCGTGCCGTTCTCCGAGGAAGCCGGCCGGCCGACCGGCCCCGCCATCGAGCGCACTGTCAATGGGCCGGGCGACGTGGCGGACATCAGCTTTGATTTTGCGGACTCGTTCTCGCCGCAGCATTTCAACATCGCCGATGTCATTCGCCGTGGGTGGGACTACGTGTCCGCCCGGCGTGACCCGAACGAAACCGACGTGCTGCCGCCCGCCGGTGTGCAACCGGGATTTGGTATCTCCACCTTCTACAACCCCATCAACAGCACGCTGGAGATCCAGAGCCAGTTCCACTTCGACGACCTGACGCTGCTCCATGAATACGCGCACTTCGTGGAACACAAAATCAGCCACTTCGTCGCCATCCCCTCCATTCACGACGGCTGCACGACACTCGACGGCGTGACGGGCGCGCTCATCAACTCACCTGAACACGCGTGGATGGAAGGCTTCGCCGAGTTCTTCGCCCAGGCTGTGGCCGCGAACAATCCGCCGGGAACATTCGTAGGCGGCAGCGGCACGTTCTCCGCAAGCCAGCTCGAAAACACGCCGTGGAATTGTCCCACGCTTCCGCTGAGTGTCCCGCCTGCGGCGATCGAGAACGTCATCGCCGGCGTGCTGTGGGATGTGTTCGATGGGGTCGGGGCTTGCGGTTCGGTGGAGACCCACGATGCACTGGAAGGGTTCGACACGCAGATCATGCAGATCCTCGACCGTGAAATGGATCTGCCGCGCCCACCGACCTTCAACGACTTTCATAACGCGTGGATGGCTCGGAGCCTTCCCGCTGTGCCGTGGTTCGAGATCCTCCGCCGGCACGGGCTTATTGAGCCGCGGACGCCGCCGGTTCTCACTTGCTTTGGCGACGTGACCGTCAGCGCCACCGGCGAAAATTGTTCGACCCGTGTCAGCTTCCAGACGCCGGTGCTTAACCAGCTACGGCGATGCGCTGCCATCGAATCGGTCCCGCCTTCAGGCTCGGTATTTCCGATCGGCACGACCCAGGTGATCAGCACCGCGAGGGAGAACGGCGTGGTCGTCGCCACGTGTTCGTTCAACGTCATCGTCCAGCCCAGCCCCACTCTGCCGAATCCCAATGGCACCGGCCTGCTCGGCGTGTATTTCGACAACCAAAACCTCACCGAACCGCGCCTGGCCCGGACGGAGGCTGTGGATTTCGACTGGGGGCTCGGCTCCCCCGGAACCGGTGTCGGCCCGGACACATTCAGCGTGCGTTGGTCCGGCAAGATCGTTCCGCGTTACACGGATGAGTATCGGCTCTTCACCGTCAGCGACGACGGCATCCGCGTGTGGATCGACGGGTTCCTCGTCATCGACGCATGGTTCGACCACGCGCCGACGGAGCATTACGCCGATTGGCCGCTCGAAGCGGGCCGCGCGCATGACATAGTGATCGAGATGTATGAGAACGGCGGCGGCGCTGTCGCCAAGCTGCTGTGGCGAAGCCAGTGCCAGCCCAAGGAGATCGTTCCCGCCTCGCACCTGTTGCCGGCCGCGCTCGACTGTCCGACGACTGGAAGACCGACACTGGCCGCCAGTTTCCGTCCTGTGTTGCCGCCGGGAATGACGCTCTTCGGCGGAGCCACTACCGATGGCGGATGGCTCAAGCTCACCACGCCGAGCACGCCCTTCGGCATCGCGTACTTCAACAACTTCAGCGGCACGCAACCCGTTGCCGGTTTTGAAGCGCGGTTCAAGGCGGCGCTCTTCGGCTCGGTGTGCTGCGGCGGCGGCAGTGCTCCGGCGGATGGCTTCAGCTTCAACCTCGTGCCCGCCGCCACCGTGTTGCCGAATCCGGATTACAACCAGCCGGGAGAAGAAGGCCTGGATCAAGGACTCGCGGTGAACTTCGACACCTGGGACAACGGCGGCGGCGAAGGCCCGGCCATCGAAGTGAAATGGCGCGGGCAAGTCGTCGCCCGACAGACGTTCCAAGCCTCGCAAAGTCCCTGGGGCATCGCCAACCCGGACGCCGCCACCCGCGACACGCTCATCCGACTGGATTCCGACGGACGCATCACCGTGGATTACGGCACGACCCGGATCTTCGACAAAGTGCAGACCCCCTACTCGCCGCAGATCATCGGCGAACCCAAATGGGTCATCGGCGCGCGCATCGGTGGCGCGAACGACAACCATTGGATCCGCGATCTCAAGATCGTCGTGAACCGCGCCAGCATCCCCTCGCTCTTCAGCACCGGCGTGGACAACCTGGGCCATGCCCTGCCCGACAACTGGGGTGATCCGCATTACTGGAACCCATCGCAGTTCTTCGAGACCATTCCGTGGGTCGCCCGCGCCTCCGGCGGTTACCCCATTGGTCCGTGGCTGCCGGACAACGATGCCTCGGCCTGGATCAGCGTTGACAACACCACCATTGGCGTCGGCGGCGCGGACGGGGAGTACACCACCGGCTTCGATCTGCGCGGGCTCGATCCGGCCACGGCCGTCATTGACGGCTGGGTGGCGGCGGACGACGAACTGGTGGACATCCGCCTCAACGGACAGAGCCTCGGCATCAACCTCGCTTCGGGCGATGTCTTCACCGCCTGGCACGCGATCCGAATCACCAGCGGTTTCCGTCCCGGCACCAACACGCTCTCCTTCATCGTCCGGAACTACGATGTCGTTGCGAATCCAACCGGTCTCCGCACCCAACTGTACGGCTGGGGCTCGGGCCTGCCCACCGGGAAACTCACCCACACCTTCACCGCAAATTTCGCGCGGCTCACCTGGGGTTCGCTGCCTCACAAGCGCTACTACTATGAGGCGGCCTCCTCCCCGGCTGGTCCTTGGAACCGCAGCCTCCGGGACATCGCCTCCGGCGGCTACCAAACCTCACACAGCATTCTCTGGTTTTTCGGGGAACGTCCCCCAACCCAGTTCTTCCGCATTGTCGAGGCACCGTAACGATTCGAGCCATTCGGAACGAGCGCCGCGCCGAAAGAGCATCACTAACCAGCCCGGGGCAACGCCCCGGGCCACTGGCGCACAAACGAGAGTTCGCTACAGGGGAGACACAGATTGCGGCGCGTTCCCCGGACTGATTTACTTTGCCGACCATTGCCCATGTCATGAAAATCAGCGCCAACGTCAGAAAGGAATTATCCACGGAACAACGCGACGAGTTGCTGGCCGCGTTGAAAGCCCGGTTCGAGAAGAATACGGGCCGTCACCGGGGATTGGTGTGGGCCACGGTGCAGGCGCGCTTGGTGGCCGAACCCGACAAGCTGCGGTCACTCGCGGAAATGGAACGCACCGGCGGAGAACCGGATGTGGTGGGCCAAGACAAGAAGACAGGCGAGTTCATCTTCATGGATTGCGCGCCGGAAAGTCCGGCCGGCCGTCGCAGCGTTTGTTACGACCGCGAAGGCTGGTTGTCGCGGAAGGAGGCCAGGCCCAAAACCACGGCGATGGATTTGGCGATGGAGATGGGCATCGCGCTGTTGACGGAGGAGGAATATCTCGCGCTGCAAAAGCTGGGCAAGTTTGACCTGAAAACGTCGAGCTGGATCGCGACTCCAGAGGACATCCGCGAACGCGGCGGCGCATTGTATGCGGAGCGTCGCTACGACCGCGTCTTTACCGGTCACAATGGCGCGCAGTCGTACTATGCGGGACGGGGATTTCGCGGATCTCTCACAGTGTAAACTCGGGAGAGGCCTCTGGCTTGTTCCTCAACAAGTCACGCATCGGTGTGCGCCGGTGTTCGGAATGAGGCTCGAACTCTTTCCGGGATTGAAATTCCGTTCTTGGATCAAAGTGGACAGAGGTCTCCCGCAGCTCCACTGCATTTCGTGCGATGCTTCGGCAAATCCGCGCGGAAGAAGTGGCGGAGAGAGAGGGGTTCGAACCCTCGGTAGTGATTAACTACGCACGCTTTCCAGGCGTGTGCCTTAAACCACTCAGCCATCTCTCCACCGAACGCCCATAATGTGAAGAACGCCCTTCGCTGGCGCAACGCTTTTTCTGTCCCTCGCACACGTCCAGCATCGCCGCCGGTCCATACATGGGCAAAGCAGAAGCCCCGGCGACCATGGACAGCTCACTTCACCGGGACCGCGTTCGCTTCCTCCACGGCGCCCGCGATCAGCCGGACGACCTCGGGCAACACCGGACGCAAACGTTCGAGCCGCTCGTGCAGGACACCCACCAGCCGGCCCGCGTTGGCAGCGAGCAAACGGCGATACCATTGTAGGAATTCGCGTCCAACTTCGGGCATCTCTCGATCCGACACGGGCGCGACCGCTCCGCCGCCGAGCACTTCGCACAACCTCATCGCCGCCGTCCGGGACGCTGACGGCGCACCATCGGCCTGCCTCCACACAGCCAGCGCACCATCCGCATCGCCATTGAACAGCAACGCCGTCGCGCGTTGTTCGGCCACGATCGGATGGGTGGAATGCAACTTGTAGGACTCGCCCGTCCAGTCATTGGCGAACTCGAAAAACTCCGGCCGTCGCAGCGCCAGATGCCCACCGAAGATCCAAACCGGCACTTCCGAAGCATCCTCCGCGACGAGCTGGTGCAGATACTTGAGCGCCTCCACCTCGTGGCCGCCCTCAGTGAGGAACCGCGCGTAGTCGAAGCGTATCCGACGAGAATCCGGTTCCGCTTCGAGCGCCGCATGGAACGCCCGATCCGCCGGTGCGATTTGATTCATCGCCGCAAGGCACAAGCCCAGGCAGTGATGCGGGCCACCTTTGAGAATGTTTCCGTCCACCGGCGTGAAGACCTTCCGATCGCGCTTCGCCAGACATTCGCGCATCTGCGCCGCGCCCTCGACGTAATGCTTCTGTTCGATGCAGGCCAGCCCGAGCAACCAATGCATCGAGGCCGTCAGTCCACCGGACTTCGCCAGCTGAGATTCGAGCACGCGCACCGCTTCCGCCGGACGTTTTGCCGAGACGAGATGCGACGCGAATTGCGTCAGCAAGCTCTCACGCAGCTCCGGTGTGACCTGCGCCTTGGGCAACGCCTCCATTGCGGTGAAGGCCGCCGCGTATTGTTCCAGACCCGCATCGAGCTGTCCGTCGCGCACGAGTTCGAGTCCGAGGTTCATCAACAAGTTGGGTTCATCGGGCAGCTCTTCGACCGCCAATCGGAGCAGACGAAGATTGCGCGCGATCTTGTCGCGGCTCGCCACCATCTCCTTCGTGTAACCGTGGTGCAGCAGCACCGCGTCGCCAAACTTGTTCTCCAAACCCCATTCCTGCCGGCGCACTTCCACGCTTGAGAAAACCTGCTCGTGAATCCGCCCGACGTAGAACAACCCTGGCGCATTGCGAAACAG
>SXGS01735081.1_pt1 | contig 15699 bp, 18 predicted proteins | sample 3174681 | NCBI WGS metagenome assembly SXGS01 (sample SAMN11356861, study PRJNA531348) | freshwater metagenome | isolation source: freshwater sample F1-80 | place: China: Fuxian Lake, Yuxi | collected 2017-12-25 | reverse complement strand
GGTATGGGCGGCATGGATATGATGTAATCAGCTCCCCAGCTGAGTGCGTGCAAAGAGGCGGCTGCGGTCGTCTCTCAAATAAAAAAGCCCGTGACGAGTTCACGGGCTTTTTCTTTTTGCGCTCTGGTTAGATTTAGAAGAGGTAGTTGATCCCGCCGCTTAGAACCGAGTGACGCTGGCTTAAGCTCGTTGCTTCTTCGGGGGCGCCGTTCGCATCCACTCGAGACCCCGGCCCGCCAAAGCTCGTGCTGTAGAGCGAGAAATCAAGTGAGCCGACGGCTCTCAAGTTTTCCGCGATCTTTTTTTCCACGAAAAGAGAAAAATCGACGATGGAGTTTTTGGGAGAAGATCCGGATGACGCCGGCTTCTCTTGAAGAGAACTCACGAGATACATGTTGAGTCTTCCGCCTGCGTACCAATCTTTTTCCTCAGAGACGGGGAATGATCCGCCTACGCCGACGATCAGTCCCGAGTACGTCGTTGTGGTGAATGCGCGGGGAGTGATGTCGTCGAGTTGCATGGTGTGAGTTCCGAGACCTGCACTCACGCTCAACTTGGGACCAAAGAAATCATCGCGGAGAAGAAAGTTATAACCAAGCTCCAAACTGTAACGGCTCATGGCGTGTTCGATCTTTGAAGACGAGCCGCGTGGATTATCGGTTGAGATGACACCTTGTGAAATCAATGCCCGCACGGTCCATTCTGGGCTAATCCAGAGTTCGCCGTTCGCTTCAATGCTGGGATAAAAGGCGCTCTGTGCTTCGAAAGTTCCAGCATCTTTCAAGTTCACTGAGCTGCGGTAGCTGCCGAAGCCGAGCTTCATTCCCACTTGGCCGAACGAAGGTGGGCGCATAGGCACCCACTCTTTGGGCTCTTTGCCAAAGCTCATGTTTGCGTCAGGGCGTGAGGTTACGTCACCAGCAGCCGTTGCGGCTTCGATCTGTCCAGGGTCGGGATACGAAACTTGGTTCGTGCCGGAGACTTTTGCAAAACGCTGGATGGCGCCTTTTTCTTTCTCCGAGAGGATTGCGCCAAAGCTCAAGGTCTCGTCGACTTTCAGAATCTTGATGCGACCGAGAATCTCTTTTTCAGAGCTGATGATGAAGTTGAACTTCGGATGACGATTCACGCTGATGATTTGAACCGCCGTGACCGTTTGATCTTTTTTGAGGCCATCGGACTTTCCAAGGTTGATCGTTACGCGGTTTTGCTGACGACTTAAGATCAAACCTTCGTAAGGGATCTTTGCGACTACGCGAGCGTAGAGTTCATTGATGCGCGAGCGGATTTCCGCAAGCTCAAAGCGCGGGAGATCGCGCAACACCTCTTGCGAGATCAGCTTGCCATCTTTTTTCGAGAAGAGACTCAATCGCAAAGAGAGACCGTTCGGTCCCCGGCTTGCGGCCGCACTAAGAAAGGCATCGGCCTCTAGTGAGCGAGTGACGCGTTGAACTTCGGCGGGGTTTTCTTCAAGTTCGATCAGAGCCGGGATCGAGCCAACGATGTTGCTCTCGACTAAATCCCATCGGTGAGAGTCTTTCACCAGATCGTTAAGTTGCTTCTCGATGGGTCGCGCATAAATCCCGTCGACGTTATCGGTGACGGGAAGAACGGCAACTCGACGTAGGGTGAGATCCTCATCGACTTGACTGACGTAAGTCGCGCTTTGCTCGAGATTTTGCGCACGTGCCGGCGAGATCGCGGCAAGAAGCGAAAGAGCCGTGAAGCCAACGGTGAGAACGAAGCGGAGATTTCGATAGGCCAGCATGCTCTCAGTTTGCCATCGTTCTGAAGGGCCCACCAAACGGAAATCAGGAGGGTCCAGAGTGCCTAAAAAACACAAGGGTTGCGTTCAGAGTACGGGCTTGTTTTCCGATGAGTGGAACATGAAGTCGGGTTGGTTTGTCCTCTCAATCAGTTTTGTTTTGTCTTCGAGCGCGCAAGCGCAGATAGATCCTTCTTCGGCGTTGCTGTTCAACGGTGCTAAGCCGGCAGCCCGAGAAGGAACGCCCGACTCAAGTCGCTATACCGTGAGGCCGAAAGCCGAAACGACAGTTCGTCGTGAAGAAGCTCGCCCACCAGCAGCTCGCCGGACGATCGTCGTAGAAACAAAAGAAGATTCGGGACAACCGCTTGAGCCGGTCACCGTTACGGTTCCGGGAAGTGATGCGCCCTTGGCTGCTCCTGCACTTCAGCCTGAGACGGTCGTGACACGTGTTTCGCGTCAACCGATCGTTTTGGGTGCAGCAACCAATCAAGGAATCATCGACCAACGTCGACTGAACCTCGTTGAGCTGAACCTCTCGTCTGGATACCTCTATACGAATGCTGAGAGTTCCTACTTCTACCGTCGTTATACGTCCTCAGCCCCCGTGGTTGGTGCTGAGGCCGATGTTTGGTTAACACCCAACTTTGGTTTGAACGTGAGCTACTTGGGTACGCTGAGTGGTCACGTGAGTGATTCGTTCGACGGATCGAGAAGCATTCCGGCTACTCAACAGTGGTTCACCGCAGGTGTGAGAACTCGCAAGTTTTTCGGTGGTGATGCTTTGAGCCCGACGATGGTCTTCGGTCTTGATTACTATGAATATCAGTTCCGAGTCCCTAGCGACTCGGCCCTTCGCGAGAAGCTCGCAAGTATTGGCGTGCGGGTTTCGCTCGAAGCGGATGTTCCCGTAACCGCAACGCGCTCTTGGACTTTAGGCTTTATGGTCACGCCGAAGCTTCAACATAAAGAAACCGCAACCGGCGTAGAGTATCAGTCGGGAGGAAACGTTGAAGCTAACGGCGTTGGCGTTTCGCTCGGCGCAAGAGTTCAATTCGAACGTCGAGATGCGATTTTCGTGAAACTCTCGTACTTCATCGAAAAAGATCTGTTCTCCGGCGATGCTTCAATACCAGATCCGCTCACGGGAGTGACGCCTTCAGGAGTTGCGGTTACGACCACGCAATCGCTTTTGCAGTTTGGATATTCCTGGGGAAATTAAAGTCTATAGGCGCGCAGCCGAGTCAGCGCGTTTTCTTTTGATCAGCTTGAAAATGACGTAGATCGCGATCACCGCCGCGAGACCACCTAATACGTAAAGCTGAACGCTCTTTGCTTCTTCAAGCGCAACGTCAAACGCGTCTTCAAAAGTATTCCCGAGCCACCAACCCAAGCACACCCACAGCGGTACGCTGAGAGCGGCCGCGAATCCATCGAGCAAAAAGAACGTCGCTGGACGAACGCCGAGAGCTCCCGCCATCGCAAAGACGGCCGAGCGAACACCCGGAAGAAACCGCGCGATGAAACAAATGAAGGGTCCGTTTTTGCGAATGCGCGCTTCGGCTGCAGCAACACGCTCGGGAGTCAGGAAGTTGCGAAGGCCAGGAAGTCCGAAAACTTTTTTGCCGAACTTTCGTCCAAGGAAGAAGAGAAGTGCGTCCCCGATCATCACTCCGACAAAACCGGCGATGAGTGCACCGGCAAGTGTGATGCGTTCGGTGGAAGCGAGAAGACCCGCAGCTAAGAGAGTGATGTCTTCGGGAATCGGAATCCCCAACCCACAGATGAACAAGACGCCGACGATCGTCGCGTAGGCCGGAAAGCCGGAGAGCTGCGAGATCGTGTGGAGAAGGTTGTCGGCGATCTGGCTTGGAGTCATGGCGGGCCATTATCCATTTGGGCCTATGGCGCCGCAAGAATATAATGGGAGCAGATGACCAACTTGAATTTACGCCTGCTCGTAGCAGATGACGCACCATTCATTCGTGAGATCGTTCGTCACGTTGCTGAAAAAAACGGGATCGAACTCGTCGGCGAGGCGGCGGACGGTGCGGAAGCCGTTACTTTAGCGCAAACGTTGAAGCCCGACGTGATCTTGATGGACATCATCATGCCGAAGATGAGCGGAATCGAAGCGACCAAGGCGATTCTTGAATCGCTACCTTCGACGAAAATCATCGCGTTCTCTACGACCGATCAAGAAACGGTTGTCATTCGCGCGCTTGAGGCGGGGTGCGTGAGTTTTGTGGTGAAGCCCTTCAAGGCTGAAGAGCTTCTCGCCGTCATCAGAAAAGCGGCGGCTAAGTAATCTTTCGAAACATGGCTTTGATGGAACATGGAGGTTTCATGAGCGAGTTCTTTTTTGTCTTAAAAACATTCGCAGTCACGGTTGTGATCTTAGCACTTTTGCAAATCAAGATCGGTCGTTCGACGATCGAACAACGAAGCATGGCGTGGATGCATCAGTCAGTAGCCATCGAAGTTCTTCGGAGTGTTGCGGATGGTGCCGTAACAGTCGCTGATCGCAGCTACACGTACGTGAAATCAGCTTTCAACAAACACGTGGGCAATCCGTTTGAAGGCTCAGCAGAAGAGCCTAAGCGCGCAGTTCGCAAAAAAACGTGGGAAGACGAAGTCCACAAAGCGGAAGGCGAACACGTCGATTGATCCCCAAGCGTTGACTGCGCGACCGTCCGACAATTGACGGTCGGCAGTTGGAGGATTTTTTCCGCGAGAAGGCTAGCGAACTTGTTTTGCGTTTTTAGCTGGAGCTTTCTCTTGAGCTTGGGGCGGGTTCGAAGCTGCCATTCTCGATACGCCCGAATTTGTGAGCGGGCAGACTTTATCCGCACTTTTTGTACGACGCATGTTCGGATCAGGATCTTGTCTGTAGGCTGCTTGCTGCACGATTTGTGATGTGCGCGAAGTCTCAACCTTCTTCTTCGAATTCACGTTTGCTTCAGCAGAATGACCGATAAAAGCGAACGCCATCAAAGCCATTACGATCTGCGTTTTCATAGAAATCCTCCTAGAGACACGTCGGCCTCATAAAGACGCATACAATGTCCTATTACGAGAAACGTGCCAGTTTGATACGCGTTTCAGATCGGGATTTCTACGAAGAATCAGGGGCTTAGGCAGGGTTTTCGACCTGTGCCAGGTGGGTGCTCAAATTGAGACGTTAATTGGTCGAGCAGCTGATAAAACTTTGGACAGCTTAAAAAGCAAAAGGCCAGCGTGGTGCTGGCCTTTCTCGTTTCGATTTTGAAGTTGGGATCAGTCGGTTGCTTTCGCTTTTCCAGGGGTCTTCAGCTCGGCCTGTTTCGTGTATTTACCACAGCCTTCTGCAGCACCTGCGGGCATGATCGGATTCTGATCCGCGACCGTGCACGCAGCCGCAGCCTTTGCCGCTAAACAAGGTCCGCAGCACCTGGGATCATCAGGCGGGCAGGCCGCAGTGATTTTAGCTTCGGTATTCGTCTTCTCGTTCACCTGCTTCAAGTTGTCATCCAACTTGTTCACGCTGAACGCGGGAAGCGAAAACAAAGCAATCATGAAGACCGTGATCAGCTGCATCGGGAAATAGGAGATCTTTTTCATCCTGATTCCTTCCTTACAAGTTCAATTCAGAAGTAGCCGGGGCGATGATGTCGAGCAGGTTGTTGAAAGTCGATGCGATCTGAACCGCTACCGTTGGTCCATCGCTACTTTCGACTTTGTTGATCTCGCCGTTCGGTTTGTATTGCACATTAATCGTACCGACTTTTGGACGAGTGATCTGCGCGGGCTTGCCCGTCTTATCATCGTACTTGATGAGCACTTCTTTTTTCGCTTGGTCCGCGATCGTCGCAATGCGGCCACGGTCGTCATACGAGAGACGAACCGATTGGCCATCCGAGTTCTGAGCCGCTACCAAGTTCGACTTATTGTCGTAAGAGAAAGCCGTCTCGCGCTTGCGGATGACTTTTCCTTTTTCGTCGAAGAAGTCGGTCGTCACTTTCGAGACTTTGTTGAACGTGTTCTTGTATTCAAACAACATGCGAGCCGCCGCTGTTGTCTTTTCTTTTACGAGACCACTTTCGTAGTAGCTGAATGTCGTCGTCACACCGTTCTTTTTGATCGAGAGCGGACGACCGAACTCAGGATGGTAAGTCACGTCGAGAGAATCAGTCGAAGACTTGGTCAACACGCGCTCAAGGGATTTTGAGCCGTTGGGTTGCGTCTTGTGCCAGAACTCGAAGCGAGATTCAGCTACGACTTCGTTTCCACATTTCTTCGTCGCGATCGACCAGAAGTGATCCTTCGGGTTTTCTTTGTCGACTTCGTACTTATACGTTTCGGTACAAGCGACGTTGTCGTTTGCGCGATCGGTGAATGATGTGACCCAATCGTTCTTCGAATTGTAAGTCAGAGCTTTGAACGTCTTATCGGGGAAGTTGATGCGAGTCAGGTTGTGGAGTTCGTCGTACGCGAACGTGTACGTGTTCTTCCACATGTTTTTGACTTCGACGAGGTCTTCGCCTTTGTACTTGTACTCAGCTCGGATGTTGCCGGGGGCAACGATCTCCTTCACGCGGCGGTTGGGATAGAACGTGAACGCAAGTTTCTTACCTGTGTTCTCGATGACTTCCTTTAACTGCGTACCGGTATAGACGAGCTTCAAGTAGTTGCCGTTCTTATCGTAGAAGGCAACGAGCTTTCCCATCGCATCGAATCGTTGAGACGTTCCATCCGAGAGGACTCGTGTAAACAAGTTTCCGTCGAACGTGATTTGCTCAACGCTCAAGTTGTCGGCCGAGTAGACGACACCTTTTTGCGCTTCGGGGAGCGGAAGATTAAACTCTTTCGCCCAAGCGGTGCGCACTTCATCGCTCGAGAGAACTTGCGCGCGAAGAGTATCAACCGTTTGCGGAGTCGCTTGCGGATTTTTCTTCTTGTACTGCGCGATCACGTTGTCGGCGAGCTTGTTGAGCGTCGCTTGATCGAACTTCGAAGGCGTGTAGTAGACTTCTTGTCCAGCACCGCACTCCGTAAGCTTCAAGCGGCCTTCAGGCAAACGCTCAAGGGTGGTCTCGAAATCCGAGCACCAACCAAAGCCGAAGATTCCGTTGAACACGGAACGGCTGTTATAAGATCTGTTTACGCGCAATGCGTAGCCTGTACCAGACAAAGAGATATCCACCCATGTGTCCGAGTAGTTGGCGTTCTTCATGTCGACCAACGCGTGGCTTGCCGTAGGCGCAGCAAGCGCAAGAGCAGCCACAAGCGCCAGAATCATCCGTTGACGCAACATCGAAAAGCTCCTTCTTCTCACACGTTAATTCTAACAATCTTCCTGATCATTAAGCCACCGATTACTTGGAGGAGCAGCATCGCAAAGAGCGCGACTAGACCTAAGGGTGTCGTAAAGAGTGGTTCAACGAACTTGGGGTCGATAAAGTAGAAAACCCCTAGCAAGAAGAACGGGACCATCGAAATAATCACGCCCTGGGTGATCCCTTGCGCGGTGAGAGCTTCGATTTTCTTCTCGACCTTTTGCCGTTCACGCACGGTAAACGTGATCGTAGCGAACGTCTCGGCGAGGTTACCGCCAGTCTCTTGGAGAATGTTCACCGAAGTGACGAACATTTGGACGTCTGGTTTTGGGATTCGAGTGCCGAGCTCGTTCAGTGATTCTTGTAAACTACGACCGATGCGCATTTGACTCAAAACGAGACCAAACTCCTGGGAAATAGGGTTTGGCATGTTCTCCACCACACGCTCCATACATTGCTGCACGGAGAGCCCGGCTTTGATCCCGTTCGACATCAACGTCATACCGTCGACCATTTGATTCACGAAAGCGGTGCAACGACGGTCCCACAAATTCTTGATGAAGAACTTCGGAACCGACCACATCAAAATCGTGAACATCAAACCGAAGATCGTTCCCACGATCACGTGAGGCCAGCAGATCAAGAAGATCAGTGCGCCGAGACCGAAGCTTGTTGAGACCATTGCGAGCGTTACTTTCTTGCGGTCCGTCTCGACGAACATCCGTTCGAGATACCAGAGAACTTCTTCACGCTGACCGAGACTTCGGTAGTGGAGGAAGTTCAAGATCCGATCGGACATCAGGTAACTGAATAGAAAAACCAAACCGCCGACGGCAATCAGGAGAACAAACTCCGTATGTCGGAGCGTGTAGCCTAAGCCACCGAACGCCGCTAATGCGATGAGCGGAATGTAGCTTGGTTTCTTCCGCTCACTCATTTAGTGCCTCCAGAAGCCTTCTTCAGCTGCGTAGCTGCGTTCGGTGCTTGCGACGGCGAGCCTGCCGGCGCAGGAGCTGCCGCAGGCTTCGGAGCCTGAGGAGGAGCTGATTTCGGCGGATCGTTCGAGAAGAGACTCTTCGGAATCGTGATGCCACGTTTTTCGAACTTCTCGATGAACTTTGGAATCAAGCCCGTTGCTTGGAACTGACCGATAATTTTTCGTTTTGCATCGAAGCCTTGCTCTTTGAAAACGAAGACTTGCTGTTGAGTCACGACTTCTCCAGAGAGACCTTGGACTTCGGAGATATCGATGATCTTACGTGAACCATCAGAGAGACGTTGGATCTGAACGATCAGGTTCACCGAGTTAGCGATCTGCTCGCGAATCGCTTTTGCCGGAAGATCCATGCCGGCCATCATGCAAAGGGTTTCCAATCGACCTACGGCTTCTTTCGGATTGTTCGCGTGGACGGTCGTCATCGATCCGTCGTGACCCGTGCTCATCGCCGACAACATGTCGAGAGCGGCGCCGTCACGACACTCACCGACGACGATTCGGTCAGGACGCATCCGGAGAGAGTTCTTCACGAGATCCCGGATCGTTACGGCGCCGGTCCCTTCCATATTGGCTGGTCGGGTTTCGAGACGCACGATGTGATCTTGTTTCAATTGAAGTTCGGCCGCGTCCTCGATCGTGACGACACGTTCGTTTGCGGGAATAAAACCCGAAAGCGTATTGAGCAAAGTCGTCTTACCGGATCCGGTACCACCTGAGATGATCACGTTCATTTTGTTCGCGACACAGATACGAAGGAACTCCATCATGTTAGGAGTCAGCGCATGCCATTCGTTCGTATACGTTTCAGGGCTAACGGGTTTCTTCCGGAATTTACGAATCGTAACGGCCGGTCCATCGATCGCAAGAGGTTCGATGACCGCGTTCACCCGGCTTCCATCTTTCAAGCGAGCATCCACGTAGGGAACACTCTCGTTGATCTGACGACCGAGAGGCGACACGATACGTTCGATAACTTTTCTTAAGTGGAAGTTCGAAGTAAACGTCACCGGTGAGAGCTGTACGATCCCGTTTTTTTCGATGTAGATCTTTTGGTGACCGACGACCATGATCTCGGTTACGGCGTTGTCTTCCAGCAAATCCTCTAGGGGACCTAGGCCGAGCGCTTCATCGAGGATTTCTTTGATGAGCTGAGCTCGCTCATCGCGCGGAAGCCCCTTTTGCTCTTTATCGATGATCTCCGAAATGGAGGCGTTCGTTTTCTTGCGAAGTTCTGCTTCTTTCTGCGGGTCACCTTGCGTGTCGGTAATATTCTTTTTCAAATCCAAAGTTTTGATAAGTTCCGCATGAACCGTGAGCTTCAAAGCTGTCCGTGGATCGACGTTCTTTGGAGCATTGCGGTTGAACCGACTTGCGCCGGCCTCAACGAGTGGTTCTTCTTTTTTGAACTTCAGACCTTGCGGGCGAGCTTGCGCTTTTAAATTTTGAAGAAGTCCGCCCGTGAGTTTCCGTACGATCTCAAAGTGGGCTGCCGAGACAGGTGATTTCGGAGCCGACACCACGAAAGGTGTCGAGCGTTGCAAAGCTCCACCAGCGGTCACGTCATCTTGCGGGATCGCGCCAAGAATCGGACGACGAAGCGTCTGACCGATCGCTGCTGGAGCGAGGGCGTTGGAACTCGCTTTGTTGATTACAACCTGAAGCATCTCGGTCGGAAGACTCGCGGCAAGTAGATCAGTCATCGCCCGCATCGTCTGGTTGACTGCAAGAACTTCGGGAGTAGTCACGACCAAGAGAGCCGTTGCCTTTTCGATCAACGTCATTTGAAGGTTCGTGAGCTGGTTACCCAAATCGACGATGATGAAGCGATAGATGTTACTCAATGCTTCGATTTGTTTGATCGCCGTTTCGGGAACAACATTGAGCGTCTGTTCGCGACCGCGAACGGCGCCCACATAAGCCAGGTTCGTACCTTGATGGATACTCACAACTTGGTTGATGTTGCTTTGGCTAATCGAACCATTGAAGTTCACAAGGTCTGACATCGTCTTAGGTTCGCGCAAACCGAGGATGACGTTCTGGTCACCGCAGCTTTGGCTATCCAAATCGATCAAACAGACGGGAACACGCATCTCCATAAGAAATGCGAAAGCTAAGTTGGCGCTGAAGACACTCTTGCCTACGCCGCCTTTGCCACCCGTAACTCCAATAATGTGTGCATTCGGATTCACTGCCATGAATACTCACCTCTATCGACACTTATCGGTCGATACGTCTCAAGATGTGACTGGTATGAAGTCTAAATCACGTGACTGGACCCTGCGCGGGTCCAGCCTGATTAGTTCCCCATGCGGAACTTCTGTTTGATCTTCTCGGCGCCTTGGCTAGCGCTAGACTTGATGATCGGCGTAACGAAGACCACGAACTGGCTCTGGTTCCGTTGGAAGGATTTGGAAGCAAAGAGCGAAATGATCGGATCCGTATTGTTACCTTTTGGAAGCTTGTTGTAGTCGGTACCTGTGGAGTTCGAGATCAAGCCACCGATCGCCGCACTCTGACCACTTCGTACGATGATAATCGTTTGGATCGAGCTGTTGGAAACCATCGGACCCGTATCCGTGAGACCGAGCAGAGCCTTCATGGAGAAGTCCATCTGCAGACGGATACTGTCGGAGCGTTGGTTCAAGATCGTGGGCGTGATGCTTGAGTTAAAGCCTGCTTCCTCAAACTGCGTGATTGGTTGACCTTGCGCACTCACAGTTTGGTAAGGGATTTTCGTTACGTTCTTCAAATCGCCTTTTTGACCGTCGAGAACGATCAAGCTTGAGCTTTGAAGAATCCGCGCGTGACCGTGCGTTTTGCCCCAGTTGAGCTTCGGCAATAGATTCGAGACAACGCCCGTGATCGTGCTGATCACTCCACCCGGAGCTCGGCTATCGTTGGTGAAGCTGATCGTCGAGTTATCTTGAAGCGTGGGCGTAAATTGGAAGCGGAAGCTCTTCTGATAGTTTTTGTTCAACTCAACGTAGTGAACAACGAGCTGAATGATTTTGCCCGGTTCGCGCGGCGGCGCTGCTTTTACGGTGATCAAGTTTAGAACGAAGGTCTTCCGGATCTTCACGATCTTACCGTTGATCTCGCCTTCTTCTTTTACGATGTCGGGCACGTACATCTGCGCGATCGCATCGGCGCGATCTTTTTCCGTCTGATCGCCCGCGGTTCCTTCGAGGATGAACTTATCGTTGACCGCGCGGACCGTGATCTCTGGGTTGTTGATGTCGTTTGCGATCGCCATGGCGATCTTCTTTTGCGCAATCGGTGAAAGCGTCACGATCGACGAGGCTTGCTGTTCGCCATACTGACCAACAACGCTAATGATCCGGCTCATGTCTCGCGGCAAGAGCACTTGGCCGTCGACGACGACGCGGTTGTTGACGATCTTGATCGAGATCCCCTCGATGTCGTTCAGAAGGGAACGCATTTCATTGGCAACTTTAGTTAAGTTGCTCTTCTTAACGTCGAGTCGGAAATCGTAGATGAGGCGACCATTCGTATCGTGGATCGTGAGAGTTGCGACACCTTCTTGAGTCGCTTGGAATAAGAGGACGCCCGTCTCACGATTGATCGAGAGTCGAGTCACTTTTTTGAAGTCGCCTTTGAAGCGAGCTTCCGGCGGAATGTAAGGAAGCTTCTCTTGATGTTCGATCCCGATATAGAGAGGAAGCATTTTCTGACGGGCGCGATCGATGAGTGGAGCATCGACGTCGCCCTTCTCGGTCTCGTCGGCCGGCTTCGGCTGCTCGAGGGAAGGCGGCGCCTTCTGCGACTGCCCAAAGGATGCAACCGGCGCAAGCGCCATCAGGACCGCGCTAAACGAGATCGCGGCGACCTGAGCCTTGTGATGTCCTTTGAGAGTTTTCATAACCACCTTCTCTTTTTTCGAGATCAAAGATCTTCAAAGCCGTTGCGACGCTTCTGCGGTTGGCGCTGCTGCGGCTTCGGCTGCACCACCGGAGGCGGTGGAGGCGCGATCTCCGCTTGCGCCGGTTGGCGAAGCACGTTCGGCTTTCCGAGAACGTCATCCACGCTCGTGCCCCGTAAAGGAGCCATCGCGCGGTCATTCGGGTGACGCAGAGTCGTAAATAAGCTTCCGGGCGATGTCGCCAGGATGTAGACGAGCTGTTGGGCTTCGTCCGGCTTCACTTCAACAATGATCGAAGTGAAGTTCGTGTTGCCGCTTAGGTTCGTGCGGCTCACGGTTTTGTTATCCGCTTCGAGTTCGAAGCGACGTGGGAGCTGGTTCACAATGTTCACGCCCGTAGCGAGAATCACAACGTCTTGAAGGATCGTGCGAACTTCGCGTTTGGCTTCTGCACCTTTGCCGTAATCGAGCGCCGCAACGATATCGATGCGATCACCGGGCTTCAGCAGGCGCGCAACACCGCGCATGTCATCGACAGGAATCGGAATCGCACGTTTACCAGGCGCAACCTCAAACGAGAGGCCCGTGTAGGGACCTGGCAGGAGAAGTTTCGTCTTCAACAATTGCTCGCCCTTTTTGATGGGAGCCGCTGCGACTTGTCCGATCGCTTCTTCGACTTCGCTAATGTGCTCCGGCTGGAGGAAGTCGACCGGCTGATCGACGTAATCCAACATCCCTTCGTTCACGGTCGCCATCTCCGCGATGTCGGATTTCGCGACGACCACGCGCTTGGTGGATCCGAACTTGCGCGCCATCTGTTCTTTCTGTTCTTGCGACCAGCTATAGAGCAGGAAGATCGCAAACAGTGCTGCGCCGATCGAGATCCAGAGTGTCCTTGACTCGTTTGCATTCATAATGCTGCCTTCATTCCTTGATGTGCCATCATCCGCCGCACTTCATATCTAAACAAATTCCGTATTGGACCATGATCCAAACGGGGCTGACTTCGACTCTTTGGTTTCGTTTGCCGTTCGCAAGCTCGTCGGCCTCATGCACTTTTTGGTTGTGGATGCTGCCGTCGTTCCGGCTCGGGCCGGGCTCGATCGTGATCCCCATGCGAATAGCGCGTTCTGAAGCTAAGAAGTTGTCGTCGCCATCGGCACGACCCTCGGCAAGGATCGCGTGGACACGGTTGCCGACATCTTTAAACTGGCGCGGCTCGGCCCCCGGGATATCGCGGAAGTAAACAAGATTCGTGCGATTGCGGAAGGTCTCGAACGCGTACGTGCGCGCCGAGATCGAATGCATGATACCTGTGTGAATGACGCCAAAAGCGCCAAGAGTGTAGGCGAACATGAAGATGAAAACGAAAAGCAGCGGGACGACTTCAAGAGTCGCCATGCCCTTTTCGGATTCTTTGAAAGTCTTCTTCACGTTAGCACCCATTATCGGTCACCAATTTTTCTTTATCCCCAGGAGCCGCTTGGTAAGCCGCGCCTGAATTCACCGGAAGTTCCTTTATCTTCGTGAAACGCTGACGGTTAAAGAGCTCGCGGCATTCTTCAGTCGTGACTTCGCGCATGAGGTAAGAGTTGAGAGTAGCTTTGCCGACTCCGGAGTCTTCAACCGTGCTACCTAAGAACGGAACGCGAAGATGCAAGATCACCGCATCGATCGGAACCCGCGCGCCGGCGAAGACGTTGTTGTCGTCATTGGGGGTCTCGCCGTAGTCTTCTGAGAAATCGCTCAACTGCGGCGGCCCAACCTTAAACCATTCTTTGCCCAAGAAGGTTTTGAAAGCGGGGAGAGCCATGAGTTCCGCAAATTTATTGCGACCGAGTTCCTCTTGAAGAGCTTTGTTCTCGTGTGCGCCCATGTAGGCACGCGACGTCGCGTAGGTGACGTACTGAGCGGCTTCGACGAGCGAGAGCGTAATCGCGACAGCGAAGAAAACCATCGAAACGGAAACCGAGAGCACCAAAGCAAAAATGAAATCGAGCGTGATGAACCCGCGCTCGTCTCTCAGCTTTGATTTGTTTCTCTCAACCGAATTCATTCTTCTCTCTCTCATCAAGGGACAGGGTCTCCGCATCAAGGGACAGGGTCGCCGATGTAAGATCCGTGCCGACTTTTCTTCGTCGGGTGGAAGTTCTTTGATTCCTTCGGATCCACCCAGACTCCGTCTTCCATCATTCCTTGCAAAGGCTTCCAGGGTCCGGAGACGAGGGAAGCCATGAACTTCTTCTCTTGGGCCTGCTTCGAGACGAACAGCGCAATCCCCAAAAGGGAAGCGAGCAGCAAGATCATCTCGATCGTCATCTGGCCCCGTTGTCCTCTCACGAGAAGAGCCCTTTCAACCCGCCTTGTAGCGTAAGTTGCGTGAGCCATCCCATGAGGAGTGCAACCGTGTAGGGAATCTTGTGCAGCTGAAGCTCAACGCCTTGGCGTTCTTTCAACGTCGCGATCGAAGCCATGTTCGCGAGCGTGCCGCGCAATTGCCCTTTCAAAACGATCACGAGGAGTCCGAACACGGCTCCCCAAATCAACGAGTAAACTGCGACGTTCACGACCGCCGTCCATCCGGCAACGATCCCGAAGGCCGCCATCAATTTCATGTCGCCTGCACCGAGAATGCGCATGAGCACCAACGGAAGAAGCGCAACGAAGCCCGCCAAGAAGCCGAAGACTCCCTGATGAACTCCGGCGATTCCGCCCGCGATGATCACCGCACCAAGCGCGACGCCGCTACAAACGAGGAAGAGCCAGTTGTGGAACTTCCTCGTTCGGAAATCGTCGACGACTCCCACGATGAGGATCAGTGTTGCGATGACAACAGGGAGCGCACCCGCAACGGAGGTCATAGACGCCCCGTTGGCGGATTCGTGCTGGGCTTTTGCCATTCGTGGTGCGCGCCGCCCTTGATTTTAAATTCGCGCCCGACCGTAAGATGTTTCTCCACACGCGCTGCTAAGCGCGGACCCGATTTGTTGAAAACACCAATCGGGCCCTTTTCGCCGAAGAAGACTCCGCCGACCAGAAACGCGAACAATCCTAAGAGCAAAACCAGTTCCGTGGTCATTCAAACTCTCCGAGGAATCAAACGAACGTGATCATCAGACGAGAAATCAGCCGCCGTCTTTTTCAGGCGAGAAGCCGCTGATCGCGCCGCTGATGCTTCCCATTTTTTCCGTGATGATGCGTTTGATGTCCTTACCGAAGAACATCGCCACACCAACAACGATCGCCAGGAGAAGAATGTACTCAGTTGCGCCTTGTGCTGATTCGTCTTTCCAAAGAGCTTTGACCTGGTTCACGACCTTACGCATAGAAAGGGTCCTCCATTTTGTACTCTCATCATTATCGGCCAAAACCGAGGGCGAGTTGAGATCTAAGCCTGTGACGAGACTCGATCTTTTTGCGAAATCGCGGAACCCCGAGTAGAGACTCGCTTTTTTCGCATCGGGATTTGACACCCGAACGTCTTGGAATGAAACATTGTCGAATCACTAGACAGGTTGATGGGCCGGTTTCGCCGCCGAACTCAAGCAGGACCATGACTTACGCAACCTTCGGACCCCGGAGTTTTTCGCATGAAAAATCTCGACACTTCTTCATCAACTTTTTCGCTCGCGTGCCTCGAAGTTGGATCAATCGCTCTCGGATACCGCGCCTTGAGTCTAATGACCGAAGAAGACAAAGTCCGCGTGCTCGACGCCTCGCCCGTGGGTCCAAGATTCATGAT
>SXGS01311008.1_pt1 | contig 15701 bp, 17 predicted proteins | sample 3174681 | NCBI WGS metagenome assembly SXGS01 (sample SAMN11356861, study PRJNA531348) | freshwater metagenome | isolation source: freshwater sample F1-80 | place: China: Fuxian Lake, Yuxi | collected 2017-12-25 | reverse complement strand
TCGTAATATGCCCAATAGGATCCCAGCGCGATCCCCAGCGTCAGGGGCGCAAACGCCGCCAGAGACCAGATCCGCGCCTCCTTCGCCCACACCCTGTCAATCCGGCCTTCCATCAGGCCAGCGGCCGCCAGCGCAAAGACAAAGGAATATCCGACATAGCCAAGGTAAAGCATAGGCGGGTGCAGCGCGAGCGCGGGGTCCTGCAGGAGCGGGTTCAGCCCCGCGCCCTGAAACGGCGCCGGATCAAGCCGCAGGAACGGCGAGGACGCGAACAGCAGATACGCCAGCGATCCCACCGCGAGCATGCCCTGCACGCCGAGCGCGCGCGCCTCGAACGTCTCGCGCCCGGTCCGCATCGTTGCAGCGGCAATCGCGCCAAAGCCTATGGTGACCAGACACCACCTGGCCATCGAGCCTTCATGGGTCCCCCACGCGCCGGCGATCTTGTAGACCATCGGCTTGAGCGTGTGGGAGTTGTTGGCCACCAGCGCGACGGAGAAGTCCGAGCGCATGAAAGCATAGACCAGGATCAGGAAAGACAGCGTCATCACGCCAAACCCGGCAATCGCCGAAAGCCCGGCCAGCCGCCGCTCGCCCTTCAGGCCAAGCACCGCCTGCGCCAGCGATAGCCCCAACGCCAGGAATGCCGCAAAATGTGCAAGTTCGATCATCCGCCCGCCTCGAGCGGTTTCAACTCGCGCGGCTGGTAATTCTCGTCATGCTTGGCCAGCAACTGGCGCGCGGTGAACTCGCCTTCGGGCGTAAACTTGCCCGTCGCCACAACCCCCTGTCCCTCCCGGAAGAGGTCAGGCGCCACGCCGGTAAAGCTTACCGTGATGGTGCTCGGGCTGTTGTCGATTACCACAAACCGCATCGTTGCCCCGCCATCCCCATAGGTCAGCGATCCGGGCTCGACCCAGCCGCCCACCTTCACTTCGCGCCCTTCCTCGGGAAATCCTTTTTCCGCAAGAGTTTCAGGCGTGTAGAAGAGATTGGCGTTCTCGCGCAGCGCAAAGAACGCCAGCGCCGCCGCCGCCAGAACGAGAAGGGCAGCAATGCCAAAGGTATAAAGCCGTCGGGTCCGTGCGCGCATACCAGAAGTTATAGGCTGCCCCGCCCCGATTGGGGAGTGCGGCAGATGCGGCGTTTATTCCGCCTCCGCTGGCGCTTCCTGCCCGATCGCCTCGATCATCGGGCGGAATCGCTCGCGCCGGGGGTCGTCTTCCGGCAGGCGCGAATAGATATAGCGCATGGCCTGCTCGGCCTTCTCCTGATCGCCCGCCTGCGCTGCGCCCATGGCCGCGCGCATCCCCGCGCTCACCTGGCTCTCGTCCAGCTCATAGGCCCGCGCATAGAGCCGTGTTGCATCCGGCCCGATCGCCCCGTCGGCCAGCTGCGTCAGCACATCTGCCAGGCTGATCAAGGCCGGCACAAACTCCTGATCCCGCCGCAACGCTGACTGATACGCCCGCACCGAGTCTTCGGCCCGCCCCTGCGTGCGCAGCATCTCGCCGATGAAGTAGTGCGGTTGGGGATCATCCGGCTTGTCGATCACCGCCTGCTCAAGTCGCGAGAGCATCTCGCCTTCTGTCAGCGACTGGGGATCCATCCGCACCTTTTCGGCCAGCGCTGCCTGCCGCTCGGCCATAGGCTGGTCCGCCATGCCCGGCTTGCCGATCAGCAGATAGCCCCCCGCGCCAAGGGCAAGGCAGGCGCCAAGAATGATCAGGTTCAGATGTTTCATCGCCGGGGAAATCTCAAGGTTGCCTTCAGGCCGCCAAGGGCCGCGTCGCCAAGTTCGAAGCTGCCCTTATGCAGCTCTGCCAACTCTGTAACAATCGACAACCCCAGCCCAGTCCCCGGCGTTGTTTCATCTAGCCGCACCCCGCGTTTCATTGCCCCGGCGCGTTGCTCCGGCGTCAGGCCGGGCCCGTCATCCTCCACTGTGATGACCAGCTCCTGCGGGCTGTCGCTCACCGTCACCAGCACTTCGCTCGCCGCCCAGTTGCAGGCGTTTTCCATCAGGTTGCCGGCCCTCTCCTCGAAGTCCTGCTGCTCGCCCCGGAAGATCGCAGCCGGCGCGCCCTCAACCGTCACCTCTATCCCGCGCGCGTCGAACAGCCGGTTCAGCATCCGCGCCAGGCCATCCAGAACCGGCCGCACATCCGTGCGCGCGCCGATCGCTTCGGCCCGCGCCGCCACACGCGCGCGCTTAAGGTAGTGCTCAACATTGGTCTGCATCGCCTCGGCCTGGCGGCGCACCACATCATCAAGCTGCGATCCGCCCTTGGCCTCATTGCGCAACACTGCCAGCGGCGTCTTCAGCGCATGGGCGAGGTTGCCCACATGCGTGCGCGCCCGCTCCACCACATCGCGGTTGTGCTCGATCAGCTTGTTGAGCTCTTCCGTCAGAGGGCGGACTTCTTCGGGATAATCCCCTGCGAGCTTCACCGTTTCCCCCTCACGCACCTTGGCCACATCCGCTTCCAGTTTCCGAAGGGGCTGCAGCGAATAGCGCACCGCAATCATCATTGCCGCAAACACCCCGCCAAAGAGCGCAATCATCGTCCCCAGAAGCATGTTGCGGAAACGCGTTGCTGCCTCGTCATTCGGCGTCCGGTCAGCTGCCGCCACCAGCACCAGCGGCGTCGTCCGGTTCTCCACGATCACCGCCATCGCCGCCACGCGCGACACCTGCTCTACAGGCCCGGGATAGTTCGAGTACTGCGTAACGCCGGGCAATTCCACGGCCCGCTCAATCAGGTCCTGCGTCACCGGCACGGCCTCGTCCCACAGGCTGCGCGAGCGGAAATCGCCTGCGATCTCCCGTTCCGGCGTAAGGCCGACCACCGCCCAGTAATGTCCGGAATACTGCGTCTGGAAGCGTGCGTCATTGGAGAAGAAGTTCCGGTCGGTGTCCGTCACACGCCCGTCGGCGAGGAACGCATCCTCCCGTGTCAACTCACGTGACAGCGTCACGAGCGTCTGTTCCAGGTCATCCTCGATCAGCGAAAGCGTCTGCGCCCTGTAGAGCGCCGAAAGCGCCAACGCGCCCCCGATAAGCACCACAAAGCCCCAGATCGCAGCCGCAATCATGACCCGCCGGGCCAGCGAGACGCTGGACCAGCGGTCAATCAAGCTTTGATTGCGGGTTTCGGCCTCACTCATGCAGGAGAGCTCTAGCCGCGTTCGGCGTCAGCCTGCAACGCGCGCTTCGTCCTCTGGCACGATCAGCCGGTAGCCAAGGCCGCGCTCAGTCTGGATCCGGTCCTGGCCGATCTTGCGGCGCAGGCGCCCGATGAACACCTCGATCGTGTTGGAATCCCGGTCATAGTCCTGATCGTAGATATGCTCGACGAGTTCCGTGCGCGGCACCACGCGGACCTGATGATGCATCAGGTAGGACAGCACGCGGTATTCATGCGCCGTCAGCTTGATCGGCTCGCCATTCACCGTCGCGCGGGCTGCGCGGGTATCCACCATCAGCTTGCCGCACTCGATCGTCGCCGCCGAATGCCCCGCCGCCCGGCGAAGCAGCGCGCGCAGACGCGCCAGCAGCTCCTCGGTGATGAAGGGTTTGGTGAGGTAATCATCAGCCCCGGCGTCAAAGCCCGACACCTTCTCGCTCCACTGGTCGCGCGCCGTCAGGATCAGCACAGGGAAGGTCTTCCCCTCCTTGCGCCAGCTTTTCAGCACGCTCACACCGTCGATCTTGGGCAGGCCAAGGTCCAGCACGACCGCGTCATAAGGCTCGGTCTCACCCCGGAACTGCCCGTCCTCGCCGTCGGCGGCGAGGTCTACGGCATAGCCCGACTGCGAGAGCACATCGGCCAGCTGCCGGCGGAGGTCTGCATCGTCTTCAACAACCAGGATACGCATGTGTCTTCTCCAACAAGTCCTTGGGCCGGCTCAGCCGCCGCGGCGGTTCGTCACCGATCCGCTCTGCGCGTCCACGGTGAAATGCGCCTTGCGGCCGTCCTCGGTCATCCAGTCAATTTCGTAGAATGTAGTTCCATCATCCCGGGAATACAGCTCGGCGCCAAGCTGGTAGCCGCCATATTCACGCTTCAGCTGCTGGAAAATCCTGCTGAGGGGCACGGTCTTGCCCTCCCGCACGGCTTCACGGGCCTGTCCGGGCGAAAACTGATTCGCCCACGGGTTGCCGCCTTGCTGCGCCAGGGCGCCGGGGGCAGCGGTCAGGGCCGAAAGGGCGAGGAGAACCAGAATGCGTTTCATGGGGCTCCGTATAGGTTTGGAGCGCTGAATAGTAAGTGAACGCTGCCACGCCCGCCTGTTCAGGTTGCCGATCATCGTTCCCGCCCGCCAAGTGCCCGTCTGCCCCGCCCCGGAGGCTGGCTACTGCCTTGTCGGGAAATGGATAGGTTCATCCTCATGGCCAACCCTGCCCCGCTTTTCAACAGGAGACACTTCAAAGGGGAACACGGGCATCTGGCAGACATGGGCGTGCCAATGGACAGTGGCGTGGCGCTGATGCCTAAAGCCGCGACCCGCTGAGCTCCACATCTGCCTTGGCCCAAGCCTTCTCGAAATGGTGGCTGAGATGGCCGGCCTCCTCGGTCTTGCCCTGCGCCTCCAGCGCGCCGATCAGGCCCGCCATCGACCAGCCATTGTGCGGATGGTCCGCAAGGTCGCGCCGGTAGACCGCTTCGGCGTCCGCATGCCGCCCGGCATCCATCAGCGCTTCGCCGAGCGACTGCCGCGTCGGGTAATACCAGAACGGCGGCTCGGTGTAAGGCAGCTGGTCCTGCAGGGCGACGGCCGCTTCAAACCTAGCGACCGCTTCGGCGTTTTCGCCGCCGGCCCGGGCAATCTCCCCAAGGAGCAGTTCATCGGCAATGTTCAGCAGAAGGCTCGCCGGATAATCGTTGGTCACCAGAAACTGGATCTGCACACTGTCCTTCAGCTTCGCCAGCTCCGCCTCCTCGGCCTCTGCCAGTGCCGCCTCGCCCGTCCGCGCCAGCGCCACGCCGCGCGCATAATGCCAGATGCCCTTTGAATAATCCCGGTCCGTAGGCGGCGCTTCTGCCGCCAGAATGTCCGCCCACTTCCCGAATTGCACCTGCGCCAGCAGCGGAATGGTCCGGAAGAACTCGACCGTCGGGAACTGCTCCACCTGCTCGATACGGACATTATCCGCCACCTTCTGCGCCGCTTCCAGTGCCACCGCGCTCTGGCCAGACATGCTCGCCGCTGCCCACAGGAAATGGATGTTATGAGGATAATACAGCGCCGGATAAAACCCCTGCGCATTGCATTGGGCAATATAGTCCTCGTCCACCTTCGCCGCCAGGATGTTCGCCGCCGCCGCATCATCGTACCGGCCCACGCGCCAGAAGATGTGCGCGGGCATGTGCACCAGATGCCCCGATCCCGGCACCAGCTTGATCAGCCGGTCAGCCGCCGCTTCCGCCCGGCCCGGATCATCCGAGGCCTCGACAGCATGGATATAAAGATGCAACGCCAACGGATGATCCGGCGCGCGCGCAATCGTCCGCTCCAACGTCTCGATCACCTTCACAGTCTCCGGCCTTGGCGCGCCATCGGCCGACCAGTAATCCCAGGGCATGGTGTTCATCCAGGCCTCGGCATAGATCGCGGCGGCGTCATCATCCTCCGGATGGGCCGCCACATACGCCGCCATCGCCTCGGCCCAGGCAATGTCCTGTGGTTCGCGCGGCGCATTGAAATCAGCGCTGTAGCGTGTCGCCAACGCCTCAATCAGCGCCTGCTCGGCCGGGCTTGCCGTATCCTTAAGCGCCACCGCCTTCTGCACGGCAACATACGCCGCTTCCCGGTCGGCCATCGACATGACGGCCTTGCCATTGCTGGTCACATTGATGTTCGGCCCGGTCGCCAGCGCTTCGCCCCAATAGCACATCGCGCATTCCGGATCGAGCTTCTGCGCCGCTCGGAAGGAGCGGATGCTCTCGGCATGATTGAACCCGAAAGACAACACCATCCCCTGGTCGAAGTATTTCTGGGCGTCCGGGCTGGCGGTGGTGACCGGCCGGTGGAAATCCCCCATCCCGTCAAACAGCGGCGCCCCGGCGCGGGTGGCAAGGTCCACCTCTTCGGTCTCCGCCTCCATTGGCGCAGCCAGCGCGCTCTCTTCCGTTTTCGGATTGAACCAGTCATGAATCGTCTGACATCCGCCCAGCGCAAGGACGCTGGCCGATGCAAGCAGGTATCGCGTTTTCATAATGTGTCCCCTTCACCGGGCCGTCCGCTCGCGGGACAGGCTCTTATCTGAAGGTCTATGATCCTATCACGGAACAGCCGCCCTGTTTAGGGCTCGCCCATCAGGATTTTTCCGCCCAGCGCTTCAGCCCCTCATCCTTCGGGTCGGCCAGCACGATTTCCAGCCGAACATAAAGATCGCCCGGCGGGCTCACCTGCACGCCCTTGCCTTTGAGGCGCAGCTGCGCGCCGGTATTCGATCCGGCCGGCACTTTGAGCGACACTGTCCCTGAAGGCGTCTTCACGTCCACATTCCCGCCCAGCACCGCCAGCCTGAGGTCAATCGGCACACTCATGCGCAGATGATTGCCCTCCCGCGTCCAGATGGGGCTTGCGGCCACGTCAACTTCCAGCAGCGCGTCGCCCGGCGGTCCTTCGGTCGGCGAGGGATGCCCCTGGCTTTTCAGCCTGAGCACCTGCCCGCTGGTGATGCCCGCCGGAATGTTCACGTCCAGCGCGCTGCCATCGGCCATCGTCATCCGCCGGCGCGCGCCGGTCACCGCATCCTCGAACGCGATCTCGACCCGGTAGCGTACGTCACGCCCCTTCATGGGGCCGGGGTTGCGCCGCCGCGCTCCGCCAAACATGCCGGAGAGAATGTCTTCAAACGGGTCGCCCTGCGCCGCGCCCCCGCCGCGCGAGTCCCACCGATAGCCGTCGCCGGGCCCACCGCCCCCGCCCGGAAACCCGCGCGGATTGCCATCCCCATCGATTTCGCCCCGGTCAAACTTCGCCTTCTTCTCCGCGTCGCCGAGAATTTCAAACGCCGCCGACACCCGCTTGAACTCATCGGATTTCTTCGCGTCATTGGGGTGCAGGTCGGGGTGCAGCGCCTTGGCTTTGGCGCGATAGGCTTTCTTGATGTCTGCCTCACTGGCCGTGCGGGTCACGCCGAGGACATTATAGGGGTCGAGCGCCAAGCTGGGGCTCCTTCCGGGATCGCCATAAACTACTGGCCTTACAGGTAAGGCGAACCGGCCGGGATTGAAAGCCATTCTCCGATGCGCCCCACTGTCCCGATCGCCGCAATGCGCACAGCCGGGACGCCTGTCAGCCACTTTGCCTCTCGGAGTGCCGTCACCCCACGCCCACCTTGCCAGGCCCACCAGCCGTTCCGGCAACGCCAGCCGCGCCGGAAGCCAGACAAACCGGAACGCTCTCCTTGCGAGCCGGATCAGAAGCTCCGTATACCCGCCTTCGGCAAACCCGCCGTCGGTGCTTCCGGCGCCAGCTGACGCGGCGACTTGAGCCACCGTCGGCATCCGGCGACACACCAGGGTGTTTCTGAGATACAAGTCACAGGTCAGCTGGCTTGGCTCGCAGCTGCCCAAGCGGGTCGCCGGCCGCTCGCTCACCGCCTCCAGCGGCGGCTCAATGCGCCTGGCAGGTTTCAGGTTCTGCCTTGATTTTCCAAAGGCCCAATTCAGGATTTCCGGGGCTCCCCGCCGGATCGGCGGTCTTGGGTTTTTAAGAGGCCCGCGCTGCCCCCCTGAATCATTGACGAATTTTTATTCTTCAGGGGTGTTCAAAAGGGGGGATAACGGGTGGCCTTGTCCCCCCAAATCTGGCAAGAGCCCACCTCTGACAGAGACAGGAACAGAAAAACAAAATGTCTGCCCGCGTCATTTCTATCGCCAACTCCAAAGGCGGTGTCGGCAAAACCACCACATGCGTCAGCCTCGCCGAAGCCTTCGCGGCCTCGGGCATGCGCACGCTGGTGATCGAACTCGACACCCAGGCCAACGCCTCTCTGCTGATCTTCGGCAACAATGGCGACGAACACCTGTTCGAGGCCATCAACGACTACATGACCATCTCTGACTGGCTGCTGGAGAACTTCTCCGCGAACGAACAGCGCCGTCTGGGTGAATTCATCATCACCGACGCCAGCGATGTCAGCTTCAAGGGCAATGCCCTGCCGCTGGATCTCATCCCGTCCTCGCCCCGCCTGCGCAAGACCGAGCGCGAGCTCATATTTGACCTCACCAAGCAGGGCTATTCAATGGAAGCCCTGCAAAGCCAGGTCGGCCGCCGCCTGCGGGACGATCTCAACCTCCTGAAGGCGCAGTATGACGTCATCCTATTCGATTGCCCCCCGGGCATCTCGGTGATGACCGAAACCGTCCTTGCCGCCAGCCATCTGATCATCGTGCCCACGATCCCGGACTTCATGTCCACCCTGGGCCTCGACCTCTTCACTGGCGACATCATGAAGAATCTGCGTAACCGGGATATCGAAACGCTCCCGTGCGTCCTCGCCACCCGCTATGATGGGTCCTCCCACCAGCAGGTCGTGCTCGGCGCCATGCGGGATGCGGCCAATGCTGCGGAGACCGAGTTCGCGATGTTCAAGACTGTCATCCCGATGACGCCGGGCTTTGCCACCAACCCGATCGAGCTTGGCCCGGACCCGACGCTGCAGGCCAAATGGTCGGGCGATGCGCTTGCCATCATCGAATCCCTCCTCGCCGAAGTGCGGGAGAAGGTTGCATGATCCCTGACGGCGGCGTGCCCGGCGCAGACGCCCTGCGCGCCCTTCTCGGCCTTCAGGACCAGCTCGACGCGGTCACTGACAAGGAATGGGCGGCCGCCGCCGGCATGATCGTCAAGAAGCTGCTCCTGTCAGCGGGCCAGACGCCGGAAAGCCTCGCAATCATCAAGGCATCGGTCGGCGAGGAAATCTTCTCCGCCCAGCTCAAATCCCTCACCCACCACCAGGCCCGCCAGCTCGCCCGCCGCCTTGACAAGCGCGTGCCGGACTTTGAAGTCTCCACCGCCAGCGCCGCCGTCGCCCACACCCGCAAGCTCCTCGCCGCCGTAAAGCCGTCAGAGCCTGCAGAATCGGCTCCAGAAGAACCCGCCGTCGAAACGGTGGACGTGGAAACCGCCCCGCCTCCAGAAGCTGCGCCCGGAAAACCCGGCGAAACACACCAAGAAAAGCCGGAAGAGAAAAAAGACCCCTGGAGCGCCCCCACCGTCACCCTCTCCGACAAGGCCGAAGCGGACAACGAAACCACCAAGGAAGAAACCTCCGGCGACGACACCACCAGCCCCCCGCCGCCAGCCAGCCCCTATTTCGGCCGCCGCTCCTTCCGCACCTGATCGGCCAGCCCCCTAGAACAGGGGGGCTCGCGCTTCGGCAAACTTCTCTACCAACGCAGGCAAGCCCTCCCACCTCCCCACGGAGCCTGCCCCCATGCGCCCACCTCTCCTCGCCGCTGCCGCCGCCGCCCTCTTCTTCCTCGCCGCCCCCGCCAGCGCCCAGACCGAGTCCGAGCCTGCCTGCAATGCCGGCGACGCCGAAGCCTGCTTCTACACCGGCGCCGAATACGCCCAGGGCATCGGCGTCCCCGAAGACAAGCAGAAAGCCGTCACCTTCTTCCTCAAGGCCTGCGATGGCGGCATCCCCGATGGCTGTTCCACCTCCGGCGTCCTCATCCGCGCGGGCGAAGGCAATCTCGAGAAGAACGTCGTCAAGGGCGTCGAATACCAGGAGCGCGCCTGCGCCATGGGTCATGTCGATGGCTGCGAATGGGCGCTCGGAAACCGCATCAGCGCGACCTCCGAAGCCTACGACCTCAAGAAAGCCATCACCACCGCCAGGGCCGGTTGCGAAGCGGGCGTTGAGAAGGCCTGCGTCTGGGGCCGCAACTGGAGCTGGGATGGCAGCAAGGGCAAATACCCCGACATGATCAACATGGTCGACGCCGGCTGGTTTGCTGAGCGCGATTGCGCCAAGGGCGACATCATGGGCTGCTACATCGCCGAACAGGCCTACGCTAACCCGGAATCGATCGCCTTCGACGCCGCCAAGGGCCTGAAATACTCCCTCATCAACTGCAACGAAAAAGCCAATGAAGGCAGCTGCCGCAATGTCGGCGGCGTCTATCTCGACATCGGTGAAGAAAAGCTGGGCACGGAATATATGCGCAAGGCCTGCGGCATGGGCCATGAGGAAGGCTGCCGCGTCGCCGCCGACTGGGAACGTTACCTCGCCGAAGTCGCCGCCCGCGACGCCCGCATCGCCGCGCGCGACAAGATCATCAACGACCTCGTCTCCGCCGGCCGCTATGGCGACGCTGTCGCCGCCGCCATTCACGAGATCGCCACCAAGGAATATGCTGAAAGAGCTGCGCTAGCAGCCAAGTCCGCTGGCGCCATGGGCCAGGTACAGACCCAAGACCTCTACGCTCTCGCCCTCTGGTTCCCGTCTGGCCCCGTCCGCGCCGCCGCCGACGCCGAAATGTCCGCTCGCGGAACAGGTCTGGAAGGCACCTTCGGCACCGGCACCAACGAACCCGGCATGGCAAACGCCCGCTGGCAAGCCCTCTACGGTTCCTCAGCTCCCAGCTACACGTCCAGCGCCTCGCCCAGCGCGCCGCAATCCCGGACCTTGGGCGCGGGCGATGCCGCCGCCCAGACCCGCGAAAAATACCGCTACGCCCACTGCACCATGGCCGTCAGCAACCCGGACGCGGCGGTCTGCCAATAAAGCAAACTGGCGCGCCGGTTGGACAAGATCCGGCGCATAGGCTAATGGCGCGCTCCCAATTCTGCGGAGCGCGTCATGTCCCTGTCCCTTGAAGACGCCGCCAGCCTGCTCGCCCGCGCGCGCCGCGTGCTTGTCATCGGCTGCTCGGGCAGCGGCAAGAGCACCCTCTCCCGCGCCCTTGCCGCGCGGCTCGGCCTGCGCCATGTCTCGATGGACCGCGAAATCTTCTGGCTGCCCGGCTGGCAGGAACGCCCCCGCAACGAAGCCCTCGCCCGCCTCGCCGCCGTCCTCGCCGAGGAAAACTGGATCATCGACGGCACCAGCCCCGGCACGCTCCACATGCGCCTGCCGCGTACGGATCTTGTCATCTGGATGCGTCCGCCCCGCTGGGTGTCCTTACGCGGCGCTTTCGGCCGCTGGCGCAGATATTGGGGCCGCACCCGCCCCGACATGGCCGACAACTGCCCGGAAAAAATCGACTTTGAATTCCTGCACTACATCTGGACCTTCGAGCGCCTCGCGACCCCGAAAATCCTGCGCGAACTCGCCGCCCACGGCCCCGCCGTCCCCCTGCTCACCCTCAGATCAAGGGAAGAAGCAGACCGCCTCGTGGCAAGCTTTAGCGCTCTACCAGCGAGCTGAATTTTTACGTTTCAATCAACCGCCCACGGATCTCCGCCTGCATCTTCTCGTCCACCTTCAGCGTGTCGACAAGATAGGCGTCCACAGATCCCGCGCGTTCATTGATCGTGGCAAATGCCTTCTCCAGATACCGCAGGTGCACGCCCATGAACGGGCGGAACACTTCGGCCGGATAGTCCTTGCCCAGCATAGTGTTGAAATATGCCGCCGCTTCCGGCAGGCGCGAGGCCACGTCCACGGCTTCATTCGTCAGGTCATAGTCCGCGCGGATGTCCGCCTCGCTTACGCCCAGGATGTGATGCGTCAGCGCGCAGAGAATGCCCGTGCGGTCCTTGCCCGCCGCGCAGTTCACAAGGCCAGCCGCGTCCCCGTCCAGCGCCGCCAGATGCCCAAACCAATCGGTGAACATCTCGGTATGGTGCGCCTTGAACGGAGCGGCCTCGTAATACTCCACCATCCACTGGTCGGCCGTCGCCGCGTCCACGCTCATCTGCGTCAGGAAGCGGATATGCGGCGCGTCGGTTTCCCGCCCGCCATCATGGGTGATCGTCACCGGCGCCTGAAACCGCGCGCGCTGTTTCTCGCGCTCGTCGGGCCGGCGCAGGTCCGCCTGCACATGAATGCCGAGGCTCGCCATCTTTTCCAGCTCGGCGTCAGAGGCCTCGGCATGGTGGCCGGAGCGATACAGCCGCCCCATCTTCACCCGCCCGCCATGGTGGCTTTCATAGCCGCCAAAATCGCGGAAGTTGCGGACAGTTTCAAAGCTCAGGAGGCGCGGTCGTTTCATCGTCATGGTAAGGGAGGTAACGCGCCCCTCCCGCCCCGTCCAGTGACAATGCCGTGTCACGCAGGGTCACCCCGCCCGCCCCCGCCCCGCATGATTTCCCGCCCGCGCCCATTGCGTAAACCCCTTTCTGCGGCAAACATGCGCGGAAGATGTCAGCATGCCACGTGGAGGGGGGAAGTCCCGCATGGTTCCGGTCTATTTTGCCCACAGCTACCGCGACGAAGACCGGCGCATAAACGAGCATTTCCTGAACCTGATGAAGGACAAGGGCTTCTCGCCCTGCGTGGATATTCCGTCAAACCGGCTCAACGCCGCCAAGCAGGAACGCCAGCTCGGCTTTGCCGCCGCCCTCGTCGCCGTCCTGCCAAACCGGGAAAGCGGCCCCTCGCCCTACATCCTCTCGGAAATCTCCATGGCCGTGCGCTCCGGTAAGCCCGCCCTCGTCTTCACCGAAGACACGATCGGATCGGGGAATTTCTCCGAACGGGTGCTGAAGGACCGTTTCAGCCGCAAATCCTTCTGGCGCAGCACGCGCGAGCATATCGACGCGCTGGAGCGCCTGCATGCCTTTGTCGGCCCCACGCTCCTGCCGCGCCTGCGGGCGAGCGACAAGCAGCGCTCCATCTGCGTCCTGGGCTTCGAACAGCTGCCAGATACGCTGAAGGACGCCGTCAAGCGCTCCATCGGCCAGCGCCAGTATTCCCTGGTCACGGTCTGCGACCCCGGCCCGGAGGACAAGGTCCTGCGCGAGGAGGCCTACGCCAACATTCGCGACGCCAGCCTCGTCGTCGCCTTCCTCGATTACCTCACCCCGGCCGACACCTACTGGCTCGGCTTCGCCCGCGGCGGCCTCATCCCCACCATCATGCTCCACACCTCGCCCCATCCCCCGCTGCGCCTCACCGTGCCCGAACAGCTCGGGCCAAGGCATGTCGTCTCCGGGCTTGAGCTCATCCAGGTCCTGGAAACAGAGATCGACATCTTCGAGGACGAAGCCTTCGAGATGGACCAGTCAGGCGAAATCAATGCCTATATCGAATTCCTGAAATCCGCCTCGCGCACCGGCGGACGGTATGATGCGGGCTCGCGCGTCGAATTCATCCAGCATATCGGCCGGGACTTCTACAATATCGGCGAAGCGGGCGCGGCCGGTCCCGGGGCAACCAATAATGAACAATCCGGCGGCTGAGGAGGTCGCACATGGTCCGGGATGTCTACAATATTGGTAAAGTGGGCGCAGCGGGCCCCGGCGCAATCAACAATAATGGCGGCCCACCACAGCCTCCACCGCCAGAACCGCCACCCCCGCCGCCGCAACTCCCCGGCCCCGGCAAACGCCCCGGCAAAACCCTCCTCCTGCTCGTCCCGGTCCTCTGTGTACTGGCGATTGCAGGCTACACAATGTTCGGCGCCGGCCTGACGGGCACCGGACCCGAAGAGATAGGCATAGGCGAGCCGATAGGAGAATCCTCAGGCCTGAAGAGCACAACGCTCGCAGAAGGCGCCGCCGCAGCCCCCCTCGCGCTTCTCGCCAACGCGCAGACCACGCCCTGCACGCCCGTCGAAACGCCCGACCCCGCCGATCCCCGCCTCGCCCTCATCATCGCCCAGACTGACTACACAAACGGCCCCTCCGATGTCACCTCCGCCGAGGCCGAGGCAGACCTGATCGAGAACTCCCTCTGCCATCTCGGCTTCAAGGTCCATCGCCACCGCAACCTCACCAAGCCCGGCCTCACCGCCGCCCTGTCGGATTTCCGCGTCGCCCTCGACCAGTCCGGCCCCTCCACCATCGGCTTTGTGTATTATACCGGCCACGGCGCCCAGAATCCGAACAACGGCCAGAGCTATCTTCTGGGTACGGAAACCCCGCTGACAGCCGCCTCGGAAATCACCGCCCATGGCATCGACATGCGCGAGCTCAGCACAGAGATGAAGGCCACCTCCGCGCGCGCCATCATCCTGGTGTTCGATGCCTGCCGCAATGTCGTCGTCCCCGGCGCCAAGGGCAACATCAAGGGCCTTGGCTATCTCAGCGCCCCGCCCGGCATGCTCATCGCCTATGCCGCCGAGGCAAACCATGTCGCCCGCGAAGGCCTTTACGCGCCCGAGCTTGCCGCAGAACTGCTCCGCCCGGGCCAGACCGTCGAGGCCATGTTCGCCTCAGTCTCCCACCGCGTCGCCCGCCGCTCGAAGGAACTTGCCGAAGGCTGCGCCAATCCGGAAATCTGCGGCCCCCAGCATCCCTTCATCGAGCCGCGCATCTACGAGCCGATCTACCTCGCCGGCAGCGCGCCCGCTGGCGACGCCCCGCCGCCCGCTCTCTCTCCGGATTCTGCCGGCGCCGCGAAGGATCTCGGCCTCGACCTCACCCTCCTCACCCCCGCCCAGAGCACGCTTTACCAGCGCGCCTATGGCGCCGCCGTCCAGGCGGCCGTCATCACTGAAGAAGCCCGCCAGGCCGCCAGCCAGGCCCGGCTTGCGGCGTACACGCACAAAACCTCCGGCGGGGGCTGCGCCGGAAATGGTTATGAAGGCACCTGCGCGGACGCCACCGGCATATTCCACGGCGTTCACATCTATGGCGGCGCCTCGGAGGGGGAATCCTTCACTGGCCGCTTCCTCGCCGGCAACCGCGACGTGGGCCTCTTCCAGTATCCCTACCGCCCGGCCGAGCCCAATGCGGTCGCAACCTATGAAGGTGATTTCCATCCCGACGCCGCCAACAAGGCCGGCCATTGGAACGGCTACGGCACCGTCACCTTTCATGATGGCAGCGTCTATGCCGGCGAAGTCCGCCTCGGCACGCTCGATGGCTATGGCCGCTGCACCCTGCGTGACGGCACGGAAATCTATGGCCGCTGGGCCTCTTTCGCCCTGCAGGCGTCTCTCGTCTACACCCCGGAAGGCGAACGCCAGGATGTTGTCCCGCCCGGCTGCGGAGAGCTCTGAGGACTGCCTATTTCAGCGTAAACGCATGCGGGAGCAGCTCCGCCAGCGTATAGCGCGCCTCCGCCCCCTCCGGCGTAAAGCACAGCACTTCCAGCGCGCCATCTTCTGAGAATTCCGCCAGCACCTGCCGGCAGATGCCGCAGGGCGTGCCCGCATCGGCCCCATGCGTGGCGACCGCAATCGCCCGGAACGAGGTATGTCCCGCCGCCACCGCGCTGAACACTGCCGTGCGCTCGGCGCAGCAGGTCGCCCCATAGGTGGCGTTCTCCACATTGCACCCGGTCACGATCTCGCCGCCCGCCGTCAGCAGCGCCGCCCCCACCCGATACTCCGAATACGGCACATAAGCCCGCCCTTGCATCGCCAGCGCCTCCGCCTTCAGCGCAGCCCAGTTGATCTCCTCCGCGCTCACCGGAACGGTGGCTCGTCAAACGCGCGCAGCTTGCGGCTGTGCAGGGCTGCGCCGCCATCTTCGCTGAGGCGCTCCAGCGTCTCGATGCCGATGCGGATATGCTCGCCGATGGCCCGCTCATAGAAGCGGTTGGCCGCCCCTGGCAGCTTGATCTCGCC
>SXGS01308410.1_pt1 | contig 15706 bp, 15 predicted proteins | sample 3174681 | NCBI WGS metagenome assembly SXGS01 (sample SAMN11356861, study PRJNA531348) | freshwater metagenome | isolation source: freshwater sample F1-80 | place: China: Fuxian Lake, Yuxi | collected 2017-12-25 | reverse complement strand
GTCGGATCGCATTCCACGCGAATGGCTTTTACTTTCCGGGCTACTTGTCTTGTGTCTCTCCGATCTTATGCTTGGACTGGGAAACAATCTTTCGAGCGTTTTTTTCGGCGTCATGCTTTGGGGGTTGCACCTGGGGTTAACCCAAGGGACGTTAACTGCCTTGGTCGCCGACACCTGTGAACCGGCATTTCGCGGAACGGCCTATGGTCTATTCAATCTTTTCAGTGCGGCGGCGTTGCTGATTGCAAGCATTGTGGCCGGTATCCTTTGGGATCAGTTCGGCGCCAAAATCACATTTCTTGTAGGCGCCGTATTTTCTTTTTTAAGCATACTTGTTTTTTTAAGCACACGACATCGATGGCATTTACGAACGGCATGATCGCAGAGCCTGTCTTCGCACCTCTGCAGCAGAAAAAATGTAGCCGAGAGTCACGCTTTTGTTGCTATCCGCCTATGTTGCTGTGAAGTTCTCGCGTTCTCTGGTGTTGAGCGGGAACAGGAGGAAAAAATGCATTTCATAAGGAATTTCTTGTTTTTATGGGTGGGCAGTCTCGGAATGGGTTGTGCGTCTCGAACAGTGCCTGTCAGTTTTCCTCCAACATCGGCTGCCTCAATTTCCGGGGCAGAAGCTAAGCCGTCTTCTGTCATCCGAACGCTGCTCGAAGACCCGCCACTTCCGGGAGAATCAACTGATCAGTGGCCCGGGCTTCGCCCAGCCGATCCCCAAGTCAATGATGTGGATCATCATTCCAACCATGGGTCAGCCAAATCCCAATACGTCTGCCCCATGCACAAAGAAGTTGTATCCGATCATGAAGGCGAATGCCCAAAGTGTGGAATGATATTGGTGCGACAACCATGAAGTGGGTCATTCTATTCTTGAGTTCTCTGAGTACAACAGGTTGCATCGCATCTTCTATCATGGCCGATGTTCGACAGGTTCATGAGCTCACTCGGATTGAAAGTCTCCCTCGCATCGCCGAAGTAAATATCGATCCAGTAGCCGATGAAGATGCAAGACAGCTGCTCAAACAACCGCTTGATGCAGAGACCGCAGTTCGAGTCGCGCTGGCCAACAACAGAGAACTACGTGCGGTTTTGCGCGGTATGGGAATTGAACGAGGACATATGATCCAGGAAGGACTTCTACCTAATCCGACCGTGGAAGGTGAGATACTTCCCGAACGTAACACACTTTTAGAACTGCGTGTGGAGTACAATATTACAAGCGCAATCATGGCGCCGATCCGCGCACGAGCGGCCAGATCTGATCTCGAAGCTGCCCGTTATCGTGCTGCAGGATCGGTCGTTGATCTTGGATATCGTGTTCGCATTGCTTTCTATCGATTGCAATCTGCCGAACAACGTCTGGCCATCGCGCAACAGGTTCTTGATGGTTTTGCAGCGAGTCGGGATGCGGCGAGGGCAATGTTTGGCGCAGGAAATATCGCTGTTCTCGATCTTGTGAGCGAGGAAGCGGCGTACGAAAAAGCACGGATCACCGTTGCTCAAATAGAGCTGGATATCATTACCGAGCGAGAACAGGTCCAACGTCTTCTCGGTACCCACGGCGAAGACACAAATTGGCGCATCAAAAACGAACTTTCAGCGGTTTCTGAACAGCCAACAATCCCGGAAAATACGGAAACACGCGCGCTTGAAGCAAGTCTTGATTTGATGGAGGCAAAACATCGTCTCGAAGGACTTGCTCGGCGAGCAGGCGTAACACGCGTTGCTGGATGGCTTCCTGATATTACAATTGATTTTCACAGCCTTCAGGGAAATCCAGAAGAGGACACAAATGCATCGAACTTAAATCGAAATTGGCGCTTTGGTGGCGGCCTGACGGTGGGGATCCCATTATTCGATCGCAAACAAGGAACTCTTGTGGCGGTTGAAGCTGAATTCGATGCGCTGATGGAAAGTTACTACGGCATGGCTGTCGATCTGCGATCGGCTGTACGAGAAGCACGCAGTCGCGTGGCATCATCGCATGCACGTGCCCATCAGTATCAAGAGGTCATTGTGCCTGCTCAACGTCGTGTCACTGAGCAAACGCTTTTGCAATACAATGCCATGCAGATCGGTATTTTTCATTTGCTGCAAGCACGTCGAGAGCAGCTGGATGTACAGCTTGCTTACGTCGAAACGCTGCGAGAGTACTGGAGCGCTGTAGCGGAACTTGATGCACTGCTTGCAGGTGGACATGTGTCCTCGCCGCATACGCGAGCATCAAGAAATATCACACAAGACACGAAAAATGAGTCATCAAGAGGACATTAAAAAATGGATCGACGGGAATTCATTCAGTACAGCAGCATGGTTGCCGGTGCAGCATTGATCGCGCGCGTAACGCCCGTCGAAGCCAGAGAGGCACCTGCACCCATGCCTCATCGATTGCCATCACGCAGAAGCATCGTCGCTCCAGGAGGACAAATCGCCGTTGTCACGCCTAATGGTTCGACGCTACCGTGGAATATCGTTCATGGTGTCAAAGTGGGCCACCTCATCGCAGAGCCGGTCGATCATGAATTTGCGCCCGGGTTGCGTGCCGAATGCTGGGGTTACAATGGAAGCACACCAGGGCCAACCATCGAGGCTGTCGAGGGTGACCATCTTAGGATCTACGTAACCAATCGTCTGCCCGAGCCCACGACAGTTCACTGGCATGGGATCATTCTGCCGAATGGGATGGACGGTGTTTCGGGATTAACCCAGCGACCGATCCCAATTGGCGAAACATTCATGTATGAATTTACGGTTCGATATCCGGGTACTTTCATGTACCATTCACATTTCGATGAGATGACCCAAATCGCTCTTGGTATGGAAGGCATGTTTATCGTGCATCCTAAACGCCCACGTGGGCCCCGGGTTGATCGCGATTTTGCATTGATGACACACGAGTGGCGTCTCAATGTTGGTGCACGTCGTCCTGATCCAAACGAGATGAAAGATTTCAACGTTCTTACTTTTAACAGCAGGTCGTTTCCCGGAACGGCACCTCTTGTTGTTGGTAGGGGTGAACGTGTTCGCATTCGACTTGGTAATTTAAGCCCCATGGATCATCACCCGATCCATATTCATGGACTTACATTCACGCTAACCGCGACCGACGGCGGCTACCTTTCAAAAACAGCGCAAATACCAGAGACAACCGTTCTCGTCGCCACAGGAAGCACGCGCGTGATCGAATTTATACCGGAAGAGGCAGGCGACTGGGCCATGCATTGTCACATGACCCATCATGTGATGACGCAAATGGGACATGGGATCCCACCGATGATCGGTGCAGATACGCATCAGCTTGATCAACGAATGAAACGCATCATGCCAGAGTACATGACCATGGGCACAACCGGTATGGGCAACATGGGCGAAATGGAAATGCCCATTCCGCCGAATAGTCTTCCGATGCGTGGTGGTAAAGGACCCTTTAGTTACATCGATATGGGCGGTATGTTCACGATTCTAAAAGTTCGCGATAATCCCGATACAGCAGATCCCACTGGCTGGTACAAGCATCCAGCAGGTAGCATTGCAGGTCCCGCAGATCCTGCCCGCATGAAGGCAGACGGTGTAGTACCGCCAACCAAACGGTCATGAGCGTTTATCATTGATATGTGCAAAAACTGTAAGAAATGCTGTTTCATTGAGGCATGCGCTCATCATCGCAAAAGCTGCAGCGGTTGCACCTGGAAGTTTGATGTATACACTAAATATTGCAATGCTCACGAGAATGGCAGTGCCGATCCATGTCGCAATGTTGATCTGCCCTGTTTTTCCATTGCTTATCAATAACCCCTATGCCGTATTTTGAAGTGCAGGGGCATTTTTCTGAAGGTGACACGCATAGGCGGTGGTGGAGTTGATAGCTCCATCGCCGTCCTTAGGTACATATGAACCCGAAACGGCCGTGATGAGCTTTTGAACTAAAAGTGGGAGTGGGGGCAAAAAAATGAGAAGAAAAATATTTGCGTTGTTTTAATCCGTGAATTCAGCGCTGAAACGCAGCTGTTTGCTCATCAAGTACAAATGTTCTGTCACGATTGGGTTGATATCCGCCTAATTACAGTAAAACAACATCCTGAGGGCTTGAGGGATCCTGATGCGGTTATCAATAATGACAATATTGATTGGGATTGGGTTGATGGCCCATTCGCCCTCGCTTGCCGCAGAGGATGAAGATCCTTTTGCGGACGTAAAACCGCAACCACAAGAAGATGAAATCAAAAATAAATCTTCCTTCAAACAATTTTTTCTTGAAAATTTTGGTTTCCGAAAAGAACTGATGTCTGAATTTGGCATTGATGCGAACCAATCCATGGCGAGCAGACAATCCATCGGTTTTGAAGTTCTCAAAAAATTCTCCACCGCGACACGAACCTTTTCAGCTATCAATTTTCAAGGTCGCCTTGTTCGCCGTGATGGTTATGTTGGTTTTTTGAATGATCTTGAGGGCATGGATCGGCGCGGCTTTTTTTTTGAATATCACAACGCTTACGTTGATTTTTACAACGTACTCGATCCGCTTTTGAAAGCATCCTATCAAAATGCCCTTGTGGGCCGTTTTAATTTTCGCATCGGACGATTCTATCTGCCGTTTGGTTTGAATCTGCAAACAGATACCCATGGCCTTGTTTTGCAGTTATCCAATGAACGCAATTTTGGTTATGAACGTGATTGGTATGCAGGTCTGTGGGGAAATCTTAATCAGCATCTGCAGTACAATCTCTATTACATGATGGGATCAGGCTACGATCCCAAATACGCAGGCCAGGCAGGCTTGATGGGAGGGCGTATCAGCTTATCCAATCAATACGCCTCTGAGTATGGGCTTGAAGGTGGTGTTGCAGTGATGGTTGGACAGCGACTGTCGCCAGATGCCCTTGCACGCAGTATTGCAGTCGCACAACATGCATCAGGAAACGCGCATGTAGATACTTTGCGTTTTGGTGTTGATGTACGTTATCGCCACGCTGTGCCGACGGGTCTTGTTACCTGGACATCCGAATTAGGTGGTGGATGGGATGCGCCTGATGGTGTGTTCAATCAACTGCATGAACTCAGCTATTTGCATGCTTCCAGACGCTTTGGCGCGTGCACGCAATTTCGTTGGTTTTGGCAAAATATGTCGAAAAGTCGCGATATCGATCCCGTGCTTGCCTTGAAATCCATTGATGCTTCCGTTCTCACAGAAATAACGTGGTACTTTAGAAACGACGTCGCCAATTCCAATTTGCATTGGATCAAACTCAACGCAGAAACACAAATGATGCGGCAGAAAGGTGGAGTGAATGTTATTGGAACGTTGCAGTATTACTTGTATTGGTAAAACGCTGATGATGATTGTGGCAATATTTTTATTGCCACAACGGGCATGGGCAGCCATCGGGTGCACACTAACAGATCCTGCTGAAGATCTTAAATATCTTTATCCCGAGATGACTTCATACAAAGAGGAACTTAAAGAATTTACACGCATGACGGGTGGGACAGTTTTGTTTGCCTCTTTAAAAGATCGATTAGGAAGCGACCTCGACCCCATCTACGAAACCTATGAGACGCCTTATACGGTTTACAGCGTGTTCAAAGGCACACAAAAAATGGGTATTGTTCACGGCGTTAATGTTCCTGGAAAAGGCGGTGTGATCCAGGTGTTTTTGTCGATGGATCCTACAACCGCTGAGATCCGGAAATTTTTCTTTCAACGATTGGAGAGTCCAGCAGCCACCCAATTGCGCTTAAAAGCGTTTCGGGAACAATTTGAAAAGATGACGTTGGCCGATTTTTATAAACACGATTATTACGCAGCTGTCGATCCACATGCACCCGCCGATAAACTGGGCAAGATCAAACCTCCAGCGTTGGATGCAACGACTCGCCCTGACTACGACGCATCGTTGCGCGGTATTCGTAAAAATCTAATTTTATTGGATTTTTTTATATATGGAAAACGTTTTGAACCATTTTTCGAGAAATCCAAGCAGGCTTTGCAACGAAAAAATAAAACCAAGGGGTAACTCATGCGAACCATTGTGGTGTTTTGTGCACTTCTATTGCTGGGTGGAGGACTATTGCTCTGGCGACAATTTCGTATGCCCAATGTGTATGGCGCATTCACGGATGCGCCCAAAGTGGAAGTGGCCGAACTCATCGCGCATCCTGACGATTACCTCCAAAAGACGATTTTGCTTGAAGATATTGTGCGCGACCAGTGCGAAGCCATGGGGTGTTATTTCTATTTTTTCGCAGGAACAAATTCTATCAAAGTAGATTTGGCGGATATCGCGATGCATGCGCCAAAGAAAAAAGATGGACACGTTGCGCGTGTCGAAGGTCGTATCATGCCGGATAATTCGGACTATGTGTTTTGGGCAAGTGCCGTGGAGTTTAAGTGATGGGGAAAATCAACAAGAGTTCCATGCGTGTTGTCCAGTACATGCGATTGGCATTTAAAAACCTACGTCGGCGCATGGTTCGCACGGCACTGACTGTGAGCGGCGTGGCATTGGCTGTTGCTGTGGCGGTATCGCTTGGCGGTTTTATGCTCGGTTATCGTGGTGCGATTGATAAAAGCATTGAGATGCTTGGGTTCCAAGTGATGATCATGGCAAAGGGATGCCCCTATGAAGCTGCAACCATGATGCTGAAGGGTGGAACAGGATTGCTCTATTTGCCAAGCGAAACGTTCGACAAAGTTAAAAATGATCCCGACATTGCAAGCATCACGCCGGTGTTTGTTGGGATCGCAGAAAAAGAAGGCAGCGGTGTTCGGGATGAAGGATCGGAAAAAACGTTTTCCATCATTAGCGGGATCGATGCTTCAAGTTTTACGGTGATGAAGCCGTGGCTTAAATTCAAGCAAGGCCCAGGTTATGATGGTGGCCATTGGTTTTCCACCACAGCAAACAAGGAAGTGGTATTGGGATTTGAGGCAGCAGAATACGAACAGCGCAAAGTGGGCGATACATTCTACGTATCAATCACACCTCATGGAACAACCCATCCGGTCCAACATGCATTGACCGTGGTGGGTGTTCTTGAACGTACGGGAACACAGGATGATGGCACGGTGTTTATGCCCATCGATGCAGCACGAACGTACTTCAATCGTCAAAATCAAGTGACCATTCTCGGCATTAAGCTCAAGGAATTTAGTGCTTTTAAGATGCATGAATTTGAGGCCCGATGGTTGAAGTTACCAGAAGTCCAAGTGGTGGGACTGCAGCAAGTTAAAAATACACTTGTAGGCTTGGTTGCAACCGCCCAAACCATGATTGCTGCCGTGGCAGTGATTGCCGTGATCGTGGCATTAATCGGCGTGATCAACACCATTCTCATGAGTGTATATGAGCGAACGGGCGAGATAGGGATCATGAAAGCCATTGGTGCCAGTCGCAGTGATATCTTTGAGTTAATTTGGCTTGAGACACTGATGATTTGTGTGTTCGGTGCTTTGTTGGGATCAGCCGCTGCGGTGCTTGGAACAGGTCTGGTAGAACATGCGATCAAATCACTCGCTGATTTAGGGGTGTCGGGCTCCATTGTGAAAATCACACCGGCTGTCATTGGATATGCAGTGATCGGCGCGATGATTCTCGGTTTTTTGGGTGGGCTTTATCCTGCTTGGCGTGCTGCATCCATGCGTCCCGTTGAGGCCATCCGCGAAGGAGCGGCGTAACATGAATACTGAAACGGACAATGAATATCTGATAGAAGCCCATGGTCTTAAACGCTCATACAAGCGCGGAAGCGAAATCGTAAAAGCACTTGATGGTGTGGATTTGGTTATTCGCCGAGGCGAAATGATTTCTATTCTGGGGCCTTCAGGATCGGGAAAAACAACCCTGATCAACTTACTATCCTGCCTTGATACACCCACGGAAGGAACTCTCGTGGTGGCATGGAAATCGGTTGCAGGGCTATCGGAAGAAAACTTGGTTGATGTTCGCCGTGGCGTATTTGGATTTGTGTTTCAGCAGTTTCATTTGTTGCCCACATTGACGGTGACTGAAAACGTAGAGCTGCCGCTGATGTTTTTGGGGCGCAAGGCTTACCCCGAAAAAACCCGTGAGGTGCTTGCCATGGTGGCCCTCACAGATCGTGCGAATCACCTGCCGCGTGAACTGTCGGGCGGGCAAATGCAACGTGTTGCGCTTGCGCGTGCGTTGATTGTCGAACCACAGATTTTGGTGGCAGATGAGCCTACGGGAAATCTCGATAAGACCAATGGCGAAGCGATATTCGCGTTGTTTCGTCGTTTGGCTGCGGAGAAGGGCCTCACCATCATCATCACAACACACAACATGGCATTTGGTTATCAAGCAGATAGGGTGATTACGTTGGAGGATGGGCGGATTGTGAAAGAAGAACGGCCTCGAAGGGATCTATTGTGATCATCACCATTTTTTTTCAGGTTAATTGGGCGGTCAACGAAAGGAAGTGGAGCTAACATGGGTCGATTACTTGGGTGGATTTCCATCATGAATTTGGTGGTTGCTTGTACAACGACGCAGGGCGCGCGGCCGCACGATATGAGCGCGGCACAACACGAGATGGAAGGCCAAAAGCATGAGCGTTTAGCAGAAACTTACGGCGGTCCATACGACCCAAGCTCGGTGGAGGATCGGACGCGATGCTTGCAAAGAGGTGGTCAAAAAAGTGCAGGCGTTGACACCGGCATGTGCTGGACCTCTGTTTTAAATCCTACGCCTGAGTATCTGCGTGTCGCCGAGAAGCATCGACGTCAGGCAGCCGATCATCGTGCGGCTTCTGTCGCGCTTCGCGATGCTGAGGCACACGCCTGTATTGGGATCAGCGCAGACGACAGAGACATGAGTCCGTTTAACCACATTGAGGACATTGAGAGTGTGGCACCATTCATGGGCCCCGTGAGTACGGGCAAAGTACCCACACGGCGAATGCTTGGGGCTGTTGTCACATTTCGAGCTATTCCCGGGATGACCGCCGAGTGGCTGCAGCGTGTGATCGATTGTCATCTCGCCCGCAACGCTTCGCTTGGCCACATGGTCGCAGAAATGCCCAACTGTCCGCTTGTGCCAAACGGTGTCCAAGTGAGCGTGACATCTACAGGGAACGGATTTTCTGTGATGATTCGTTCCGACGACTCGACTGTTGCGCGAGAGATCCTTGATCGTGCCGAGCGATTACGTTCTGGGTCCGTGAACAGATAAGTTGGAGTGCCGTTGGGACCACCCATTTGCACTCACGTATGCTAAAATAGTAAGAAATGCAGTTTCACCAAGACTTGCGCTCATCATCGCGATCGCTGCGGAAGTTGCCCCAGGAAGCTGGGCCTGCACAGCAAAGGTTGAGACACCTAAGAGAATCACAGTACCAATCCATGTTGCAATATTGATTTTTCCTGTTTCTCCACGACTGATAAGAAATCCCTGTGCAGCATTTTGAATTGCAATGAGAAGAGGGATTGGAATGCACAAAAGAACAACGGATTGAACACCGTTGCTGAGTTCCCGATTATGACCAACAAAGATGCTGATGCATGAAGAGCCTATTGAGGTTGTGCCAATAACAAGAAGAAATATTGTACAAAGGCCACCAACACTAAGAGTAAATAGCACAAGCAAATGGGTGGTAGCGATCCCGTTATATTTTATGATCACCTGCTGCACCATTCGGGTGGCATTGGCGATCAGAAGGGTTAGTCCCCATGCTGCAGGCCATACCGCAAGTGCACTTGAAGAATCGACAGCACGTGCGATGATTGCGATAAGAATTGCCCTTCCACCCCATACAACAAGCATCGCATTTGCCAATGGCCAGTAGAAGCGCCAAATACCTGCGAGATCGTTGGGAAAATGTTCGACGCTATGTGCGTGAAGCGCATGTATCGTATCGCTACGCGCTGCAGCGATGGTCACAATGATTGCCTCAGCCATGATCCCCGCGATAAGCGCCAAGCCTCCAACATAAATCCCAGGAAAACCAGCTGCGCTGGCGAGAAAAAGGATTATCGTGACGATTCCCAAACGCACGAGACCCGCACGCGCAATAGATCGTGTTTCTCCGTTTCTGATCAAAAGTCCTTGGTGATAACGACGCCAACCGATGATCGCTGGCCAAAAGATTAAGAATAAAAGTGCTGTATGTGCAGGAGAAATCAAATTGTCGGTAAGGCCCATGATATGTATTGCGAGAGCATGGAATACCGATGGTATTGAAAGAACGGCGAGAAGAGCTGTGAGCACGAAACAACATAGCAGCATAAAATGCCACAAAGCCCGGCGCGAACGAACAGCATGTCCTAATGCATTTGAAGCATGAAGGAGCATAATAATAGGGCTTTCGAACAAGACGGCAATACTTTTGGCGATGCCCATAGCCGCCAATGTGATGGTTGGTTCTGGCATACGCGCAAGAGTCATGGTGATCATCGGATCACCCGCCGCCATTGTGACATCGCTTATCGACAATGGGAGAAATTGTCGCCACAGATCTCGAAACGATACGGGCGTGGGGGGTTGGAGGTTCATGGCGTGTTGGTACCGTACAATATAGGTGCGGGAATAGGCTCAAGAACACTTATCGCGTCATCAAGTTCACTTTCTTTCAACAGTGAAAGGCCTTGATTTTCGATCCATTCGTCGTTGAAAACAGTTTCAAGATAACGGTTGCCGTGATCAGGGTTGATCATCAATATCTTTTTTTTCTCGGGCGCATGGGCCGCAAATGCGAGACCTGCCGCAACAATTGCGCCTGTAGATGCTCCGAGGAGAAGACCTTCACTTTTGGCCAGTGCTCGGCAAAAAGAAAAAGCGAGTCGATCGTTGATCATGTACGCAACATCAAGTTGCTTGGGATTATAATTAGGCGGAACAAACGAAAGGCCTATGCCTGTCATTTTGTATGGGTGTGGAGGGGTATTGAAAATAATTGAACCTGAAACATCTACACCAACAATGGTGACGTTCGGGTAAAAGCGACGGAAGTAACGGCTGAGACCGCTAAGTTGTCCGGCCGTACTTACGCCGACCACCAGCGCGTCGGGTGGTGTTCCTCCAAAATCAGAAATAATTTCAGGTGCGGTGAATTCATAATGGGCATTGGGGTTCAAAGGATTTTTGTGCTGACAGGGATACCAGCAGTTTGAAATCGCGGTAGCAATTTGGGATGCACGGTTCATTCTTGCGATCTGCATTGATCCATTGAGATCTGCTTCGGTGAGCGGTACGTCTACAAGCTCTGCCCCATAGGCTTTCAAGATCCTACGCATGGGAGGGGCCGTTTTTGCATCAACAACGATAATGACCCGGTAGCCACGTGCAGCACCGATCATTGCAAGTCCGATCCCAAAATTACCTGAGGATGACTCGACAATAGTACTGCCAGGCTTGAGGAGGCCGCGTTGCTCTGCATTTTTGATCAGATAGGCTGCATTTTTTTCTTTGATGCTACCTCCAGGATTGCATGCCTCCAATTTGAGATAACACGCATGTTTTTTGCAGAAGCGACTGATCTTGTTTAATCGCACGGTAGGCACAATGCCGAGTGCTTCACTCACATCACTGAAAAGCCGATCTGTGGAACCGATTTTAAAATCACGTTCTGGACGATGCGAAAACATCAATGTGCCTCCCCCGAGACAAGTGATCATGTCATCGTAGAAAAACGACACAAACCACTCATTCAGATAGGCACTTAAGGCAGGCAGTGTGACCGATCTTAATATGTTTTTCTGCTAAACAGCATGCGAAGTAACACCGGCACAACACCCGTCCAAAATCCAATACCAAGGCCGATGATGCCGGAGAATCCAACACAAGAGCACCCCATTGCGCCTGTGAGTAAAGCAAGTACTGAAGCAGAAAATAAAAATAAAAGGCCAGCACGTCGTAGGTGGCCCACGTACGTGACAAGAAGACCCGCGACAACGCCGCCAAGAACACATGCAGGCACGCATAATGTTGTACAGCCTTCGGCTCCACACATGTGCATGTTGTTTGCACAAAGAGCCAACACCAACGGGATAAGACCAGCGATGACCCCCGGCAGTACAGCGCGCTGTGGATCGCGACCATACCACAGCATTGTTGCGCCGATCACAACGATTGCCATGCCAAACCATAGTGTTGAGATGGGTCTCGGCACAAAGCACATCGCGATGCATACAAGAAGTGCAACGGGTGCAATTCCAAAAATAGCCCATTGAAAACGACCGAACTCATAAGCCAGCCGAACGCGTCGCCTTATACGTATCAAATCAATCGATTCCATAAAGCCTCCTGAACGCATTACGAAGTCGAACGATGGCACGCTCGCGACGCTTGCGCAGTGTCGCACCACTGACATTCGCTTCTTCTTCCCAAAATGTGGCTACCAAGGTTTCTTGGTCCATGCCTGATAGTGTTCTCATTGTAACGAGTGCCGCTTCAATGAGTTGACGTTGTATATGCATGTCATCGGTTTTTGATGGCATCGGTTCAGGCACGAGATCGTAAGGAGCTTCACGTCGACGTGCATACTTTCGAAGAATTGTTCGGCATTCCCATGACGCAATAGCGAGTGCCCATGGCAGCGCTGGACGTTGTGGATCGTAGTTGGAAGCTTGAACAAGGATCTTCTCCATCGCTTGTTGAGCGGCATCGGCAGCATCGGCGTCATTTTTTAATATATTGGCGCAAAAACTTAATGTGGGCGGCCACAAGCGTTCAAAAATGACGTTAAATGCAGAGCGATCACCTTGGGCCAATCGCGCCATGAATGTATCGAGCGTTCGCTCTGAATTTTCCACCATCATTGTCTATCGCTCTATACAATTTTAAAACCGTTTTTTTAATGGCCTTGCATCATCGAGCCATCGGGCATTCCCATCATCCAGTTCATATCAAAGTCATGAAAAATAATTAGATAGTCACGATCCAAACGTGTTTCTTCATCAGGTGTTTTTACGACAATAGCTGAAAACAAACCACGACCGATGTTTTCTATAGAACGTGCGTGATCATGCATTGGCCATGTTCCTGCTGTGTCTGCCGTCCACTCGTATACAACTTCAGAACCACCGGGCCATGCTACATCATCAGGTGTTGTACCGTCGTTGTTGATGTCGTAACGAACACCGTGCGGATGCAGTGATACCGGGGCTTCTTGCATGATGTTACGCAAATGCAGGCGCACGTGTGTTCCAAGTCTCAGCGACAAAACCCACGGCATCCATGTTTCTGCTTGCGGACGTAGCATTTGCTGGACTGAATGTGCTGTTGCTTGCCTAAAAGTCGTTTCGTCAGGAAGAGGCACGTACAACCGCGCCATGCGCTCCACTGTTTGCAGTGTTGAGGTTGTTACATCAAATTCACGTGTAACCGCCAGAGGAACTTCAGCAGCCACGACCCATACATCGATGGTTTGCCCGTCAGCACCTAGAAGGGGCGGAATTTCTGTGGGGTAACGGCCGTTAGGATCCTCGCCTATGCTATCGTCTGATGCTGTAACGCGAAAAATCCCCCACATTCCCGATGCAATATGGGGTTCCACATGGCAGTGGTACATCCAATCGCCTGGTCCAGCGCGCGATGTCGCACTGGACGCACCAGCACCGGCGTAAAATTCTGCGCCATCGTACACTTCGGCGGGCATCAATGGGTGTGTATCCAGGGCGCGATTTCCATCATTCCACACGTGTCCATGAACATGAAAATCATGCATTTCAGGGCCGTAGGACATGACACGTATTTTAACGCGCTCTCCTACACTTGCGCGTAAAAGAGGTGTCATAGGATCTGGTAGCATGGATGATGCATGGCTTTCTGAACCCATCATGAGATCTGCTTCGCTGATGGGATGCACTTCCTTCGCATTCAGATACATCCAACGTGCATAGAGATTTTCAGATCGAAAATTGAGACTATGCCCGTGATTGCACATCACGTGGGCCTCATCGCCGCTGCCCATCGACAAACATCCAAGTTGAGCCTGTTCCTTGGTAACTGTCACCGTAGGCGATGCATGTGTTTCATCATCCGTTGCGTTTGTACATGCGCAGATCAAAATGCATAGAAAACAAAAAAAACATTTCATTATGAAACCTCAATATCATACGCAACCAAATCATCCATATCGCCTTCAACAAACTTGAGGCCAAGAGACCACGTGCCGCTCATGCTTCCCGCGACATTGCTTATGGTATACTTCCCTTCACCTATTTCTTGAATGAATGGAATTTTATTGCCCCCATGCCCCATCGCTTTATGTATAAACGTTACGGAGATGATGAGATTGGACGCGGGTTTTCCGTTTGCGTCTCTCACGGTCAGTGCCAGATCTTGTGCCTGACCTCTTACCAAAGTATCAGGAAACTCAAGCCATACCTGATAGCGTCCGACTTGTGTCATTTTCATGGTGCCAGCAGGCTCAGTAGCTTCCTTGGGCTCTGTGGGGATCGTTTTTTCTTCGTCAGAAGATGAAAGATCTGTAGATGTTTTATCATTTCCACAGGCTGATGCTGTAACCAGCAAGAATATAACGAATAATTGAGAATAAATCATGGTTCTCCCTCTTCCACGTTTTATAGGCGGAAGATCGAAGAACGTGACAGGTCTTTTTGCATCGAGTTCGAATTTTTTATTCAGAGACTCATACTAACGAGTGATCGGTTTTTCGAACCATTCTGTGCTGTTTTACCTAAACGTAAAGCGTTTGCGATGACCGAAACAGAGCTCAAACTCATCACCAAACTTGCGATCATTGGACTGAGTAGCAGTCCAAATGCGGGGTACAAAACCCCAGCAGCAATTGGAATACCCAGGATGTTATAACCAAACGCGAAGATCAGGTTCTGCCGAATGTTTGCCATGGTAGCCCGGCTTAATTTGTGGGCGCGTACGATGCCGTTCAGATCACCCTTCACGAGTGTAATGCTAGCGCTTTCTATCGCAACATCGGTCCCTGTACCCATGGCAATGCCAACATCTGCTTGGGCTAAGGCAGGTGCATCATTGATTCCATCGCCTGCAACGGCAACTTTTTTACCTTGTGCTTGGAGTTTTTTGATCACCAAATTTTTCTGCGAGGGTAAAGCTTCTGCTTCAATTTGGTTGATACCCAGTTCAGCACCCACAATTTCTGCGGTATTGCGACTATCACCGGTAAGCATTATCACATTAATACCGCACGCATGGAAATATTGAATCGCATGTTTCGCACTTGCTTTCACGGGATCTTTAACGCTTAGAATGCCCGCTGGCTTTCCGTTGACGGCGACCAGGATAGTGCCCAATCCGGTCGCTTGAGAATGTTTTGTTAACTCTAAAAGACCGTGAGTTGCGACGCCAAACTTTTCTAGAAGAAGTTTGTTGCCAGCGAGTACTATTCTCCCTTGAATTTCACCTTTGACACCCATGCCTGTGAGTGATTCAAAATTTGAAACGTGAGAAAGATGTGCATGGCGTTCAAGTGCGCCAGTGATAAGTGCATTGGCCAAAGGATGCTCGCTTGATCTTTCAACGGACGCCGCAAAGCCCAGAACGTCCTGTTCATTAAATCCTTCCATCACTTGTACATCGAATAGCGTGGGCGTTCCAACGGTTAGCGTGCCTGTTTTGTCTACCACAAGTGTTGTGATCTTTTCCATGTTTTCAAGTGCTTCAGCATTCTTAATGAGAATCCCTAGGCGTGCACCTTTTCCTATACCGACCATGATGGACATCGGCGTGGCAAGGCCAAG
>SXGS01498830.1_pt1 | contig 15709 bp, 12 predicted proteins | sample 3174681 | NCBI WGS metagenome assembly SXGS01 (sample SAMN11356861, study PRJNA531348) | freshwater metagenome | isolation source: freshwater sample F1-80 | place: China: Fuxian Lake, Yuxi | collected 2017-12-25 | reverse complement strand
GAACATGTGCTGCATCAACACGGGGTCGCCGCCGAGCTTCGGATCGAAGATCCCGACGTGGAGGAACCGGTCGGCCAGCAGCGCCAGAAGGGTGATGGCGACGACGGGGGTTCCCAACACCTGGATCAGACTGGTGGCGTAGTGTCCCCAGATGAAGAGCGGCAGGCGGAACCAGGTCAGGCCGGGCGCTCGCATCTTGTGGATGGTGACGATGAAGTTCAGTCCCGTGAGGATGGACGACATCCCCGCCAGAAACCCGCCGATCAGAACCAGCGACACACTTCCATACGCGTACTGCGTGGAGAGCGGCGCATAGAAGGTCCAACCGGTATCGACGCCTCCCCCGAGGATCGCCACGAGACCGATCAAAGCGCCGATGATGTAAACGTACCAGCTCAGCAGGTTGATCTTGGGAAACGCCAGATCCTTGGCCCCGATCATCATCGGCACCAGGAAGTTCCCCAGGACCGCCGGAATGGACGGGATCAGGAAGAAAAAGACCATCACGATGCCGTGCATCGAGAACATCTTGTTGTAGGTCTGAGGCTCCATGATCGCGCCGTGCGGCGCAAGAAGCTGCAGACGCACCATCGCGGCGCCCAGCCCGCCCAGGAGGAACATGATCGAGACCGATATGAGGTACAGGATCGCGATCCGCTTGTGGTCGACGGTGAACAGCCACGATTTCCAGTCGTAGCCCGCGTTCAGGTAGTGCTCGTCAGGCATGCGCGGCTCGGTATCCGGCGCAATCGGCGCCGCGATTAGCCGGTCCTCGCTGACGGTGGTGGCACTCATCGCGTAGTTCCTTCTTTAGCGAGTCCCGCCGGACTCGCCCAACATTTTCTTGACGTTATCGGGCACGAACCCGGTGCGGGCCTTGTAGTCCTCTTCGGTCAGGCTGTTGGTGATGTCCCGCTTCCTGGCCTCGGCCGGGTTATCGGCGCTCAACGTTCGGATGTAGGCGATCAACTTGAACACCTCTTCCTCGGTCAAATGATTCTTGAAGCTGGGCATCACCGGGCGGAAGCCGCCGGCAACCTCTCTCTCGGGCAGCAAAATCGCATCGTGCAAGTACCGGGTGTCGGCCAACACCGTGGTGGCGTTGATTTGATCCAACGGCACGCCCGGCTTGGGAATCTGCACCGGGACGGGTCGCCCGTAGATTCCCTCCAGGGCGGGAGCCCGCACCATCGACCCGGCGCCGTGGCAACCGCCGCAGCCATACCGTCGGAAGAGACGAGCTCCCTCCTGAACCGACGTCGCCTGGTTGCTGCCTTCGCGGAGCCACTTCTCATACTCGGCCGGTTCCATCGCGTAGACAGTACCCACCATCTTCGAATGGTCCGTGCCGCAGAACTCCGCACAGAACAGGTGGAACTCGCCCGGACGGGTCGCCTCGAACCACATGGTGGTGAACTGGGCGGGGAACACATCCATCTTCACCCGGAACGCGGGTATGTAAAAGGCGTGAATCACATCCTCGGACGCCATGGTCAACTTGATGGGCCGACCCACGGGGATGTGGAGTTCGTTGTTCTCCCAGCGGCCGGTGGGCTGCTGCATCTTCCACATCCACTGCTTACCGACCACGTGAATGTCCAGCGCATTCGGCGGGATCCGCTTCATATGGAGGTACAGAAAGGCGTTCCAGACGAACATCCCGAGCACGATGATGAGCGGGATGACCGTCCACACGAGCTCAACCATGTCGCTGTGGGTTGGGGCGTGCGAGCGGTCGACCCGCGCACCCTGGCGATACCGCCAGACCAGAACGCCAAGCGCCACAAAAATCAGGAGAGAGAACAGGATGGCATTCGCGGTGATCACCGCGAACAGCGCATCCACCGCCCCCGAGACGGTCGACGCCCCTCCCAGAAGGACTAACGGTCCAATCACGGAGACTTTCCCCCTATCCCTTACCCGCAAGGCCGGCGGCGGCGAGTGAGTGCGCACCCATCCGGTCGCGTCGACGAGCAATAACGACTCCGCCGATGATCAAAGCCACGGTCACGATCCCCAGCGTACGAACCAACGCCATCACCGCAAGCGCATACTTGCCTGTGGTTGGGTTGTAGTGAAAACAAAGAAGCGCCAGTGCGTCGAGCGGCGAACCGATTCGATTCTTACTGGCCTCTACCAGCCCCAGGCGCATGTCGCGGGGTGGGTAGTCGAGCCGAAAGTAGTAGTGCGACACTTTTCCCTCCGGGGTCAGGATCATCACACCATCCGGATGTGCGTACTGATCGGTAAGAGTGTCGAGGTAGTAGTGAAACCCGACGGCCGCAGCCAGACGATCGATCGTGGCCTTTGAACCGGTGAGAAAGCGCCATCCGGCATCGGCCTGGGGGCGGCCGTACTCGGCCATCAGGCGATCCTTCATGTCTTTCCCCAGCTCCGGCCCTTCCCGCGGATCGATGCTGACGATGAGCAGATTGAACTCCTTGCCCGGCGTGAACTGAATCTGCTTCAGGCTGTCGGTCAACACCCGCACCTGTTCGGCGCAGAGCATCGTGCAGCGGAACTGAATCATCATCAGCATCACCGGCTTGCTGCCCAGGTAGTCGCTGAGGCGAACCGACTTCCCTTGCTCGTCCTGAAACGCGAGGTCGGTCGGCACTTGCTGATTGAGGCGCTGATCCAGCCGCACCTTCTTCAGCGCCGCGTCACGCGGGTCAGGAGCAGTCGCACCACTTTGCGCCCGGGCGTTGCCGGAACCCGCCACAAACAGGCCCGCACCCAGAATCGCCGCGCCGATGCAACTGTTGAAACGGAGGTTCATCGAAGCCTATTCTCAGTGGACAACCCGCCACTGGAGTCTGAGGGCATTCTATCCTGTGCGCCTTCGCCACCTTCGCCGGCCGTGGCCACCTGGGCAGCGGCCGGGGGCAGCGAGGCCACGCCCTCCTCCGCCTTCCAGAGGCCGAGCTTCTCCAGTTGGTGCTCCTCGTCGGCGCGAACCTGCTCCAGGTACTCCATCGGCCCAATCACCATCGACTTCTTCCAGTCCGGGTTGTCGGCGATGTTCGGCAGCAGCCGGGGCCGCGGCGGCGCCTGCTGACGCCTCAGCATCTCCGGCATCTGCGCGTCCCTGGCGTCTTCCATCTTCGCATACTGGCCATAGGCAAAGAACATCCCTATGAACACCACGATGGTGAAGGCGAAGAGAATCGCGAAGCTGATGAAAATGGGGGGCAGGATGACATCCCGCTCCTCGTGACCCGTAACCACGGAGTAGGACTGCGTGCCCTGCGGAGTGGTTCTCTCGGGCTCGTAGTGCGAGTCGGGATTCGGGGCCTGCTTCGCGGGAATGCTATGCATGGCTCACCACCTCGTGAAGATGCGCCTGAAGACGCGGGTCGTGGAATGGTACGATCGGCTGATCTCTCATGGCCCTCGCCCAACTGAAGAGCCAGATGCCCCCAATCAACAGCGGAGCCCCCAGGTCGGACCAGTTCAAGGTCACCTGCTCGCTGAAGGTCGGTTTCACCAGCCACCACAAATCAATGAACCGCATCAGCAGGATCAACACGGCAAGCGCTCCCAGGCGCGATGGACTCCGCTTCATTCCGCTGTTGGTGAGGAGCAATAGGAACGGGGCGGCGAAGTGGAACGCGATCAGCGAAACCGCGACCCAGCGCCAGGAGCCTGTGGAGCGGAACTGGTACCAGGTCAGTTCTTCCACGGTGTTCCCGGAGTACGTGATGAGGTACTGCGAGAACGACATGTAGGCCCACAGCATCACCATCGCGAGTGTGAAGTTACCCAGGTCTCTGAAGTACCTCCCGAGCCCCTTGACCAACGGGGAATCGCCGGCGAGTTGCCACACCAGGAACAGCATCAGCGCCATCGTGGAGAGCGCCTGGGACGCGACGAACAGCAGTCCAAAGATGGACGAAGTCCAGTGGGGAGTCAGCGACATCACCCAGTCGACCGATGCGAACGTCACCGTGATCACATAGATCAGGATGCCGAAACCGCCGAGCCGGTTCACTTGATCCAGGGTTGACTTGTCCGCGCCCGTGTTGAACCGCCGCCCGAGCCTGATGGCGGCTGTGGAAAAGCCCCACCAGATGCCGAAGTAGGCCAGCCATCGGGCGAGGAAGAAGGGAGTGGCGAACCAGTCGGCCTTGAAGCCGGAGAGTTCGTGCCCGGGATGGGGCTGATACCAGGCGTACAGGTTACCGAGGAAGAGCCCAGCGATCACCGGCGCGGAGAGGAGCGCCGCCAGAGGGATGAGGCTTGCCCCCGCCTCGATGAAGCGTCGAATAACGAAGCCCCAACCGCCCCCAACTGTGTGGTGGAGGAGGAGCAAGGCCATCGATCCGCAGGAGATGCCGGCCCAGAACACCCACGCAAACAGGTAGGAGTGGTAGAAGGACTTCTGCTCGGTGAAGAAGGTCAGCGCGCACAACACCGCGCCGATCACAGTGGCAACGAGGGCGCCCGAGGAGAGCTTGTTCAGCTTCTCTCCCATCAGTTCCGTCGTCGTTACCTGGAGTTCTTGAACGTTCACCAGTCAAATCCCCTAGGAAGGCCGCGGCCGTCCGACTCAATGTCCGTGGCTAATGCGCGGCGCCACCCGAAGGTGCGGCCCCACCATGTTCCGCGGCGCCCGCGGAAGGCGCGGCCGCGCCGTGAGAGGTGTCGCTCGGATCCGGCGTGCGCAGTCCGCGCACCGGATCCAGAATCCCGCGCTCGCGGGCCCTGATCAACTCAAACTCCCAGACGTTGTCCGGAACCTCGGGACGAGTCTTTTGCAGCACCCGGATGTAGGAGGCGATAGCCCACCGATCCTGCACCGAAATCCGCTCGGCCTGGCTGTACATCACTCCGTAGCCGTTGGACATCACATCGAAGAAGTGTCCGACCGGCGCCTCTCGGAGTCGCTTGATCGCGTAGTCCGGAGGATGCGGGAACCCGCGCTTGACAATCATTCCGGCGCCGTTACCCAGACGACCGTGACACGGCGCACAGCCGAGGTTGTACCGCTCCTGCCCGCGCTCCAGCAGCGCCGCAGTCACCGGGACCGGCGACTCCTTGACCAGTTTGCCCTCAATTCGAGCACTCAACACTGAATCGTGTCCGGAACGCTGCCCTCGAGCGACCGTCCCGATCACGGGCGCGCGCGCCGACGAGAGGCGTCCGCCGATCGTGGATGCCTCCATCGGTTTCAGTCGGGACTCATTCCACATCGACACGGCCTGGAACTTGTAGTCCCGCGTGCATCCGGCGGTCATCGCCGCGCAGACCAGAGCGCTGATCGCCCCCAGTTGCTTTTGCCAGGATGATCCCACGATGACCTCTACTTTTTGCTCTCTCGGACTTCGGAAACCTGGAGGCCGCCCAGGCCCTCCAGGAACTTCCGAGTTGCTTCCGCATCGAACTGCTTATCTCGAGCTTCCACACAGAGGAAGAACCGATCGCTGCTGACCCCATCAAAGTTCGGGGCGTTGAAGATGGGGTGGTAGGGCTCGGGTAGGCCGTTCAAGACGAACATCGCCGCCACACCCGTCAACGCTGCCAGCAGCACCGTGCACTCGAAGGTGATCGGGATGAACTGGGCCCACGGGATCAGCGCCCGGCCACCGATGTTCACCGGGTAGAGCCACGCGCTGGTGACGGCCAGAAGCCCAAAGCCTCCGACTCCGCCGGCGATCCCAGCGCCGAACATCAACCACGGCACCTCCACCTGATGCTGCCCCAGGGCCTCGGAAAGCGCCTCGATAGGGAACGGCGAATAGCCTTCGACCCGCTTGTAGCCGGCATCCCGCGTCTTGCGCGCGGCTTCCACCAGAGCTTCCGGGTCGTCGAATTCGACGCTGATGCCGTAGAGCGGCTGCAGCCCCGCTTCCGCGGCGCTGCTATGAGCCAGAGTTTGCGACATGTCTCTCGTTCCCTCGGTCCTAGTGGCTCGCGTGGCTGTGCGCGTGCTGATGCGATCCTGGCGCGTCGTGCCCACCGTGCACGTGCTTCTGATGGTGGATCAACTCGCGCATTTCCGCGATGGAGATCACCGGCAGAATCCGGCAGAAGAGCAGGAAGAGCAAGGTGAAGAAGCCCATGGTGCCGAGGTAGATCATCCAGTCGATGTGGGTCGGATGATAGAGGGCCCAGGACGACGGCATGAAGTCGAAGCTCAAGCTCGTCACGATGATGACGAACCGCTCCAGCCACATCCCGATGCTCACGGAAATCGACACGGCCACCAGGCACGGGATGCTGGTTCGGCACTTCTTCATCCATAGAACCTGCGGGATGATGCCGTTGCAGACGATGAGCATCCAGTAGGACCATGCGTACGGGCCGAACATTCGGTTGTTGAACGTCATATACAGCTCATACTTGTTGGAACTGTAGGCCCCGAAGAAGACTTCCATGATGTAGCCGTAGAAGACGATGAGCCCGGTGGCGAGCATCACCTTCCCCATGTTCTCCAGGTGCCTCATCGTAATGACGTCGCGCAGGTTGCAGACCGCGCGGAGCGGCACCGAGAGCAGGATCGTCATCGCAAAACCGGCAAACACGGCTCCGGCCACAAAGTAGGGCGGGAAGATCGTGGAGTGCCAGCCCGGAACGATGCCCACGGCGAAGTCGAAGCTGACGATGGTGTGGACCGACAACACCAACGGGGTGCTGAGACCGGCGAGCAGCAGGTAGACCTGCATGTACCGTCGCCAGTGCAGCGCCGAACCGCGCCACCCGAGCGCCGCCATCCCGAACAGCACTTTGGCCATTCGAGAGGTGGACCGATCGCGGAGCGTGGCGAGGTCAGGAACGAGACCCACATACCAGAAGACCGCGGAGACGGTGAGGTACGTCGAAATCGCGAACACGTCCCACATCAGCGGGCTGCGGAAGTTCGGCCACAGTTCCATACTGTTCGGCAGCGGGAACATCCAGTAGGCATACTGGTGCCGGCCGACGTGGAGCAGGGGATACATTCCGGCCTGAACCACCGCGAACAGCGTCATCGCCTCGGCGAAGCGGTTGATCGAGGTGCGCCAGTTCTGGTGGAGCAATAGCAGGATCGCGGAGATGAGCGTTCCGGCGTGTCCGATACCGATCCACCAGACAAAGTTGATGATGTCGAAACCCCAGCCGTTCGGCTGGTTGTTCCCCCACACACCCACCCCGAAGAGGATCGTGATGATCATCCCCGTGGCCATCACGCCGGCCATACCCAGAGCGAAAATGACCCCGAGCAGCCAGACAGGGCTGACCTTCGGGCTCATTGAGATCCCGGTGATCTTCTCCGTAATGGAGGTGTAATCGTGCCCGGGTTGGATAATGTCGAACGTCTCGCGCTGATTCGACGCCAGCATAGGATTCGCCATCTTTAGTGACCTTCCGCCCCGTGGCTATCGGCGGCCCCGTGCTCCCCAGCGGGCGCCGAGTGCGCCGCGCCTGCGGAGTGTGACGTGTCGAGATCCGGATGCGGGTTTCTCAGTTTGGCCAGATACGCAGTGCGGGGGCGAATGTTCAGCTCTTCAAGGAGCTTGTAGCTCGTCGGGTCGGAGGCGAGCTGCCGCACGCGACTGCCCTTGCCGTCGTTCCCCGTTCGATCATTCAGGTTGCCGAAGTAGATGGCCTGGCTCGGACAGACCTGCTGGCAGGCCGTCACGATGTCGCCGTCACGAAGCTCGCGCTCTTCCTTCTCGGCCTCAATCCGTGCGTTGTTGATGCGCTGGATACAGAAAGTGCACTTCTCCATGACCCCACGGCTGCGCACCGTGACATCCGGGTTCTTCATCATCTGAACGAGCCCGTTCTGCTGATCGCTGTACTGCAGATAGTTGAACCGTCGCACCTTGTAGGGGCAGTTGTTCTGGCAGTACCGAGTGCCCACGCAGCGGTTGTAGACCATCTCATTGATCCCCTCCGCGCTGTGGGTGGTGGCGCCGACCGGACAGACCGGTTCGCAGGGCGCCTTTTCGCAGTGCATACAGGCCACCGGCTGGAAATGCGTATCCGCGTTCTCAGGCGGGCCGGCATACCAGTGGTCAATTCGGATCCAGTGCATCTCGCGATTTCGCAGCACCTGGTCCTTGCCGACCGTGGCCACATTGTTCTCTGCCTGACAGGCAATGGTGCAGGCGTTGCAGCCGATGCAGGCGTTGAGGTCGATAACCATCCCCCATGCCGCAATCGTCGTGCCGTTGTAACCCTCACCTTCCCATGTGTCGGGACCTTTGACGACCCCTTCCTTTGCATCGGAAGTGAAGTCGCTTGGGAAGAGCGACGGCAGGTTCTCGGGTAAGTGAACTTCCGAGTGCATGAAGTGCGGGTCTCGGGGTTCCGCCTTCAACTGACCGAGCGTTCCGTGCTTGTAGAAGTCGCGGTCCATGGGGTCGTAGTAGACCTGCGCCACGGCCAGCGTGAACTTCCCCTTCCCCTTTCCGATCGTTCCACCCCGGGAAAAACCGGGCTCGGCGGACGTTCGGAGTTGGTAAGCATTGAATCCGTTACCGGTGCCCAACTTTCCGGCCCGAGTACGACCGTATCCGAGATGGATGGTGACCACATCATCGGGTTGGTTGGGAAGCAGCCACGCGGCGGCGGTCACGCTCTCCCCACCGGATCGCACCTCGATGAGATCGCCGTTCGTGACCCCCAGAGCTTTGGCCTTTCGGGTGCTGATGTGTGCGGCGTTGTCCCACGTGATGGTCGTCAGCGGCTTGGGCAACTCCTGCAGCCAGGCATTGTTGGCGAACCGGCCATCCCAGATACAGGGGTCGGGACGGAAGAGGATTTCGACATCGGTCGCCGTGCCGTCCTCGGCGGCGGGTCCCTCCGCGGGCGCCTGGGCTGCCCCCACGGCTGCGGCGGGAGACTCCCCGGGAACGAAACCCTGATGGATGGTCTCGTGCCACCACTTTTCGAAGGCCACACTGAAGACCGGCTTGCCCGCCGAGTCGGGACGCATGCCATCGCCGGGCCGAGGCAACACACCGCCTCGTTTGACGAACCAGTGTTCCTGCAAGATTTCGCGCCCGCCGCGATCGCCCTCACCCAGAATGGCCGCCAGCAATTCCGAGGCGGTGTGAGACTCGTACAGGGGTTGAATGAGCGGCTGCATCAGCGTCACGACACCGTCGTAAGCCCTGGAATCGCCCCAACTCTCCAGGGGATGCGACAGGGGCAACTGCCAATCGCTGAGCACCGCCGTCTCGTCTTCATAGAGTCCAAGGTGGATCTTGGTTTTGACCGTGGAGACAGCCTTGATGAACTCGACATCCGCAGGCGCTGTGTAGACGGGGTTGCAGCCGATGGTTACCAGGGTGCTGACCTTACCCCCCGCCATCTCCGCAACCAAAGCCTTGAGGGACGTTGAACCCTCACCAAACCGGACTTCCGGCGGGGTGATGTAGGTGACGGTGGAGCCCACGGCGCCAAGCGCGGAGTTGATGGCTGCGGCAAGGGCGTGAACCCGAGCCGGCTGCTGACTGCCCGCGATGGCAAGTCCCTTCGACCCGGCGCTCTTCAGGTCTGCCACGAGCGCGCGGAACCAGCGATCTTCCACTTTGTTCGGGGCCGCGGGAGAACCCCCAACGAGGGCGGACTGCACGGCACGGGCCAGGCCTTCAATGGCGCTCGGTGCGATCCGAATGACGTGATCGGCGGCGACCCCGGTTATGCTCGGCGACCCCTCCGCCACCCAGAGGCGGTTCATCTCCAGCCGATCTTCCCGCACGTTGCGCCCGGCGGCAAAGTCGCGAGCGTACCGGACCGATCCCGGTTCATCGACCAGGAAATCGGAGTCGAGCGAGAGGATCGTGGTGGCCCGATCCACATGGTAGACCGGCGCGAGCTCCTGGCCGAACGCCAGACGGCAGCCCTCATAGGCATTCTCGCGTGAGACCGGCTCGTGGATGTAAACCCTGGCTTCCGGGAAGCGGGCCAGGACCCGTCGAAACTGGGCTTCCAGAGTCGGTGAGCTGAACGCGCCCATCAAGAAGCGGAGCCCCGCGCCCCGGCTCTTACGCATCGCGGGAAGCTGTTCCTCCAACCAGCGGAGGAAGCCATCCCATGTCGCGGGCGTGCCGTTGTTTCGAACTTGCTGGGCACGATCGGGGTCGTAGAGCCCGAGCACCGCGGCCTGAGTGATCGCGTCGGTCGCTCCGCGGCTCGCGGGATGGTCCGGGTTGCCCTCCAGCTTCACCGGGCGACCCATGTGAGTTTCGCCCAGCACGGGCCGGGCATAGCCGCCGAGCTCCACGCACGTTGCGTAGTAGAGCGGCTTCCCGGGAACGATCTGCTCCGGATTCTCCAGGTAAGGGACGATTTTTTCGGCGGGCTGCATGGCGCAGCCGCCGACCCCTGCCAGAGCAAGCGTGGCCCCCATCACCTTCATGAAGGAACGCCTGTTGAGGGGTTCCCACTCGGTGGGCGCCTGATGCGGAAACTCCCGCTCAAGGAAAGCATGGAACTCGGGCGTGTCGGCGAGCTCTTCCAGGCTGCGCCAGTACTGGCGGCCGCCCTTGCCGGCCAGCTTCTCTCGAACCGAGTCCAGATCCAGCCGCTCGGGCTGAACGCTCAAATTCGAAAGCGGAACGAAAACTCCGCCGGAGCCGTTCGCGTCGTGGTTGTCCCCGCTGGGGGTGTGGTGATGCATCATGGCGCGATTACCGGTGACAGATCGAGCAGTTGGTGAGCTGGCTGGCGTTCATGATCTTGTTCGTTTCCAGGAGCTTCTCTCCCAGCTCATTCTGGGTCTCGCCCTTCTCTTCGTTGGGCTTCCAGGCCAGATTGAACACGTATTCCTTGGGCCGAATGTTCTTCTCGGGATGTCGGTGGCAGCGGATGCACCAGCCCATGGTCAGGTCCTGCTCCTTCATCGCCAGTGGACGTTCATCGACGCGTCCATGGCACGACACACAGCTCACACCCTTTTTCACGTGGATGCTGTGATCGAAGTAGACGAAGTCCGGAAGATCATGAACTCGCGCCCACTGGATCGGCTTGCCCGAGCGAAAGCTGCTGCGAAGCGCCTCCAGTTCCGGGCTGTCGCTCCAGATCTGCGAGTGGCAGGTCATACAGGTGTGAGTGGACGGCATCCCAGCGAACGGTCCCTTGTCCACCGAACTGTGGCAGAACCGGCAGTCGATGCCGTCGTCTCCCACGTGATGTCGGTGGCTGAACGGGATCGGCTGGGGCTTCGGGATGTACATCTCCGCACCGTAGGTCTGGCTGAAGAGATACGCCCCCGTGCCCAGAGCGGGCACGCCGAGAGCGACGGCCACGATACTGAGCTTGGAGAGTACGTTAGTGCTCGGATGGAAGATCTGCGCCATGCGCGGGCCCTCTTGCCTTTTCGCCTTCTGCTAAATCCAGCGTGACTGGTCAACCGCCATCGCTAGGAAGAGCAGCGCCAGGTAAACCATCGAAAACTTGAACAACGATCGGGCCCGCGGCGCATCCGGACTTCGGTAGAGCTGCGCGCTTCGCGCGAGCAGCGCCCCATTCAACAGGACCACGGAACCCAGGTAGATCCAACCGGCCGCCACCTGCCCGTCACTCGCCCGCAGAACGAGCGGAAGCGCCGAGAGGAGCGCCGTCAAAACGGCATACACGGCAATCTGCGTCACGGTCTCACGAACGCCGCGAACTACCGGAAGCATGGGTACGCCGGCCCGAGCGTAATCTTCCTTCAACAAAATGGCTAAGGCCCAGAAATGTACCGGTGTCCACAGGAAAATGATGGCGAACAGGCACCAGGCCAGTTCGCTCAGGCTGCCGGTGACTGCCGCCCAACCGACCAGCGGCGGGAAAGCGCCGGCGGCCCCTCCGATCACGATGTTGGTCCAGGTCCGGCGTTTCAGCAGCAGGGTGTAAATCACCACGTAGAAGAAGAGCCCGGACTGCGCCATCAGCGCGGCCATGAGCGTGGAACTGCCCCACAGGAGTGCAAAGGAGCCGACGGCCAGCACCAGCGCAAACAACAGGGCGTGCCGCACCGGAATCGCCTGTGTCACCGTCGGGCGCTGTGCGGTCCGGCCCATGCGTAGGTCGAGGTCCCGCTCCAACACCATGTTGATGGCGTTGGCGGAGCCGGCCGCCATGTAGAACCCGAACGAAACCGCCACGCACATCCAGAACCCGGGCGTCGGTCGACCTTCGACTCTTGCCGCAATGAACATCGCCGTCAGCGTCGTGAAGAGCAGCAGGCTGATCACACGAGGCTTGGTGAGTGCGATGTATGCGGATACCCGTTGTCGTAAGGTCATGCGTTCAAATGCCGCTCCGGACGGGGCCCCGGAGGCCGGCGATCCAGTAGTCGGCGCAGAGAACGTCTTAGGGTTAACCTGTGAGGCGCCATCGGCCTCCGCGAACGCAGTTAATGTCAACAAGACGAGACTGATCCAGACGAGATCCGCCGTGAGCAGGTGGATCAACTGCATCCAGATCGGCGCCAGCAGCAGCAGATTGAGCAAGCCCAACCCGAACTGCAGCAGGTAGAGGCCGAGGACCCAGTAGACCGCACGCTCAACCGACGAGGAGGGCCGCAGACGCAGGGCAGTCCCCGCGGCAACGGCGATGTAGAGTCCGACCGCGACAGCGATGATGGGGTGAAACTTCCGTAAGGCGTGGAGGAAGTGCGTTCCCCCTCCGCTCTGCTGAAGCACTTCGTTGACATTCCGGGCCGGGAAGAGCGTGTCTCCGAGCGCCGTGATGGCGCCGCTGATCCCCAGGAAGACGGTGAGGAGAAACGCCAGACCGAGCACCCAACCCAACGTGCCCTGTCCCGTCAGCCGGGGTCGCGCCTCGCGCTGGGAACCCCAGGCGCAGTAGGCGCCGGATGCGATAAGCCCGAAGGTGATGACGAGGTGGAGCGGCATCACCACTGCGCGACCGATGGAACTGTCTTTGGCGACCCAGCCGAACTTCACCAGAACCGCTCCGACGAATGCTTCCAGCAGGGTGTAAAAGAGCACCATCGCGGCGCCCTGTCGAACCGGATGGCCCGCGGGGAAGAGCTTTCGCGACCAGACCACCAGCGCGATGACCAGCGGCAGCAGCAGACCGGTCATCATCCGGTGGCTGAACTCGATGAGGGTCGCCAGCCGACCGCCCTCGGGGATCAGATGCCCGTTGCATGTCGGCCAGTGGCTTCCACAGCCATCTCCGGAGATGCTGGCCCGGACGAACGCCCCGCCGAGAATCACCAGCAGGATGTAGCCGAGGAGCACCCAGGCAAATTGTGGAAAGCGCGTCTTGGTCATCGAGTTGGACAGCGCGACGGGCTGTCTGAGACTTCCGACGCCGTCTGGAAATGCCTCCCAGCCGGTGTCGACAAAGCATAACACACGGCTGTTGCGAAACCCCGCCGCCCAACCGGTGTCTGCCGAGCGCCCGTCACAGGGCAAAGAGACGGACGCCCTGGGCAGCATGTCCCACTTGATTCTTCGCGCCATTCAGCGACTGATGCGGTGGAAGGGGCTTCGACTACCCGAACTCGGGCCGGTGGATCGCCGGCGCCCACCCGCCGATCCGCACGCGGCGGATGTCCGTTGCAGGAACTCGGCGGGGGGATGCAAAAGGGATGGCGGATGCGCCTCGGACCTCCGTCCGATGGACCTGGAGCTTCACCGTGAACCTGATTTCCACCCTACCCGGCTCGCTGCTTGAGCACTTCTTCCCAGCCGGTTGGGATCTCGCCAAGATCGACGCCCTGATTTCCAACGAACCGGCGGACCTTACTCGACGAGAGTCGTGGTGGAATGCCGACTTCAACCCGATGAGCTGCGACTCGCTGGCCGACTTCGAAGTGATGCTCGGTCATGAGATCGCTCTCGAGATTCGGCGGGCCGGAGAGGAGGGTCGGCAACTCGCGATGATCCTGCCGGTCGGACCGATGGGAATGTATCGCTGGGTGGTCTACTTCCTGAAGGCATGGAACGTGGGCTGCGGTCACGTCCACGGGTTCAACATGGATGAATGGTCGGACGCGAATGGGATTACGCTCCCCGCCGATGATCCTGGCGCTTTCCAGAATGCGATGGAAGGCGCCTTCTACGGACCGCTCGGATCGCTGACTGTGCCGGAGTCGCAGCGGCACTTCGCCTCACCGGAGGCCCTGCCGGCGTACGCGGAACGGATCGGCCGGATCCAGGAGAATGGCGGCCGCTTGATCACGGTGTTCGGCGTGGGGCGAGTGTGCCACATCGCCTTCTGGGAACCTCACTTCGCAGCCGAGTTCGACACTGAAGCCGAATGGCGCGTCCAGACCCATCGTCTGGGCGCCAGGCTGCATCCCCTCACGATCGAGCAGAATGCGATCACGAGTTTCCGCAGCCGAACAACCCTCGTTCCCTGCTTTGCGAACACGGTCGGTCCGGGCCTGTTTTTGAAGTCGGATCGGATCATCGGCGGCTGCGACGGCGCCCTGGGTCGCGGCATGTCATGGCAGGGCCTTCCCCTCTGGATGACTCTGCATCACGAGCCGAACCCGTGGATTCCATCCACGTTTATGCCGACTCTGCCCGGCAAGCTCTTCTTCCTGTCGGAACTGGCCGGCCCGCTGCTTCCGGAGTGCAACTGAAATGCCCACGGTGTTGAGTGTGATGGCCCATCCGGATGACGCGGAGTTTCTCTGCGCCGGCACGCTGGCCCGGCTGGTGAACGCTCACGGTTGGACTGCCCACATCGCCACCATGACTCCCGGCGACTGCGGGAGCGCAGACCTGGACCCGGAAGCGATTTCCGCCATCCGACGCGAAGAAGGGCGAGCCGCCGCGTCGATGATCGGCGCGACCTACCACTGCCTGGAGGAGCGCGACCTTCGGGTCTTTCCCAATGAACGGACCCTCGAGAAAGTCATACGGCTAATGCGGGAGACACGGGCGGATGTCGTGATCACCCACAGCCCCGTGGACTACATGCTCGATCACGAGTCCACAAGCAACATCACCCGGGCCGCCGCGTTCGGGGCCCCGATCCGAAACATGTTCCTGGAGTCCACTCCGCCGCCGCCTCTGGATCACATCCCGACGCTCTACTATGCCGACCCGATCGAAGGCGTCGGGCTCTTCGGAGAGCCGGTTCCGGTGGAGTTCTGCATCGAGATCTCCGGCGTCCTGGACATCAAGCAACAGATGCTCTGCGCTCATGCCAGCCAGCGAGAGTGGCTCCTGAAACACCACGGAATGGACGAGTATGTGGCGGCGATGGAGCATTGGGCCGCGGCACGGGGAAGCCTGTGCGACGTGAGCGCCGCGGAAGGATTTCGGCAGCACCGGGGACACGGCTATCCCCGGGCCAACCTCCTCGGCGAAGTCCTCGGGGCGCTTATCCCCCGCGGCGCTGAAGTTGCTGGAACGCATCGTACAGGCGCTTAGGCGTTCGAAACTCCCCTAACTCGGGGGCGATTACAGAGTTGGCCAGAAAACTGGGAAGATCTTCCTGGCGCTGAAGTTCGGTCCGAACCGACACATCGATGAACACGTGGCCCACAATTACCACCACCAGCAGTCCGAACATCGGAGAGGCGAGGCGGTCGAAGTAGTCGATGTTCCACCGCGTTCGGTAGTGAACTGCCCCGGCAACCCAGAGTCCGGCGGCCCAGGTAAGCGCGCACGGCGATTTGATTGTCGCTCCGGACAGATTCCATTCGGAAGTATGCTGAAAATGTCGTTTAGCTCTGACTGAGGTCGAAGTTGGGTAGACGTGGAAGAGTCTCCTGAAAACTTCACTCCACAGGAGCACCTCCATG
>SXGS01678448.1_pt1 | contig 15715 bp, 12 predicted proteins | sample 3174681 | NCBI WGS metagenome assembly SXGS01 (sample SAMN11356861, study PRJNA531348) | freshwater metagenome | isolation source: freshwater sample F1-80 | place: China: Fuxian Lake, Yuxi | collected 2017-12-25 | reverse complement strand
TGCCGACGCGCTGGCGCTGGCCTCCGGACAGCGCGTCGGCGCGCTTGTCGAGGTGTTCGATCAGGCCGACCCGGTCGAGCATCGCCACGGCTTTGGCGATGTCGACCCTGCCGTACATTCGAAACAGGCTCCTCAGGTTTCCCATGTAGCCGAGCCGCCCGGTAAGCACGTTGTCCATCACCGACAGGCGATCGATCAGGTTGAAGTCCTGGAAGATCATGCCGATGTTGCGCCGCTGCCGGCGCATCGCGGACTCGTCGAGTTTGAGCAGCGCCTGCCCGTCGAACAGCACTTCGCCGCCGGTGGGCTCGACTAAGCGGTTGACGCAGCGGATGAGCGTGCTTTTCCCGGCGCCGCTGGGACCGATGATGGCCACGAAGTCGGTGGCCCCGACATCGAAGGAGATGCCCTTGAGCACCTCCTTGCTCGACGCGTAGGCCACGCGCAAGTCGCGCACCTGCAACAGCGGTGCGTTGCCGCCGGTCATCGCGGGTGCCTTACTTCTTCTGCACGTCGCGAACGACGTTGTAGGCGGCGTCGGTCATGCGAACGACTTTCTCGGACTTGACATTGGCCAAGTACTTGCGGCCATCGTCGCTCTGGTCCACCGCCATGAAGGTGTCGACGATCTTCTTCTTGAGGTCGTCGCACAGCGTATTACGCAGCACGAACGGATCTTGCGGAATCAACGGCGAATACCAAAGGTAATTGAAGTCTTCCTGTTTCACCTTGCCCGCATTCACTGTCTCCATGAAGCGATGCGTGGCGACGAAGGCGGCATCGACCTTGCCTTCCATGACCGCTATCGCACCGAGGTCGTGGCCGCCGGAGAACACGACGCGCGAGAAGTATTCCTTCAGCGGGGGCGTGTTGGCGGCCTTCGGGAACACGTGCTCGGGCACCAGAGCGCCGGAGGTGCTGGCCGGATCGACGAGCGCCAGTACCGCGCCTTTGAGCGAAGCCACATCGTTGAATTTGCTGCCCTTCTTGGAGATCAGCACCGATTTGTAGCCCGGGCCCGCTTCCTGGATGCCGTTCTTGAGGCGCGAATAGGTGGCGAAGACTTCGATCGTCTGATCCTGCTTGCGCGCGATGACATAGCTCTCAGGACCGAGCACGGCGACGTCTACCCATTTGCCCATGAGCGCTTCGACCACCGAGCTATACGAAGTGGGCATGTAGAACTCGATACGCTTGCCGGTGTTCTTCTGCAATTGGTCGAGGATCGGCTTGTAGTAGGTGATTTCGCGTACTGAGTCCTGCGTGGGTACCAGGGAGAATTTCAGCGCCCGAGGGTCCTCACACTTGGCCTGGGACCAGGCGGCAGAACTGACGGCGAGGGTAACGGCGGCGATCACACAACGGCGAATCCGGTTCATCTCTAAGTCTCCTTGTCAGGTGTACGGTCGGGTATTCGTTCCAGCGTTCGGGTGGTCAATCGGATGCTCAAGCAGGTTTTGCTTTCGGCAGTTCAGATTCAGGGCACGATGGCGGCGCGCAGCACCTTGCGGTCTTCGGCGTCTTGCATCGCCTGGCCTACCTGGTCTAGGCGGTACTTGCCGTCAACCAGTTCCTTGAATGGGAATCGCCCGCGGTTCACGGCGACAAAGTCCAGCGCTTCGATCAGGTGGCGCGGATGGTAGTTATGCACTCCGCGCAGCGTGATCAGCTTGCGCAAGATCTGGTTGACGTCGATGTTGACGAAACTGTCCGGGTTGACGACGCCACCAAGCACGTAATGGCCGCCGGTGCGCAACATCTGGATGCCGGCCGGAATCACGCCCGGATAGCCACAAACTTCGATCACCGCATCGGCGCCCTCGGGCTTGCACAGCGCCCTGACGCGCCGCACCAGTTCGGCATCATCCGCCGCTGCCGGGTCGAGCACTTCGTCGCAGCCGAAGCGCTTGCCGAGCTCGCGCCGGGCAGACACGGTGTCGATGCCGATCACCAGCCGTGCGCCACGCGCCTTGGAGATCGCCGCAGCATACAGACCCAGCAGACCGAGTCCTTGGACGACCACCGCGTCGCCCATGCTGATCTCGGCCTTCTCCGTGACACAGATGACGGTCGCCACCCCGCAGTTGACCGGTGTGGCTTCTTCGTCGGAGAGTTCATCGGGCAGGCGCAGGATCCAGGATCTCGGCAGGATGTAGCAGTATTGGCCGAAGCCGCCGTGATGATGCGGTTCGGTCGTGACCGCCATGTGACCGTACTTGTCTACTCCCGGGCTTTTTTGCGGCAGGTCGAGCACCTCGGTGTAGTAGCTGTTCCCAGGGATGAAATATTCGCTCCAGGTGATGCGGTCTCCCGGACGCAGCGGGTCGCCGCGCATGTCCTTGTCGATGCCGGCGCCGAGCGAGACGATGGTGCCAATGATCTCGTGGCCCAGCACACCCGGCGTGGGGTTGGGCCGGTGGCCCAGATAGCTGTGGATGTCGCTGCGGCAGATGGTGCACATGCGCACCTTGACAAGCACCTCCCCGGCGCGCGGCTCGCGGATCGGGAACATCCGGAGTTCGAACGGGGCACCCGGCCGGTCGTAGACGGCGACCAGGCCGCCCTCTGCAGGATGGCTCATTGGGTACCGTTGAGCGCGAAGTCGAAGATCTGATAGCTCTTGAGCGGCATGCCGGCTGCCTTGGCCCGGTAGGCATCGTTCAACGGCCGGTTGAGGACAAAGGGCACTTTGGCTTCGCTGACGCCGCCGTGGGTGCGCAGCCGGTGCCCCTTCAGGCCGGTGAGGTCGTGGTTGCCCGCCGAGGCGCCGATGCACACGTTCTCGCGCGAGACCACCGCCACATCGCCTTCGCGGTCCGGAGGCATGTCGAACATGCGGCACGCCGCTTCGCGATCGAGAGCGAGTTCGATGCCATCAATGCCGGCGATGTGGTCGATGATCTGGCGCGCGCTGACTTTGCCGCGCGACCAGATGCGGACGAAGCCGCCGAGCGAACCGTGGTGAGCGACGAAGGCATCGGTGATCGGGCATATCACGATGGTTTCGTCTTTGCCGAATCTGGCATCCAGGATGTCCTGCAGCCAGATCACGCGGGGCTCGCCGGCGGCGTCGCTCTTGTCGCTCATGCCATGGTCGGCCGTAAAGGCGACCGTGGCATCGAGGGCTGCGAGGCGCCCGATGCAGTCATCGAGCTTCCTGTAGAAGGTGCGTGCACCCTCTTCCTCGGGCGCCCACTTGTGCTGCACCCAGTCGGTGAGGGAGAGATAGAGCAGGTCCGGCCGGCGCTCGCGCAGGAGCTTGATGCCGGCTTCGAGCACGAAGAGCGACAATTCCATCGAGTACATCCCGGGCTTGTCCATGCCCAGCCATTCGAGAGCGTTCTCGATGCCGTTTTCGGCCAGCGTGCACTTCTCGACGAACTCCGTAGAGAAAGAAATGTGCCCCTTCGAGCAGTCCAGCCCCTTGGCGAGTTGCTTGCGCAGCTTGTCCTTGGCGGTGATCGACACCACCTTGGCGCCGGCGTCGGCGAACCTGGTGATGATCGAGTCGGCCCGCAGCAGCTCCGGGCCGGTCATCACCACCGGCTCCCAGGTGCTGGTATCAAGGTAGTAGTTGCCCGAGATGCCGTGCCGCGAGGTCGGTGTGCCGGTGATGATCGACATGTTGTTCGGGCAGGTGAACGAGGGCATCGAGCCGTCGGCCACCACGGCAAAGCCCTCGCGTACGAAGCGCGCGATGTTCGGGATGCTGCCGTCGGCGAGGAACTGCTGCAGGTAGCGCGGGTCGCCGCCGTCAATACATATGACGACGGTAGGGCGCTGCGGCCAGCGGTAGGCGATGTCATTTACGGTTACTGCGCTTCGGGTCGCGGTCATGGCTTCTCGGTGGTTGGGGGATTGGATTCAGGACTTCTTGCCCGTCAGCGCGGCATGCAGGCGCTCGCGGCTGACGAGCACGTGCTGTGTCATCAGCGCTTCGGCGCGTTTTTCGTCACGCGCCGCGACCGCATCAAGGATGGCTTCGTGTTCCTGAGTGGACAGGGGGATGTTTTCGACGCTGCGCGAGATCGTGGTGCGGCGATACAGATCAAGTTGATGCACCACGCCGCGGTAATTGGCATAGAGGGCGTTGTTGCGAGCCGCATGGGCGAGCAGGTCGTGAAACTTGACGTTGAGCGCGAAGTATTCTTCTGCGCGCCGGTGCTTTTGCACTTGATGCATGCGCCTGACCACGGTGCGCAATTGATCGATTTCGTCGATCGAAATGCGGCGGGCTGCCAGGGTGCCGATTAGTGCTTCGAGTGCTGCACGTACCTCGTAGAACTCGTTGGCCTCTTCGAGCGAGACATCGCGCACGAAGACACCACGGTTCTTTTCGACGCGCACCAGTCCGGCTTGCCCGAGAGCCCGGAAAGCTTCGCGAACAGGTCCGCGCGAGACACCCAACGCGGTCGCGATGTCGGCCTCATTGAGTTTGGTGCCCGCCGCGATCTCGCCGGAGACGATGCGCCGCTCCAGTTCCTGATGGGTGAGCGTGACCAGCGAGTGCTCGCGCAACAGATCGATAGTCTGATTCGAGCGGGAAAGTTGTCTGGGGAACGGGTCGGGAGAGGTCATGTGGCCATCTTAAAGTTCTTTTTGTATATTGTCAACAAAATACAATCCGACAACTCAGGGGGCATCGGCGAATCGGACCCCGTGTATCTGCGAGCGCAACCTCGAATCGCGGGAAACCACGGTCACCGGTCCGCCTTCCAGCGCTTCGCGGCTGCGCGCCAGCGTCTCGTCCTCGAGCCGGCGCATGGCTTCATGCGTATAAAAGGTCAGATGCGGCCACAGCAGCACGTTGTCCATCGCATAGAGCGCCGACATCGGGTGACCAGCAGAAGTGAGCGGCTCGCGCCCATAGACGTCCAGCGCCGCGCCGGCGATGCGCCGCTGGGCCAGTGCGCGCACCAGCGCGGTCTCGTCGACGATCTCGCCGCGCGATACGTTGACCAGGAATGCGCCGGGCTTCATCAACCCGATCTGCGTGGCACCGATCAGGTGGCGCGTCGTGGCATTGAGAACACAGTGGATCGAAACCACGTCGCAGCGCTGGATCATCGCATCGAGATCGTCGAACAGTTGCACGCCCGGCGGCGCGTCCGCCTGCGAGAGGCCGGGATTGCTTGCCAGCACCTGCATGCGAAATGCCTCGGCCAAGCGCGCCATTCTGCGGCCGATGCGGCCCAGGCCTACCAGGCCCACGGTCTTGCCGGCCAGGTCGTGCCCCAGCCAGCGCGATTCGGGCCAAACCCAGCCGTCCGCTTGCATCGCCCTCTGAATCGGCTTGACCTGCTTGAACAAGGCCATCAGGAGCATAAAGGCGCCTTCGGCCACCGTCTCTTCGGCGTAGGCGGGCACATTGACCACCGGGATGCGCAAGCTCCGGGCAGCCTCCAGGTCGATCGTGTCGATGCCCACCCCGTACTTGACTACCGCGCGCAACTTCGGCGCCCCGGCCAGTACCTGCCTGGTGATGCGCGCATAGCAGGTCAACAGCAACTCGGCGTCCGCCGTTGCGCGCGTGAGCACGTCTTCCGGCGTACCGTCTGGCAATACGGCGAGATCACCGCCCCATGCGCGCAGTTGCGCGTCAACGCGTCCCATCTCCCGTTCCCGATCGATGCGAACAACCCTGAAACGACGCGGCAATGCCGGCATGGCGAGACCCTCCAAATACTCCAGCGACGCAGTCAATGAATCCAGGACAAAGCGGCACCGGCCACGGGCCTCAGCCCGCTGCTGCGTCGCCGATCACCTCGCCCAGGCGCGGCTCGCGCAACCGCGTCGATACCAACGCACCGCTGGACTCCAGGATCGGGTAGGCAATCGAGCAGATGTGCGAATTGATGCGCTTCAAATCGCTGATCAAATCCAGGTGCAGGCTCGAGGTCTCGATGCTCGGCGCGGTGTTGTCGCGCAAGCGCGCGATGTGGGTCGCGGCATATTCGTGCTCGAGCTCGCGGAAGCGCGCCTTTTCTTCAAGGAGCTTTCTCGCATCGTTGATGTGACCGTCGAGGAATACCGTCATGCCCAGCCGCAGGTTGGCGACCAGCCGCTCGTGCAAATGTGCAATCTCCGCCATGCCCGCGTCGGAGAAGCGGCGGTTCTTGCGGATCTTCTTGTCCTCCACGTCTTCGAGGACGCGCTCGACGATGTCGCCGATCTGCTCCATGTTGATCGTGAAGCTGACGATGTCGGCCCAGCGCCGGCCTTCGCGATCCGACAGCGACTCGTGCGAAATCTGCGTGAGGTAGAACTTGATCGCCGTATATAGATCGTCGACCGTGTCGTCCATTCTGCGCAGCTGCTCTGCAAGCAACAGGTCATTGTTGCGGATCACATCGATCGCGCCGCGCAGCATGGTCTCTACGACGTCGGCCTGGTGCAGCGCCTCGCGCGCGGCGCAGGCGATCGCCAAGCTCGGCGTGGGCAGGGCAATCGGATCCAAGTGACGCGGCCGCGCCTGCGAGGGCGGCGTGGGCGGTGCGGTCATCCGGCGTTCAAGCAGCCGCGCGAGCGCGCCGGTAAAACCGATGAAGGTGAGAGCGAGCACGATGTTGAAGACCAGATGGAAGGCGACGACCTGCTGCGGCACCGAATCGAAGTGGCGTTGCAGCAGCGCATGGGCATACGGCAGGAAGGGCAAGGTCAGCACGACGCCCGCGAGCTTGAACATCAGGTTGCCCATGGGCAGGCGCCGCGTGGCGACGTCGGCGCGCGCCGTGGTCAGCACGGCCAGCACGCCGCTGCCGACGTTCGCGCCAAGCACCAGGCCCAGCGCCACACCGGCGGGCACCATGCCGGCGCCAGCCAGTGTGGCGGTCAGGAGCACGATGGCCAGTGAGGAGTACGACAGCACGGTTAGCAGCGCGCCGACCAGAATGTCGACCAGCACATCGCTCGGCAGCGCAGCCAGCAATTGCCGCATCGCGGGTGAGGCGATCAACGGCTGGGTGGCCACGACGATGAGCTTCAGGGCGAGGGTGATCAGCCCGAGGCCGATGACGATGCGCCCGAAGCGGCCCACCGAGGTTGCCTCGCGGCTGATGAACATCACGACGCCAACAAAGATCAGGAGCGGCGACAGCCACGACAGGTCGAACGAGAACAGCACCACCATCGCGCTGGTACCGATATCCGCGCCCAGCATGACCGCCAACGCCGCTGCAGTGGCGATCAGCCCGCGGCCGACGAAGGAGGACACGATCAAGGCTGTGGCCGTGGACGACTGCACAAGACCGGTGACCGCGAAACCCGCCAACAGCGCACCCGCCCGGTTGCCGACACTGAGCGCGATCAGGTCGCGCAGACCCGCACCAAACAGACGCAGCACGCCGGTGCGCACGATGTGGGTGGCCCACACTAGCAGCGCGACTGCGGCCAGAAGGTTCAGCAGATGCAGCATGTCGTCGCCCGCAGCGCGCTCACAGCGTTGAAACAGGAGTTGGAATGGTCATGAGGCGCATTGGACGCCAAGTAATGGTATGTTGTCAACAATCTGCAAAATATTGTTGATGAAGCATCGGCGATTGGGCATGGGATTCGACATCGTCGGCTAACCCGCGACGCTGGCAAGGGCCGTTGCGACGCGGCGGAATCGTCAGATCTGACGCTGCGAACCGCTCGCCCGGTAGAGTGGCATCGATCGGCTGCTACGCGGGCAACGCGAACTCAGAACGTTTCAAAATCCCCGCTTGCAGCCGCAAGACTTGGAACTTGCCTGCTTCCTCCCGCAGGCAAGTTTGTAGCCACCGCGCCGCTACTTCGCCGCCCTGCGGCTGACCGCTATGCGGCAGGCAATGTCAAACGCATTCTTCATCGCCTGCGGATTGGCGATGCCCTTGCCGGCGATGTCATAGGCCTTGCCGGCCGCGCGCTGCGAAACGACGCGTCCAGAACGGCATGACCCGTCACTCCGGCATCGGTTTCAATGCTGATCAGGCCGTGTCCGGGAGCGGCGGCGCAGACGTTACACTTCTTCGCTTCAGACGCCTGCCGGGAGGAAACCTGCCATGTTGCGATTCATGCGGCCTCAGTTGCGTTGTTTGCCACGCTGGCTCTCTGTGGCCATGCTGTGTCTGGCCACCGGCGTCAGCGCCCAGACGTTTCCGTCCAAACCGATTTCCCTGGTGGTGCCGTTCCCCACCGGTGCCGCCAATGACGCGCTCGCGCGCATCATTGCTGCAGAGATGCGCGAAAGCCTCGGCGCGGTGGTCATCGATAACCGGCCCGGCGGCGGCGGCAGCGTCGCCGGCGACTACGTCAAACGCGCCGTGCCCGATGGCCACACCCTGCTGGTGGTCAACGACAGCTACCTGATTCTCGCGGCGATGAACCCGAACCTGCCCTACGACATGCTGCGCGATTTCGATGCGGTCGGGCAGGCGAGCAACCTGCCGTTCTTTCTGGTGGTGAACGAGGAAGCGGTGCCGGTCAAGTCACTCAAGGAATTTGTCGATTTCGCGCGCGCGCGGCCCGGCAAGCTCAGCTTCGCCAGCTCCGGCAACGGCGCCCCCCATCATCTCGCCGGTGAAATGCTCAAGCTGCGCGCTGGGCTCGACATGCTGCATGTGCCCTACAAGGGCATGGGCATGGCCTTGCCGGACCTGGTGGCCGGCCGCGTGCAGTTCACCATTACCGGCTTGCCCGCAGTGGCCTCGCAGTTGAAGGGCGGCAAGCTCAAGGTGCTGGCCACTGTGGGGCGTACGCGGTCAGTTTTGATGCCGGATGTGCCGACCTTCGCTGAAGCCGGTGTGCCAAATGTGGAGCTCAATGTGTGGATGGGGATTGTCGCGCCGGCGGGCACGCCCAAACTGGTGCTGGCTCGCCTCAATACGGAACTCAACCGCGTGCTCAATCTGCCGGCAGTGCGTGAGAAACTGGCCGCCTTGGGGATTGAAGCCGTGGGCAGCACCTCCGAGGAAGTCGCCGCGCGTATGCGTGCCGATCTGGCGAGCTACCAGCAACTGATCAAGGCAACCGGCATTCGCATCGACTGACCCGGGCCGAGCGCCATAGACGGGTGCGGCAGGCGAATCGCGGTCAGCGAATGATTACGTCCCCGGGTGACAGCGCGTCGATGCTGGTCGCGCCCATCATGGCCAGATCGCGGTCGACCTCGGCCTTCAACAACTGCAGCGCATGCAGCACGCCCGCTTCGCCCCCTGCGGCGGCGCCAAACAGGAACGGCCGGCCGCACAGCACCAGGCCCGCACCCAGCGCACAGGCCTTGAGGATATCGCCGCCACGGCGAAAGCCGCTGTCGGCGAGCACCACAAGCTTGCCGCCGGCCGCCTCGACAATGCGTGGCAGCACCTCGATCGGCGCCGCCGCGCCGTCGAGTTGCCGGCCGCCATGGTTGGAGACGACCACGCCGTCGAGCCCGCAGGCGACTGCTTGGCGCGCGTCGGCTTCGTGCAACACGCCCTTGACCAGCAGCGGCAGACGCCACTGGTCGCGCAGCCAGCGCATGAATTCCCAGTCGATGGTGGCGCCGCTCGCGCGCAGTTCCGCACTTTGCGAGGCCAGGATGCTGGGCCGGTCGTGGGCGGCCGAGTTCTCCAGACGCGGCACGCCGGTGGCGAGCAGCGTACGCGCCAGCACGCCGCCAAGCCAGCGCGGGTGCATCAGGCCGTCGGCGATCACCCGTGGCGACAGGCGTAGCGGCAGCGTGAAGCCGCTGCGCTGGTTGTTTTCGCGGTTCGCGCCCACGGGCACGTCGATGGTGACCAGCAATGCCTGGAAGCCGGCAGCGCCGGCGCGCGCGGCGAAGCGCGCGGCGCGCTCGCGGTCGGCGGGCATGTACACCTGCAACCACTTGACACTGTCGCAAGAGCGCGCCACTGCTTCCATCGGCACGGTGGCCATGTTCGAGAGCACGAAGGGTACGTTCATGCGCGCCGCCGCGCGCGCCAGGGCGATGTCGGCCTCGAAATGCGCGATGCCGGCAATGCCCATCGGCGCGATGCCGAAGGGGCTGGAAAAGCGGTGCCCGAACAAAGTGACGTCTTGCGTGCGAACGGAAATGTCGACGAGGCCGCGCGGCTTAAAGCGCACGCGATCGATGGCCGCACGGTTGTTGTCGCGCGTGCGGTCGTCCTGCGCGCCACCAGCGATGAAGCCGTAGACCCCCGCAGGCAGGCGCTTGCGCGCGATGCTTTCCAGGTCGAACAGATTGAGCGCGTGCCGGTAGTTCACGGCGATCTTCCGTTTGCCGCAAGACCGCGTGAATCCATGAACGTTGCCATCGCCCTAGTCGAGATAGCGTACGCCACCACGCACGCGCGTCTCAGCCTCGCTCCAGAATTGCATGGACTTCGCGCGGCGCACTGCGGCGTCCAGAGTGGCCTCCTTCTTCTTGACCTCGACCAGGCGCGCGGCAACGTGTTCCGCCGCGCCGTGCGGCACCGACACCACACCGTCGCGGTCGCCGACGATGATGTCACCCGGCTCGATCGCGATGCCGCCGCACGAGACCTGCGTATTGATTTCGCCCGGGCCATGCTTGAAGCCCGAATTGGGGGAGAGCCCGCGCGCGAAAATCGGCAGGCCGACGTCGAGCAAGCCGACGATGTCGCGCACCAGGCCATCGCAGACGATGCCGGCGACGCCGATTTTCTTGGCCCACATGGCCCAGCGGTCGCCGATCACGGCGGCACTCTGGTCGTTCTTGGCGGCGATGACGATGACATCGCCCTTCTTGGCGAAGTCCAGCGCCGCCATGGCGGCAAGATTGTCGGTCGGCGAGCAGTAGCAGGTGAGCGCCGGCCCGCACACCATCATTTTCAGGTTGATGGGCTTGATGCGGTGGTCCAGGCAGCCCTGGCCGTTGTACGCATCGGTGACAAAGCCGGTGGGGGCGCCGCGAAACGCGCGCAGCAGCTGCGCTGGCGGCCTCTCGAAATTGCGGCGGATGGTCAGTGCGACGGGTTCTCCGATCATGGCGTTGCTCCTGTTTCGTTGACCGGCGTACCGGTGATTTCACTTGGGCAGGCCTGCCCTGGCGGCGGCCGCTATCGTCACTTGTGCTTTCTCGACATCGTTCGGGATCATGTCCAAAGAAGCGCTCCCACCAACGGTCTTCAGGGTATGGCTATTCCAGGCGGATGTTGGCGCGCTTGGCCACCCCGTCCCACTTGCGGATCTCCGCTTGCAAGAATGCGGCGAAGTCAGCCGGCCCCTGCGCCAGCACCGTCGCGCCCAGGCCACCGAGCTTTTCCTGGATGTCGGGCAGGCGCAATGCACGCACGGTGTCGGCGTGGATCTTGTTCACCACGGGAGCGGCCATGCCGCCCGCGCCCATGATGCCGCCCCAGGATGACGACTCGTAACCGGCCACTCCGGCTTCCTGCATGGTCGGCACATCGGGCAGCGAAGCCACGCGGCCCTTGGTGCTCACTGCCAGCGCGCGCAACTTGCCGGACTTGATGTGTGGCGATGCCGCGACCACGGTGGGCAGGGTCATCGCCAGCTGGCCCGACATCGTGTCGAGCATCGCCAGCGCATCACCTTTGTAGGGGATTGCGGTAAAGCTGACGCCGGCGAGCGCAGCCATCAATTCAACGCCGAGATGGTTGGCTGACCCGTTGCCGCCATTGCCGTAGGAAAGCTTGGCCGGATTGGCGCGGGCAAAATCGAGCAACTCCTTGAGCGATTTGGCTTCCAGCCCGGGCCCGGCCACCAGCACTTGCGGCACCATGGTCGTCAGCGTGATGGTGGTGAAGTCCTTGATCGGGTCGTACGGCAGCTTCGTGTAAATGGCCGGATTGATGGCATTCGGCCCGAGATTGGCCATCAACAGCGTGTGGCCATCAGCGGGTTGTCTGGCCACATGTTCGAGCGCCACAATCCCGTTGGCCCCCGGCCGGTTGTCGACCACCACCTGCTGGCCCCAGAACTCGCCAAGCTTTTGCGCCAACAGTCGCGCCGTCACATCCGATGCCCCGCCCGGCGGATAGGGCACCACGATGCGCACCGGCTTCGACGGATAGGCCTCCTGCGCGATGCTCACCGTCACCGGCAGCAGCGCCGCGGCCAGTGCGAGCAGTACGCGGTAAAACAAGGGAAACAAGCGAACAGAATTCATCAAGGGCTCCTTTCTTGTCAACTGTTGCGCATAGAATAGCGCAATGCAGGGAGACTTTGACTTCGTCGTGGTGGGCGCCGGCACCGCCGGCTGCGTTTTGGCCGCACGCCTGACGGCCGATGGTCGCCACCGCGTACTGTTGATCGAAGCAGGTGGCGAAGCCCGCAGCCCGTGGATCAAGGTACCGGTGGGTTACGCCAAGTTGCTCTCTAACCCGCGTTACAACTGGATGTACGCCACCAGCCCGGAGGCGGCACTGGGCGGCCGCCGCATTGACCAGCCGGCCGGTCGCGGTGTTGGCGGCACCGGCCTCATCAACGGCATGATCTACATTCGCGGCCAGCCAGAGGACTACGACGCCTGGGCTGCTGCCGGCAATTCCGGCTGGGGCTGGAACGAGGTGTTGCCGTGGTTCCGCCGTACCGAACACAACAGCCGCGGCGCCAGCGAACTGCACGGTGCCGATGGCCCCTGGCACGTCTCGGACCTGCCGCATCGCCACGTGCTGGCCGATGCGTTTGTCGCCGCAGCGGGGGAGGCGGGTGTGCCGCACAACCTCGACTTCAACGGCCCGCAACAGGAAGGTGCGGGCTACTACCAGCTCAATACCCATCGCGGCCGGCGTGCCAGCACCGCGAGCGCCTTGCTGGACGAGGCGCGGCGCCGCACCAACCTGGCGGTGGCATCTGACGCCCTAGCCGTGCGTCTGATGGTGGAAGCCGGGCGTGTCTGCGGCGTCGAGTATCAGCAAGGCGGGGTCATCAGGCAGGCGCGCGCGCTGCGCGAAGTGGTGCTCGCGGCCGGCACCTTCAATTCACCCCAGTTGCTGCAGGCATCCGGAATTGGCGCGCCGGAGCACCTGCAATCGATTGGTGTCGCTGTGCGCGCTGCGCTACCGGGCGTGGGCGCGAACCTGCACAACCACTTTCGCGCGCCAATCGTGATGCGTTGCCGCCAGCCGGTCACCCTCAACGACATCATGAGAAGCCCGCTGCAACGCGTTGGCATGGGGATTTCCTATCTTCTGTTTCGGGATGGGCCGATGGCCGCCGCCACTTACGCCGGCGCCTTCCTGCGCTCGACCCCGGAGGTGACGCGGCCCGACATCCAGGTCACGTTCTGGACCTACAGCGTGGCAAGGCGTGATTCGGGAGGCGTGGTGCTGCATGACTTTCCTGGTTTCACGGCCAATGCCGTGATCCTGCGTCCGCAGAGCCGCGGAACGGTGCGCGCCCTGAGTGCCGACGTGCGCCAGGCACCCGATATCAATTACCACCACCTCGAACACCCCGGCGACGCGGCCACCCTGGTAGCCGGCATCAAGGCCTTGCGCAACATCCTCACCCAGCCGTCGATGGCGCCGTATGTCGAGTACGAGATGACGCCCGGCGCGCAGTGCGCTGACGATGACGCACTGCTTGAATTCGCGCGAAGTGCGGGCGGCTCGGTGTACCACCCGGTTGGCACCTGCCGCATGGGCAACGACGCCATGGCAGTGGTTGACCAGCGCTTGCGACTGCATGGTCTTGCGGGCTTGCGCGTGGCCGATGCGTCGATCATGCCGAGCATCATTTCTGGCAACACCAATGCGCCAACCGCGATGATCGCAGAACGCGCAGCTGGCTGGATCTTGCGCGACGCCGCACAAACGCAATGACCTTTGCGGTGCAGTTGCCGGCCGTGCGCGAGGAGATCGCGGCGCACGGGATTGATGCGGCGACGGGAATTCGCGCCGACTAGCATAGGCCCAAAGAATGGTTCCAGGCGCCATTCTTGGCTTGTGGGGCGTACCGGGGCGATCAACCCGGTTTAGAATCCCCGCTCAAGAGAGAAGAGAGCCGATACAGTGAGTGGCATTCCAGGCGATGAGCCGAGTGATAAGCGCCCCGATTTCCTTGTGATCGTGGTCGATGACATGGGCTGGTCCGATCTTGCCTGTTTTGGCGGTGAGGCCGACACGCCCAACCTGGATGCGCTGGTCGCGCGCGGTACGCGCCTGACCAACTTCCACACTTCGCCCCTGTGCTCGACTACCCGCGCCATGCTGATGACCGGCTGCGACCATCATGAGGTCGGCATGGGCACGATGGTTGAAATTCGCACGCCGGAGCAGACCGGCAAGCCCGGTTATGAAGGCTACCTGACCGATCGTGCAGCCACCATCGCCGAACGCTTGCGCGACGCCGGCTATCGCACCATGATGGCCGGCAAATGGCACCTGGGCGCCGAAGCCCCGTTCCGCTCGATGCCGCGCGCCCGTGGTTTCGAGCACTCATGGGCCCTGATGCAGGGCGAGCACAACCATTACGGAGCGGACCAGACGCCGGAGACCGCCAGCACGCACGGCGAGTCGCGCTATCGATGCAATGATGAGCCGGTCCTGTTCCCCCTCGGCGCCTATTCAACCGATTTTTTCGCCGATCGCTTGATCGACTTCGTCGAGACCGCCGGGGACGATACGCGGCCCCTGTTTTCGTACCTGGCCTTCACCACACCGCACAGCCCGCTGCACGCCCCCGAGGAGCTGGTCGAAAAATATCGCGGCCTTTACGACGATGGCCCCGAAGCGCTGCGCATGAAGCGCCTGGCGCGCATGCGCGCGCTCGGCCTTGCGGCCGGCTCGATGCGGCCTGCAGAGATTCGCGGCGGCACGCCGTGGGAGGCGATCGCGCCGGAGCAAAAACTGATCGAAGCGCGCAAGATGGAAGTCTATGCGGCGATGATCCATTCCATGGACCGCGCGGTCGGGCGCGTGACCGCGGCACTCGAAAAGAGCGGGCGCCTGGACAACACCGTGATTCTCTTCATGTCCGATAACGGGCCCTCCGGCACCCTGCGCGAGGCGACACCGCCGTGGCGCGACTGGATTGCCGCCAACGCCGACAACCGGCTTGCCAACATCGGGCGTGCCAGCAGCTACACCTCGATCGGCCCGCGCTGGGCGCAGGCGCAGTCGGCACCGTTCTTCCTGTTCAAGCGCTATACCAGCGAAGGCGGCGTGCGCACCTGCGCATTCGCCTGTGGCCCGGGCATCCCCGCACGCAGCGAATCGCAAGGCTTCCTGCATGTGATGGATGTGGCGCCGACGCTGCTTGATCTGGCCGGCATCGACCCGGCGCCGCCGGCGGGCAAGTGGCCGATGCGCGGCATGTCCGTTGCCGGCCAGATCAAGGGGGAATGCGATGAGGTGCATGCGGCAGACGAGCGGATCGCCTGGGAACTGGCCTACGGGCGCGGCGTGAAGAAGGGTGACTGGAAGGCGATTTTCCTGCCGGCCGTGATTCACAACATCGCCCCCGACTTGCCGGCCAAGCGCTGGCTGCTCTTCAATATTGCGATCGATGCGGGCGAGACCACGGATCTCGCCGCGGCCGAACCGCACAAGCTGCAGGAACTGGTCGACGAGTGGTTCGCCTACGCGCGCGAGGTGGGTGTGGTGGTGCCCGAAGGAATGTGAGTTCCTGGCCCTGCACCAGGCCAGGAATGGCTCCAGGAGTCATTCTCCCCCGAACTGTCAGTGCGCCGCCCTGCGGCTTGCGCCCATGCGGCAGGCAATGTCGAATGCGTTTTTCATCGCCTGCGGATTGGCGACGCCCTTGCCGGCAATGTCGTAGGCAGTGC
>SXGS01529060.1_pt1 | contig 15715 bp, 22 predicted proteins | sample 3174681 | NCBI WGS metagenome assembly SXGS01 (sample SAMN11356861, study PRJNA531348) | freshwater metagenome | isolation source: freshwater sample F1-80 | place: China: Fuxian Lake, Yuxi | collected 2017-12-25 | reverse complement strand
TTGGCGAGAACCACGGGTGGCGGGCGTTCCAGGACGGGCACGTGTGGGTACGCATGCCGCGGGTCGGCGGGACGTACATTCAGGCGGTGGTGACGTATTTGCCAACCGAGAACGTGGGCGAGCCTTGGCGCGTCGAGGTTCGGGTGGGCAAGGCACTCGTGGACGAGGCTGACTACAACCCGGGATTCCCGGGGGTGATTGACGAGACCACGTGGTGGCTCTTTGACGGCAGGGCGGCATCCAAGACCGCCGCTCAACGCGAGGCTGAACGGCGGATTGCCATCAGCCGCATGCGCCTCGGCAAGAAGGGGCTGTAAGGGCACGCAAGGGTCTCAGGGGCATCTCCCTGGGACCCTATTGCCAGCGTTGGCCAAGAGTGCTATAACACCTACAACACGAACGGAAGGGCGACACAATGGGCGAGTCGATCAGTAGGGCGCAGTGCCGGGTGATGGGCGCGTTGTCACGTGGGTGGACGCGGTCGGAGATCGCCATCGTATACGGCATGACCGGCAGGGACGTGCGCGTCCTCATTGCATCGGTTTTGGAAAAAACCGAAACGCGCACCGTGCTGCAGGCACTGGCGGTATGCATCCGCCGGGGGGAGGTGTAGGACAGGCTCAGGTCACTGGCACATCCGCACCGACATGACAACACACGGCAACAGGAGGGCAGGCACATGACAACGTACCGATTCCGTTATCAGGACGACCTGGAAGCCCGCGAGCAGCGCAAGGAGGCGGAGACCCAGACGTATATCAACCGCCTCACAGCGCTGTACCGAACCCTAGCGAAGGTCGAGGCGCTGATGCAAACAACGGCCGAGGCTCAGGCGGAGGTCGCCGCCGTCGCACCCCGAACCGCCGAGGCGTTTGCCTATGCCGGGCAAGCCTACGGCAAGATGTACATCGCGGTCATGGAGACGGTGGGTGACGTTTGGGGAACCATCAATGGCGGGCAGGGTGGGCTCGACCTCGACCGGATCATTGCTGAGGTTGAGGCGGCCCTCGACGGCAACGGGACGGGACTGCGCCGCTAACGCGAGGGGTTGCCCTGGGCAAGGTCGAAACACTGCACCTGCCGCAATCTGGTGCAGTGTCGGGCGGTAGTGCCGCCCCTGATGAGACCCGGCAGGAGGTGCCAAATGAACGGCAGGGATTATCCGCACGGTTTGTGGGCGTCGGAAAACACGCCTCGGGACGTGCTGCGTGTTATGTACCGCAACATGCGGGCTGATGCGGGCGCACACGTTGCGACGGTGGCCCGGTGGGATGTCAATCTCCGCGCGTGCCTACCGCGTGATTGGCGCAATACCGAGGCCAGCCTGATGCTCAGGCCCCTCGCAGAACTTGCAGACGTAGTGGTTGACGGCGTCGCCGAGTGGCTCCGCAACGACCTGCGCACCCTGCCGTGGGAGGGCGTGACTATCAACGCACGCCGTCCTAAAAACGATCCAACGGGCACGGTGGTGCGCTTGAAGGTCACGCACCCGGCGGGACTGATGACGTGGGAGGTCACGCAACTGTTGATCGCCGCGACGTATGAGGTGTCCCGCCGGGTCACCGCGTGGTGGATCATGGAGCAGGTGCAGACCGCGCTAGGGCGCGCGGAGGGCGAGGTGATGATCGCAATCGCAAACCCAGACCTGGCCCGTGATCGTGCCACGGATGCGTGGTTCCGGGCGGCACAAAAACTGGCGGTTGCAAGCGCGACGGTCATGTGGTTGGAGGCACTGCCGGTGCCCTTAAGCGGTGACGACCTCGACCGGTATTGGGCGGCACGCGAGGCCCTCGACCGCCCGTTCACCGAGTGGTTGCGCCCGATCCTGTTCGATTTTGCCCGGGAACACGGAGATCTGGAATAACGCTTGCCAACGGGTTGCCGGCGGTGCTATAACACGTACATCACAACGGAGGAGCGCACAATGACACCAACCAACACCACCACGTACACCGTGACCGCCGAGCAATACGGTGAGATCGAGGCGGGCGTGGCCAAACTTGCCGCCAAGGCGGTTGCACTCGGAATGACCGGATCGGACGTCCCCGGCACGCGGGTCGTCGCAACAATCCCGGCGATGGTGTACATGAAGGATTGCGGGCGGACGCGGACAATGCCCGCCTCACACCCGGCACCAAAGAACTACACCGCCATGCAGGTCACCACGTTGATTCGGTTCGAGGTCATTGGCAGCACGCCGCGGATGGCCGGGTGGGAGTTCGTGGCGACCTTGGAAGTGGTTAAGGTGGTAGATGGCGGCACTGAGGTGCAGGTTAGGCGGATGCCGAGCGCCGATCCTCTCCCCGCCGGGTTCGAGATTGGTGACGGCACCGCCTGCGATCACTGCGGCAAAAAGCGCGCGCGACGGTTGACGTTGGTCGTGCGTAATGACGACGGCCGGTTGATGCGGGTGGGCAAGCAGTGCCTCAAGGATTTTCTTGGTCACAAGCACCCCGAGGACGTGCTTTTCCAGGTTTTGGGAATCGGGCAACTACTCGACGGCCACGGGGACAGCGACAGCTTCGACGGCGGTGGGTCGACCCGGCGGTATTTCACCCCGACCGTGTTCATCGAGGTTGCCGAGGCGGTCATCAGGGTCACGGGATTTGTCAGCAAGGCCAAAGCAGTTGGCGGCGCGATCGCAACCGCTGACCGAGTGCAGTCGGTACTGACCGCCCTCGTAAGCCCGAACCTGGGCAACGCACTTATCCGGGAAACCTACCGGGTGACCGAGCAAGATCGGGACAACGCAACGCAATCGCTTGCGTGGGCGCGTGCCCTGATGACGGGAACCGAGTTTGTTCGGGGCCTCGGTTTGGCCGCCCGCATGGTCGAGGCAACGCCGCAGACCTTTGGGTTCCTTGCCTACCTGCCCGTCGCCTACGCACGGCACCTCGAGGGAGTTGCGGCGGCACGTGATGAGGCCAACGGCAAGGGCCTCGCACCATCGAGCTATCAGGGCACGGTGGGCGAGAAACTGACACGCACGGTGACGGTCAAGATGAGCCAGAGCTACGACTCCCACTACGGCGTCACGCACCTGCACGTCATGACTGACACCGCCGGCAACGAGTACACGTGGTGGGCATCGAGCGAGCGGCAAACCGCCGGTAGCACCGCGACGGTGACCATGACCGTCAAAAAGCACGAGACCAAGAAAGTCGCGCAAACGGTCGTCCTGCGGGTGAAACCGGTGAAGGGCACCGAGTGGGTCATGCAATGCGCGTCTTAGTCGCATGCGAGGAATCCCAAGTTGTGACGGCCGCGTTCAGAGAACGCGGCCATGACGCTTTCTCGTGTGACGTACTGGCTGCCAGCGGTGGGCACCCGGAGTGGCACCTACGGCGTGATGTACGCGACGTCTTGGCTGAGCGGCAACCGTGGGATTTGTTGATTGCATTCCCGCCGTGTGACCACCTGGCTGTATCTGGTGCGCGGTGGTTTGACGGCAAGCGTGCCGATGGCAGACAGGCTGAGGGCATTGGCCTGTTCATGGCGTTGGCCAATGCCGAGGTGCCGCGGGTGTGTATTGAAAATCCGGTGGGCATCATGTCAACGGTTTGGCGACGCCCCGACCAGATCGTTCAACCGTGGTGGTTTGGTGACGAGGCGCAGAAGACCACGTGTTTGTGGTTGCGTTGCCTTGCGCCATTACTGGCGACGGAAGTAGTGGGGCGTGGCGAGATCCAAGTTGTGAGGTCGGGCAAGCGATTGCCAGCGTGGTACAGCAACGCACCCCGAAAATCGCGCAAGGTGGTGCGGAGCCGGACGTTTCCGGGGATTGCGGCGGCCATGGCGGCGCAATGGGGATAGGAGGCACTAATGGCTGAGTTTTGGCGTGGGTCGGGTCGGGAGGCAACCGTCACGGTATGCCCGGATTTGATTGGCATCACCCATGATCCTGAGGTTGACCGTGATGCGAGCATGGCCGCGTATTGCCACTATGTGGAACGGTTGCTGGTGCCGTCATGGGGATTCATGGCGGTGGTGTTTGTGGTGCGCCCCGGAGTCCTGGACGTCGGGGTGACGGTACGGTGGTTAGGCAGACTATCCGACGGGACGTCCCTGGGACGTGTTGAGCAGGAGGTGCGCCGCATCGCTTGGGCAGCCGCGGGCAACCCACGGGAGTGGGTGGCGTTGCGGGCGGCACCACCCAAACCACCGGCACCGGTGCGGCCGACCACACGCGGCACCACGCTGTGGGTCGAAGGGTTTGATGGCACCATCCAAGGGATCGAGGTGCTAGATCCCGATGAGGTGCGGGCAATGATGCGGTCGGGATTTGTTACCGAGTCGTAGACGTGCTATAACAAAGCGGGAGGTGTGATGATGGACGTGGAACAAACGGCAAGGCGGCCCGGATACATATTGGTCGACCCGACCCGCCGGTGGGTGTTTAGGGATCGGCAGGCCCTGGAGGTTGCCGTGAGCGGGTGGGCGTTACTGGAGTTCATTGACCGTGATCTCATGGGCGCGTACGAGCATTTGAGCCTGTCCGCCGAGGTACGCAAGGCACTGGCAACTGTTGACGCAGCCCTCGATGAGGCGCGGCGCAGTCATGGGTTTTCGTTTGTCGATTATGGTCTCAAGGGCTTGACGCCGGTTGAGGTCGCCGCCATGGTGATGACTACCGTGCGGGGGCTGCTTGACCGGGGTGTTGTGATGGAACGGGGTGTATCACGTGGGCAATGATGACGGGACAAACCAATACGGCCTCATTGCGAACAGCGATGCTGTTCGCGTCATGCGGTTGGCACGCGGGTGGTCACTGGAGGAGCTGGCCAAACGATCCGGGGTGTCATGGTGTACGGTGCAACGTTTGGAGCGTGGGCACCCGAAACGGGAGCGGCGTGTTAAGGAGTCGACGTTGATCGCCATCGCCGGTGCCCTGGGAGTCGATACGGCGTTGATGAGGCCCGGCAAGGCTCAGGGCGAGAGGGCACGCCGATGAGCATGAGGATTCATGGCAAGGAGTACGCATTCGTGGCCACCCGGTTGGTTGCCGCGCACGGTGACCACGTGCGACCGATGGGAATCACCGAAATCCGCACGGAGTTGCTCGAGGTGGGGAGTTTCCAAGTTTGCCGTGCAACGGTCGTGTTTACCGACGGACGCGCGTATACGGGCATGTCTGAGGTGTCCAAGGGCACGGGGCGCGGGCCGCAAGCGGCGGCACCCATCGAGACCGCGGAGACTTCAGCCGTCGGGCGTGCCCTAGCGTTTGCGGGGTGGTTGGGTGACGGGTCGGGGATAGCGAGTGCAGAGGAGGTTGTTGAGGCTGACAGGCGGTTGGCGACCGTGCAGGCCCCACGGGCTGCGGGCGTGGCGGCCAATGATGACGATGATGCCGAGGACGTGTTTTAGGAGGTTGATCATGGTGATTAAGCGCAGTCTAGGTGATGGTGTTGGCAGGGTTGACCGTGAGGCGTTGCCGGTCACGGTGATGCGCCGGTGTGGTCACGAGGACGTGATCCGGATCTACGGGGATCCGTCGAAGTCGCGATATTACGCGGCTCAGGAGCTGTTGGACTGCAGCAAGTGCCGCAACGCCGTATGGGTTGATGAGGACAGCGCCGCGGTTGCAAGTGGGCGGCGGGTGCCGTTGGAGGGATCCGCTAAGCAGGTGCCCTGGGCGCAAGTCATCAGGTCACAACGCGCGGAGGGATTTGCAGCGTATATGGCGGGGGTGCGGGCCATCGGGCAGAAGTTGTTCATTGCCCGTCGCCTCGACGCTGATGCGCGGGAGGCCGGGTTGACCGCGGTACGAGAGGCAATCCGTGACCTAATGCAGGGCAACCTAGACTTCAACCCGGATGAATACGGACAGCACTCGGGGCATGCCCGGTGGTGGATTGATTCGAAAGACCTGACACCCCGTGCAATCCTCGGGCTGATCGTCCCCGACCGTGACGTGATGGGCGGGTTGTTCGGGGGGGGTGAGGATGACCACAGCGGCGTCTTCGTTACGGTCGACCCGCACCCTGCTCCTAACACGGCAGGCCCGCCGTTGGTGGCGGTTGCGGAGGCACCCGCTACAACACGTGCCACTAACGCCATCGCTGCCCATGCGGCGATGTTGCGGGCTGACCTGTTGGATTTGGACGACGCACCGTTCTGATGGCACGCCAAACGCCTACCACGACAGTTACTTGGATACCGTCGCACGTAGCGTTGGCCGAGCATCCTAAGGTTCACCGGCTCTCCGAGGCACTCGGGGAGTCGGAGAACGCAATCCTGGGGATGTTGCACCGCTTGTGGTGGTATGCGGCACGGTATGCACAAGACGGTGACCTGGCCGCATTCACCCCGGCGGAGTTGGCCCGTGCGTGTCACGTGCCACCACGAAAGGCTGCGGATTTTGTCAAACACTTGCAAGCGGTTGGGTGGTTGACCGCGACAATGGGTATCACGGGTTGGGAGTTGTATACCGGGCGGTTCATCAGGCAACAGGCGGATGCCCGTGACCGGATGAGGTCGAGGCGGGCGGCAAACGTGGGCGGTAACACCGTACAAACTCCGGAGCGACCGCCTACGGTAACGCAACACGCTACCGGAACCGTTAGCGCACCGTTACCGAACCGTCGGCGCACGGTGCGCACTAACATAACAGTACAGAACACAACACAACACCCTACGGGTGATGCGCCGCTAGCGGCGGTCACCCCTGGGCACCATCGTGACCTATGGAGCGTCTTTGATACGACGCTCGGCCCGGCCCGTACCCACGCCGAGCGGGGACGCCGTGCCGCCGCAGTGCGTGACCTTGCTGAGGCGAACATCACCCCGGATACGTTGGCCCTGGGATTGGCAAACTGGCCACGGGTGATGCCGGGCGCGACGTGTTCGGAAACCGGTGTTGCGGCCAACATTGGCAAACTTACAAGCGGGTTCCAAGCGGCGCGCGGCACGGTTGCGGCACCGTCGGGGGCTCTGGCGGTGTTATCACGGTGGCAGGAGGCAGCGGATGAGCATGACGAGGCCAGCGTTCCTGGCGGGCATGGCACGGTTGTGGGTCGCCTTTCCGAGCCGCAACCTAACGGATGATGACCGGATGGTGTTGGTTGATACGGTTTGGAGGGAGGTGTCACGCGCCACGTGGGTTGACGATGCAACCTGGGACGGCGCAGTATCCCGGTGCCTGCGGCACTTCACGTGGTTGCCAACGGTGCGTCAACTGATCGAGGCATGTGTTGACGTTGACCGTGAGCGTTGCCGGCAGGTTGCGCTTGCAGAGCAGTTGACCGCCAACGAGGCGGCCCGGGTGTTGCAAACGTTCAGCGGGCACGGTGGCGCTGCGAATGATCCTCCGGCCTCATTCAAGCGGGCGGTGACGTCCGGTGTGTGGGATCGTGCGATAGCACGGCAAACGGCACGGAACTTGCGCCGTAATCTCGCCTACGATGAGGCACACGGCGCGGCATTCGCTGCATGCAGTACCAACACCCCACTACCCGCACGTCGCGCGTTTGCGCGCGCTGCCGGGCAGCGTGCCCTGGCGTTAATGACCACACACCCACACGTGACGGATGCCGAGGTGGATTCGGTCTTGTACCGTATGGCCGCGCTGACCGTACCAACGGGCGGGGTGTGGCCATTGCGAGGCCCGTTGGACGCCGCATTGACCGCGGTGCTTGACATTAACGGAGAGGCGTGATGGATTGGTTGGATTACGGCCTCCACACTGCGGTTGTCACCGGTTTGGGGGTGTTGGCGACCCTCGCGTGGTGGGCAATCGGTACGGTTGCGGAGTACCGCGCATATGTGTTTAGGTTACGGGCACGGCTCGCGGCCACCGATATCGAACTGGCACAAATGAGGCGGCGGAAACTGTGCCCGGCATGCGCGGGGGTGCGGGTGGTCAACGCACGGTGATGGAGGACAAACGTGCGGTATATGCAGCGCTGTACGCGCGGTTGCATGATGAGTTATTGGGTTGGTGTAAGCGACGCGTGCGTGACGGGTGCGCCTATGTAAGCGCAGATGACCTATCGCAGGCCACCTGGGCACGGGTGTGGCAACACCTCGACCGGTATACCGAAACCCATGACGGCAACGGTACGGCTGAAGGGCGCATCAAAACATGGGTATACACCGTTGCACGTCGCATACACATTGACCTAATGAGGCACGAACGGGTTGTCGTTTGGACATCCCTCGACCGTACCGTGGGCACCGGCTGGCACCCGGTGGTTGATGACATTGCGATCGCCGTACAGGACAGGTTCGAGGCGGTCAACGTGTCCGCAACGTTGACCGCCGGGTTGGCCGCCGAACACCTCGACCTCCTACGGTTGGCCGGGAGTGATATGACGCGCGGCGAGATCGCAACGCTGTTGCGCCTGTCCCCGGATCAGGTTAAGGCGCGGCTCAGCGTGGCACGTGGGCGGGCATTTGCCGCCCTGGGCATCCCACGTACCACGATCAGGCGGAGGCGCAGGCGGCGGTATACTGCGCGATATGGCGGCATTACGATTGCAGGCGACCCTCCCGATGCCGCCCTCGGTCAACCACATATACACCCGGTCACGTAGTGGCCGCGTGGTGTTAAGCGCCGAGGCCATGGCATATCGGGGGGTGGTACGGTGTTTGCTGGCGCATTGGGAGCCGGTCATGCAGGGGCCGGTCATTGTGCGCATCATGGTGTACCGCAAACGGAGGCACGGCGACCTCGACAACATCCTCAAGGCGCTGCTTGACGCTCTCAACGGCGTCGCATACCGGGATGACTCTCAGGTCGTTGAAATACGGGCGCAACGGTTTGATGACCCTTGCGCACCACGGGTGGAGATCATGGTCACGCAACCGGGGGAGGCCGAATGAAAACAAAACCACGCCCATGGCGCAACCGGATCACACGTACCGGTACCGAAGCGCCGGATCAACTGCTTGCAAACCCACGCAACTGGCGCATTCACCCCAAAAACCAAACGACTGCCCTCGACGGCGTCCTGTCCGAGGTCGGGTGGGTCACGCACGTCATTGTCAATGAGCGCACTGGGCACGTCATTGACGGGCATGCGCGTATCGGGTTGGCCATCACCCGGCAGGAGCCTGAGGTGCCGGTGGTGTACGTTGACTTGGACGAGGCGGAGGAGGCGCTGATCCTTGCAACCCTCGACCCGTTGGGTGCCCTTGCCGGGACGGACAGGGACGTCCTCGCCGATTTGATGACGTGGGTCGCAACCGAGGACGAGGCGGTCACGCGGTTGCTGGCGGACATCGCCATGACCACGGGCATCACCACCGCCGCCGATTACACCAAACCGGTGACCGCGACATTGACCGATGCGGAGGTGGATCGCCGGTTGTGGCCACGGATCGTCCTACAGGTTGCGCCGGACGTGATTGCGCGGTGGAATGAGGTGTTCCCAACGGTTGACGGGGCGGATGACTCCGCCCGCATCGATACCGTCATTTCATTGGTGTTACGTGACCGCGACGCTGATTGATCAATACCACATCCGCCCGTTGGTGTCATATCACTACCTGCAATCGGGTGGGTCACGGCACGGGAAGACATTGGCAGAGTGGTTTGAAAAAAACTACGACGGCGGGCGGCCGGATTTGTTCCTAGACAGCGGCGCGTACAGTGTTTCGCAAAATATGGCACCGGTGAACCTCGACCGGTACATCGCGTGGCTGCATGACAACGCGCATGAAAGCACGGTATATGCGGGCCTGGACGTGATTGGCGATCACGTCCAAACGGCGGAAAATCAACGCATAATGGAGGCCGCCGGGTTGACGCCGTTGCCGTGCTTCCATGTTGGGGAGCCGTGGCCGGTGTTGGAGGCGATGCTTGAGAAATACGATTATGTGGCACTAGGCGGCATGGTGCCGCACGCACGGGACGCCAACCTCGGCCCTTGGATTGCCCGGGCATTTGATTACGCGGCACGGTCACGTCATCGCGGCAACGCGGTGTATCACGGGTTTGGTATGACTAACTCACGATACGCAATGAGGCATCACTTCCGGTCGATTGATTCAAGCAAACCGTCCTCGTGTGTACGGTTTGGGCACCTTCTTTTGTGGTCGGAACGGCAAGCTAAGTGGCAGGCGGTGTACTACCACAAACCGCGCACCTGGGCGCGTCACGTACCGGATATACGGGCACACGGCCTCGACCCGGCGTGGTTCACCGATGCCGCGTCAGCCACACGTTTCAGGCGGCTGAATGCGTCAGGTGCAGCGATCATGGCATTCGAGGCTGCGCTCATGCAACGCCACGCTACCGGCGACAGTCATGCGGGCACCCGTGTCTATTTGGCGGATACCGCCCCGGCTAACTTTCGAGGGTACGAGGAGGGCGCACGGTTGTGGACGGCAGTGCAGTGATGAGGTGGGAAACGGTTTGCGTGGTGTCGGGGGGCCTGGACTCGGTGGTGCTTGGCCACATGGTGCGCCGGGACACCAACGGGCCGCATTTGTGGCTAGGATTTGATTATGGGCAGCGTCACGTGCGGGAGTTGGAACACGCCGATGCCCTGGCTGCAACGTTGGGCGTGACGTGGCGGGTCATTGACTTGCGCACCGTCGGGGCACTACTCGGCGGCGACGCGCTAACGGGTGCGCACGCCGTACCGCACGGGCATTACGCGCACCCAAGCATGGCGGTGACCGTGGTGCCGAACCGCAACGCCATCATGTTGACCATTGCCTACGGGATCGCAAGTGCGGCGGGTGCGACGTTGGTGGCGACTGGCGTCCATGCGGGTGACCATTGGGTATACCCTGATTGCCGCCCGGAGTTTGCGCAGGCCATGATGACCATGCAAACGGTCGCCCTGGACGGGTTGCACACCCCGCGGCTCTATACACCGTTCCTGCACTCATCCAAGGCGGACATCGTTTCCCTGGGAGCGCGCATAGGGGTGCCAATGCATGCCACCTGGAGTTGCTACGAGGGAGGGGTTTGGCACTGCGGACGTTGCGGCACGTGCGTTGAAAGACGCGAGGCATTTGACCGGGCCGGTGTGGCCGATCACACCAAATATCAGGACATTGGAGGCATCTCATGAAGATTGGCGTCACCGTTGGCGTGTTTATCGCCTACCTGCTCACCGTGCCGGTCGCAAACTGGCTGATTGCAAACGTAGGCGTGCAGTTCGAGGAGGGCGGCCCGCACCTCATCCCCGTGTTGCCCGGGTTGATGGCCCCGTCTGGGGTGCTGATGGTAGGCATCGCCCTGGCCTTGCGTGACGTGGTACAGGATCGGCTCGGTGTCAAATGGGCAGCGGGGGCCGTGTTTGGTGGTGCCGCATTGTCGTGGTTGATTGCAAGCCCCTACCTTGCGATTGCGTCAGCCGCGGCGTTTGTGGTGTCGGAAGCCCTGGACCTGGCGGTATACACCCCGTTGCGTGCGCGTGGTTGGCGCCCTGCCGCCATCATGGCGAGCGGGTTTGTGGGGTCGGTTGTGGATTCGGCTGCATTCCTCCTGATTGCGTTTGGGAGCCTCGCGCATATCGAAGGGCAAATAGTGGGCAAGCTCATGGTCACTGCATTGGCGGCAGCGGCAGCGTTCGGGTACCAACGGATGACGGCGCAACCTGAGACCGTAGGGGCGGCACCGGATGCGTTGCGGGCGTGGGTTGGGCGAGAATAGGCGGAATAGGCGGTTGCAAGGTGGGCGTTAAGGGTCGCCGGGTTGGTGCGGCGCGGGTGGCGGAAGCCCTCGCGCAATCCCGTGGGTTGATAACAGTGGCGGCACGTATTGCCGGGTGCAGCCCTGACACCATACGCGCATATATGCGCAAGGCGGAGGTGTGCCGGGTGGCGTTCAATGACGCTCAGGACGCCATGGGCGATATCGCCGAGGGGGCGCTGTACCGGGCGATCACTAATAGTGATCCCTGGGCAGTGCAGTTTTACCTCAAAACCAAACAACGCCACCGTGGGTACGGCGACCGGGCCGAGGTCGACGTCAACGCAACGGTAAGCGGCGGCATCAGGTTGGACATCGAGGGATTTATCCGTGCGGTCAACGAGGCGGTCAACGATGGAACTCCTGCGGACACTCCCCCCGGAGGCGCAACGGTCACTACTGAGGACGTGGTGCCGTACTGAGGCAGACCTGGCCACGCTACGCACGTCATGGCGGGTGGTTGGGCGCCCAAACCAACAGCCGCCCACGGACATACCCTGGCGGACGTGGTTGCTGATGGCCGGGCGGGGGTTTGGCAAAACACGTGCAGGGGCAGAGTGGTTGCACGAAAGCGTGACCTTGCGCCGCCGCGCACGTGTTGCCCTAGTCGCACGCACTAGCGCGGATGCCCGGGACGTCATGATCGAGGGCGAGAGCGGACTCTTGGCCGTCGCAAGGGCACATGGGCACAAAGCGGTATACGAGCCGTCGAAGCGCCGGGTGACGTGGCCAAACGGGGCGCTGGCGGTCACGTATTCGGCGGATGATCCCGACCAACTACGCGGCCCGCAACATGACGGCGCGTGGTGTGACGAGTTGGCGTCGTGGCGGTACCCTGAGACCTGGGACAACCTGCAACTGGGACTGCGCCTTGGCAAGGCACCTCAAGCCATTGTGACCACAACACCGAAGCCCGTGCGGTTGCTTAAGGCGATCATGGCGCAACGTGATACCGTGGTGACCACGGGCACCACATACGACAACGCTGCAAACCTTCCAACCACCTACCTGCAAACGATTGGCACGCAATACGAGGGCACGCGCCTCGGGCGGCAGGAACTGTACGCAGAACTCCTCGAGGACTCCATTGGCGCTCTGTGGACACGGGCGCTGCTTGACACCAACCGGGTCCCACGGGCACCGGAGTTGGCGCGGGTGGTGGTGGCGGTTGACCCGGCGGTGACCAATACCGTGCGATCCGATGAGACCGGCATCATCGTTGCGGGGGTGGGCGTTGACGGTCATGCGTACGTGTTGGAAGACCTGTCGGTGCAGGCGTCGCCTGATACCTGGGCACGGATCGTGGTGCGGGCATACCACCACTACGGGGCTGATCGCATCATCGCGGAGGCAAATAACGGCGGGGATTTGGTGGAGTTGGTCATACGCACGGTAGACAACAACGTGCCGTACCGCGCGGTGCGGGCATCACGCGGTAAGATGACACGAGCGGAGCCTGTTGCCGCATTGTACGAGCAGAACCGGGCGCACCATGTTGGGATGTTTGCCGCCCTGGAGGATCAAATGACGGCGGGGATTGGCGACGGCGGACGCAACGACAGGCTTGACGCCCTCGTGTGGGCAATCACGGAGCTGGTGGTGTCGCAAAACGAATGGGTGTTCCTATGATGACAACGTGGTATGAACGCCTCATCCGGCGCGTGTGGCCAATCGGGCAGGCCGTGGTCAACGCCGGGGAGTCGGTGTACGGCATCGACCCTGAGCGATCAGCCCCGCTTGAGTACGGGCACTACGTCGCAACCAACACCGCCGTATACGCATGCGCCAACCTACGGGCGAAAAACCTGTCCAAGCTGCCCTTAAAGATCTACAAACGTGCCGCAAACGGTGACCGTGTTGAGGTGCAGGCGGGGCGGCTGTACGACCTGCTGCACTCGGTCAACCCGCACTGGACGTTTCGGCGGCTGCTACGGATGTCCGAGTTGTCCCTGACCGCCTACGGGCAGTGCTTTTGGATTTTGGAGAACGGCGTGGCCGCGCCGGTCACCACGGTCCCTCCGCGGGAGATTTGGTGGGCAAACCCCACGCGCATGCGGGTTGTGCCGCACCCTGACAACTATGTCGCCGGGTTTGTGTATGACGACGGCCTCGTCAAAATACCGTTCGATGCGCGGGAGGTGATATGGCTGCGGTATGACAACCCAACGGATGAATACAACGGCCTGTCTCCCATCGCCTCGGCGCGTGCTGCCATTGAGACCTCGCACGGCGCAATCACGTCGAACCGCGCGGTATTCACGAACGGCATGCAGTTGTCCGGCGTCATTGGCCCGGCAGACAAAACCCAAAACCTGTCCAGGGAGCAGGCGGAATCCCTTGCGATGATGCTGGAGAGGCGGTTCAAGGGCGCGGATAAGGCGCACCGGGTGGCAGTGTTGACGCAACCGGTCGCATTCACGTCCATGTCCCTGACACCGAAAGACGTCGAGTTCCTCGGCATGATGAAATGGAGCCAACGCGAGGTTTGCACCGTATTTGGTGTCCCGCCCGAGCTGATCGGTGACCACGAACACGCAACCTACTCCAACATCGAGTCCGCCATGAAATCCCTATGGACGGAGACCCTCATCCCCGAGGCGGCAATGATCGCCGACGAGTTGACGGAGCAGCTTGTCCCGTTGTTCGGTCGGGAGGCTGACGAGGTGGAGTTCGACCTCAGTGACGTTGAGACGCTGCAGGAGGATAGGACGGAGATCATCGAACAGGTCGTGAAACTCGTGGGTGTGGGCGTGCCGTTGAACCGGGCACTCCAGGAACTGGCCCCGCGGTTTTTGCCGCCTGAGGGTGCCGGATATGCGTGGGGTGATGCGGCGTGGCTCAACACCACCCAACTGCAACCGGTGACGGCGGACACGATGGCAGACCTCCTCGCACCGCCGCCACCACCACCAACAACACCACCACCACCGGCACTACCTGCACCGGTGGCCGCGCCCGATGAGGACGGTGATGCCCTGGGAGCCGGGCGTGACGGGCCTACGGTGCGAGCGGCAAAACTGTACGTCCGGGGCGGCCCGCCGGGAAAAGCACGCCGGAGGCCCTAACCTCCGTCCCCGAATACGGCACCCGCGCACACGTCGCCCTGATGAAATCGGTCGACGAGGCGCTGCGGCCGTACGAGGCCGACCTGGCGACCCTGATGCGTGAATATTTCGCGCAGCTTGAGCAGGCGGTACTGGCACGCCTCGACAGCAGTGACTATGTGCCGCTTGGCCCTGGGCAGGTTGCCAAGACTGTGGCTGCAGCCACGCCGTTCTCCGAGGCCGAATGGAACGCCAAACTGGCGTCCAAGGCAACCGGGTGGACGAACGTGACGTTCAAGGATGCGGCACAGCGCACGTACGAGGCGGGCACCGGTGCGGCGGCGCAGTTCGACCCTCAGGATCGGGTTGTGGTCGGGGGTGCGTTCGACGTCAAAGACGAGAGGGCCATTCAGTACCTGTACACCAAACCGCAAACGTTTGCCGCGCAGATCAACTCCACGACCTACTCGTACCTGCAGTCATCCCTGGGAACGGGCATTGGCCGCGGCGAGAACCTTGCGCTCCTTAAATCCCGAGTACAGGCCTATTTTGCCAACATCTCGGCTGCCCGTGTTGAGGCAATCGCCCGCACCGAAACCGTAGGCGTCTCAAACGCGGGGGCCTTGGCAGGGGCGATGCAATCACCCGCATTCGTGACAAAGACGTGGATTGCGGCGTTGGACATCCGCACCCGCCTGACGCACATTGCCGCCCATAATCAAACCGTTGCCAAGGACGAACCGTTCACGGTGGGTGCCGGGCAGGCGCAGGCACCCCATCTGTTCACCCTGGCCCGCGAGGTTGTCAACTGCAGGTGTACGATGGTGTTTGGCACGGACACTGCCAAACTGCAGTTCACACCCGACCCGCCCGCAGCCGCGCCGCCAGCACCGGCACCGGTGCCACCAACCGTGCCGCCACCCATACCGGTACCTGCACCCGTCCCTGTCCCTGCCGCGCCCGTTGCACCCGTACCTGCACCCGCACCCGCACCGCCACCTGCCGCGCCTGCACCTGCACCTGCACC
>SXGS01637266.1_pt1 | contig 15718 bp, 10 predicted proteins | sample 3174681 | NCBI WGS metagenome assembly SXGS01 (sample SAMN11356861, study PRJNA531348) | freshwater metagenome | isolation source: freshwater sample F1-80 | place: China: Fuxian Lake, Yuxi | collected 2017-12-25 | reverse complement strand
CTCGCCCTCCCGGTGCCGGTGACCAAGTCATGATCGACGCCCTCGATTTACTGAGAAGTTCAGTCCTTTGACACGTGTATCTCCAGAGGGAATCAACACGCTTAGAACATCGGTCGAGGCGCTTTGGACCGAATTGGAGTCCGCCAATCGAACTTGGTAGTCACCTGTTTCTACGAACGATCGAAAGCGATAGTTGCCCTGCCGATCCGTTACAGCGACTTCGATGACCTCTCCCGTATCATTGAGCAGTTCGATGGAGACACCTGCGACTCCCACGTGTGGCCGCAAGTTATCTCTACGATCACCCGCTACAACATTATCCACGACGGTATTTACCGGAGTCGCCCAGGTAACTCGCCCGCTTGCTTCGGCTCTCATGAAGAATACGTTCTCTTGCAGGCCCGATACAGACGTATTGCGCTCGATCAGGCTGGCCAACGACGTATTTCGCAACTGGCTCAAATCGCGACCGGCATACACGTTCTCATACCAAAAACGATCGCCGTCGCGCAAGCGTTCGAATTGATCGGCGATAATAGTCTGTGCCAGCTCTCCAACCGACGCACCTCGGACATGATCCTCTGCCAATAGTCCCACCCACAGATCGATATCGTCGATGTCGACGTACAAATCTTCAAGTTGATCCTGCAATACGACGTTGGAGGTGATGTCATCAAACGAATCGACCGCAGATAAACCGTAGGCCATTCGCGTGGCGTTGTAGTCTGCCAGCCCGTGATCGCGACCTCGTTGGATGTTCAGTGACACTAGGTCAAATCCGCCTGCGCCAGGAGGTCCGAACAAGAAATTGCGCAAGCTGTCAATTACTTCCAAATCCACCTCCTGAGCGACCGTGGACGCATCATACTTCAAGATCGAGTCGATTCCAGTTTCCTTGAGCAGTTCAGCCTTATTGAATGCTTCCGCCAGAGAGATTCCTTCGCGGACTGGCCGGCCGTTGTTATCGAAGAATTCGACATCGTCGTTCAGCGTACTATGTCCAAAACGGAATGCGGCAGTCGAAAACTCGTTGGCCACCGACGGGTCAACTGTTGCGTCGTAACCTCGATATCTGGATAGAGCGTGCCTACCCAACAGCGCCGGCAGAAACTCGTTGTAGGAGATCGCTTGAATTTCCGCGATCACAATAGCTCGAACTTGCTGGTAAACACTTTCGTCGTTCAGCCCCGGATTGGCTTTGGCGATTTGGTCCGCCAGGCGATTGTGCTCGCGTACGAACAACGCATGGATGGCGGTTAATGAAATATTCTCGCCAGCTCGAATGTCGCCAGCCATAACTTTTCCAGCAGCATCCGTCGGCAACAGTCCTAGTTCGGAGACCTTTAATCGCCCTCCGGTAAATGAACGAAGAGCATCGGCAGTGGCCTGATTCGAGCCGTAGACCATTGATCCGTCGATGTAGGCTGTGACGGAATTGATTTGCTGCCGTGGATTAACGACTGATGTCCCTGTGGTTGAGTCGAACGTCGATCGAGTCAACGGTATCGTCACGTTGCCACGACTGGCTGGATCGAAAAATTTGTCGCCATTGGGAACTTGAATCGCGAATGACTCGCCATTTTCTGCAGGCATGGTCAAGTCAATGTCGTGATCGATGAACTGCCCCCACACATAAATAAAGGCAGACATACTTCGATCATTCGGGGATTCGTCCAAATCGGTGGCGACGACGTTGCTGATTTGGCGTGCGCTGGGCCGAGTCGTACCCGCTGGCGTGGATACCCCGTCTCCGTATTCCGCTGGCCCAATCCTAAGCAGCGCCTCACCTGTACTGCCAAGCTCGCTGTTTTGACGATTGTTGCCCGTACCATCCAACGATCGGACCTCGCGCGGCGGCCTGGGGATCATCGGCGTATTTTCTGCCGTGCCCCGATTCTGAGATTGGTTCGCTCGATTGAGTCGATTAATAACTAGCAGTGCATCCAGCGGCGAGCGCTGCCCATCTTCATTGACATCAATGAAATTCGTACTTTCAGGTTCTGCATTGCGATTCATAGAGTTGATAACGATCAACACATCGGCGGCCGAGACAGCACCATCATCATTGACATCTTCGGGATCAAATCGATTGTGTTGAAAGCCTCGAAGGTCAGCCGCCATCAGCTCGCGCCGTTCCAGAGCCTCGACACGAATTCTGCGAGTTCTAGCGTGAGATGCTCGATGCTGACGCGTATGTGCCGAATCCAAGAATCTCAAGTTGTGTGGAAACAGTCTTTTGGACAAATTTTGCAGAGTCATTGGAATACCCTTTATTCCTCAGAAAAGAAGTGTGAAACATCGTCCAGACGAGAGTGTGAAGTTATTCGAGAGTTTGCTTGATCCTCCTTATGGAAATAGATTTGAGGACAGTGTCGCGAGAAATTCACAAACTCGCGTGCAAAGCCCCAGGTCAATTCGTGTGCCGCAGGAACTTCGCCAGAGGAGTCCGAGGAGTCCGAGGCTAGTTCGGTTGGGCGCAAGCGGACGCCGAATCTACAGTTGCAATTCCGAATGGAACCCGCCGCGCGCGTGAGGAATTTTTCGAGAATTAGCTGCGCATGTTCGAACTCGACCGCGATGTGCTGAACAACCGTTGGTGGCACGGTTACTTTTCCATAGAAGTCGCACATCATCCACTTCGAACGAGCTTTGGCACAATCCACCGCCACGATGCCAAAACGCTCGGGTCCCACTTTCTCAACTCGTGGTTGAATCACACCCAGCGGAGTCGAAATATATCCACGTCGCTTTGTTGATCGTCGACTCGCTTTGCCGTTTTTTGTTACCTTTGACATCTTTCAGTCCTTTCGGAAAGGGAAATGAAACATCTCTCTTTCTACGGACTGCTGGCTTTCAATGCGCCTCACCTCTAGAATCTGCTAGGATTGGCACTATTCCAGGGCAACGCAGGGGTGCGACCCGAGCACCGATGCAAGCGCGGAAGTTAGAAGCGAGTGGTCGGAAACGGCCACTCACGTTGCCTTCAACTTCTAACTTTTGCCGAAATGCGCTAAACCCCGCCGCAAAGTACCCAACGCTCTCGTTGACAAACCAACTTTCCCCCGTTGACTCGACAACTGGAAATTCCATCTACCGCTGAACTAGTACAGTAGACTTGGTCTTTTCCGCTTTCCGATGTCAAAAAAGATCTTTGTAGCAATCTTATTTTGGGAGCAAGCGATGTTTCGAAGTGTACTGCTTCTTGTAATGAATGTCGTGGCGACGCCAATACTTGCACAGAATTTAGAGGATACTCGCAATCCACTTTCTACACAGCGACTTTTCGAACTGCTTGATGATCCAGAAGTTGTAAAGGAAGTTGCAATTAGCGAAGCGGATCTTTTGCAACTGCGGGTCTTCCGGGCTGAGCGCATTAAGCAAACTCTTAAGAATGCACCAAAACTTCGTGACGGAGGGTTAGGTGAACAGAATTTATCAACGGAAATGGCGACCAAAGTGAAGCAGTTACTTTTAGAACAACAGGTTACGGAACAAGCCGCCTTGGAGGAGTTTCTAACTCCCAAGCAGATGAAGAGACTTCGGGAAATTGCTTACCGAGGTGAAGTCGCGAAATATGGACTTGCCTTTGCCTTGAAGCGAGGATTTCTTGGAAATGCTATAGGAATCACTGAAGAAAAGCATCCCGAGTTTTGCGGACGCGCAACCCAATTGCAAGGGGAGTTGAACAGAAAAATCAACGAGCTCCTGCTAGCGCATGAATCGCAAATCGTCAATGAAATGCCGATTGAAATTAGAGAAAAAGCAATGGAGCTTCTCGGAAAGCCTTTTTATCATATGCCATTGCCTGCTAGTGATGCTAAATCGGGAATTCCACGACCTGCAACAATCGCTCGGGCCAGACCATAGCACGCGCCACATTCCGTGTGGCGTCCGTGTCTCTTCTGTGGCCGAGGTCTGGTGATTGCCAAGAAGTTGCCGGTGGCCACAGAAGTACACCGAATGAACACGGAAAAGAAATCGAACGCGTAATGATTTCGTCCATCGAATTGCGATTCTCCACCCAACACCTTCGACGCCCGAGGCTAGCGCAAACGGCTCACACTTTATCAGCCCAGCCGGGGATGATGGGAAAAAGCTAGCAATGCCCAACGACGATAAATTCGCACCGATCCTCGCACTACCTCGATGATTTCTATTTACGCATCCCACCGATTTCTTGTACTCTGTTGACTTCTTTGGATCAAGTTTCGCGATCGCGGTGCGAATTATGAATGGAATCGGACTAGTTTTGTTGGCCGCAGTCGTAAGTCAAACGCCAAGTGCGCCTTCCGGTGGAACCAGCTACGGTTGGACCGTCGAAGGCAACAAACTGACTTACATTCTGCAACTATCTCCCGAACTTGTTGAACAGAGCCGCGTGCGCCCCCTGCCGATCACCAGCGACTTACCCAAGGAATTGGAAGGATTGGTATCGCGAATTATGGTCGTCGTTGGCAAGAACGAACTGCCACGCGACCCACCGCTTGAAAAGCTGAATCAGCTATTTCCACGTTTCAGACCCGACAGCTCAAATGAAAAACCTCTTGTGCCTGCGAACTCTAGTTTGAGCGATGCTAGGTTTAAGGATGTTGAGCCAGAGTTGTATCCGGTCGCAGGTACCAACCCGCCGCTCCTGGGCGCGGAAACGCCGCCACTGCGTAGCGGTGCGAATGCGTCATTAGTGGACGACAACACGAATATTGGCACATCTGTGCTCGGTAAGTTGTCTGATGCGGTCAAGGCACCAAGTGAACTGCTGGCCCAAACCGATAGTAGCTCTCGATTCTTGAGTGACGCCAGAACTCCCAACGCTCCCAACGCTTCCAACTTGCCATCAACATCCGCTGCGTCCTCTTCAGCATTGCAGAGTCGATTTGGCGACAACAAATCGACTGTGGGTGCGCAGCCACCGCTAGCGAATCCACCATCACTTAATACCCTTTCGCCAAATACTCTCCGGGACAATCCGCTGCAACCATCAGGTGCAACGGCCCCTTACATTGATCGTACTCGCGGCAACTACCCGACAATACCTACGGCTGCACAAAGTACGGCACAAGTCCCGGCGGCAAATTCGAATTCGGGCAGCAATTACAACTACCCAAGCAATTCGACCAATGGCAACTTCGCACAACCGAGTTCCGCACAAACGCAACCAAGTACCATGAACTCCCAAATCGGAGTTTCAAGTGTGGCACAGACATCGCCCTATAACGGAATGCAAGCGATCCCATCGAGCCCGACAGCCACTTTCGCAGCGCCAAACATTCCCAGGCTAGCGAGTGCGCAGGGCAATCCGGGCTACACTTACCCACCGAATAGCGCCAATTCGCAAGCTCCACCCACGCCTTACTATCCGCCGAATGCAAATCCCAATCCAAACATTTTCCACGAGCAAGCGATGGCGGCTCAACAACATCTCTATGGCCAAACGCCATCCAGCTACCTAAACCAAGTTGCGAATCCACCAACTAGCAATGCCTCATTGCCGGCCGGATATAGCCAACAGAACTACTCAACTTTGCCACCGCCAAATAACGTCGAACAAACAAATCCTCTTTTGCGAACCGCCAGCAATTCTCAGACTGGATTCAACCAAGCATCCAATCCAGGCGATTCCACAAGTGATTTATCGCTCAAACGCAGTTCCATCGACGATGCACAAACGCTCGCCAACACCGCGCAAGAAGACAAACGCAAGATCGACGATGGAATTCTCAGAGTCTTTTTCTTGCTATCGCTAGTAATGAATTTCTATCTGGGTGTGCTCATTCGAAAGCTGCGCACTCGCTATCGCACGCTGTTGACTAGCGTCCGCGTTCAAGGTGCTTAGGCGAGGCGTACTTAGCCCTTATTCGAGGATTTGATCCCACATTGGACCAATCGAGTGCCATGTGAATTTCTGTGCGATTCGTTTTGCGGACTGCCCGAGCTCTAGCCGAGTCTCGGGCGACATTGCTTGCGTCCTAATGCTGCGTGCCAGCGAATCGGAATCACCAACTTCGACGCACTCGATGGCTCTGCCGTTTTCGGACAACAGTTCCACAGTCTCCGAACAGCGTGTGGCGATACACGGCTTGCCCATGCTCATCGCCTCTAGCAGCGCGACGGGAAAGCCTTCATAGCGCGACGGCAGAACGTACATGTCAGCTTGATCGTAAAGGGGCCATGGATTGTCGCACCAGCCCAGGAATTGCACGGAGTCGGCGATTTTCAATTCTTGGGCGAGTGACTGAAGCTGGTGACGCTCGGCTCCATCGCCAGCCAATACTAATTTCCACTCCGGGATTGAAGTGTGCACTTGGCTCCACGCCAACAACAGCGTGTCGAATCCCTTTTCGGCGCTCAACCTGCCAACCGACAGAACTTTCTTCGTGTTTGAATGTTCTGTATCCAGCCGAACCGAAGCATTGGTTGTCAGATTAATAGGGACGTCAACTGCGTTGGGAATCACGCGTAACTTTGAATCAGCAACCCAAGCCGACAAATATCGCTTGACTGTTTCGGATTGCACTACGCAACCAGTGCAGCTCGGATAAGACCTTCTTCGAGCCCATTCCCAGATCCATCCCAGTTTCTGCTTGCTGGGGTCGCTGCGTTCGCAGATCCAGATCGGAATATTCAGCCTTTTGGACGCCAACAAGGTAACGATATTCATTCGGTCGCAGAAACTCACGATTCGGTCAGGTGCCAGCTCGTACAATGCTGCTCGCAGCTTTCTAACGCGACGATAATTGGCACCAAGGGCTTGCAGTTTGTTGGAGCTGGCTTGTAGCAAATCCAAACCGATACGCCGTACGGTTGAATGCAGCGGGTATTTGTCAGTCGATGTTGCCGCCAGCGTTATCAGAACTACATCGTGACCAGCGGCTGCCCAGCGACTGGCCAACTGGCTGATGATGCGTTCCGCACCGCCACCACTAAGCGCATGAATGACCAATGCAACGCGTCGTCGAGTCTGCTCCGTTGGCTTTGAGGGCATTAGGGGAGCTTACTCGATTGGAGCTTGCAACTGTCCGGAATATTCGGACCAACCTTGAAGGTAATTGCGTACATTCTTGCCACCGAGCATTTCGGCAACTAAAGCAACTACACTGCTGCGTCCGCCAGTTTGACAGTGCGCGACGATTGGTTTGTTGAGATCGACTTGGTGTGCGGCGATCAATTTCTTTAGCTCGTCGTCGGCGAGCAATTTTCCGTTGGCGCTTACGAACTGGTTCCATTCCAGGTGTGTTGCGCCGGGTATATGTCCGCCGCGAGCGCCCAATTGCCGCGAACCGTTGAATTCCTCTTTCGAACGATTATCGAGTATCTGACACTTGGTCGTCTTGCGGGCATCTGGAAGAACGTCGACTAATGCTGCAAGTCTCGCGGCCTGAAATTCAATTTTCGGTGTTGTTGGGTTAACTTGCGTTTCCTGGCTGGAAACTGGATATGACTCGCCGCTCCACTCGGCCAAACCTCCGTCTAACAACCGAACATCACTCATACCCAGATACTTCAAGACCCACCAACAACGAGCCGTTTCAGTCAGCACTTCACCGACAATTACGATTCTCTTTTCTTGATCAATTCCCAGTCGCCCAAGTTCCTTGGACCAAAATGCAGAGTCCTTTAATCCGAATTGTTCCGCGCCCTTAGAACGCCACAGGTTGATGTCTAACCAGACTGCTCCTGAGATATGACCGGCGCTATACAACTTCTGTTCGCGCACATCCAACACTCGAATCTTGGAGTCTTCGCGCTGGCTGTTCAGGTCGCGGGCACTGATGAGGAACTCTGCTCGCTTTGAAGTCCCTGGCTGATCCGCTTGCGCCATCGGGACGATCACTGTCAGCAGACTTACAAGTGCTGACGTCTTGATCGCAAGATCCCAAAAGTGCACATGGAACTCGCCTGGTCCACTCAGCATTCCACATCGATATAGCGACATTCTTTCCCTCAAATTGAATTTAATGAAACTTCGGTTTGACTCAAATTTCAGTTGTGACACAGCGCTTGTGAGAATTCTACGATGCAACCACTGGTCTGTGCCAGGCAGTGGTGGAACTTTGCATACGACCGATACAATCGGCGCTGATTTTGAACCGGCGGCGAGAACTTGCCTGTCGTCGTTTGACTGAGGCAATACGTCGCAATTAATCTAACAACTCGCCAGCGATGCAATTCGTCTCGGCTACAACATTTCGGCACCAGGCTCGGCGTGGCCCATCAGTTCTAAGCAGCAAACACATGGTATCCATTCGCGTCTTCTCCATGATCGTGGGCACACTCTTGTGTCGCGAATTGATGTGGAACGGCGACAGTGGAGAAATCGCCAAATCGGCTTGGGCGATCATCGCTTATGGAGTGGCTTTTGGCGTCCTGTCGAAGTGCGCTGCGATGTACGTCGCATTTCCGAGATCCTACCGTCGATGGGATGACCGAAGACTGAACCCATTGGAACACTTGGCATTCTATCGGCGCGTGATCGAGTTGGCATGGGTCATCATGTTGCCAATTGGATTAACGATCACGAATTGGGGACCGGCACTGAAGGCGGCGGAAGCTTCAGGAATGGGACAGTCGGTGTGCTTAGTTCTGTGGTTCCTGCCTACGCTGATGTTGTTAATCGCCTTGGAATGGAACAGTGCGGACCTGGAGGTGTTCATTGACGAGCGCATGAAAATGGCAGAGGCAGCGTTGGGACTTTCACAGAATGCCGCGCCGGGACCGCGACTGGTCGAACGCTGGCTGCTGAGATTGAAGCTGGGGGAATTTGGCGGTTGTTTGCTGTGCATGACGCCGGTATTTGCAGTCGTCGCAGTGACCGATATTGCCGCTCTACTGGTACCCAACCTATCCATCGAAGTTAGAGCTTGCCTTGCTTTGTCCGTAATGATTGTGTCGGGAATAGTCACGGCACCTTGGTGGATGGGATTGTGGATGGGTGCCAAACAAATTGCTCCAGGCTCAACCGGGGATCGGATTTGGGAATTGTGCCAATTGGCGGGTTGCAGCGGCTTGCAAGTAAAATGCATCGCCAGCAAGAACTCGTGGTGTGGCGCCGCAGTTGTGGGCTGGCATAGTTTTCACCGGCAACTGTGGATTGGCGATGGGTTGATTGCCAAGCTGAGTCCCATGGAACTGGACATGGTCGTCTTGCACGAAATCGCGCACGTAAAACGTCGTCACTTTTTCTGGCGATTGCTGCCAATAGTGCTGGGCAGTTTTATTGGTTGGACATCGCATGAGATAGTCGCATTGGGAATTGCGGTCATGCCGAGCGAACATCCATTTGCGATTGGGCTGGCAAAGTCAGGCACATCGATTGGATTAGCAATTGGATTACTGGCAACGATCGTGGCTATCGGTTGGTACGCACGGCGCTGCGAACTAGATGCGGACCGATATGCATGTCACTTAGCAGCGTTAGTAAGCCCTTGGTCATCGCGCCAGCCGTCGCGTGCAGCGATGGTGATGATTTCAGCCTTAGAGAATCTGATTGGAAGCAACGATGAAGCTGCTCAGATGACTTGGTTGCATCCAAGCCTGGATGATCGTGCTGAAAATCTCTACGGATTAATTCGGTCCGATCCCGCTTCACAAAATCTCGATAAAAGTTGATGACCAGCACTCTAATCGCAATACCGTTCAACGAACGTGGGATAAGCTTCCAGCTTGTCAATATCTTGTGCAAGCAATGGCGAAACTCCGCTACAGGTTGACAAGCTGGAAGCTCATCCCACGTTCGTTGAACGGTATTGACTCTAATCGCTAAGCGAATTGGACAGGTAATCTGCTGGCTGTCGCCGAACTCTAGGATGCTTTGGCGTGACTAGCGGTCGAATTCTCAGCCCACCAAGGTCCTTCGACGGGCGGATCTGCTGCAGGATCGTCACTGGACTCAATCCATTCCGACAATGCGTCGTCGACTGGCACCACCGACTCGATGTCGCGCTGGTACCACAGCCAATCGATGTCAGGCTCTGGCTGGACGGATTGCAGGGATTGCGGCATTCGAAATTGAACGACACTTGCAGCCGAAGTGGGTAGGACACTCTCCGGTGCGAATTGTTGTTCAACTACGCGAGGTTCCGGCTCGGGCCTTGCCGAAACTTCGATTTCTGGCTGGCTGACGACGGGTTCAGGAGCCGTGACAAATACGGGTTGCGCCAACGGCACTGGAGTTGGCTCAGCAATCAATTCAGGAACGTAGACTTTCGCTTCGCCGGGCAGGCCCTGAGGAGGCAACAATCGAATCTGCACGCCAATATCGCAGAAAATGCGCATGATGTGTTCGTGGCAGGTGAACATCACGACTTGATGACCAAGCGATGCAAAGTCGCGCAGCACTTTCGCTGCCGATACGGTTCGGGCCCGATCGAAATTTACAAAGACGTCGTCCAGCACCAGCGGTAACATTACTCCGCGACGCGCATAGGCAGCCGCGAGCGATAGACGCAGTGCAATAAAGACAGTCTCACGAGTACCGCGTGAGAGGACCTCTAACGGCAGTGCTTGTCCGGCGGCGTTATCGACTCTTAACTGGTTCTTTCCCAGCGGAGTCCATACTCGCACGTATTTGCCATCGGTCAACTGACTCAAAAATGCTGAGGCCTCGCGCAATGTTTCGGGCTGGCGTTCGGTTTCGTATACTTCACAAACTTTTTCCAGCATGCAAGTCGTCGCAGCTAGAGTTTGCCAATGCGCGGCGCAAGCTCTGACTTGATTCTCAACACAGGCCAATTCGAGCTTAGCCTCCGCCAGACGACAATCTGACGCCAGCGATTTCATCTCTTGGCCGGTTTCGCCTTGGCGTTGGTGCAATTGATGGACGCGTTGTTCCGCCTGATTGGCTCGCTGTTGGAGCGCTTCCCAACGTTTCTCCAGTTCCTCTGCACCGGGACCATCCAACTGTCGTGCGATCGCATCGTAGGGAATTGAACCACCGATCACCGACTGAATTCGGGTTGTCATTTCCGCCACGTTGGCAATCAGTTTTTCATATTCTTTCTTTACCTTGAGCAACTTCTCGAGTTGCTCCTCAGATTCACATCCAATTTCTGCCAGCAATGCGCTGTGACTGCGGCGCAATCGATCGAGACTCCGTTCAACAGCCGACTGCTGTTTGGCGAGTTGGTGATCTTCCTCACGTAGTCCACGTCGCTGCTGAATGTACTGCTCTTGTTCGGCGATCATAGCATTCAGCCGATTTAGTTGATCAAGCGCCGTATTGCCTGCCTCGACCTCAGCTTTGACAGCGGGCGCCTCGATGCCTGCGTTCGAGCCGGCTGATCGAGAGTCGCGTGGGTTGCGATTATCGGGCGCTCTGCTGGCCAATTTCTCTCGCGCGTCTTTTGCCTCGCGCTCAACACGCGAATCAAGTTTGGATTTTCGCTCATCGCCGCCACCAGTGACGACATTAGCATTCGCGTCTGCGGCTTTACTGGTGGCTAGTGCTTGGCGCACGAGGCCGTCGATGCGTTGAGTAATGTTGCCCAGTTCCAAGCGACGCTGATCAAGTTCCTCTTCCAAAGCCTGTAGTCGTCGCCGCGTTTGCAGCAGAGATTCGTAGCCTTCGGCCATGATGCGAATGCTCTTGGGCGACAGGGAATCGCTCAGTCCGAGCTGCTGCAAGGTCTTAGTCCATTGGCTGCGAGCTTGCTTGAGCGATTCGGCGGACTGTTGAGCTCGTTTGCGAGCGCCGTAATGTCGTTCCATCGCCGCTTGATGATTGTGCTGTAATGGAAACAGCAATTCCAAAGCGCTCATTTCACCTTCTGCGTCGCGCAGTCGAGTTTCCAACGAGCCGGAATGAGGTGGCAATTTTCGATCGTATTCGTCCCGTTCCAACTCGATCTTCCGAAGTTCCTTTTTGAGCGCGTCTAACTGGTCTTCGACATCGTCAAGTTCGGTGACCGTACCGCGATCCAAGGAATTATTGAAGATAAAAAAGGCGAACAGCATGAACATGCCCAACATCATCAGCAACATGCCATATTGAGGGTCTGCTTCCACAAACCAACCCAACATCTTGCCCAGACCCCAAGTTGCCGAAAAAGCACCTCCGACAAAGACCAGTCCCAACATAAACGAACGTTCAACGGGCAGCGCTTCATCGGTAGCAAGATCGACAGCCTCTTGTTCTAAAGCGTCGCGCCGTTTGTATTGCTTGTCCAGCGCCTCTTGAATTTGCAAACGTTTGCGCAACAGCCCGATCAAATCGCCGGTAGCTTGTGTGGCATCGGTTAGAGTCCGGTGCTCGCGAGTGGACAGCGAGCCAGCAATTTCTTTGGACAACCGCTCCGCTTCTTTTCGGTCGACTTCGCTTTGCTGCTTGGCCTGCTTCATGCGCGTCAAATACATGCGTACATCGCGCGCTGGTCCAGCAAGCTGTGCAATCGCTTGACGCGACAAATCTGGCATCTTGGTCATGCGGCGATCGTTCAGCAACGACTCGAAATCTTCATCGCTGATTCCAAGTCGTTTGGCGTCTTCAGCCAATTGTTCGCGAGTCTGCTGAATTTGCGACTCGATCCGCTGCATGTTTTTTTGGATTTGGTTAATCCAGGGCGTTTGCTCAGTCGCCGCTTCGATCTTCGAAACCAGCTCCAATAGCCCGGGTCGCAAGGAAAGCTGACGCGATTTATCTCGCAATAACCTGCGTTGCTGTTTGACGTCGGCCAGCTTGTGGCTGCGCTCGGTCATCTCGCCATTGATCGCAGCCAATTTCTCAGCCGCAGTTTCGGATAGGTCCGTGCGCGCATTCAGCGATTTAATCGATAGCTGCAATTGACTTCGTTGCAGCCAATTTGGCCGAACTTGTAGCGCAATTTCCACGGTGCGAGATTCGATCGCCCATTGGCCGAGGCGCTGTTTCAAATCTTCAAGTTCTGAGTGTTGAGTATTGCGCAGTGCGGCCAATTCGACCCAGCGGCGACCGCGCGCGGTCACTTGTTCGATTTCGTCGCGCAGTTTCTCGCGGCGCAGCAATAACTGCTGGACTTGTCCATGTTCAGGCGTTGGGCCGGCGATCTGTTGTCGAGCGCTGCGCAATTGCCGAATTACATCGACCAAAGAAACTCGATCCAAACCACTGGATAACTTGTATAACTCGTCTGCCGCAGCGGTATCGTCGAGCGTACTAAGTTCCTGGAGTTCGCGCAAGCCAATCGCAAATACGTTGGTAAAAATCGTCTCGTCAACTTGTCCAAGCAACATCGCCAAGCGATGCTGTCCTTGTGACAAACCATCCGAACCGGTCACGGTCAGTTGGCCGACCGTAGAATTCTGGTCCAATTGGGCTCGACGAGTGATCTCGTATCCGCCACCGGGGCCAGTCACGCGAATCGCGCCTCCGGGTTTGCCGCCATATACCGGTGGCAGATAACGCTGGCGACGATCAGCCGTGAATCCATAGAACATTGTGCGCAGAAAGTGCATTAAAGTCGTCTTACCAGCTTCGTTGGGTCCGTAAAAAACGGCCATCGTGTCGGGCACACCATCAACCGACAGGCCTGTCCAGACCCCAAACCCATCAATCTGAACGTCTTTTACTTTCACTTTTCGGATCCTCCGAAGCGTCGTGTGGAAGCGACCAGGTCAACTTGATGGCCGCGGAGTAGATCGACGCCCAGCAACGTCGAGCGTTCAAGCGAAGCGAGGTGCGCACTTGCGTCGGATGGCTGGAGCAGCGCTTGCCAAGTATTCGAACCAGGAGTTTCTGAATCGATTAGCGGCTTTAAGTTCAGATCGCGCGCTGACTGCTTGCGATGCCCCGCGGCGACTCGCAAGAAGTCACCGAGAATGGTATCTTCGTCGTGCCACTTGGCGGGCAACTGCTTGGGCGGCAAGATTTCTATTTCCGTCGACCAGCAACAGGGCTGGCCATGCCCGAACTCGCGGCGCAGCCATCCCAACAGATCTTCCAACGCAGTGGGCCCGACGACACTGGCATTTTCCAGATCCATATGCACACGCCATTTGACCAACACGTGACGCCCAGCCGCTTCGCTCTGGACACGCGCCACTCGCTTGGCCAACAACTGCCTGAGATCTCGTCCCAGAGCTAGATCTTCTGCGTCAATCTCTTGCAGCGAGTAACGGACCCAGTCGATATCAATCTGATGAGCCTGCATGTTGCGCTGCGCATCGATATCGACCAACACAAACCCATGCCCGCCTGGTTCCGCCATGGTTCGAGCTTGGGTCGAGCCGCTGTAACGAATGCAGGGTGAATCCGACGCCAGAATTTCTCCTTGGTGATTGCCACCGAGAGCCCAATAGTCAATGCGCTGGGAGGCCAGCGTCTCGACGTCGGCTTTGCCGTAGGTTACTGCGATTTTGTAGTTCTCGTCCGCTTCGTGTGAAAACTCTGCGCTGCGAACGATCTCGGCGCCGTCGCAGCTACGACCGAACAGAGTGGCCAGCGGCGTTCCATTGCGGCGAAAGACGATCGCCTCGACTTGCCGTTTACTAAACACATGAACATTGCTTGGCAGCGCTACTGCATCTGGCCAGCGATCAGGATCATCTGCTGCCCCTCCGGCCCAAAAGACCTGGATGTTTCGCTGTGCCATGGACTCGAATTGGTCCAACAAGAACGCCACCCCCGCGGCACCCGTCGAGACCGGATTGAGCAGGTCGCCACTCAATAGGACGAAATCAACGTTTTCGACCACAGCGTGCTCGAACACGCCTTGGGCCGCCTTCCATGGCGCCTCGACCAGAATCCGCTTCAGATGGTCTGGCAGGTCAAAGACATCCTGCAGCGGTCGCTCCAAATGAAAATCCGCCGCGTGTATAAATCGAAAGGACTCCTTTACCACTTTCCTGCCCTCCCTGAATTCAATTTCCTCTCATCAAACTCTTACGAGTCGACGAGGTGCATTCGGTACATCGCGCGCCACATCCTAACGCATCGCACCCATGCGTGCCAACGTCGCTTTTTTCCCCGCGCTGCCACTTTTCTCGTAGAGTACTCTGTTCGAGCGTAGCCACAGTCGGCGTTCTCAAGCACTTGGGTAGCAGGTGCCAACTGCGAATCTACATTCGACTGGAATATAGTAGGATTGCCGCGCTAACCACAAAACGCATCTTGCGTTTGGCATTAACTTCCATAATATTAAAAAAACCCGGCTACCAACGAGCTGAGGGGCTGACGCTTGCCATGTACTAAGACATAGCTTGCGTATGTTGGTAGCCGGGATTTGTCGAAAATGGCAAACAGTTAGTGTTCTAGAATATGCACGTAGGTAAAAGAAATAGTACTAACCCTAATTCGGTGCCTTTCTCCAGCGTTATAAAATTAGCTGAGTTTCCTAGCGTCCTTATTTGGCGTCACTGAAAGGCATTGCCGACCAGAATGATTTGTGGACATTGTGGCGTGATTGCGCCAATTGACAAGAGTTTGCGTGCAATATTTTTCGACAACCCCAATAAATACCTAGCTAAATTGCACGAATAAAATGATGGCTCGTTGCGAAGTTCACACAGATCTACACTACAGCTCCTAACTTGGTGGCTGAGGGCGATTGCGTAAATTAGAGAGCTGTTCTACGTCATTTCGTTATTAGGCGCAATACCGTTCAACGAACGTGGGATAAGCTTCCAGCCTTTTTATACCCCACAAGTCGATTTAGCAAATGCCGCATAGGCTTTGACGATGATTTCGAAGCGGCCCATTCCACGCCAGATCGTTTTTGATCCTGGTGGGCCTTGGGCTTTTTTGTTGATG
>SXGS01266663.1_pt1 | contig 15723 bp, 10 predicted proteins | sample 3174681 | NCBI WGS metagenome assembly SXGS01 (sample SAMN11356861, study PRJNA531348) | freshwater metagenome | isolation source: freshwater sample F1-80 | place: China: Fuxian Lake, Yuxi | collected 2017-12-25 | reverse complement strand
CTTACCGCGATTGCCTCCGCCTTGACCAGAGTGCCCCCGGGCTACGGCGCCGATCAGGCTCTGGAGGAAGAGCCCCGCCACCACGCCGTCGGCGAAGAGCCGACAGGGCGTCCTGGATTGCGAGGGGGGACGAGGCGATGCCTCGGACTCCGGAAAGATCTGGAAGCTGGGACGGGCGGGCGTCGGGGTTTCACAGCGCCCTTTACTAAATGGGGTTGACGAATGTCTGGAGTCCCGCCATAACGTGGGGGGAGATCATCACACCGCCGTGAGTCAGCCGTCCGTTTTTCAATCCAGCCTTCTCAGCCGCATCAACGAGCGTCAGGTTTTCCGGACTCTCCAGGCACACGGGCCGCTGTCCCGGGCGGAGGTGGCGCGCCGTTCCGGGATCAGCGTGCCGACGGCGTCCAAGGCGGTAGAGTCGCTGCTGCGCGCCGGGTTGCTCGAAGAGGGCCATGCGTCCGAGGCCGCCCGGGGCCGCCCGGCGCGGCACGTCCGGCTCGCAAATCGCACGGCCGGCGTCCTCGGGCTTGTCCTGGATGTGGGGCTGTGCCGGCTCGTCGGCGCGGGGCTGGACGGCAAGTTGCACTCCGAGCGTGCGGTTGTATTCCCCACGCCGCCGACCTACGAGGGGTTTCTCGACGCGGCGACCGACGCCGCGCGTTCGTTCCTCGCGCCCCCGGGCGCCGCCATGCTCGGTCTGGGGATCAGCATGCCGGGGCTCATTGATACGCATTGCCGGCAGGGCATCCTCTCTCCCAATCTGCCGATGACCGATGGACGCTCGCCGTCGCTCGATCTGGCGGAACGCCTCGGGCTGGAATGCGTCCTGGTGCAGGAGGCGCACGCGCTCTGCCTTGCCGAACGCTGGTATGGGGCCGCGAAGGATCTGGAGGACTTCGCGGTGCTGGATGTCACCACCGGCGTGGGTCTCGGGGTGATGAGCGGCGGGCGGCTCCTGAACGGACACAGCGGGTTGGCGGGGGAAATCGGGCACATCACGGTGCAGCCGAACGGACGGCTGTGCGGCTGCGGGAACCTCGGCTGCCTGGAGACGCTGGCGTGCGACGCAGCGCTGGCGGAGTTGGTCTCGCACCGGTTGGGCCGCCGCCTCTCCCTGGACGACCTGCTGGGGGATCGCTGCCGGCCGGGCGTCACGGCGGCGGAATTGGATGATGTGGTCCATTATCTCGGCATCGGGCTGGCGGCGGTCGTCAACCTCTTCAATCCCGCTACTCTCTTTGTCCACGGGCGCCTGTTCGAGCTCGAGGCCGGCCTGTTCGACCGCGTGCTGGATGAGACGCGTCGTCGCGCGCTGCCGCCCTCGCTCGCCGATTGCCGGATCGTCCGGGCGCAGGCGACCAAGCCGCAGGGCGCAGTCGCTGCGATCATCGAACACCTCACCAATGCGCTCGTCCCGGTACTGCCCGCCGATCTCTTTCGCGCCACGATCGCTGCATCCGATAAGGAATAGACCTTCACCATGCCGAGTTCCACCCTGGTTCGGGGCCGTCCCGCACTGCCGCTGCTGATCCCGGTGGGAGGGCTAACGGCGCTGCTTGTTTTTGCGGCGAGTTCGGCGCCGGCGCAGAGCGGCGCTCCGGATTTCGCGCGCGAGGTGGCGCCCCTTCTTACGACCCGGTGCGTGGTTTGCCACAGCGGGGCGAAGCCGCAGGCGGGCTTCCGCGTGACCAACCGCGCGGCGCTGCTGCGGGGAGGCGTCTCGGGGCCCGCGCTGACGCCCGAGACGCCGGAACGGAGCCGCCTGCTGGCCGCGATCCGCTACGAGGGACCCCGGATGCCGCCCCAGGGAAAGCTGCCCGCGCCGGAGATCGCAGTGCTGACGCGGTGGATTCGCGCGGGGGCGCCCTGGCCCGGGGGCGATGCCGCAGGGCTGGAGCCGGCTGGAAAGGCGGGTCCTCCGCGCGTGACCCCCGAAGCGATGCGCTTCTGGTCGTTCCGGCCGGTGCGTCCGCCCGCCGTCCCGGCGGTGAAGGACCCGGCATGGGCGCAGAACCCGGTGGATGCATTTATCCGGGCCCGCCTGGAGGCATCCGGCCTGCAACCCAATCCCGCGGCGGACCGCCCGGCGCTCCTCCGGCGCGTCACGTACGACCTGACCGGTCTGCCGCCCACCCCGGAGGAATTGCGGGAGTTCGTCGCCGACCGGTCACCGGATGCGTGGGAGAAGGTGGTGGACCGGCTGCTCGCGTCGCCGCACTATGGAGAGAAGTGGGGCCGCCACTGGCTGGACCTGGTGCGGTTTGCCGAGACGAACAGTTACGAGCGGGATGGGCCGAAGCCGAGTGCCTGGCGCTACCGCGACTATGTGATTCGCAGCCTGAACGAGGACAAGCCGTACGACCGGTTCCTCACCGAGCAGATAGCCGGAGACGAGATCGCCCCGCGGACGCCCGAACGGCTCATCGCCACCGGCTATTACCGGCTCGGCATCTGGGACGACGAGCCGGTGGATGGCGAACAGGCGCTCTACGATGATCTGGATGACATCGTGCGGACCACGGGCGAGGTGTTCCTCGGGCTCACCGTCGGCTGCGCGCGCTGCCATGACCACAAGCTGGACCCGATCCCCGCGAAGGACTACTATCGGTTCCTGGCATTCTTCAACGGTGTCCAGCGGTTCGGGGCACGCAGCGCCGAGAGCGTCGAGGCGAACTCGCTCCGGCCCCTCGGCTCACCGGAAGAAACCCGCACCCAGCGCGCCGCGATTGCCGCCCACGCCGCACGGCTGCGCGCGGTGCAGGAGGGCATCCAGCCGATAGAGATGCGCGTGCAGCGCGATCTCCAGCCGGTCGAGCGAGAGGACTGGCAGGTTGAGGCGCGCCGGCTCTCTCTGGTCCAGCAGCGGGTGCCCCGGCTACTCACGCAGGCCGAATACGCGCGGCACGTGGCGCTGGTTGAAGAGCGAGAGCAACTCCGAGTGAACCCACCGCCGGCACTTGCGGTGGCCCTGTGCGTCACCGAGGTCGGGGCGCAGGCGCGCGATACGTTTCTGCTCCTGCGGGGCAGTCCGAAAGCGAAGGCCGATCCGGTGCAGCCCGGTGTCCTATCGGTGCTCGGTTTTCCCGATCCGAAGATCGAGCCCGCCCCCTTCTCGGATACGTCCGGGCGGCGCCTCGCCCTCGCCCGCTGGCTGACGCGCCGGGATAATCCCCTCACTGCCCGGGTACTGGCAAACCGGGTCTGGCAGCACCACTTCGGGCGTGGCATTGTAGGGACGCCGAACGACTTCGGGTTTCAGGGAGACAAGCCGACCCATCCGGAATTGCTGGACTGGCTGGCCGATCAGCTCATGCAGCAGGGCTGGCGCCTGAAGCCGCTGCACCGGCAGATCCTGCTCTCCCGCACCTACCGGATGGCCTCTCGCAGTTCGGCGGCGGCGAGCGCGAAGGATCCCGAGAATCACCTGCTCTGGCGCTTCCCGCCCCGGCGTCTCCTGGCCGAGGAGCTCCGGGACTCGATTCTCTTCGCAAACGGCACGCTGAACCGCCGGATGGGGGGACCCAGCGTCTACCCCGAGATCCCGGCGGAGGTGCAGGCGGGGCAGTCCATCCCCGGCAGCGGATGGGGGCGTTCGAGCCTGGAAGAGCAGGCGCGCCGGACCGTCTACGCCTATGTGAAGCGCTCGCTGATCCTGCCCGCCGTGGCGGCGTTTGACGGGCCGGAGACGGACTTTACGTGTCCGGTGCGCTTCTCCACCACCCAGCCCACCCAGGCGCTCGGGCTGCTGAACAGCACCTGGATGAACCGGCAGGCGGCGATTTTTGCGGCGTACCTGCGGCGTCACGCCGGTCCGGCCGTGGACGATCAGGTGCGGGCTGCGCTCCTGCGCGTCACCCAGCGCGAGCCGTCCCGCGCCCAAGTCGAGCGCGGCCGGCGGCTCATCGAGCGCCTGCGCACGCAGGAAAAACTCTCACCGGACGCCGCCCTCGCCGGCTTCTGCCTGGTGGCGCTGAACCTGAACGAATTCCTCTACCTGGATTGAGCGGAGGCACGCACATGGAACGACGACGCAATTTCTGCGGCCGCACGCGCCGCCAGTTTCTCTGGGAAACCGGGGGCGGTTTTGCAGGTGTGGCGCTGGCGGCGCTGCTGGGAGAGGAAGGCTTCCTGGCGCGCCAGGCCGTGGCGGCGGATGGGATCACGCCCTATCAGAGCCCGCTGCTGCCGAAGCAGCCGCACCTGCCGGGGCGGGCGCGGCAGGTAATCTTCCTGTATATGTACGGCGGCCCCAGCCACATGGATACGTTCGACTACAAGCCCGGCATGGTGGGCATGGATGGGAAAACGATCCAGGTCAAAACCTTTGGGCGCGGCGGCCGCAAGAACCAGGGCCGCATTGTCGAGCCGAAGTGGAAGTTCAAGCAGTACGGGCAGTGCGGCAAGTGGGTGAGCGACCTGTTCCCCCATCTCGCGACATGCGTGGACGACATCGCCTTTCTGCACTCGATGACGGCCGACTCGCCCATTCACGGGTCGGCGATGCTTCAGATGAACACCGGCAAGATTCTTTCCGGCAGTCCCTGCCTCGGCACCTGGGTGAACTATGGCCTGGGCACTCTGAACCAGAATCTGCCCGGGTTCGTCGTGATGCTCGATCCACGCGGCGGCCCCATCAGCGGCGCGAAGAACTGGAGCAGCGGCTACATGCCGGCCTCCTACCAGGCGACCATGATGCGCTCGCAGGGAACGCCGATTCTCGATCTCGCCCCGCCCGCCGGGATGACGCCCGGCACGCAGCGAGCCTTGCTCGACACCCTGCAGGAATACAACCACGAGCACGCCGGGCCCCGGCTCGACAATTCCAACCTGGCCGCCCGCATTTCCAGCTACGAACTGGCCTACCGGATGCAGGCCACGGCCCCCGAGGCCGTGGATCTGAGCCACGAAAGCGCGGCTACCCAGCAGCTCTACGGATTGGATGACCCGCGCTCCGCACCCTTCGGCCGCCAGTGCCTTCTCGCGCGGCGGCTGGTCGAGCGGGGAGTGCGCTTCGTGCAGATCTACTCCGGCGGCCACCACAACGACGCCAACTGGGACGCGCACGGCGATCTGGTCTATAACCATACCCTCCACGCAGGGGAGACCGACCGTCCGATCGCCGGACTTATCCGCGATCTCAAGCAGCGGGGAATGTTGGACGAGACCCTGATCGTCTGGGGCGGGGAGTTCGGGCGCCAACCGACCGCGGAATACGCGGAGGGCACCGGCCGGGACCACAACGCCTACGGCTTCACGATGTGGATGGCCGGAGGGGGCGTGCGGGGTGGCATCTCTGTGGGGGAGACCGACGAACTCGGCAGCGCCGCGGTGCGTGATCCGTTCCACGTCAAGCACCTCCACGCCACGATTCTGGCCCTCCTCGGCCTGGATCCGGAGCGGCTGACTTACTTTTACAACGGTCTCAATCAGAAACTGGTCGGGGTGGAGGGCGCCGAGCCGATCCATCCGGTGCTCGCCTGACCACGCGGGGACGGTGGCAGGCGAGCAGTCCGTTCCGCGCCCGTCCGGCCCAAGGAGGCCAACATGGGGTTTGAGAGGATTCTCACGGAAGCGTTGCACCTGCCGCCGGCAGCACTTGCGTACTCGGTGGGGGAACGCCTCACCAGGTTCTTTCCCGACCGCACGATCGTGGAGGGCGTGGACGAGCATTTTGACATCGAGCGGTTCGCCCGGGAGGGGCAGTGCAGACTCACCCGGCGGACCGACCTCCATTCGCCGGCCGTCCATTCCTGGGACGACGGTGAGTTGGTGAGCCGGACCCCAAACGGAGCATTCACCGTGGACTGGGGGACGGAACGTCTGGACATCGTGGTTGCGGAGTGGTCCGTTCAATACGCCGTCCACCGTCATTTCTGGGTGGCTGCCCGGTCCGAGGCGGTGGGCCATGCGTTTGTCGCCGCACTCTGTGCCTGGAATTCGGAGGTGCGCGGAGAGGTGCTCGTTTTCTCCGGCGGGTGCTGGAGCAGAGACCCGGAACTTTTCCGTGACATCCAGGGTGCGACACTCAGCAATCTCGTGCTCGCGGGAGACCTGGCGGAGCGCATTGAGGCCGATCTCTCCCAGTTTTTTGCCGCACGGGAGATGTACGATCGGTACGGCGTTCCCTGGAAGCGGGGCATCCTCTTTCTCGGCCCCCCCGGGAACGGCAAGACCCATGCGGTCAAAGCCCTCATTAACCGGATGCAGCGGCCGTGCCTCTATGTGAAGAGCTTCTCGGAACGGTTTGGTTCCGATCACGAAAACATCCAGACAGTGTTCCGCCGCGCCCGCTCATCTCCATGCCTGCTCGTGCTGGAGGATCTGGATGCGCTGCTGAACGACGGCAACCGCTCCTACTTCCTCAACGAACTGGACGGGTTTGCCGCGAATACCGGGATTGTGACGCTGGCTACGACGAACCATCCCGAACGGCTGGACCCGGCCATCGTGGATCGCCCCAGCCGATTCGACCGCAAGTATCACTTTCAGTTGCCGGGACCTGCGGAGCGCGCCACCTATTTGCGCGGTTGGAACAGTCGCCTCGCTGAGGAGATGAGATTCCCCGAGGAGATGGTTGCCGAGTTGGTGGATTCCACCAACGGATTCTCCTATGCCTACCTGAAGGAACTGATGCTTTCCGCGATGGTGGACTGGATGTCGGGAGCTCGGTCCATCCCGATTGCCACTATTTTGCGGCACCTCGTGCTGCATCTGGTCGAGCAGATGAGCAGCATGAACGAGAGTAGCTCCGAGTAGCCGGGGAACGAAGAAAGAGTAGATGGGGAGGAAGTGGGGCGCACGCTCACCTCACTCCTCATTCGTGGCGACGAAGCTACGGGCGGATGACCACGGTCGTGCCGAGGGGCAGCACGGGAAACAGTTCTTTGATGGCGGCGTCGTCCACTGCCACGCAGCCGAGCGTCCAATCCCTTTCACTTCCTGATCCGTGAATCCCAACTGCCCCGCCGAGCGCGGTGTTCCAGGGGGGCTGGCGGCGGCGGCGCTCCGAGGCCAGAATCGCGGCGTGCTGTCCCTTCCCGATCAGGCCTTCCCGCAGGCCGCGGCCCGCTGCCTTGCGATCCGGATAGCTAAGCCCGAGAAAGCGCACGAACACGCTCGCGGCATTTCGCGTACAGACGAAAAAGCGTCCTTCAGGCGTGCGGTTGTCACCCCGACGCAACTTATCTCCCACTGGACTGCCGCCCAGACCCACCCGGTATTCCTTGACGACCACGTCTCCCGATCGCAGGCGCAGCAGGCGCTCGCCCTTGAGCACCTCCACCTGGAACGCGCCGCTCCGGTGCGGCACCCCCGCGTCGTTGCAGGCCTGTGCCAGGGTCCTGGCTCCCCGCGTGAGCGCCGCCGCGTTGCGCGGCGTCTGCGCGGCGAGGGTTCGGCATCCGCCGGACACAATGCCGCACACGATGAGTGATCGGGCGAGCGAGCGGAGAGGCAGGGGCAATCTGCGCGTGGACAACCAAGCGCGTCCCCCGTCAACCAACCCTCCCGGCCCCGAAGCTCTGCCGGACACCGACACCGTGCTCGGTGACAGCCGCGACCATCCTGTGAGCGCACTCATGCCCCACTGCCTCCCAGGCCCGGAAGCCCGTGTGTGGATTGTGGCCCGCGGAGCGGAATGTTCTTGATCTCGCGCGGCGGTTCCCGAGTGGGGCGAGTCAGTTGGATCCCGCGGGCCACGACCCCACGGACATCGCCGCGGACACGGGGTCGAGAGAGTACTGCCGGCATCAGTGTTGGCCGATCCGCTCCAGGATCGTCTCCTGGTTTGCCAGGATTTGCTTCTGGTTTGCGACGATGTCCTGCTGGTTTCGCAGGAGCTGATCCAGTTTGCCTTGGTTGGACTCGATGGACCTCTGGTTGGCGAGGATCGTCGCCTGGTTGTCCAGGATGACCTCTTGGTTTGCCAACAATGCTTCTTCGGACATCGGGCGTTTCCTTTCCGTGCATCAGAGCGTGGGCTTCTCGCCCGGTTGATCCGAGGTGGATCGAGGCCGTTGCTTGCCGGGCCCGCCCCGCAACGGCCGGCAATCCGGCGCCGACGAACCGGGACAGTCGAATTTTACCCCTTGCGCCTTCGCCGTTACCGTTAAGATCCACTGAGACCGTGCATTGTCTGACGGCACACCGCTCCGAAGGGATTCAGCCTGTCCCGGGCGAACCCCTGGTAATTCCTTCTGACAGCATCCACCGCCCCGTACCGCCATGATTGCTTTCGACTTCACGTCCAAACGAACTCGAACCCAACGCTATGACCAGGCAGGCCGTCAAGATCGTGGCCATTGTGGTCGCCCTCATGGTAGCCATCGCTGCGGGAGTGATGTTCCAGGTACTCGCCGCCCGAAACTCGGGCCCGCGCCCCGGGTAACCGTTCACAGCCCGATTGGCACAGACTTGCCCCGAAAGTGGCACCCCAGTGAACGGTTACCATCGGTCGTTCGGACCGCGCGCCAAACGGAGTCGAGACCACGATGATCTTCAAGACCGGCAGGCACTGGACCATGTTCTACAGCGAGGGCTTGACAGAACAGCACTTCGCCCTCACGGCGTCGAAAGACCTCCGCGACTGGAAACTCAAAGGCCCCATCGAACTCCCCCGCCAGAAGTGGTTCGCGAAGAAGTCAGGCGCTCCGTTCGTCCGGCGTGATGGGTCCCGATGGCTGATGATCCTCTTCGCTCTCACCGCTCTGCTGCTCGCGCCGCCGGCCGCACTCCACGCCGCCGGGACGACCTACTACGTCGCCGCCGACGGAAGCGACAGCCACGACGGCAAGTCCCTGAAGTCTCCTTTCAAGCACATCCAGAGGGCGGCGGATGTGATGCAGGCGGGCGACACCTGTCTCATTCGCGCCGGGGAGTATCGTGAGAAGATCGTGCCCCCACGCGGGGGCGCTTCGGAGCAGGCGCGGATCACCTATCGCAACTACGGCGACGAGAAGCCCGTGATCAAGGGCTCGGAGCGGGCGACAGGCTGGGTGGATGAGGGCGGCGGGGTCTGGAAAGTGGTGCTGCCGGCGACTTTCTTTGCCTCATCACCCTACAATCCCTTCGCTACCAAGCTGGCTGGCCTTTGGATCACCAACGCCGGCAATCAGTGGTCGCTGGGCATGGTGTATTTCAAGGGTGAGCCGCTGAGTCAGCGACTTTCGTTGGCGGAGGTGCAAAGCACGCCGAAGACGTGGTGGGCATCGCACGAGAAGGGAACCACATCCGTGTTCGCCCACTTCGATGCCGATCCGAATGCCGCCGTGGCCGAGGTGAATGTGCGCGATGCCTGTTTTCATCCCGGTGGCAAGATCCTGAACCACATCTCCATCGTCGGTTTGACCATGAAGCACGCGGCTCCGCAAGGCAGCGGGCCGATTCACCCGCAGCAGGGCATCATCACCGCTTTCGCCGGCAAAGGCTGGGTCATCGAGGGCTGCACGCTTTCCGATTCCGCCTGCTCCGGCCTCGCTCTGGCGACCGGTCCGGAAAGCTGGTACAGCGCCAAATCCGCGACGCAGGATGCCACGGGCGCCGCGCCCGATTTCAACGCCTCAGGTCATCATCTCGTCCGGCGCAACACCATCGAGCGCTGCGGTCAGGCGGGCATTATCGGCATGATCAACGGCCATTCCTCGATCATTGAGGACAATCTCATCCAGGACATCAATGTGGAGCGAATCGTTGGGGGAGCCGAGACCGCAGGCATCAAGCTGCACTGGGCCATCGACACGATGATCCGGAACAACATCATCCGCCGCGTATTCTGCGGGAGGGAAGCCGGGCAGAACTTCGGCTTGTGGCTGGACTTCGCCTGCCAGGGCACGCGGGTGACGGGCAACATCATCTACGACATCAGCGATCCGGCGAAAGCGAGCCCGAAATGCTTCCCGCTCTATCTGGAGGCCAACGTCGGCCCCATCGTCGTGGACAACAACATCCTCCTGAAGCACGCCCAGGCACCGTATAACAACGAGCTCGGCTCGCTGCATCAGGTCGCGGCGCACAATCTCCTGCTCGAAGGTCGCCTCCAGCATTTCAACGATCCCTCCCGCATGGTTCCTTACTACCAGCCACACAGCTTGAAACTTGTGACCAGGCTGGATGCCGCAGCGGCAAACGACAGAGCGAACCATCGCTACATCAACAAGAACAACCTCTTCATCGGCCCGTTCAGCGACCAGGAGGGCGCGACCGAGACCGCAGGCAATGCCAGGTTCGACGCGAACGCGCAGCAGGCGCTGAAGTTCCAGCACACCGACACGCCCGATGGCGTCAGGATCGAGTTCCACCTCACCGACGATGCTTTCGCGCAACTACCCAAGTGCGATCCAATCACCTCGGCCAGTCTCGGCGACTTCCCGCTGGTGAAGCAGCGCATGGAGGACCGCGAGGGCAAATCCTACGACCTGGACACCGACATCGCCGGTCGGCCTCGCGAACGCCAGGCCGGAGCCGCAGTGCCCGGGCCGTTCGCCAGGCTCGTGAAAGGAAAGAGCGTGTTCCGTTTCTCCGCCGGAGCATCAGCGCCTGCATTCACATCCGAAACCCTGAGTGCTAAAGACTGAACTTCATCAAAACCATCGTCACCATCCGCGCCATCCTCACCGCTCTGCTGCTCGCGCCGCCGGCCGCACTGCACGCCGCGGATTCACCCGCGCGTGGCCGTGGCGCCGCGCGGTAGACACCACCGACCCAGCGATCAGGTCCGCCACTCTCGTGTCCTCGTGCTTGAACAGGTCTCCTGCTGCCTCGCGCGCGCCCCTGCCCAGCGCGGCAGTGAGCGGCAGTTGGGGCCGGTGGCAGAGCGCCGTGACGGTGCGCGCGAGGGTTTTCACCCGGCGCGGGTCCCGCAACTTTGTGCCCCGCAGCTCCACTTCGGCCCAGTGCGGCTCCATGTCCATCGCCTCCTCCGCAGCAGAGACGCAACGGCGGCGAGAAGAATTCCTGGGGTCAGGACTCTTGACTCAAGCTGAGGCCCCCCCGGGGCTGTAGAAGGCGGTGGTCTTTGAGCGCCTCGCGGGCTCGGGCGGTTTCAGTGAAGGTACATCCATTCCCGCCTGGCAGCGGCCGGTCCTCCGGGGGCCACATCGTGACGGCGGGGGAGCTGAGATAGGACGCGCGCTCGGTGCAGGACGCCGCTGTGCGAGGAAACCGGAAACATGAGGCCGGATTCTCACTCTCGAATAGGATGGGGCATCGGCCTCCTTCTCCCCGAGGATTCTCGCGGCCGCGTATGCGCATTGAAACCCCTGTTCCGCTTCCCGGCATCACCCGTTCCCCGATCGCGTTGGGGCTGGTATGGGCGCTCGTGCTCGGTTCGGCGGCCCTGACGTCTGCGGGTAGCCCGTCAGGTCCGGCGGAGACTGGCCGTGGTGTGGAGGCGGCGCGGATGGCGCGCGGCGTGCTGGCGGCGCGGTGCGTGCGCTGCCACGGCCCGGATCGCCAGGACGGCGGGTTGCGGCTGGACTCGCGCCCGGCGCTCCTGCGCGGAGGAGACTCCGGTCCGGGGCTGCTGCCGGGGGATCCGGGCCGAAGCGAACTGCAGCGCCGGGTGGAGGCGGGTGATCCGCGCCGCCGGATGCCGTTCGGGGCGCCGGCGCTTCCCGCGGCGGAGATCGCGGTGCTGCGCGCGTGGATTGCCGGCGGGGCGCCGGAGTGGCCGGCGGCCGGGAGTGACGGACCGGGTCGGGGGCATGCGGAGCGAGAGCCGGGGGGTTGGAGACGCCACTGGGCGTTCCGGCCGGTCCGGCGGCCGTCCGTCCCGCGGGTGCGGGCGCAGAGCCGTGTGCGCACTCCGGTTGATGCGTTCGTGCTGGCCCGCCTGGAAGCACAGGGGCTCTCCCTTGCTGCCGAAGCGCCGGCACACACCCTGACGCGCCGGCTCTATCTCGACCTGCTCGGGTTGCCGCCGCCCGCCGACCCGGCGGACACTGCTGTGCCGTATGAGGCGCTGGTGGATCGCCTCCTCGCCAGCCCGCACTTCGGTGAGCGCTGGGGCCGGCACTGGTTGGACCTCGCGCGCTTCGCGGAGAGCGACGGCTATGAAAACGATCGCCTCCGCCGAGACGCGTGGCGATTCCGGGATTGGGTCGTGGATGCGGTGCAGCGTGACCTCCCCTTCGACCAGTTCACCATCGAGCAGCTTGCGGGCGATCTGCTTCCGGGCGCCACGCCGGCCCAACGGGTCGCCGCCGGGTTTCACCGGCACACGCTCTGGAATTCCGCCGCCTCGGCGGACAAGGAAGAGTTCCGCACCTATGCCGTCAAGGATCGCACCGACACGACGGGTCTCACCTGGATGGGGCTGACGGTCGGGTGCGCGAAGTGCCACACCCACAAGTACGATCCCATCACCCAGCGTGAGTATTACCAGTTGTATGCGTTTTTCAACGCGACCGAGGACGACGAGGTGCGGCTGGCGGACGGCAAGGCGCCCACTCTCCGGGCGGTGGACCGGCCGACGCGGGTGCTGCTGCGGGGGAACTTCTTGCAGCCCGGCGACCCGGCGCCCCCCGGCACCCCCGCGTTCCTGCCGGCCCTGGAACCGCGCGGACCCACCGCAGACCGGCTCGACCTGGCTCGCTGGCTCGTGCGCCCCGACCATCCGCTCACCAGCCGGGTGACGGTGAACCAGTTCTGGATGCACCTGTTCGGCGCCGGCCTCGCGCCGACGCCGGAGAATTTCGGCATCAGCGGCCAGCCCCCGACCCACCCGGAGTTGCTCGACTGGCTCTCCGCGGAGTTCATGAGCCGGAAGTGGAGCCGCAAGGCGCTGCTGCGGCAGATTCTCCTCTCTTCCACCTACCGGCAGGCGTCGGCGCGCCGGCCGGAGCTGGACGCCGTGGATCCGGACAACGTGCTGCTCGGGCGGCAGAATCGAGTGCGTGCCGATGCAGAGGTTGTCCACGATCTGGCGCTCTCGGCAGCCGGAATTCTCGATCCGAAACTCGGAGGTCCGTCCGGGGTGCCGCCGTTCCCGGACGGCCTGCTGGAACAGCGGTTCACCAACGAAGATCTGAAGCTCCCCCAGGGCAAGTGGGCGCGGCGCGCACTGTACATCCACGTGCAGCGCACGCTGCAGCACCCGCTGCTGGCCGCCTTCGACGCGCCGGACGGCAATCAGCCGTGTGCCCGGCGGGACCGGAGCGCCACCCCGATCCAGGCGCTGACCCTGTTGAATGATCCAACCTACGCCGCGTGCGCCCGTGCTCTGGGGGAGCGCATCCGGCAGGCCGCGCCGGAAACCGAGGCGCGGCTCCGGTTCGGATTCCGCCTCTGTTTGGGGCGGGACCCCGACTCCCGGGAGACCGGGGTGCTCGGCGAACTGGTCGCGGCTCAACAACGGGCAGGCGGCGCCGAACCCGCGGTCTGGGCCGGGGTGGCGCGTACACTGCTCAATCTGGACGAATTCATCACCCGGGAGTGATGCTGTGAACCCTCTGGACATCCACCGCCTGCGCTCCCGCCGCCGGTTTCTCACGGACGCACGGAGCGGCCTGGGGCTGGCGGCGCTGACAAGTCTGCTCCAACAGGATGGACTGCTCGCCGCGGAGCCCACCGCCGATCCGCTGCGGCCCCGTGCGCCGCACCGCGCGCCGACTGCGACCAGCGGCATCTTCATCTTCCTGATCGGCGGCATCAGCCAGATCGAGCTGTTTGACCCGAAACCGGAGGTGAACCGGCTTCACGGGCAGCCGATCCCTGCCTCGTTTCGCGAAGGGATCCGCCTGGGACAGACCACCTTCGACGCGCCGATCATGGGCAACCCGTTCGCCTTTCGGCGCTACGGGCGCTCCGGAATGGAGCTTTCGACGCTCCTGCCTGAAATCGGCTCCTGTGCGGACGACCTCTGCCTGATCCGCTCGATCCACCACGAGGCGTTCGACCACGCGCCCGGCGAGTTGGTGCTCTCTACCGGCAAAGACCAGCCGGGCCGCCCCAGCCTCGGGTCGTGGCTGACCTACGGGCTCGGATCGCCGTGCGACAATCTCCCCGGCTATGTGGTGCTGCTGAACGGCCGATCGCCCAAGGCCCGCCGGCTGCTCTGGGGAAGCGGGATTCTGCCCGCGTCCTACGAAGGAGTGCTGTTCCGCACTCAGGGCTCGCCGATCCTGAACCTGAACACCCCGGCGGATGTCCCGGCGGCGCTGCATCGCCCCCAGTTGGATGCCGTTCGCCGTCTCAACGAACTGCACCGGGACACCACCGGCGGTGATCCGCGCCTGGACGCGCAGATCGCCGCGTACGAGCTGGCGTTTCGCATGCAGACCGCCGCCCCGGAGTTGATGGACGTCTCGCACGAGCCCGAGACCACTCGCGCCGCCTATGGAGAGAGCGACTTCGGGCGGAGCCTCCTGCTGGCCCGCCGTCTGATCGAACGAGGGGTTCGCTTCGTGACGGTCACGCACCACGAGTGGGATCATCACGAGAAGATCCAGGCGGGCCTGCCGAAGGCGTGCGCCGAGGTAGATCGCCCGATCGCGGCGCTACTGCGCGACCTGAAACAGCGCGGGATGCTCGACCGCACCGTGGTGGTGGGCGGCACCGAGTTCGGGCGTACTGCGATCACCCAGGGCAAGGACCTCGCCACCGCCGGCCGAGACCACCACCCGCACGCATTCAGCATGTGGCTGGCAGGCGGCGGCGTTCGTGGCGGGCAGGTGATCGGTGCGACCGACGATCTCGCCTGGCGCGTGACGCAGGATCCCGTCCACATGCACGACTTCCACGCCACCCTGCTGCACCTCTTCGGCCTCGAGCACAAGCGTCTCACCGTGCGTCACCAGGGCCTGGACATGCGTCTGACCGACGTTTCCGGCAACCTGGTCGAGCGGGTTTACCGGTAAGGGAACTGCGCGGAATCAACGATCCCGAGACGACCGGCCGGATGCCGGACGTTGCGGGTGCAGTCGTCCGTGGCGCTGCCACATACGGGCCAGCTATTTCGGCGAGCTTCCCGCAGGGCCCTCCGAGTTGAGGTGACCCGCACCGTGTACCCGAGCCGCGCACGTCAGTAGGTGGTCTCCCGAGTGGACCCACACGCCGCCACGCGGAGCCTGGCAACTCCGATTGCCGGTCCCAACCTGCCCCCCGAGCCCGCCCTCCCAGCGCGCCGGTAGGGCTGCAACCGGCGCCAGCGGGCGAGGGGTTTCAGCTCATGGTGGATCGACCAACCCTGGGCACGTGGGCGGTGGGTCGTGGGTCGTGGAACGCTCCCGCGCCGGCAGCGAGGCGGACTCCATGTCCGTGTTTGGGTCAAGCCCGGCGAGGCGAACCGCGCGTGCATCCGCGACCGGTCGCGCCCCTCCGGGGCCCTGCGCACCTCGGCCTGGGGGAGGCCCAGGCAGGCAGCGACGGATTGCCGGCTGCCGCCGGGTTTGTTCGGCGCGCACTCCCGGACGCCGGCGTCCACCGAGACGGTGGGTCACCCACCCCCACCGGGGGATGGGGTCCGATCGGCCGCGCGAGCCCGCTTCCAGGTCCGATAAGACCGGCCGCCGGGAAGCAAGCGGGCCTCGGGGAACGAATGACGCCGGCACACCAGCCGGCGTTGGACCACTCCCGGATCCCGTTGGGACACTCTCCGGGGCCGGGAACCATTCGGCGCCGGACGGGAGTTCGTTGTTGCCGCCGCAGCGTCATGTTCCGGTCTCGCGGTCGTTTCAATCGAGGTGTGGCGCGCGCAGGGGGACCGGGTCCGACCGGCAATCGGAG
>SXGS01214938.1_pt1 | contig 15726 bp, 14 predicted proteins | sample 3174681 | NCBI WGS metagenome assembly SXGS01 (sample SAMN11356861, study PRJNA531348) | freshwater metagenome | isolation source: freshwater sample F1-80 | place: China: Fuxian Lake, Yuxi | collected 2017-12-25 | reverse complement strand
CTGGTGGAAACTGATGAACACCTCTGCTTTGCCTAAACCGGGCCTGATCGCTGCCGCCCTGGCGATATCGGCGATGATCGCCATCGGCGTGCCACTGGCCCTGGCCGCACCCACCGCGGTGCCGCCGTCGGACAGTCAGGGCTACCTCGACTCCACCGCCCGGTGCATTAAGCCTGACACCGCTGTGGTTTTCGGCACCACCGAGACCTCGCGGGTGGCGATCTGCAAGACCGCCGGCGGCGAGTTCGAGTACCGCGGTGTCCGGGTGCGCGACGGCGCGCGGCTGATCGTGCCAGCATCGCGGATCTCCGACGGGGTTTACGTAGCCAAGAACGACGGGGTGACCTATACCGTCACCGCTGAGGCGCTGAGCGTCAGTGCCAACGGTGACACGTTCCGGACCCAGTCGTGGACCGACTTCAACAGCCCGCAGGCGCCGGCGAGCACGACATCGGGCAGCACGAGCGCCAAACCGAGTACGGCGGGCCCCGCTACAACATCGGGGCCCGCGGCATCGAATTCTGCTGCGGCGTCGAGTGCTGCGACGGCTACGGCATCGAAGACCACGGCAGCGCCGTCGACGTCTAATGTGCCGTTACCGCCACCACTGCCCGCCGAAGCCGGCGGCAGCACTTCCTAGGCCCAACGGATGCCCGGCGCCTTCCAGGTGCCGTCCAGGATCTCCTCATTGGGGACATACATCCGTAGGTACGCCTCAAAGCGCCCGAGCGGCACCGGCAACCAGTTCACGTTCGGATCACCGGGATCTTTGTGCGAGAAGACGATGGTTAACGACCCATCGGACTGGTACACCAATTCGTCGGGGCGGCTGCTACTGACGCTATAGCGATCCTCGGAGTTCTTGTAAAGGTCCCCGTTGCCGTCATAGACCGTCACCGACCAGAACCCGTCGGCTTTGACCGGCGGCGTTTCCCCCGGCGCGAAGTGCAGCACCCGGCTGGGGAGGCCGAACAGTGGTAGCAGGTAACTGCCCAAAAGCCCCGGATAGTAGGTCGCCTCCTGGGGGGTGTTGGCGACCCAGCCGACTTCGGCGACCCCGGCCCGGAACAGGTAGTCGGTGCCGTAGTCGCCGATCGAGGGGTTGGGGATCGCCCAACCCTTGTTCTGAACCGCGGAGGTGTATTGGATCAGATTCGCCAGCAACGGAAGCACGGCCGAGGTTGCGCGCACCGCCAGGTCGACGGCGATGGTCGAGAAGAATCCCAGGTTGGCATCGGCGATCTGCAAACCGGGTCCGACACCGATCTTGGCCAGTTGGGCCAACTTCGGGCCGTCGATGGCCGGCGCCGGGTTCGCCACCATCGCGTTGCTGATGGTGTTGAGAATGTCGACACCGTTGCGCGACGCGGGGACGAAGAATGGGGGTTCATTCGGCTGACCGGTTGGTGTCAGCGTGTACTGCCGCATGAGCTCGATTGCGATCGCCTGATCGGCCTCGTCGCCGGCGAGGGTTCGTCCGAGCATCATCATGCTGGCGTAGGGGACTTCCACGACCTCGACGTCGTCGGGCACATCGACCGCGGGTCCGCCGGTCCACGTGATCGCATACCTGCCCGGCCCGGATCCGGTGGTGCGGGAACCGATGTAGTCAGCGACACTGATGTACGGCTCGGTCAGCTGGAAGCTGAAGTAGCGATCACCCATGTCCGGAATGGAGAGCACGACCGGGCCTTCGCTGAGATCCAAATACGCCAGCGAGTAGAAGGTGTCGGTGTTGGGCCGCTTGCCACCGCCGATTGCTTGCCAGACCGGGGCGACGTCGGGGTTGGCGAAGCTGGTGAGCGAGTAGATGGTATTCAGCTCTTCCACTTCGGCGCGGGCGCGCTCGAACTCCAGCAGCGGATAGCCGTAGATGAAGGCCTGCGTGGCGAGGATGGCCGCGCGCAGTGGGCCCATGGGCAAGTTGAAGCCCGCGGCTGCCGATGGGCCGGTCGCCTGAGCTGTCGGGACCTGAACTGTCGGGACCTGCGTCGCGGCGCTGACGGGCGCGGCAACGGGCGCGGCGACTGACGACTCCGGTTGAGCGGCCCTCGCTGTGACCCGCCTGCTCGCCGCCGCAGGCTGCGGATTCCGGGACTGCGTCGCCGCCGGACGGGCGGCGAGGGGGTTGACCGCCGGCCTATTCACGGTGCGCTGCGACGCTCCGCGGGCACGTTCTGGCTTGGCCCGTGCGGTTGCTTTGTGCGTGGCGGACGCGGAGTCGGCCGTTCCGCCACTCACCGCGCCTCGTTCGGCCCCGGACTCTTCACCCGGTGACGCGGCGGCGATCCCGGGCGCGAGGGCCAGGGCCGCGCCGACTCCCGCCGCAGCCACTGCAGCCCGCGTCCAGGAGACGGGCCGTGGGCTGCGATTGCTGATCTCGATCATGGGAACTCAATATAGCGACCCGCGCCGGAATTACCGGCGCGGTCAAGGATCAGCGAACTCAGCGCCACGTCGTCCATGGCGATACCCATATTCAGGAACATCCGCCGCCCGGTCGCCGGAACGTCGTATTCGCCGGCCACCACCGCGGCCAGATGGGTATCGGGTGCGGGCAGTCCAAAGAAGTACACCGAATCGGCGACCGAACCGTACTGGCCGAGGTCGTCGACGCAGTAGACGACGGCGTCGTCGAAGGCGGCCTGCGCCAACGCGTCGTCGTAGTCCACCGGCAACAGCAGCGCATTCGGATCGGTGTTGGCACAGTCCAACTTCGGATCCAGTGGGACGGTGATGGTGGTGATGACCAGATCCGCACCGGCTACCGCGTCGGTGGGCGATGAGGCGGCACGGGTGACCCGGTCCCCGGCCAGTGCGAGCAACTCCCGGGCCCGGCCTTCGTTGCGGTCATAGGCCGTCACGTGGGTCAGACCGGGATGCACCTCCAGGGCTACTTCCAGATGCCGGTGCCCCTGCAGGCCGCAACCGACGATCGCCAGGTGTCGCGGCACACCGGGCACGTGCCGCATGGTCACCCCGGAGACCCCGGGGGTGCGCATCTCAGTGATCCACCCGCCGTCGAGCAACGCGATCGGCCGACCAGTCTCGGCGTCGTTCATGATCATGACGCCATAGATGTACGGCAGGCCCTTGGCGTTGTTCTGCTCGTAGCCCGCCACCCACTTCAACCCGACACGGTCCGAACCGCCAAGGTAGGCCGGCATCGCATGGATGAAGGAGTCTTCCCGGGAGGTGACCTTCGGTTTGGGCGGGTTCTGCACCAGTCCCCGGGCCTTCTGCTTGAACGCATCGTCGAGAACGTCGATGATCTCGGTCCAGGTCAGACCGAGGCTTTCCAGGTCGGCGCGGTTGAGGACCAGCATCTGGTTGTCGCTCATCGGTTGACCCTAGCGCCGGGCCTCGCCGAGCGCCCTCGGGCGCTGCGGTTGCAGTTCGGCCGAGAGTTCGGCGCCGACCCTCCGCGCGGTCGTGGACGCCGCGACGGCGATCGCCAGTCCCGCGGCGCACCAGTACAACCCGAGCAGTGGCGGGGCCAGCCACCCGACTGAGTCCTTGACACTGAACCACAGCACCAGAATGATCACCAGCGCGCCGACAGCGGGCAGCAGCACACCCGTCAGCCGGGCAGATCCGTCGTGAATCGCAGCGAACCTCGGCGCCCCGACGAACCACGCGGCGGCGATTTCAACCAGCAGATAGCACAACATCAGACACACCGACCCGGCGACGGCGAACAGGAAGTAGGTGTCGATGGCCCGGTCACCGGTGGTGGCCGTCGGCCATCCGGTTGCTGCGCACAGCGCGTTCACCGCCAACGCGCCCACGACGACCAGCCAGGTGGCCCGGCGCGGCGAACCGGTGGCAGGGTCGATGTGGGACAACGCGTTGGGGCCGAATCCGTCGCGGCCGAAGGCGAAGAGCATTCGGCCCGAGGTGGCGGCGGTGGCCATGTGACAGCCGAACGCCCCGACCGTGGTGGTGAGGATCACCAGCAGGCTGAACCACCGTCCGATGTAGGTGTCGGCGAGTTCACCAAGGGTGTTCGCTGAGCGCTCGAAGGCCGCCAGGCCGGGCTTGTCGGTGCCGAACCCGATCGTCTGGGCGAACATCACCACAACGAACAGCACACCGGTGAGCACCAGGGTGCCGGTGATCGCCCGGGGGATGTTGCGCTGCGGATCGGCGGTCTCCTCCCCCATCGAGGCGCATGCCTCAAACCCCGCCCAGCACAGGAACGCCGCAACCACCCCGCCGAGGATCGCCGACGTCGATACCCCGGAGGCCGAGAAGGTACTCCAGCCGACGCCGGTCGGCCGGGCACCGCCACGGGTGAAGATCACCGTTGCAAGCACCACCATGGCCACGATGCCGAAGCCCTCGATGCCCAGCAGGATCTTGGCCAGCAGGCGTGCATCGCGTCCCGTCAACGCCAACGCTGCCGCGGCCGCGATCACTACCGGGACCAGCCAAGGCAACTGGTACGGGTCGGCGGCGCCACGCTGCAACTCGGCGAGAAACGAGTTGGCGAATGCCGCTGAGAGTGCGAGCGTAGCGATCGAAAAACCCACGTAAGCACCGAGCATGGCGAAACCGGAGAAGAAGCCTGCCCGCGGGCCGACCGTTGCGCCCACCAGTGCGTAGGCCGACCCGGCGTTGCTGATGTGCCGGGTGAGTCGCACAAAGCTGTAGCCGACCAGCGAAACTCCGACAAGTCCGATCACGAAGACCAGTGGAATGGCCTTGCCGACCGTGCCCACCAGTCCCTGACCGTTTCCCGCCATCGCCAGGGAAGGACCGACGGTCGCTACCGACAGCGCCACCGCCACCCACAGCGGGAGGGTTCGCTGCGGCAGTGCCTCGGCGCTGTCCGGTTCCTGTGACGGTGACGGCATTTGACGATCCTCGCTCCGGCTGCGGGTCAGTGATGGGCCTGCCGCACGGACCGTCGCGGCACCACCACCGGCGGCGAGCCCGCCGATTGGAAGGACGCGCTACAGTCCGGCGATGCCCGTCACGCTTCTGGTCTCCTTCGTGCTGGTGTTCATCATGGGCGTGGCTATCCAACGCGGCAACACCTGCACCGTGGTCGCGTTCGACGACGTGGTGCACCGACGATCCTGGGACAGATTGCTGGCCATCGTGTACGCGTGGTTCTGGGTGGCCGGCGGGCTGGCCCTGCTGTCGTTGGCGACTGGGGTGCGGCCGACGGCCCAGGTGGTACCGGTCACCGCATGGTCGGTGGTCGGCGGCCTGCTACTCGGCATCGGTGCGGTCGTCAACGGCGCGTGCACCACCGGAACGATCGCCCGGATCGGTTCTGGGGAGTACACCTTCGGACTGACACTGCTGGGGTTCTATCTGGGGTGCGTGATCGCCCCGCACCTCTTCGGCCGCTTGACCACCGCCCACGTCAAGTCGGTGCCGACCGTGACGTCTCTGGATTACCCGGTGCTGGCCCTGATCGGCCTGGGTGTCGTGGCGGCGTTGACAATACGTCGGCTGGCCACCGGTCGGCATGAAAGTGTCCGCGACTTCCTGCGGCACGCCTGGGATCCGCGAACGGCGACCTTCATCATCGCCCTGCTGTTCGCTGTGCTGGTGCAATTGTTCGGCCCGTGGGCCTACACCGACCTGCTGGGCGATGTCTCCCGTGGCATCGAGGATCTGGCGGTCGAAAGAGTGGCGCTGCTGGTCGCACTACTGGCCGGCGCGGTCGTCGCCGGACGCACGATGAAGGGCGCCAAACTAATCGGCCCGCTGGCACCCCGGGTGATCCGGTGCTTTGTCGGCGGGGTGATCATGGGAACCGGATTCGCCGTCGCACCAGGGGCATTCGACGGCCTGACGCTCTACGGCCAGCCGCTTCTGTTGCCGTTCGCCTGGGCGGTGATGGGCGCGTCCTACCTGTCGATCCTGCTCGGGGTCCTGTACCTGCGCTCAGGCTGGGGGGCCAAAATCAAGGCGCTGCGCGGATGAGCAGGGAATGGGCGCGCCGAGCCGTCGACGTCGACGGACACCGGGTGATGACCTATACCCTCGGCGCGGGCCCGCGCACCGTTTTGCTGGTCCACGGCGGTCCGGGGTGCCCGTCCCGCTATCTCCGGGACAGCCACGAGGCCCTTGTTGATCGCGGCCTGAGGTTGGTGACCTGGGATCAGTTGGGCTGCGGGGAATCCGACCATCCCGCCGACACTTCACTGTGGAGGCTCGACCGGTTCGTCACCGAGTTGGAGACCGTGCGGGCCTCGTTGGGACTCGACGAATTCGATCTGCTGGGCCAGTCCTGGGGCGGGGTCCTCGGCCTGGAATACCTATTGCACCACCCCGACCGGGTACGGACCTTCGTTGCCGCCGACACCGCTTTCGATCTGGCCGGCATGCAACGCGGATTCGACCGGAAGAAGCTGGCATTGGGCGAGGAGACCGTCACGATGATGGCCCGCCACGAGGCCGAGGGCACGACCGACCACCCCGAATACCAGGCTGCTGTCACCCTGCTGATGTACCGCCACGTATGCCGCCTGCACCCCTGGCCGGAGTCACTGAGTTGGTGCATGCAGAACCTGGGCGAGGAGGTCTTCGCCCGGATGTTCGGTCCCTACTTCTTCCAGTGCACCGGAACGCTGCGCGACTGGGACCGGATGGACGCCCTGGAAACCATCGACACCCCGGTGCTGCTGGTCCACGGCGAGCATGATTACATCGTTCCCGAACTCGCCGCGAGAGCCCGCGACCGGCTTCCCGATGCCACACTGGCCTTCTTCCCCGGGTGTTCGCACATGCCGTTCTTCGAGGCGCCGGATCAATACCTGCAGGCCCTGTGCGCGTTCTGGGATGACGCTAGAGACAGCGGCTGACCCGCTCACAGGCGCAATCCGGCGAGCATCAGCTGGACGAGCTCCCCGACGATGATGAGGACCATCAGCCGGTAGATCCAGCGCGCAATGGCGGGCTTCAGCGACAGCCGGGCGGCCAAAAGGCCACCGAGCACCGCACCGGTGGACAGCGGTGCCGCCGCAGCCCAATTCACGTCGCCGTCGGCGGCGAGAATCACAAGCGAGACCGAGGCGATGACCACGGCGATGGCGGCCTTGGCCGCATTGGCGGAGATCACGTCGAGCCCGACCGAAAGTACCAGCGCAATCAGCAGATAAGTCATACCGTCTAGGACGATGAACCCAGCCCAGGTGCTGATCAGAAAGATCAGCAGCAACTGCACGAAGCCGACTCGCGGCGTGCAGTCCGGGGTCGTCAACCAGCGCGCAGGGCGGATGGCGAGCAGTGCCACCGCCACCAGTAGCGCGCCCACGATCGCCAGATGCAGATTCGTCGGTGAGACGACGTTTGAGATCGCCGCACCGATTGCGGCGCCCGGGGCCGCGACGATCATCAACGGTGTGACGATCGGCCACTGGATCCGGTCGGATCTGATGAACAAAACGAGCGCCGCCACCGCCCCGGCCAGTACTGCCACCCGGTTGGTTCCATTGGCCAGTTGCGGACCAAGTCCTAAGGCCAGCAGCACCGGCAAAGACAGCGCCGGACCGGCGGACGCCAGCGTATTGGCGAACGCCAGACCCACACCCGCCAACAGCAGGGCGAGCAGCTCTGCGGTCGGTGACACAGCGCTACGATAGGCGCCGCTGGTTGGGGAACTCGCAGCCACCGTGGGCAGTCAGGCGCCGTACCGTCCCCTAGTCGGAGGACGCGATGTTCACCCGTCATCACTCCCACGGGCGGATACAACCCGAACCCGCAGACCGCGCTAATTGACGCTAATTGAACAGAGCCACGATCCGGCAGGAGATTACGATGGTCCGACCGAACGCCGTCAACTCCGAGTTCGCACTTGGCGGTATCAACCATGTCGCACTGGTGTGCTCGGACATGACGCGCACGGTCGACTTCTACTCCGGCGTACTGGGCATGCCGCTAGTCAAGTCGCTGGACCTGCCCGACGGCATGGGGCAGCACTTTTTCTTCGACGCCGGAAACGGCGACTGCGTCGGATTCTTCTGGTTCACCGACGCCCCCGACGGCGAAACCGGCGAGACCACCCCGGTGGCGCTTCCCGGCCTCGGTGACATCATCACCGCGGTCGGCTCGATGAACCATCTGGCGTTCCATGTCCCTCCGGAACGCTTCGACGAATACCGGCAGCGTCTGATCGACAAGGGGGTGGAAGTCGGGCCGGTGCTCAACCACGACGAGAGCGAGTCGCAGGTTGCCGAAACGCTGCATCCCGGGGTCTACATCCGCTCGTTCTACTTCTATGACCCAGACGGCATAATGTTGGAATTTGCGTGCTGGACAAAGGATTTCACCGCACGCGATACCGCCGCTGCACCCCGTACCGCGGCCGACCGCCATCCCCGACCGGCAGGCTCATCCCCGGGATTCGCGGCCCGTCGAGGCAAAGCATGATCGGCTGACTTCAGAGTCCGGCATCGCGTTGTGCCAGGGTCGCGATGGCGGACCAGTCCAGATCCCCACCGCCGGACGCCAGAAGTGCCAGGAACCGGTCGCGCAGCAGACTCGCGATGGGTAGGGGCACCCGCAGGTCCTCGGCGGCAGCCAAGACGAGGCGGATGTCTTTGATCCCGAGTCGCGCCGCGAAGCCGGCCGGCTCGAATTCCCCGCGGGCAATCAGACCGCCGTAGGTGACGTAGGCGGGCGCGCTGAACAGCGTGGACGTGATGATGTCGACGTAATCCTGCTGATCCACACCGGCCTTGGACACCAGCGCGACCGCTTCGCCGAGGGACTCGATGACTGTGGCGAGCAGGAAGTTGGCGCTCAACTTCACCACGTTGCCCACTACCGCGATATCCGAGACCCGAAAAGTGCGCTGCCCTAGTGCATCCAGCACCGGCATCAACGGTTCGACCGCCGCCGGGGGACCCGCGGCAAGAACGAAGAGTTTGCCGGCGGCGACGGCCTCCGGACGGCCCAGAACGGTTGCGGTGATGAACTGCTGTCCGGCAGCGGCATGCGCCGCCGTGAGGCGCTCGGACAGTCCGGCGCTGATGGTGCTGGCGGACACGTGGGTGGCCCCGGTACGCAACGCGGCGAGCACACCGCCCTCGCCGTTGACGACCGCTTCCACGGCGTCGTCGTTGGCCAGCATCGTGATGACCACATCGCCGGAGCAAGCCTCGGCCACGGAGGTGGCGACGGCGGCACCGCGCGCGGCGAGAACATCGGCCTTGGCCGCCGAACGGTTGTAGACCGTCACAGGGAATCCCGCGTCGAGTAGTCGGGTCGCCATCGCCGCGCCCATGTTGCCCAAGCCGACGAAACCCACCGACGGAATTCGCATCAGCCTCCGCCCCGTATCCGTACTGCAACACCCGCGGCACCGCGACGGGAAATGCGCAACGGTTTCACTCGCGTCACAGCCGATAACTGTATTCGTGCGGAGCCGCGGTGTGGTCAGAATCCCGGCTAACCTAATCCAATGACGTGGCTAGATTCGGCCACCCCGGTGCGCGGCCCTGCCGTTCCGCAACCATCGGAACTCTCGCCTGGTTTTGCCGACGCTCGATTCGTCGATGTCCTGATCGCGCACTGGCCGGTGTTCGCACTGCTCGCCGCGATCCTTGTGGCCGCCGCCGGTATCGCGCGTTGGCGCCGGGGATCCGGGCGCGGTGAACCGGTTCCGGTAGGCGATGTCGTCGGCTGGGCGGCCGTGCTGATACTGCCGCCGCTTGTCTATGTGTTTGCGCTGGCCTCTGGGTTGAGTGTGCAGGCGTCGATCTTCGCGGCGCTACTGGGCGCCACGGTGTTGCTGTGGGTGTTCAGTCTGGTCGCGGAGTTCGTTCCGGCACTCGTCGCGGTCGTCGCGACACTGGTCATTGGGCTGGCCCCACCGGACATCGCGCTGGCGGGGTTCTCCTCACCGAGCCTGCTGCTGTTGCTCGGGGTTTACGCGTTGTCGGCCGTGATCATCTCCTCCGGACTGAGTTACCGGCTCATCACTCGCCTGCTGCTTCGACTGCCGGACAAGCCGGTATGGCACCAGATCACGCTGCTGGGTTCGGGTTACGTCCTCTCACCGCTGATGCCCTCGGCTAACGCTCGTCTCTCGTTGCTCACGCCGGTGTTCAAAGACATGGCCGCGGGCCTGAACTTGCCGGCGCGCGGTCCGGCCATCACCGGGTTGCTGGCCGCGATGTTCGGCGGCGCGCTGCTCTTCTCGCCGATGATGGTGACCAGTAAATCGTCGAACATCGCCGCACTGAGCTTGCTGCCACAGCAAGTGCAATTCGAGTTCGCCGGTTTCTTCTGGCTCGTCGCGGCGGCGGTGGCGGCAATCGGGGTCACGGTGGTGCACTTGCTAGTGCTGCCACGGATCTTCCCACCCGGGACCCAACCGCCCCTGCCGCGTGAGCACATGCAGCGCCGTCTAGCCGACATGGGGCCCCTGAAGCCGGCGGAATGGATCGCCGCAGGGGGTTTCATCTTTTTCCTCCTCGGATCGGCGACGACCGGCTGGCACCACGTCAAACCGTCATACCTGGCGGGGTGCGTGTTGCTGGCACTTCTGCTAACCGGGACGTTGCTGCGCAAAGGCTTTCAGCGCGAACTGGACTGGCCGATGATCGTTTTTCTCCTTGGCATCGACAGCCTGATGCGGATCATGAACCACCTCGGGCTGGCGCAATCCCTAGCCCGGGTGGTGGGCCGTGTCTTCGACTTCGTCGACGGCCGAACCGGGGTCTTCATTCTCATCACACTGGTTGTCACGTTGGCCGTGCGTCTGGTTCTGCCGGTAACAGCAGGCATGCTCACAGCGGTCATCATTCTGCTGCCGGTCGCGGCCGCGCAGGGTATCCACCCCTGGATTTGCGTGTTCTGCGCTGCCATGTTTAGTGACATCTCGTTCTTCCGCCACCAGGGCACCAACGGGATCATGCAAATCCGGGCCGCGGGTCTGTTCGAGGAAACCGACGAACGGTCATTTCTTCGGTACAACATGGTGATGAACGCGGCCCGGGTAGCGGTCGTCTTCGCGTCGATCCCGTGGTGGCACTGGCTGGGGTTGCTATGAGGAAACCGGTTGCCACGAAACTCGTGAAGAACCTTCTCATCGGCGGCTTCATCGTGGCGTTCGTTGTGTTGCTCGGATTCTTCAACGTGACCAAGCCACGGATACTCGTACTGCATTCGGCAGCAGCGGACTCACCGTGGGTACAACAGGTCGACCGGGGTATGCGCGAGGCGCTCAAACAGAACCGAAGGCCGGTCAGCGTGGAGTGGAACTACCTCGGCTTGGGTTCACCGACCGCCACCCGAAGCGCCGAACAGGCCCGGGCCCAGGCCCGTCGGGCTATCGAACAAATGAACCCCGACGTACTGATCGCGGTGGACGATGAAGCGAACTCTCTGGTGGCCCGGGACTACATCGGCCGTGAGGCGCCGCGCATCCTGTACCTGTCGATCGACCGCACCCCGGCGGAGTTCGGCTACGCCGATGCGGCGAACGTGACGGGTATCGCGGAGCGATTGCCATGGGCGGCCGTTCGGGACGCGGTGACGGATCTGTTCCCAGGACGGTCAACAACCATGGCGGTTGTCGGGATCGACAACGAAACCGATCGGGCCGAATTGGCACAATTGCAGGCCTTCGACTGGGGTCCGGTCACGGTCGAGACGACGGCACTCGTCGCGACGGCCGGGGCCTGGCGCGATTTCGTCGGCCGGTCGGCCGGGGCGGACGTACTTCTGGTGCTCGGTGCGCAGAATCTCCCCGACGAGGGTGGCGCGGTGGTCACCGCGGCTGAACTCAATCGCTGGACTGAGGACAATGCGCGGCCAATGCCGATCGGCGTCCAGGGGGATTTCGTCGCCGACGGCGGCGGGCTGAGCCTGTCGCCGCCTCCCGATGACTACGGACAGCGTGCCATTCGTCTTGCCCTCGACTGGCTCGATGACCGGGCGACTCCCGGTCCGCCATTACCGGTTGAGTCGTCGCACTTCGACGTCGCGGTCCGACAGGCACCGTTGGCGCAGCGCCGAATCGTCCTGCCCCCCATCTACATCGAGGCGGCAAGAAGCAACGGGACGCTCTTTCCCTGAGGCCCGGTCGGGGACCTTGCCCCAAGGTTCCGGATATATTGACAAACTGTCAATTGCACCCCAGGCTGAGTCGGTGACCGCGCCGACGACGAGACGAACCCGCACGCGGGCGGCGTTGCTCGTCGCGCTTCAGGAGTTGTTGCTCGATCCGAACGCCCCGGCCGTCTCCGTCCCCCAGGTGGTCAGCCGGTGCGGAGTCGCCCAGGGCACCTTCTACAACTACTTTGATTCCCTGCCCGAGGCCATCGACGCCATCGGCGTCTTGCTGCTCACCGAGCACACCCGGGTGCTGCAGATAGTCACCTCCGGCGCCGCCGATACGGCCGAGATCGTCGCGCGCTCGGCCCGCCAGGCGTTGACGCTCGTCGCCCGCCGGCCCGATGTCGGCCGCCTGATGTTCGATTCCGGACTACCGGTCGACCGGTTCGCCGGTGGTCTGCGCGGCCATTTCCACGACGACCTGAGGCTGGGGATAGACCGCGGCGACTTCGCGGTGGCCGACTTCGACGTCGCGAGCACCGTCTATACCGGCACGATGATCGGCGCGTGCCTGGACCTGCACCGCGGCCAACTTTCAGCCGATGCCATTCCTGATGTCGTCGGCTACCTACTCCGCGCGTTGGGCGTCAACACCCGCAAGGCGCATCGGCATGCCACTGCGCCGCAAGAGTTCATCCCGTGGGCACCGCTACCGCTATCCGCGATCGAAGGGATCTGAAACATGGCAGAACCGACACTGACGGCGGGTCGCGCCTTAAACCGTGACGACGCCGGTTACGAGACCGCCCGCCGCGACACGGTGTGGCGAACGAATATGCCGGATCGGTTCCCTGAGCGCATCGTGCAGGCCAACTCCGTCGGCGACGTGGTGGCCGCGGTACGGGCGGCGAAGGCCGAGGGTCGGCAGGTGGGCGTGCGCTCCGGTGGGCACAGTTGGTCGGCAAACCATGTTCGCGACGGCGGTGTGCTCATCGACGTGTCCCGCTTGAAAGCGTTCACGGTTGACAAGTCAGCGATGACCGCCACCGTCGAACCCGGTCTCGGCGGCAGTGTGCTGCTGGCCGAACTGATGAAGCGCGACCTATTCTTCCCGGTTGGCCATTGCCGCGGCGTGGCGGTCGGCGGCTACCTATTGCAGGGCGGTTTCGGGTGGAATGGCCGCGCGTTCGGCATAGCGTGCTCGAATGTCATCGCCATCGACTACGTCGACGCCGACGGCGAGTTACGCCATGCCAGCGAAACCGAGAACACCGACATGTTTTGGGCCGCTAGGGGTTCGGGCCCAGATTTCTTCGGCGTGGTGGTGCGATTCCACCTTCGCGTCTTTCCTAAACCCGGATTCATCGGGTCATACGTCACCACATACCCGATAGAGCGGCTCGCTGACCTTGTCCGCTGGGTGGACCGGGTAGGCCCGAGTGTTCCTCCCGGAGTGGAGATGCAGTTCGTCATCTCGCGCAGCCCCTCGTTCCCGCCGCCGCTACGCTCACGCTCGGTCACATCGCCCGTGCTCATCGAGTTGGCCGCGACCGTCATGGCCGACTCCCGCTCGGAAGCTAAAGCCGCGACCGCGTACATGGCGGGTGCGCCGAAGGGCGCGCGGCTGCGCGTGCCACTGCTGCCCATGCCGATGTCGCTGATGTACACGGCAGCGATGCAGCACTACCCGGTAGCCAACTGGGAGACCGACAACCTCTGGACGCATGCCAGCGCCGACGAACTGCTACCGCACATCCAGCGCATCGCCGACACCGTGCCGGCCCCACCCGCGCATTTCTTGTGGCTGAACTGGGCGCCGACGACGGACCTCCCCGATATGGCATACACGGTCGAGGACAAGACATATCTCGCGTTCTACGGCGGGTGGCTCGACGGCGACGACGGCGCGGCCACCACTCGTTGGTCGCGCGACAACACCGCAGCCATGGACTCGCTGTCGACCGGGGTTCAGTTCGCCGACGACCCTGGACGCCCTTCTCGCGGTATCTCCGAGGCTGCGCAACAGCGGCTTGAGGCGTTACGTGCCGTGCACGACCCCGAGGGTCGCTTCAACCGATGGATCGGAGCTATCAGCGTATGAAACTACCCGCGGTCAAACCCGTGCCGGGACGTCGGTTGGGCTGGTCCGCCCACGAACTCGCGACCCTGCCCTACGCGCGGTTCTTCAACCCCGACATGGCCGACATCTCGGCCGACGCGCACCGAGCAGTGGCCAACAGCCCGATGGCCGAGGCGTTGTTCCCCCCGATGGCCGACGCCATCGGCAATATTCCTGACGCTGAGGTCCAGAACGGTTTCACCATCACCTCCGATGGCGCCATGCACGTGAACATCCTCACCGAGATGCCCGGCGTGACACCGGCGATGATCGACTGGTGGTTCGGCTGGCATAGCGACAGCCCCGAGCGTTACAAACTCTGGCATCCGAAGGCACACGTTCACGCTCAGTGGGCGTCGCTGCCGCCCAAAGGCACATCCGGCCGAGCACGCTACGTCGGCTACACCTCCGAAGTCGACGAATACTTAGGCAGCACGATGATTCGGGGAGCGATCCAGTTCCGCCGGCCAGAGGAACTCGGTCTGGTGAACGCCGCCGTGGCCGCCGGCGTGGAGGCCACCGCGGTGTGTGCCCGCGTCGGCCTGGTCGACCTCCCGGTCGACCTCGGCTATCTCGCGCACCATATCGCGGCCGTGCCCGGCGGCAGCGTGATGCGTTCACGCTTCTGGATGGGTGGACCCTACCTGGCGGCGCGCACGACCTCGTTGCGCGCGGCGGTACCCATCGCGAAACGCGTTGTCGGACTGAGCGAACTCGATGCCCGCGCACTACTGGTGCACTGCTCGCAGGAAATGACTCACCTGGCCACCTTCCTGCCCGCGCTCTACAAACAGGAGTCTTGACATGGCGATCGACCCCCGCGGCGCCGACCTCAAGCGATTGCTCACCGAGGACGACGGCGGCCCTTTCGTGATGCTGAATCTGTTGAGGTTCGCCGAAGGGAAACGCGAGCAGTACAGCGAATACGCGCAGCAGACGGCGAAGTTCCTTCAACGCTACGGCGGTGAACTCCTCTACTTTGGCGACGGATCCACGGCGTTGGTAGCCGAGCCCGGCCAGGAATGGGACGCGGTCGTGCTGGTGCGCTATCCCAGTCGCGAGGCGTTCAGTCGAATGGTGGCCGACCCTGACTATCACACTGTGTCGCACCTACGGACTGGTGCGCTCACCGAGGCTGTGCTGCAGGCGACCACTCCGCGGAACATGTAAGTGACGGCCAGCGTTGATCCCGCGGAACGATTCTCCATCGCGGGCAAGTCCGTCATCGTCACCGGAGCCTCCGGTGCCATGGGATCGGAAGCCGCCCGGGCACTGGGGGCGGCGGGTGCCAATGTCACGCTCGCCGGCAGCAATATTGCTGCGTTGGAACAATTGAGTTCGCTGCCCGAACTGGACGGTCGCAGCACGATCGTCGCCCGCCGGCCTGACACCCTGGCCGATGCCGAGGCGATCATCGCAGGCGCGGTAGATACCTTTGGTGGGCTTGACGGCATGCTCGTGGCTTCCGGCATGAACAAAGTGGGCCTGATTGGTGATCAGTCCGTTGAGGACTGGGATTCGGTGATGGACGCCAACGTCAAGGGCTCCTGGCTGATGGCCAAGGCCGCTGCGCCGGTACTCATCGG
>SXGS01070087.1_pt1 | contig 15726 bp, 19 predicted proteins | sample 3174681 | NCBI WGS metagenome assembly SXGS01 (sample SAMN11356861, study PRJNA531348) | freshwater metagenome | isolation source: freshwater sample F1-80 | place: China: Fuxian Lake, Yuxi | collected 2017-12-25 | reverse complement strand
GCGGCGCCACGATGGCCGGCGGGTGCGCAGCGGCGAGGACTACACGCCTCCCCTCTCCTTTGTCCAGGAACTCCGGCGCTTCACCCCGGCGGTGGCGGTCAAGGTCGCCCCTGGCATCGACGAAGCCGAGTTGCCCGGCGACTGCGAGGTGGAGTTCATCTCGGCCGGCCAGCAGTGCCGCGAGGCTGTGCTCTACTTTGGGCCCCTGGCCAAAGCGGGCCGGCGGGCCACCGTCCTGCCAGGGCCCCACAGCCTGGTCAGTGCCCCTGGTGCCACTGTGCCGGTTGCCCCACCCGGCAGCTTTGTCTACGATCCAGACCCCGCCCTGGTGCGGGCGCACCTGCTCGACGAACTGGCGCGGAAGCTGGATGCCTGGAAACTCGACCCCCAGATCGCCTATCTCAGTAGCGCCGCGTTGACACCTTCTGTTTTTGCGCGGGCCTATCGCGTCCATGCCTGCCTGCCCTTCAATCTCAAACGGCTGCGCCGCGCGCTCATCCAAGAGGGTATGTACGCGGCCGAAATCAAGAAACGGCGCTTCCCCATCGAGCCCCAGGAACTGCGCCATCTGCTCGATCTTCCCAGCCAGGGACAGGGAGTTACCCTGATCCTGACCAAGCTGGCTGACCGACCCTTCGTGTTCATTTGCATTTCGGCGGGGAAATGAACAGATTCTAGTGCGCCTCGGATTGGGACGTTTGTGTCTCGGTGGTTTTTGAGTATCGGGACTCACGCGCCACAGTGCGAGCCGTATACTTGTAGCGGGGATCTTAATATTTGAATTAATTTCCTCTGATTATCAAAGCCCTGGTCAGTGTTTCTCTTTGGCGTTACACCGTGGCACAGTTATTGATGAAGGGATCCCCGGGATTTCTTCAGCACAGGAGGTGTGCAGCATGAAAAAGTACCAGTTCCTCTTCGGCTCCCTGGTGATCGCCGCCGGCCTGATCTACCTCTTTGCCAGCGGGGTGCAGCAATCGGCTGCCATGCACCTGACGCTCCCGGCACTGATGGCGCAACTGGGCCACAAGGACTTCAAGGGTCAGCGGCTGCAGTTGGGCGGGGGCACCGTGGTGCCCGGTTCGATCAAATGGGACGAATACCACCATCGCCCAGAGTTCACTATCACCGACGGGGAACACACCCTCCAGGTGCGCTATACGGGCAGCACGGTCCTTCCCGATACCTTCAAGGACAAGGCCATCGTGGTGCTGGAAGGCCATTATAAATCCGACCAGCAGTTCTTCGACGCCCAGGTGGTTTTTGCCAAGTGCCCCTCCAAGTACGAGGGGCAGAGCTACGACGACCATACCGATGCCATGAACGAGAAGCAACCCCTCTAAGGGTGCCTACATGATCGATATCGGGTACTTCGCCCTCTGCTTGTCTCTGGTGGCCGCAGGTTGCGCCATCGGTTTCTCGGCAGCCGGCGGTTACCGCCAGCACCTGCCTCTGATCCGCAGCGGTGAAAACGCCGCGCTGGCCTATGCCGGCCTGCTGACCATCTCGGTGCTGGCCCTGTGGCACGCGCTCTTCACCCACAACTTCGAGGTCCAGTTCGTCGCCGAGAACAGCAACCGCGACATGCCCACCCTCTATGTGATATCGGCTCTGTGGGGCGGACAAAACGGCTCGCTGCTCTTCTGGGGTTGGATCCTCTCCCTCTTCACCACTGCAGCCATCCTCTTCAATCGCCACCGCTATCGCGCGCTGATGCCCTACGTGGTGATGACCCTGGCGACCACCGGCTTCTTCTTTGTGGTCCTCAACCTCTTCGCCGCCGACCCCTTCAAGAAGATGCCTTTTGTGCCCGCCGACGGCCGGGGCCTCAACCCGCTCCTGCAGCATCCAATGATGGCCATCCATCCCCCACTGCTCTACATGGGCATGGTGGGCATGAGTGTGCCTTTTGCCTTTGGCATCGCCGCGCTGATCACCCGCCAACTGGACAGTGCCTGGCTGCTGGCGGCCCGGCGCTGGATGCTGATCCCCTGGACCTTTCTGGGGGCGGGCCTGCTCCTGGGTGGCAAATGGGCCTATGTGGAACTGGGGTGGGGTGGATACTGGGGCTGGGACCCGGTCGAGAACTCTTCGCTGGTTCCCTGGCTGGCCGGCACCGCCTTTCTCCACTCCATCATGATCCAGGAGCGGCGGGGCATGCTCAAGGTGTGGAACATGGTGCTGGTCATCCTCACCTATTGCCTGTGTATCTTCGGCACCTTCCTCACCCGCAGCGGCATCGTCTCCTCGGTCCACGCCTTTGCCAAATCCAACGTGGGGCCCTTCTTTGTTGTTTTTCTGGGGCTGGCCATTCTCGGCTCCGCGGTCCTGCTCATCAGCCGGCTCAATGAGCTGCGCGCCGAATCGCGGCTCGAATCCTTTGTCTCGCGCGAAACCGCCTTTCTGTTGAACAACTGGATCCTGCTGGGCATCCTCTTCGCCGTCCTGTGGGGCACCCTGTTCCCAGTGCTCTCCGAAGCCTTCACCGACGAGAAGATCACCGTGGGACCGCCCTTCTTCAACCAGGTCAACGTGCCCCTCGGATTGGTGCTGCTCTTCCTCACCGGCGCCGGGCCGCTCTTTGCCTGGCGGCGCACCTCCACCGAGAGCCTCAAGCGCAACTTCGCCGTCCCCGTGGGGGTGACCCTGCCGGTGGCCGCGGCGCTGCTGATCGCCGGGGTGTATGATGCCTACGCACTGATCTCCCTGAGTCTGTGCGCCTTCGTCACCGCCTCCCTCGCCCTCGAGTTCCACCGCGGGGCCGGGGCGCGCCAGCACAGCACCGGCGAGTCCTACCCGCAGGCCCTTTACCGGCTGCTGATCAAGAGCCGGCGCCGCTATGGCGGGTACCTGGTTCACCTGGCCATGGTGATGCTCTTCATCGGTTTCACCGGCCAGGCTTTTACCACCGACAAGGAAGTCGTCCTCCGGCGCGGCGAGTCGGTTCATATCGCCGGTTATACCGTCCAGTACGGAGACCTGGTCCAGACGCAGGACGCCAACATGTCGGTGACCGCCGCCAGCGTGGAGCTGTCGCGCGGGGAAGAGTTCCTCGGCACCCTGCTCCCGTCGCGCAACTTCTACCGGACCCACGACCAGGCCACCACCGAGGTGTCCATCTACTCGAGCATCCGCGAGGACTTCTATCTGATCCTGGTGGGTATCTCCGAGGACGGCAGCGCCAAATTCCAGGTCTATGTCAATCCCCTGGTCAACTGGGTATGGGGCGGCGGCATCCTCTTTGTGCTGGCCTCGCTGTGGGCCATGTGGCCCACGGCCCGCGAGCGCCGGATGGCCGCCCTGGAACGCGCTTCGATCCAGGGATCCGGGTTTCTCTTTGGCCCAGGGACTGCCCCGACCCATGCCTGAAATCCGCTCCATAGGCGCTGCGGCGCTGGTGTGCTGCCTGCTGGTCGCCCTCTCCCTGGCTGCGCCGCTCTCAGCCAGCACCGCAACCCCCGAAGAGATCAAGGTGGTGGCCAAGGATCTGGTCTGCCTGTGCGGCTCCTGCAACCGCGAGTCGCTGGCCACCTGCACCTGTACCGAATTTGCCGTGCCCGAACGCGAGGCCATCGGCGCGGCGCTGGATGCGGGCAAGAGCCGGGACGAAATCGTCGCCGACTTTATCTCCCGCTATGGCCAGATGGTGCTGGCCTCCCCGCCTCCTGAAGGCTACCGATTGCTGGCCTGGATCGCCCCGATCACCGCGCTGATCCTGGGCGTTGCCCTGGTGCGAACCGTGTTGCTCAAGTGGCGCAAGGACCATGGGCAGCCGCAACCAGCGCCGTCGGCCGGCCCTCCGGAATACAATCAGCGGCTCCAACAGGAACTGAAAGACTTCGACGCCGAGTGAGCTATGGAACTTCTCGTTCCCATCTTCTGCCTCTTGCTGCTGGTCGGCCTGATCTTCTACGTCGGTTACCCCCTGGTGGGAGCTACTGCCCTCTATGGTCTGCAGGAAGGCGAGCATCAGCGCCTGGTCGAGCGCCGGGAGCAGTTGCTGGCCGCCATCAAGGAGATCGAGTTCGACCAGGCCATGGGGGTCCTGCACCAGCTGGACCAGCTCAAGGGTGCTGCCCGCCAGAGCAGGGGTGGATCCCTGACTGCCCGCGTCGAAAAGGACATCCTCGCCCTGCGCCAAAAAGACCGGGCCCACTGTTCCTCCTGCGGCGCCCAGCGGCAGCCGGCCGACCGTTTCTGTTCCCGCTGTGGAAACCGCTTCGCAGAAGCTGAGGTGGCGTGAGGAATCGTCTGCTCGCGCTGCTGGCCCTGGCGCTGTTGTGCAACCCCCATTGGGCACCCGCTGACACGGTGCAGGGCTACGTGATCAACCCCGGCACTGGCACCCGGGTGCCCAGCGTCAGCGTGGCGTTTTTGCTGTCCCAGGGCGGCCAGCTCAGCGAGGTGTTGCGCAAGGACACCGATGCCGAGGGCCGCTTCTTCTTTTCTGGCCCCTTTATCACCGGCGATCTCTCCTTTGTCCTGGTGGCCCACTATCAAGGACTGCCCTTCCCTTCCTCGGAACTGAGGGTGGGAGACCAGAAAGAGGTCATCCTCGAGGTATTCGAAGCCAAGGGTTCGGCCGACCAACTCGCCATCAGCGCCAACCAGCTCTTTCTGGTGCTAGATGAACACGGGATGGAGGTGACCCAGATAGCCCAGGTGGAAAACCGGGGAGACCAGGCCTTTGCCGGCCATGGGCAGGGAGAGCAACGGCAGGTGACCGAGTTCTCGCTGCCGGCCGGGATCTTCAATCTCCAGAGCTTTTCCGGCAATCTGATCCAGATGGGCGACACCCAGGCCTTTGATACCCAACCCCTGCCTCCGGGCATTACCCAGATCGCCTTTTCCTTTCAGGTGGACCCCGCCCAGCTCGACGGCGAGTACCTCCACCGCGTGGTCTATCCCACAGCCGCCCTCGAGGCGTTTGTCTTTCCCGCCACCCTGGGTCCGGTTCCCCCCTTTGCCGACCTGGGCGAGCAGCCCATCCAGGGAAAGGTCTATCGCCGGATGCGGGCCGAAAACCTGGCTGCCGGCCAGGAACTACGCATTCCCGTTCCCACGCCGCGCGCCTTGGGCTGGATCCTCAAATGGGTGGCTCTGGGCATCGCCGGCTTGGCGGCTGTTGCCGGCGCCCTGGTGGTGGTCCAGCGTCCCCCGCACCGCGCTGCGGCACCCCGTGCTCCAGCACCTGCACGCGATGTCCTCGAAGCACAGCGCCTCGCCCTGCTACAGCAACTGGCCCAGCTTGACGATACCTATCAAGGGCGGCACGCCGATCGCCAGTACCACCCCCAGAGAACCCTGCTCCTCGACCAGACCCTTGCTCTCTACCGTCTCCTGGATGTCCAGGATGAATCCCGATGACCTCCTCTGCCTGGAGCAGGTCGAAAAGGACTTCGGCGATTTTACCGCCCTGGCCCAGGTCAGTCTGCGTGTCCGCCGGGGAGCCTTTGTGCTCCTGCTGGGGGCCAACGGGGCGGGCAAAAGCACCCTGCTGCGCCTGCTGGCAGGCCTGAGCAAACCCACCCGGGGCCGGGTGCTGGTCGCCGGCGCCGAACCCCACCACACTGCGGCACCCCGCGCTGCAATAGGCCTGCTCTCCCACTCCACCCTGCTCTACGACGACCTGAGTGCCCGCGAGAACCTGAGTTTCTTCGCCCGGCTCTACGGCCTGGGCGACCCCGAGCGCAGGGTTGCCCAGGCGCTCGACTCCGTGGGCCTTGAGGAGCGGCAGCACCACCGGGTCCGCACCTTTTCGCGGGGCATGAAACAGCGCCTGGCCTTGGCGCGGGCCACCCTGCACAACCCGCTGGTACTGCTCCTCGACGAACCCTACACCGGCCTGGATCAACGCGCCGCCGCTGCCTTGAGTCATCAACTGCGCCAGCTCAAGGAGCAGGGACGCACCAGCGTCCTGGTCACCCACAACCTCGAAGAAGCCATCCATCTGGCCGACCATCTGGTTATTTTGCGGCGCGGCCACGTCGGCTACGACGCTCCCTGGCTGGGCGGCAGTATCGCGGACCTAGAAGAACTCTATGAGCAGCATCTCGGATAATACCCCCTCGGCCATCGGGGAGGAGCGGGGTTTCTGGGGCGCCGCTGTGGCTGTTCTGCGCAAGGACCTGTTGGCCGAGTGGCGCACCAAGGAACGGCTCAGCACCATGGTGTTCTTTGTGCTGCTGACCTTGCTGGTATTCAACTTTTCCTTTGAGGTAGGGGGCTCTGCCCTGCATCAGATAGGCCCCGGCGTGTTGTGGTCTGCCTTTATTTTTGCCAGCCTCTTCGGCCTGCACCGCACCTTTGCCGCCGAGCAGGAGAACAACTGCATCGACGCCCTGCTGGTGGCACCCATCAACCGCGGAGCCCTGTATCTAGGCAAGATGGTGGGCAACCTCCTTTTTCTGCTGGTCGTCGAACTGTTGACCCTGCCCTTCTTCGCGCTGTTCTTCAACCTCTCCCTGCAGACCTACCTGTTACCGCTCCTGGGTGTCTTTGCCCTGGGCGCCGGCTGCCTCTCGGCGGTGGGCACCCTCTTTGCGGCGATGTGCGGCAACCTGCGCCTGCGCGAGTTGTTGCTGCCGCTGCTGCTCTTGCCCATGGTCGCTCCGGTGATTATTTCTTGCGTGGGCACCACCTCCATGATTTTTCAGGAACGCAGCCCCGAGGAGTACCTTCCTTACCTGCGCATCCTGGGCATCTACTGTGTGGTATTCTCCACTTTGTCCCTGATGCTGTTCGACTACGTCGTCGAGGAGTGAGGTCTATATGTCCGATCGGCTAACCGGGCTTTTTGCCGGTCTTGTCTTCTTCAGTATGGTGACGGCCCTGTACATGGTGTTCATCTACGTGCCCACTGAGACGCAGATGGGCGTGGTCCAGCGCATCTTCTATTTTCACGTGCCCTCGGCCATCACCTCCTTCCTGGCCTTCTTCATTGTCTTCGTTGCCAGTATCCTGTACCTGCGCACCCAGCAGGAGAAATGGGATCAGTTGGCCCTGTGCGCCGCTGAACTGGGCGTGGCCTTTTCGCTGATCGTCCTGGTCACCGGCCCCATCTGGGCCAAACCAATCTGGGGCACGTGGTGGCGCTGGGAGCCACGCCTCACTTCCATGTTGATCATGTTCACCATGTACACTGCATATCTGATGGTGCGCGCCTACGGAACCCACCCCCTGCAAACCCGGCGTTTCGCCGCGGTGCTGGGGATCATCGGTTTCGTCAACGTGCCCCTGGTTCACTACTCCATCAAGCTGTGGTCCCCCGAGCAGCAGCTCCATCCCCAGCAGGTGTCCCTAGATCCGCGCATGGTCTACACCAAGTACGCGTCCTATCTCGCCATTTTCAGTTTCTTCTTTTATCTGCTGAGATGGCGCTGCCAAATCGAAAGAGGAACCCGCCTGCTAGCCCAACTACGCCGGCAGGCCGAGGCGCTCCTCCCTGACGAACGGAGATGAACATGGATAACCTCTCTAGCCTGTTCGCCGGCTACACCGCCATCTGGATCATCTTTTTTGGTTTTGTCTGGCGCTTGCAGAGCCGGCAGAAACAATTGCAGCAGGAGATCGCCCTCCTGCAACAGAAATTAGCCGCCATCCAGCAAGAAAACCCTGCCTGAGCTTTGCTCCAGGCCTGTGGTCCGAAGCGCCCTGCTGGTTGACACTGGCTTCTGCACCATGTTATATTTCCTCAAGATTTTTACGTCAGCCAGCCCCAACCCCAATAGCGGCTATGGTCGAAATGGTGGTGGGCGGGGTATACCTCAACGCCCAATCCTACCCCCGCCTCTTGCTCAAACAAAAAGAGGGAGATATCTGTCTCCAGATCGTCATCGGCTTTTTTGAGGCCATCGCGATCTCCATGGCGCACAATAACCAGAAGCCGCTGCGCCCAATCAGCTACGATCTGGCCTGCGCGGTGTTGGCCGAGATCGAAGCCCGGGTGCTCAAGATCGAGATTACCGATTTACACGAAGGCACCTTCTACGCCGAGGTTCACCTGATTAGCCCGGATGGCAGCGCCGTTTCGCTGGACTCCCGCCCCAGCGACGCCATCGCCCTGGCCCTGCGCACCGGCGCACCGATCTTTGCCGCACCGGCGGTCCTGGCAGAAGCTGGTCGGCCCTGGTCAGCCGAGGATCTTCCCAGAGTCCTTCAGCTTCCAACTGCCGAGGAAGAGGTTGCCGAGGTGTTGCCCCAACCTTCGGTCCTCTCGTCAGCCGAATCCCTCAGCCACGTGGAACTGCTCAAAAAGCGCCTCGGTCAGGCCATCGCCGAAGAAGCCTACGAAGAGGCTGCCCGCCTGCGCGACCAGATCGCCGGCCTCGAGCAGCAGGCCACCACCTGAGCTCCCCCTTCCTTGTAACGCTGCCCAGTCCCTTGAGGTAAGATGGTTATGGACGACAGGTCCGTGGTGGAAATGTCTGTGGTCAAGGTGAGTCCGTACCTGAAAATCGAACGCCCCCTGCTCTGGTTGTGCGAGAAATCCGCCTCGCGCCCGCGCCTGCTGCCCATCGCCATCGGCCAGTTCGAAGCAGCGGCCATCCAGATGCAGCTCGACCAGGACGAACCCCTGCGGCCCATCTCCTACGACCTGCTCACCTCCATCCTCAACCACCTGTCTGTACCGGTGCGCCGGGTACTCATCCACTCCGCCCGCAAACAGATCTACTACGCCCGGATCACCATCGAAAAGCAGGGGCAGCTGCGCGAGTTGGACTCCCGCCCCAGCGACGCCATCGCCCTGGCGCTGCGCACCGGCGCACCCGTCTACGTCACCAGGGAGCTGCTCGACTTGGTAGGTTACGAAATTGAGGAGGGGGAGACACAGATCGAACAGGCCATCGCCCGCTTCAGCGAACTTGAGCCTCAGTTGATCGCGACCAAAAGGAAAGTGGCCGCTTCGGTGAAGATGGCAGCCAGGGAACAGGGGGGGGACGAGCTGACCACGCTGATCGCCGAGCCGGTAGAACCCACATCCCCTGCGGACCAGCTCAATCTGCTCCAGGCCAAACTGGAGCAGGCGGTGATTTGCGAGGAATACGAGGAGGCCGCCAAATTGCGCGACGAAATCGAGCTGCTGGTAAACCGCACCAAGCCCTGAAGCGCCTGGTTCCCCCGCACTCAGGGCTCACGCCTTTTCCGATCTCTCCTACCCTCTTCCGACTATGCGCTCCAGGCTCCCGCACTCCGCTGCCGCACGACTAGGCCTTCTGCTGGGCCTGCTGGTGATCCTCCCTGCCTGCAGCACCGAGGATACGGCTTTTTCTACACCGGCGGCCACCTTCAAGACCTACAAGACCGCCATCGCCGCCGGCGACCTGGACCTGCTCTGGTCGTGTTTGAGCACCAGTTACCGCAATAGTGTCTATAAGGGAGACCGCGCCGCGTTGACCAAGGAGTGGCAGGAGCACCCCGAACAGCTGCAAAGCGCGTTGCGCCGCGAGATCGCCCAAGAAAAACCCATCAACAACCGCATCGGCTACCTGCTCTTCGACCCCACCACCCTGAGTTCCCCGCAGGCTTCGCCCTTCTTCTACTTTGTCCGCGAAACCGACGGCTGGAAAATAACCACCCACTTGGATAGCCTCTTCCACCACGAGCTGGAACAGGCCATCGCCAAAGGGGAGTTCAAGCTACCCACCGACTGAGGGCTTATTGCCTCTCACGCCGCACCTTTCAGAAGGCCGTCAGGTGGACCTGGGCCTGGGCATGTAGTCCTGAATAGGCGCGCTCAGGGAGTTGCTCCCTCAGCGGCGGCGTGCGGCTGGGCGCCGCCCACCAGGGGTAATCTTGGTACGCTGGCGAATCCCAGGCGGCATATTCCGGCGCTTCCAACTGCTCCTGGGGTTCGGGCCATAGCAGGATGAGCATGGCGACCCCCAGGGCCAGGCCCCAGGTGAAGGTGCGCCAGCGGCGATCCTGTCTTTTTGCCTGGCGCTCCTGAACCTGAGGCCAAAGCCCCAGCCTGAAACTTGCCGAGGGACCGATCTGGGCCAAATGGCCCAATTGCTTGCAGACCTGCCGTACTCCCAGCACGGTTGCCTGGCACGCCGGACACTGCAGGGTATGCAGTTCCATCTTCTCGGCCTGTTCCAGGCTGGTTTCACCTTCTATGTAGTCCGACAGGTACTCTTCAAACTCTTCACACCTCAATGCAATAATTACCTCCTCGGTGCGGTGGCAGCAGACTGGCAGTGGATCAGAGGGTAGACTATTGCTCCCTGTTCGCGGTTCCCAGCTTAAGAACTTGAAAAACCGACCGATATAAACACCATGAAACCATCATCGCCCACTTCGCCCACTTCCCTACCCCTGCGCTACCGCCTCCGCCAAGCCCTGCTGCTGCTGGCTCTTTGGTCGGCCCTCGGTGCGGCCGGCTGCGCGGTGCGCACCTCTCCCCCTGTCAAATACATGCCCCTGCTGGGGAAGGAGAAGGACGTCCCCACCACAGCGGTACTGGTAAAAGCGCTGGGGGATCGGGACCTGAACCTGCGGGCCCAGGCGGTCCAGGTGCTCGGGGTGCTCAGCCAGAGCGGAAACAAAAAACTCAAGCGCGAGGTGGCCAAGGCCCTTGGCAGAGCGCTCAAAGACCACGACCCAGGCATTCGGTTGCAGGCAGTCGAGTTGTTAGGGAAGATGGAAGACAAACACGCCAATCGGTACCTGATAAATGCATTGAAGGACACCAACCCCTTCATCCGCGACCAAGTGCTCAAGATGCTTTCGGCCCGGGAAGTGCCCCGGATTCAGGCCGAACAACAGGCCCTGGCTGAGGCGCAAGCACGGGCGCAGGCTCAAGCGCAAGCCCAGGCCCAAGCCCAGGCCGAAGATCAGGGGCAGGAGCAGACCCCCTAAACTTACCCCTGGGACAACACCCTTATTCGCCGACCTCCAATCCCATAGCGTCGAGCATGCTGATCAATCCCTTCCACTGCTTGTCGGACATGGACTCGACCAGGGTCAGCAGGGCCAGGATATTCCGCTTGCTCTTGAGGCGGTAACAGCGAACCAACAACTCGCGCCAACTTTCCTCACCTAGGATCTTGCGGATATCGGTGCTGGTAAGCGCCTCGAGGATCTGCGGGTCGATGGTATCCTCGCTGTCAAGCAGGCGCTGAACCACTGGATCGTTCAACACCAAGCGCATTTTCCGGAACAACCCGATCGCCTCGTCCGAGCCCGTCAGCTCTACCCGCGCCTCGTAGGCTGCCAGCAACACCTGCGTCAGGTCTAGTTCGAGAACCTCGGCAAACTTCTTGCAGATCTCGTCGGAGGGAATCTTGTCCCCTTTTTCGATCTGCCCTATGTAGGTGTTCCAGATACCCTTGGGACGGCCAGGGGTCAGAATCTGCTCCCCTAGCTGGCGCTGGCTGAGCCGCTTTTTAATTCGGGCATCCCGGATCAGATCCGCGAAGCGCATCTCGTTGCCAGACCTATCATTTTTCTTTACCGCAGGCATGGGGGTTAATTTAGGCCAAAAGCACAGGGGGCCGCAAGCGGAAACTTCTCACACACACTGGAGTGTGTGTGAGAGGCCCGCCTTCTTGCCGGCTCGCGAAAATTGCCTTGACAACACACATCAGTGTGTGTAAATTAATCACAGTTGAGCGGAGTTCTTGAACCGCTTGAGTCCACGCTCACTTGCGAGCGTGGGGCCCGGTCGCCAAAAAAAAGGATTGAGTGTGGCGATCCGTTGAGCGTGTAGATCAATCATACCGTGGAGCTCGATCCCCCCTTTTCGAGTTTCTGAGATCTTCAGCAATTACCTCCCCACACCGCCTCGTTTGAAGATCTTAGCTGCGGGCTTTTGATCCCACCCTTCGGTCGCCACACTCCTTGATTTTCTCCTCTGCGCAGCCCATCTTTGGGCTGCGCGTTTTTGTTTTCCCCTCCCTGTTCTGCCCCAGAAGCTCATGCGTATATGTATGGTGGTATTCGGAGACCTGCGCTTCGACTACCGGGTCTTTCGCGAAGCCCAGTGCCTGCGCCAGGCGGGGCACCACATTTCCATCGTCTCCTCCTCCTTCGACCCTTCACCTCTGCAGGGCTGGGACGGCATCGATCTCCACCTGATTCCCGTCGACCGGTCCCGTTCACTGCGCATCCTCTACCCTGATTTCTGGCGGCAGGCACAATCGCTGCTGCTGGCAGCACGGGCCGATGTGTACCACGCCCATGACTTGGATGCCTTGTGGCCGGCAGCGAAGGCGGCCGGGAGACGCGATGTACCCCTGGTCTACGACTCCCACGAACTCTGGACCGAGCAATCCTCCCTGGTGGACCGCCCCCTGGTCCGCCACTTTTGGGCAATACTCGAACGCCGGCTCATCCGGCGGGTGCACCGCACCATCACCGTGGGGACCTCCATCGCCAAGGTCCTTCAGGAGCGCTATGGTCTGGAACAGGTAACAGTGGTGCGCAATCTGCCGCTCTACCGCCCTCCCGTGCCAAGCGACCGGATCCGCACCGAACTGGGGCTGTCGACCCAAAGGCCGGTGGTGCTCTATCAGGGGGGCTTTCTCACCGACAACGGCCTGGCCGAGCAGATCGAGGCCATCGGCGGCCTCGACGGGGATCTGGCCTTTGTTCTCGTCGGCGACGGCCCCCGGGAAACAGCGCTCAAGGCACAGGTGCGCAACTGCGGCCTCGAAGGCCGGGTCTACTTCATCCCCCGGGTTCCCTTTGCCGAACTGCATTCCTATACTTGCTCCGCCGACCTTGGATTGTGTCTGATCAAGGGCACTGGCAGGAGTTTTTACTACTCTCTGCCCAACAAGCTCTTCGAATACCTGATGGCCGGTTTGCCTGTGCTGGCCAGCGACTTTCCCGACATGCGGGCTGTGGTTGAGGAGACGGGGTCCGGCATGGTGGCCAACCCAGAGGATCTGGAGGAGATCCGCAGGAAAATTCGCACCTTTTTCGCCGACCCCAACCGGCCCCAGGCCTACCGCCAGGCCGCACTGGCTGCGGCGCAGCGCTATAACTGGGAGCAGGAAGCCCCCAGATTACTGGCCCTGTACACCGGGCTCTGACCTGTGCCCAAGGGTTCATGAAGACCTCACCTACCCTCAGCGTGGTCATCCCAACCTACAACGAACCCGAGCGCCTCTCGGCGGCGCTAGAGAGTCTGGCCCTCCAGGACTATCCGGCTGAGGCCCTGGAAATCATCGTGGTCGATGACGCTTCCCTGGTCTTCGACCCGGAGCGGTACGCCCAGGCCGCTGGCTCTTTTCCCCTGCGCGTCCTCCGCCACGCCACCAATCAGGGGCGGGCCCGGGCTCGTAACAAAGGCATCCGAGCGGCCAACGGCGAGGTCGTGCTTTTTCTGGACAGCGACATGACGGTGGAGCCGGGGTTTCTGCGCGCCCATGCCCAGGCTCACCAGCAGGCCGGCACCGTGGCCATCGGCCATATCCGCTTTGGCCCGCAGGTCCCCGCCAACTGTCTCACCCGTTATCTGGACAGCCGGGGAGTTCATCGCCTCCGCAAAGGTGAGGCCGTGCCTTTTAAGTGTTTTGTCACTGGCAACTCCTCGGTATCCCGGGAACAGCTGTTGCGGGTGGGCCTCTTCGACGAGGACTTCACAGCCTATGGCGGGGAGGACCTCGAGCTGGGCTACCGGCTTCATCTGGATGGAGCGGTCTTCCGTTTTGCCGACCAGGCCCGGTCTCTGCACCACCACCTGAGGCCCTTTCGCCAGCATTGCCAGCTCATGTACACCTACGGGCAGCACTCGCTGCCGGTATTGCTGGGCAAATGCCCAGCGCTTATGCCGCTGCTCCGGTTGGACTTTCTTTCCGGACCCTTTTATTCCTTCAGGCGTCTCCTGTACCGGTTGGCCCTCCTGCCGGCGCTTTATTATTCGATACGCTGGGCGGTGGAGGTTTCGCTGCGGTGGTGCGTTCCGGACCTCTGTTTCGATTACCTTTGGTGGTACAACCGGACCCGCGGTTATCTCAAAACAGCCAGAACCATCCGCCGAGGTGAGGGGCTTGGCCAGAGTTGACGGAGCGCTAGGCCCGGCCCTATCTTCACCTGCGGTTTACAGGCATTCCATTCAAGGGGGATTGCGCGTTGATTAGATACCATAACCTCGGACGCCAGCTACTCCTGGCACTCTTCGTCGCCGCGGCAGCGGCGGTCGCAGCCGATGCCCAGGGAGGCAAAACCATTTTTGGGGCAAACCAAGAGGAAACGCTGAAGGCGATGAAGGGCCTCGCCAAGTCTCTGGGTGTCAAATGTGAGGACTGCCATCTCAAGAAAGGTGGCAAACTCGACTACAAGGCCGACACCGAGCACAAAAAAATCACCCGGCAGATGAAACAGGTGCTGGTGGACAGCCTAGCCCAGAAAGGGAGCGGCGAGGTCGCCATCCAGGAGGAGCATCACCAGACCAAGATCACTGCCCAGTACCTGATCCAGGGCGATGCGCCCGGTATTCAATTGGTACTGGTGAAGGACGGCAAGACCTTCCAGAAGAAGCTGCCACTGCCGGCGGCCGGTCAATCCCTCACCTGCATGACCTGCCACAACGGCCAGTTGCATTTTTTGGCTGCGGAGGCGGAACACAGTCACTGAGCCAATAGCGCCCCTAATGCAGAGGCCCTCTTCGCCCGCGGGCGAAGAGGGCCTCTCGATTGCTGCTGAAAATGGGTTATCCTTCGCTGAGAAGTATCCTTTATCTGGCTCTAGGCACCGCGGTCCTGGCCCAGTTGTTGTTATTCCCGCTCTTCTCGCAGTTGTATTCGCCGCAACTGGGCCTCATCGCCACCGAACTATCGGTGTTATGGCTGGTAATCCTGTTTGTCCGGCGGAGACATGGCCCCGGAGAAGAACTGCTCCTGCTCAACGCCAGTTCGTGGCGCAGCCTGGTGTTGACCGTGCCCCTGGCCGTCAGCGGCAGCCTGCTCATCAGCCAGTTGGATCTGTACTGCGGGCGCTTTCTCTCAGCCCTGGGCTATCCCCTTCCCCTACACATCCAGCGCAACATCATCGAGGTTCAGCTTGCCGGAGACCTACCTACCCTGCTTTTCGGTTTGGTCGCTGTGGTGCTGACCCCGGGTATTGCCGAGGAACTGCTCTTCCGCGGCTTGGTGTTTGCCGGCCTTTATGTGTATCGAGGACCGCGGCTGGCCGTGGTAGGTGCAGGGGTGCTTTTTGCCCTGGTCCACTTCAATCCCTGGCAATTGCCCGCACTGATTGCGCTAGGGGTCTTGCTGGGGATGCTGGTCTATTGGACCCACAGTGTCTACCCAGCCATCCTCGCCCATATGATCAACAACACCCTGTCCTTTGCCGGCCTCAATCTAAAGGTGTACTGGAATATCGAGGTCCTCAGCGCCGATCACACCTATCCGCTGCTGGTTGTGCTGGGCCTGTTTCTGGTTTTTGCCTCAACGGCGCTGCGGCTGCAGCGGCAGCCAGCCATCATGCCCCTGCCCCCCCAAGCCCGCTCTGCCGTGCCGCTTTTTACCTGAGCGCCTCTTCCACCCGCTCGCCGATCTCGGCCGGGCTCTCGCAGACGCGGATTCCCGCTTTTTTAAGCGCACCCATCTTTTCGCCGGCCGTGCCTTTGCCCCCGGCGATGATCGCCCCGGCGTGGCCCATGCGGCGCCCGGAAGGTGCCGTGCGGCCGGCGATGAAGCCGATGACCGGCTTGTCGTAAAATCGGCGGATGTACGCGGCCGCTTCTTCCTCGGCGCTGCCGCCGATCTCGCCGAT